>ERZ772918.65-NODE-65-length-87173-cov-14.1809_pt1 | contig 87173 bp, 76 predicted proteins | sample MGYA00512118_ERZ772918 | MGnify/ENA primary metagenome ERZ772918 (study PRJEB29015, sample SAMEA2737939) | human oral metagenome | biome: human oral; feature: human-associated habitat; material: dental | place: China | collected 2135 ... | reverse complement strand
GGTAGTAGATCATCGGCTTGTCGTAGACGGGGACGAGCTGCTTCGATGTCCCCAGTGTGATCGGGTTCAGACGGGTGCCCGAGCCGCCCGCCAGGATGATGCCTTTCATGTTGCCTCCGCTTCCCGGCGCGCCCTCGAGTGGGTCGCGCGTCGTTGACAATTATCCCTATCACCGAGTATTTTTCCACAACTTCGCCCCTGCGCGCACTCATGGGGCGGCGCACACCGCCACGAGGGTGTAGATCGGATAGTATTTACATGGAATGTTACGTCCGCACACAATCCACGCACGTAAGGAAGAACCATGGCGCCCACCGCTAAGCCCCTGGGGATTACGACCACGCCGATCCCCGGCTTTTTGCGCATTGATCTGACTGTTCACGGCGATAATCGAGGCTGGTTCAAGGAGAACTGGCAGCGCGAAAAGATGGTCGCGCTGGGTCTTCCAGATTTCGGCCCCGTGCAGAACAACATCTCGTTCAACGACGAGGCTGGGGTAACCCGCGGCATTCACGCGGAGCCGTGGGACAAGTTCGTGTCGGTCGCGACCGGCCGCGTGTTCGGCGCATGGGTGGACCTGCGCGAAGGCCCTTCGTTCGGCACCGTCTACACGACGATCATTGATCCGGGTGTCGCGGTCTTCGTGCCTAAGGGCGTGGGTAACTCCTACCAGACCCTGGAGCCGAACACGGCGTACACGTACCTGGTGAACGACCACTGGTCGCCGGACGCGCGCTATACCTTCCTGAATCTGGCTGATGAGACGGCCGCCGTGGATTGGCCGATTCCGCTCGAGCGCGCCATCCTGTCGGATAAGGATAAGGCTCACCCGCGCATGGCGGACGTGACCCCCTTCCCGGCTCCCGCCCCGGCGGGTCGCCGTGCGCTCGTGACGGGTGCGAATGGTCAGCTGGGCCGCGAGCTCATGCGCGCCCTGCCCGAGGCCGGCTTCACGGTCACGGGCGTGGACCTGCCCGAGGTGTCGATTTCCGACGCCGAGCAGGTGGCCACGCTGCCGTGGGACGACATCGACGTGGTCATCAACGCCGCTGCATGGACGAACGTGGACGGCGCCGAGACACCCGAGGGCCGCCGCGCAACCTGGCAGGCAAACTCGACCGGCCCGGCAGTCCTCGCACGCGAGGCGACGGCGCACGGCGTGACGATGGTTCACATTTCGACGGAGTACGTCTTTGACGGCACGCAGGACGTGCACGTCGAGGACGAGGCCCCCTCTCCCCTGGGCGCATACGGCCAGTCGAAGGCGGGCGGCGACGCCGCTGTGGCCTCGACCCCCAAGCACTACATCGTGCGCACCTCCTGGGTCGTGGGAGACGGCAAGAACTTCCTGAAGACCATGGCATCCCTGGCAGATCAGGGCACCTCCCCATCGGTCGTGTCCGACCAGGTGGGTCGCCTGACCTTCACGTCCGACCTGGCGCGCGGCATCATTCACCTGCTGACCACCGGCGCCGAATTTGGCACCTACAACCTGTCGGGTGAGGGCCCGGTCATGAGCTGGGCGCAGGTCGCCAAGCGCGTGTTCGAGCTGTGCGGCCGCGATCCGGAAGACGTCACGCCCGTGACCACGGAAGAGTACTTCGCAGGCCGCGAGGTGGCACCGCGTCCCCTGTCCTCCGTCCTGGATCTGACGAAGATCAAGGCCACCGGTTTCACCCCCGAGGATTCCTCGCAGCACATCGACTCCTACGTCGCTTCCCTGCGCGGCTAATCTCCAGACGTACGAGGCCCCGGTTGCTCACGGCGAGCACTCGGGGCCTCGCCGTATGTGCCTCACTGATACCCGGTTCGCCTTTCTCACCGTTGACGCTGCCCCGCACGCGTCTGCACGCCGACCGTCGCACGGCCGGGCGCACGCACGCACGCGGATAGGTTACGAAGATACGGATAGGTTAGAAGCATGCGGATAGGTTAATAACCTATCCGCATCTGAATAACCTATCCGCACGCGCACAACCTATCCGCGTACACACGATCGAGGGCAGCTGTGGACCCTCAAGCACCGGAGCGCAGCATCAGCGGAACATCGCTACGCATCCCCACCAATTCCGCATGCAATTCTTCGATGGCTCTTTCAAGCTTTGAAACCGCAACGTTGGTATTCCAACGTTTTCTCAATACGGCAACACAGACCTGATGGGAATTGCATGCGACATAAAGGGCCGGGGCCAGCCGCGCGCAATCGCGCAGCTGGCCCCGGCCTCGTCAAACAGCCCTCAGAAGTATGCCTTCATCATGGAGACCAGGTCGTAGCCGTAGTTCTTGGCCGCGGCCCAACCGGTGTGGTTCGGGTTCTCCTGGATGCCGAGGTATTCAACCACGGGGGCAGCACCCTTGCGCACGTAGGTGAAGCGCGGGTCGACGACCGTGTTCGCGAGCGAGGCCGTGGTCACCGAGTTGTCCGCGTAGGCTCGCAGGTGCTGGACCTGAGCCCGAATGCCGGTGCGCACATCCGGGAATGTGGCACCCTTCGCACCGCCGCCGACCGCGCCGATGCCGGAGAAGTTGTACTGGTTGACGGTCACGTCGCCGCCAAATCGCAGCCAGCCCGTCTCCTTCATGGCCTGGACGAAGACCAGCTCGGGAGACACGCCCTCGGCCACGGCCTCGTCGTAGACGACGGAGGCGAAGTCACGGATAGTCTGTGCACCGCCGGCGCTCAGGGCGCTCGGGTAGCTGTAGCCGACCTCGTCCCATGCCTCTTCCATGGCGTCGATGATCTCCGCGCGCGAGGCGGTGGGCGCGCTCATGATGAGGCGCTGACCGGCGGCGTTAGTAACCGAATCGGCACGCGAGGCCGAACGAGACGCCGCGTCCGCCGCGGGCGCCCCTCCACCGTCCACGTAGCCCAGCCACGCCCCCGATGAGGCGAAGGAGGAGGTGCGTCCATCAACGTCATGCGTGCCCGTGACCATCGCACCCGAGGAGGGATCGAGCCAGTACCAGGTGCCGCCATCGAGCAGCCAGCCGGTGTTCATCGCGCCGGAGCCCGCCATGTGATACCAGGCGCCGCCGACCTTGACCCAGCCCGTGACCATCGCACCCGAGGAGGGATCGAGCCAGTACCAGGTGCCGCCATCGAGCAGCCAGCCGGTGTTCATCGCGCCGGAGCCCGCCATGTGATACCAGGTGCCGCCATCGAGCAGCCAGCCGGTGTTCATCGCGCCGGAGCCCGCCATGTGATACCAGGCGCCGCCGACCTTGACCCAGCCCGTGACCATCGCACCCGAGGAGGGATCGAGCCAGTACCAGGTGCCGCCATCGAGCAGCCAGCCGGTGGCCATGACGCCGTCGGAGCCGAGGTAGTACCAGGAGCTGCCGTCCTTGACCCAGCCGGTGGCCATGTCGCCGTCAGGGCGCAGGTAGTACCAGCTCTCGCCGTCCTTCTTCCAGCCCGTCACCATCGCGGTGGAGTCGTCAAAGAAGTAGCGGCGCCCGTTGATGGTGGACCATCCGCGGATAGTGCGCCCATCGGAACCCGCCCAGTACCAGCGGCCGCCCGCGCTGAACCAGCCGGTCTTGGCCTGGCCGTCGCGCACGAAGCGCCAGGTGTCGCCCGACCGCTCCCACGTCCCCTTGCTCAGCCCGTAGGTCTGGGCGATGCCGGTCGCGTCGGCGACGCCGAGGGAACGCACGAAGGCGGGGTCGCGTAGCAGCTGCGCATCCGAGGAGGAGGTCAGGAAGGCGTGCTCAACGATGATGCCGGGCATGTTCTCCTCGCGGGCCTGTCGGATGATCGCGTAGTAGTCGCCCGTGGAGCCGTCCGGGTAGTTGTAGTACGGGTTGTCGCGGGTCTTGATGCCTCGGTCCGCGAGGCCAAGATCGGTGAGCTCCTCCTGGATGTTACTGGAGAGCTGGCGCCCCTTCGTGTGAGTGGCGTAGTTGTACGAGGAGGAGTTTCCGTACCAGACCTCCGCGCCGCGCGCGAGGGGCGAACCCGAGTTGAAGTGGATGGAGACGAGCGCGTCGGCGCGGGCCGCAGCGGCCGTCTGGACGCGGCTGGACAGGTCCTCGCTGAGGTTTTCGGAGGGCCTGACGTCGGTCGATCGGGTCATGACGACAGTGACGCCGTCGTAGGACTCAAGTTCCTCCTTGAGGGCCAGGGACACCTCGAGGGTTAGGTCCTTCTCGCGCAGGCCGTTGGCGACCGCGCCAGAGTCGGACCCCCCGTGCCCGGGGTCGATGGCGATGATGATTCCGGTTGCCGCCTGGGCGGGCGGCACCAGTGCCGCGACGGCGGCGCCGAGCGCCAGGGTGAGGCCGGCTGCGAGTTTCCTCCACGGGGAGCGCATAGTCATCCTTCAAGTTGTTAGCGTGACAACCGAGATTCTAGTTACTTATATTGTAACTGTAAACATGAAAATACTTACACGAATCAACCGCTATGAACTAATGGGATTGTTTTGCGAATGGTGAGACGAGGCCTGGGCCGGGATCCGCTCTCGGGAACAGGAGGGCGGCCGCGCGCACAGCCGCAACGCACCCCTCAGAGCGCAGAAACCGACCGCCGCTGAACGTGGAACGACCCTCCTCAGACCACTAACGATCCACCCCGGAACGCCCCCCTGAGACCGCGGAACGCACCGCCGCAGCAGCCGCCCTCGAGGACGCCTCGATCGAGCGATGCTCACGCACCCAGGCGCGCGCCCGCGTCGGCCCCACCCAGCTCAGCTCCCCGGAGGCGAGGGCAGCCATCGCCTCGGCGACCCGGTCTGCATCGAGGCCACACGCCACCCCGAGCCCTCCCTCACTCACGTCGCGGGCGGCCTGCCCGGGCCCCGCGTAGATGACGGGAGTGCCCTGCGCGAGGGAGGCGAGGATCTTCGTCGGGTAGGCGTAGTCGTAGCCGCCGGGGCGCAGCGAGGCCAGGGTGGCGGTGGCGCGCGCCATCCACCGGTCAGCCTCGTCGGCGCCGACGGCGGGCACGAGAACGACGCCCGGGACCCCGCGAGCACGCGCGACCAGGTCCTCCCACCCGGCCCCCTGCCCGACAAACACGAGGCGCGCGTCCCCAAGGCGTGGGCGCGCCCGCTCGAACGCGTCAATGAACACCTCGGGGGCGAGCCAGGGGGCGACCGTGCCCGTGTAGGCAAAGACCGGGCCCTGGCAGGAGGGGAAGCCCTCGGGCACCCCCTCGGCCGCGGCACTGGGAACGCGCACCCCGTTGGGTACGACACACACGCACGCCGCCCCGAGGTCGCGCGCGCGCCGGGCCACCCCGTCGGACACGGCGATGACGCGGCGCGCGCCGCGCAGGGCGAAGGACTCCAGGCTGGCGACCGCGCGCACGACCGGGCGAGGAACCCCGGCCATGGCCGCGGCGTCCGACACGATGTCGGCGCAGTAGTAGACGTAGGGGACGCGGCGCGCTGCGCACGCGATGCGCACGGCGGCGCCCGTCGTGGGCGGGGGCTCCGAGACGACCACGTCGGGGCGTGGGCCGACCACGAGGCGCGCGACGAGGGGTAGGTCGAAGGACAGGTAGGACACGTAGCCGCGCACCGCTCCCGTGCGGTCGCGCAAGACGGGGGCGCGTCGCACGCTGACGAGGCCGTACCCCTCCCCCGACTCGACGCCGCCGTCTGCGAACTGTCGGGCGTCGCGGGCGACGGAAGGAGCTAGGCGCGATGTGAGGACCTGGACCCTGTCGCCTCCTGTGGCGAGCGCGCGGGCAAGTGCCCCGAGGCGCAAGGCGGCAGCCGTCGGCTCGGGCGTGAAAGTGCGGGTCGCGAGGGTCACTAGCATGCGGGATTGGCTCCCCCGCCGATGGTGACGCGCGGGGTGCCGACCCACGCCTGGGGGCTCGTGATTGCGCGCCCGTCGACGAGCAGTCGAACGCCGGGCAAGTCGGAGGGAGTCAGGTCCCGGTAACACTCGTGGTCCGCCTGGATGATGGCCGCGTCCACCTCCTCGCCGAGGTGGTAGGCGTCCCACCCGAAGGACGCCAGCTCCTCGTCGGAGTAGAGCGGATCGTGGACGCTCGCCCGCGCCCCTGCCTCGCGCAGCGCGCAGGTGACGCCGAATACGCCGGAGAACGCGGTTTCCTTGACACCGCCGCGGTAGGCGGCGCCCAGGACCGCGACGCGCAGGCCGTCCAGGGACCCCAGCAGAGCGGCGGCACGCGAGACCGCGTAGGCGGGCATCGTGGCGTTCGCGGCGCGGGCCGCGGACACGACGGTCGCGTCCGGATCGCCGGCCAAATACAGGCGCGGGTAGACGGGGATGCAGTGGCCGCCGACCGCGATGCCGGGCCGGTGGATGTGGGAGTAGGGCTGGGAGTTGCAGGCCTCGCCGCACTTGTCGGCGTAGACGGCGAACTGGTTGGCCAGGCCGATGTTGACGTCCCGGTAGGTGGTCTCGGCGAGCTTGGCCATCTCGGCGGCCTCGGCCCCGCCCATGGGCCACACGCCGTTAGGGCGCGGCAGGTCGTCGCGCTCGTCGAAGGAGAGGACGGCCTCGTAAAAGCGAACGCCGCGCGCCTCGCCGGCCTCGCTCAGTCCACCCACGAGCTTCGGGTAGCGCGCCAGGTCGGCGAAAACCCGTCCGGTGAGGACGCGCTCGGGCGAAAAGACGACGTCGAAGTCGCGGCCCTCGAGCAGGCCGGAGACCTCCTCGATGAGGGGCTTGTAGCGTCCGCGCGTCGTGCCCACGGGCAGGGTCGTCTCGTAGGAGACGAGGGTGCCGCCCGTCAGGTGCTCAGCCATGGAGCGGGTCGCAGCGTCCATGATCGTAAAGTCGGGATGGCTCTCATCGTCGACGACGAGGGGCACGACCATGACGACGGCGTCGGCCCCGGGGATCGCGTCAGCGTACTCGGTCGTGGCAAGCAGGGCGCCGGAGGAGATAAGCGGGGGCAGGTACTCGGCGAGGTGCGCCTCGCCCGGGAAGGGTTCTTCTCCCCCGTTGATGAGTGCGACCATGCGAGGGTTCACGTCCACGCCGACGACGGTGTGCCCGCCGCGCGCGTAGTGCACCGCCAGCGGCAGACCAATCTTGCCCATGCCGACGACCGCGATGCGCATGGGACCCCCTTTCCGTCTCCGGCCTCGTTGTTCCCCTCCAGTGTAGTGCCCCGCCCCACCTACAATGGGGGCGTGGATCGCGCGCTCAACCTTCTGCTCTACCCGTCGAACCTGGCCTCGCCCGGTCGGCTGGTGAAGATCGCGCGTTCGCTGTCCCCTCTGTTTTCGCAGACGCGGGTCGTCGGCATCGACCAGGGCGACCTGCCCACAGACGAGGCCGTAGCCCCCACCGTGCGCCTCACCCGGATCCGGGGCGCATCCCTGGGTGCGCGCCTGGGCGGGGTGCGGGTCGTCGTGACGTGGGGGGCGCGCGTGTACCGGCGATTCGCGAAGCAGCGCGTCGCGGCCGTCTCCGCGCAGAACCTGTTCCTGCTGCCGCTCGCGCACGCGTTGGCGCGGCGCACCGGCGCGGTGTTCGCCTACAACGCGCACGAGTTGGAGACGGAGACGGTGGGGTCGGCGGGGCTGCGCCAGCGCCTCCAGCGCGTGATCGAGCGCCGTTACATACTCCGCGCGGACGTGGTGTCCGTGGTCAACGAGTCGATCGCCCAGTGGTACCGCAGCGCCTACCCGGGCGTGGATCCGGTCGTGGTGACGAACGCCCCGACGGGCGCGGAGGGTGTCATCGACCTGCGCTCGCAGCTGGGGATCCCGGAGGGCGCGCTCCTGTACCTGCATTCGGGTTACCTGGCGCCTGGGCGCAATATTCCCTTGATTCTGCGGGCGTTTGAGCAGGTGAAGAGCGCGCACGTGGTCTTCGTCGGCTCCGGCGCCCTGCTGCCCGAGGTCGAGCGGGCCGCCGCAGCTCACCCGAACATCCACCGCCTGCCGCCCGTGGAGCCGGATCAGGTCCTGGCGATGACGCGCGGGGCTGACGTGGCGCTGTGCCTCATCGAGTCCGGGTGCCTCTCGCACCGCATGTCCACGCCCAACAAGATGATGGAGGCCTTCGCGGCCGGACTTCCCGCACTGTGTTCTCCCCTGTCCGAGGCCCGCCGATACCTGGGCGATCAGGCCGACACGTGGGTGCTGGAGGATCCGGAGCACGACCTCATCGGGGCCCTGGAATCCATCACGCGAGAGGATATCGAGGCCTTCACAGCTCCCACGATTCCCACCTGGGAGGTGGGTGCCGCCCGCCTGCGAGAGGCCTACGAGCGAGCCCTCGCCGCGCGAGCGACGCATCGATAGTTCCCCCAAAATCTCGCACGTAATTTGGGTTCACTAACTCTTCTTAATACCACTAAAAACACTGAAATATCAACACTTTTGATCGCCCATAGATTCGGACCACATGGGAATTACGTGCGACTTTTGGGGAGAGGGTTTCACGAGGCCGGGTGGGCGTTTCGCGAGGCCGGGTGGGCGTTTCACGCGGTCCGAGCCCGCACGCCGTCACCTCTGTCGTAGGCGCGTGCCGTCACGACAGCCATGACAAGCATCCCCGCCAACAACACGGCCATCAGGGCCCCCAGCACGGCAACCGTCATCTCGACGCCGTAGGGGCTGCACGCGAGCCACGCCAGCGGCGCCGCGCAGTACACGCACGCGAAGGCCAGCATGCGCCGCTGGTGGTAGGTCGCGACAAACACGTTTGACAGCGGCGAGGTCGCCACCGTCAAGGCCAGCCACGGAGCCAGGGAGCGCGCGAAATATCCGGCCGCCTCCCAGCGCGCCCCGAACACGACGGGAAAGAGCGCCGGGCTGATCCACGCAAGCAGCGCGAACACAGGGATCGAGCAAGCCAGGGCGATGCCGCCGACGCGCACGACAACGCGGGTCATCTCTCCGGGCGGGGTGTCCGACAGGCGCGGCAGATACACCTGCGACAGTGCCCCCGCGATGAGGGCAACCGGGGCCTGCAGGGCCAGCCACGCCATATTGAACTGGCCGAGCGAGGCCACGGAATACGTGGCAATCAGCAGAGGAATCGCGCTCGTGCGCACCGCATCGACGACGACGTTGGGCACGCCGACGAGCGCCATCTTGCGGTAGCGCGAGGCCACCTCGCGCAGGATCGGATCGGTGTCCTGACGTTCGCGGGCGTCGCGGGCACGCCACGACAGGTAGGCGACGGCGAGGCCCTGGCCAGCGATCGTCGCACCGATGGCAGCGCCCAGACCACCGCCAGCGACGAAGCCGCACGCCAGCTGCAAGGCCGCGATGCCGAGAGAGCGCACGACCGACGAGCTCGCGATCGCCTGGAAACGGCGGTGGCGGGTCAGCCAGTACGAGCACACTTGCCCCTGCGCCAGGAACAGGACGGACACGCCGATGGCGAGCATCCAACCCGCGAGCGCGGCCCCGTAGCGCGCGCATACCCACGGCCAGGCGGCGGCCGCAATAAAGGTAGCCAGAGCGGAGGCGACTGCCGCGCAGCGCGAGGCCAGGCGAGCCAGGGACCGGGCCGAGGCCTCGTCGCCGGGGGAGGGCAGGACGATGCTGAGGTCGAAGCGGGCACCCGCGACGGCCGCGCCGAGCGTGGCAGCGGAGGTGAAGATGCCCAGGTACCCCAGGTCCGTGTCCGTGTAGAGGCGGGCGATGCCGATCTGGGCGACGAATGCGATGACCTGGGCGAGGAGGGTTCCACTGAGGAGGGTGAGCACCTGCGCGAGGACACCCGAGCGGGCGGGGCGGGCAGGTGCGTTCGTCATGGACTCATTTAATCACCTGGGGCGCGCGGCTTGCCCCTAGGATGGGGGCATGCCCGCTCGCCGATCCACGCCCGCCGCCAGGTGGAACTCGTGAGGGTCGCCCTGACGAAGGGAACCCTGCTGGTTCCCCCGACCTACTTCGCACTCTCGCACGCCCTGGCGATGCCCCAGCTCGATTGGCGGGTTTTCACGCTCGCGGAGCGCATCACCGATCCGGCCGTCACGATTCCCATTGACGAGGCCGCACCGCGCGCACTCGGTGGCCCTCTCCCGCTTCGCGTGGCCGCGCAGGCACGAGGCCTGGGACGGATGCGCCGCGCGATCAGCGCGTGGGATCCGGACGTTATTCACCAGCATCAGGCGACATGGTCTCTGCCGGCCGTGGGCGCCGCGCGGGAGACGGGCGCGCCCCTCGTGGTGACGCTGCACGGCGGGGACGCCTACCTGAGGCTCGGGCGCGGCTCGGGCGCCGCGTGGAACGCACGCAACCGCACAGCAGCCTTCGACGGTGCGAGCCGACTGCTGGCTGTCTCCCGATACCTGGCAGACGTCGCGTTAGGCGCGGGAGCAGATCCGGATCGCCTGAGTGTGCACTATCAGGGCGTGGACACCGACTTCTGGGCACCGTCCACCCCGCTAACCATCGATTCACGCGAGAAGCCCATCGTCCTGTTCGTGGGTGCTCTGAGCCACTTGAAAGGTGTGGATGATCTGGCCCGGGCGTCCGCCGACCTCGTGGGGCGCCGCCCGCATCGCCTCGTCCTCGTCGGCGAGGGACCGCTGGCCCCCGCACTGCGCGAACGCGCGCCCGCCCACGTGACGTTCACGGGCCGGCTGGATCGCGAGGGGGTGCGCGACTCGATGCGCCGCGCCCACGTCCTCGTCCTGCCCACCAAGCCCACGCAGGGGCGGCAGGAGGCCGCCGGCCTCGTCCTGCTTGAGGCGCAGGCGTGCGGCGTTCCCGTCATCGCGTATCGCACGGGCGGGACGCCGGAGATGACCGCGCCCGGGGCCTCACTGCTCACACAGGAGCGCTCGCCGAATGCTCTCGTCCGTTCCATCGACGAGGCCTTGGCGTGGTCGGAGGATGAACGCGCGGATCGGGCGGCGGCGTGCCGGGCGTGGGTGACGCGCGAGCGCTCACTGCGCGGTGCAACCCACCAGCTGCGCGCGATCTACGACGACCTCACGCGGTAGCGCCGCGCTCTACAGGTCGACGGGCCGTCCGGTGTCAGCCGATGTCAGAATGGCCTCGACGACGCGCAGGTTCTCCAGGGCCTCGTCCATCGTGACGTGCTCGGCGCCCACGCCGAGTATCGCGTCGCGGAAGCGCTCGTGTTCGAGGGCGAGGGGCTCTCGCTTGGTGAGCGCGTAGCGTACGACCTGGCCTTCGCTCACACCGCGGAAGGCGGCGATCGCGTCCCACTGAAGCGGCGCGTGACCGTTTTCAAAGAAGGTCAGGTCCCCCATCGCTGTGTCGGCGACGAGCGCGCCGCGCTCCCCCGTCACGATCGTCGTGCGGTCCTTGTAGGGGGTCAGCCAGTTGACGAGGTGATTGACGAGGATGCCGCCGGCAAGCACGCCCGAGGCGACCATCATGTCCTCGTGCACTCGCCCCGAGCGCACGGACGTGCGCGCGTAGATGCTCTCGTAGGGGGCACCCGCCACCCACGCGGCCAGGTCCACGTCGTGCGTGGCCAGGTCTTTGACGACGCCGACGTCGCTGATGCGGGCGGGGAAAGGCGACTGGCGGCGTGTCGCGATCTGCTCGATCTCGCCGAGCTGACCCTCCGCGATCCTGCGACGCATGTCGATGAGCGCGGGGTTGCAGCGCTCGACGTAGCCGACGGCGCCCACGAGGCCCGCAGACGCAAACGCATCGCGGATCCGGCGGCCCGCCTCCACGCTCGTGGCGAGGGGCTTTTCGACGAGGGTGTGCACCCCGGCCTCGGCCAGCGCCAAGGCCGCGGCCTCGTGGTGGGCGGTGGGCGCGGCGACGATCGCGGCGTCGATACCGGCCTCGATCAGCTCCTTGACGCCACCCAGGACGGGCAGGTCACCGGCAACGCCGAAGCGGTCGCCGCCCGGATCAGCGAGCGCGACGAGATCCACCCCGGCGGTCGCTCGGGCGTTGCGCACGTGGTGTCGGCCCATCGAGCCAATGCCAAGGATTCCCAGCCGAATAGCCATGTCAGGCCCCCGCTTCCGCGAGCGCGTTGACGCCCTGTGCGATGCGTTCCAGCTCGCCGGGAGTCAGCGAGGGGTAAATCGGCAGGGAGAGGACTTGGGCGGCAGCCTCGCGGGTGGCGGGCAGCTCCGCGTCGGGGGCGAAGAGGGCCAGGGAGGGCAGCTCGTGGTTCGGGATCGGGTAGTAGACGCCCGAGCCGATGCCGTATTCGCCGCGCAGGGCATCGGCGAAGCCGTCGCGGTCCTCGCCCACGCGAATCGTGTACTGATGGTAGACGTGTGTGGCGCCGGGAGCGACGTGAGGGACGACGACGCCACGCAGGTGCGCGTCCAGGAATGCGGCGTTCTCCTGGCGCTTGACTGTCCAGGCCCCGACTTTGGTGAGCTGAACGCGCCCGATCGCCGCGTGGATGTCGGTCATGCGGTTATTGAGGCCCACAATTTCGTTGGCGTAGCGCGTCTCCATGCCCTGGTTGCGTGCGAGGCGCACGCCTCGGATGATGCCGGGGTCGGCGGAGGTGACCATGCCGCCCTCGCCGCTGGTCATGTTCTTCGTCGGGTAGAAGGAGAAGGCCGCGAAGGTGCCGAAGGAGCCGACCGCGCGCCCGTGCAGGCTCGCGCCGTGGGCCTGGGCGGCGTCCTCGAAGACCATGAGTCCATGCGCGTCGGCAATCGCCTGGAGAGCGTCCATGGGCGCGGGGTGTCCGTAGAGGTGGACGGGCATGATGGCGCGCGTACGCGGCGTGATCGAGGCTTCGACGGCGGCCGGGGAGAGCGTGAAGGTGAGTGGGTCAATGTCGGCGAAGACGGGGGTCGCGCCCGTGATGGCCACCGAGTTCGCCGTGGCCGCGAAGGTGAAGGAGGGGACGATGACCTCGTCGCCCGGCCCGATTCCGGCAGCGAGCAGTCCCAGGTGCAGGGCGGAGGTCCCCGAGTTGACCGCGACGGCTCGAGTTCCGGGCACGAGTGCAGCGGCGAACTCGTCCTCGAAGGCTGCCACCTGCGGACCCTGGGCGATCATGCCCGTGCGCATGACCGCCGCGACCGCATCGATCTCCTCCTCACCGATCAGCGGACGAGCGGGCGGGATGAACGGCTGCGTCATGGCTGGTCCTCACGGGTCTGGGCGAGTGTCGCGGGTGCGCTCGGGGACGAGGCGTGGGCCTCCTCGGGCGACAGGACGCCATTTCGCTCGACGTAGCGGCGTCCCGTGGCCGGGCACACCCAGGTGCGGTCCCCGGCCTCGTTCTTCGGTGCCTCGTCGGCGGCCACGAGCGGCACACCGGCCTCGCCGACCCACCCGACGCGGCGCGCGGGCACGCCGACGACGAGGGCGTAGGGGGCCACGTCTGACGCGACGACCGCGCCCGCACCGACCGACGCCCACGCGCCGATGCGCACGGGGGCGACGCAGACGGCGCGAGCCCCGATGGCCGCGCCTCGTTCGACGGTGACACCGACGCGTTCCCAGTCACTCGCGCTCTTGAGGCTCCCGTCGGGGTTGATCGCGCGGGGGCAGTGGTCGTTCGTGAAGACGGCCGCGGGCCCGACGAACACACCGTCAGCCAGGGAGGCGGGCTCGTAGATGAGGGCGTAGTTCTGGATCTTGCAGCGATCCCCGACGCGCACGCCTGCGCCGATGTATGCACCCCGACCGACGATCGTCTCTGCGCCGATGGATGCATCCTCTCGAACCTGGGCGAGATGCCACACGCGGGCGCTGGGGGCCACCATCGCACTGGGCGCCACGTCGGCGCTGGGCTCGATCACGGTGCTTCCCTCTCCTTGTTGCTGCACGCGCGGGTGCGTTCACAGATACCCTCACTATAGGCGCGTGCCCACCCCGATGTGCGACACTAATCGAATGCAGATGCGCTCCGACACGTGGGTCGTCATCCCCGCGTTCAACGAGGCGCCCGTCATCGGGGGCGTCGTCGCGGGCGTGCGTACCCTTTTCCCGCATGTCCTCGTCGTCGATGACGCGTCCACGGATAACACTGCGGCCCTGGCCCGCGCGGCCGGCGCCTACACGGCCACCCACCCCCTCAACCTCGGTCAGGGCGCTGCGCTCCAGACAGGTTTCGAGGCGGTGGCCGCGCGTGGGGCCCGCTACGTGGTCACCTTCGACGCCGACGGCCAACACGATCCCGCAGACGCAGCAGCAATGCTTCATCGGGCGTGCGAGGAGGACCTTGCGTTTGTCCTCGGATCTCGCTTCCGCGACGGCGCGACTGCACAGGTCGGCTCCGTCAAGCACGCGATGCTGCGCCTCGGAGCCCTCATCGCCCGCCTGCGCACCGGCATGGCTCTCACGGACACACATAACGGGCTGCGCGTGATACGCGCCGATGCCCTCGCTCAGGTGCACCTGACCCACTCACGCATGGCCCACGCCTCGCAGATCGTCTCCCAGCTGGCGGCCTGTGGCCTGCCCGGCGCGGAACACCCCGTGACGATCTCCTACACGGACTACTCACGGGCGAAGGGCCAGCCCCTGCTCAACTCAGTCAATATCGCCGTCGACCTGGCGTTGGGGGGACGATGAGCGCCTACCTCGCCATCCGTGTCCTCCTACTCCTCGCCCTCGCACTCACCGCGTGGTGGCTCGTGCGCCCGGTATCCTCGGCCTCGTCCCTGGCTCTGCGCCGCATCGGCATCGGCGTCCTCGTGGCGGCGGCCATCGTGGCGATCCTCGTGCCGTCGCTGGCCAACACGGTCGCCCGCGCCATCGGCGTGGAGCGTGGCGTCAACCTGATCGTCTACGGGCTCGTCATCGCATTGATTGCGCAGATGGTGACCGCCTATCGGCGCGAGGCCCGGGCCGAGGCACGTATGGCAACGCTGGCTCGCTCGCTCGCCCTCGCGCACGTCCTTCCGCCCGAGGACACAACCCCCGAAAACACCGTCGACCCTCCCGTTCACGCTGATGGCCCGGAAGTGGAACGCGCCGCTAACGGCCCTGATTCCCCGACAAACCCGCCAGATAACGATATGGTTACAAACGATGAGTAACGTGAATCTGCGACCGATCCAGCACTCGGCCGTCAACTACGGACGCTTCGGCCTCCTGCGCGGCGCGCTCGCCATCCTCCTGGCCGGCGTGCTCTTCGTAGTATCATCGGCGGGTTTCGTGTACGCCAAATTGAGCAACCAGTTCGCCAACCGAGTCGTCAACATTGACGCATACTCAACTGACGATCAGAACAACGCAACCCCCGATTCCTTCGAGGGACGCGCCGTCAACATCCTCGTGGTCGGCACCGACTCGCGCAGCGGCGCCAGCGGCGAGCTGGGCGCGGGCGACGCAGATGACGTCCCCGGCCTGCGCAACGACTCGACGATGGTGATTCACGTCAGCGCGGACCGCTCCCGCGTGCAGATCGTTTCCATCCCCCGCGACACGCTCGTGGATATCCCCTCGTGTCAGCACCGCGACGGCACCACGAGCGAGCCGACCAGCAACGACATGTTCAACAACGCGATGGTCTACGGTTCGAACGGCGGGGATGATCCGGAGGACCTCGCACCCGGCATCGCGTGTGTGAAGTCGACCGTTGAAAAACTTTCCGGTATGTCCATCGACGCCTTCATGGTCGTCGATTTTGCGGGCTTTATTAACATGATCGATGCGCTCGGCGGCGTCTGGTTCAACATCCCCGAGGACATCAATGACGACTCTGCCGGGCTCTACATTGACGCGGGCTGCTGGAAGCTGTCGGGCACTCACTCGCTGGCCTACATGCGCTCACGCAAGGGGCAGGGCGACGGCTCCGACATTTCGCGCATCAGCCGCCAGCAGCAGCTGATTTCCGCGATGCTGCGCGAACTGCAGGAGAAAAACTACGTGACCGATCCCGGCGCGCTCATTAACTTCCTGCAGGCCGCGATTTCCGCCGTGAACGTCTCCGATAACCTCGGAAACGCCAGCTCGGACGCGTCCCTCCTCATCAATGTGCTGCAGAACATCGACCGTTCCAACATCCAGTTCGTGACGATGCCGGTCGAGGAACCCTCCTGGGATCCAAACCGCCGCATCCCCTCTGAGCCGATGGCCCGCAACGTGTGGAACGCCCTGAAGAACGACCAGGCCCTGCCCGTGGGCACGACCTACACGGACGGCAACGGCGCGCAGCTGGTGGTGCCCGATCCGACCGCGACAACGGCACCGTCGACGCCCAATCCGACGCAGGCTCCCACGACCGATCCCGGCTCGGAGGAGACCACCACGGATAACACCGAGCAGTCCGCCTCCGTCGCGAATAATGCGGCGAACGAGGAGGCTGCCAAGCAGACAGCCGCTACCTGCCCGCCGAAGGACCAATGAGCACTCCCCCCTCGTTTACACCAGATCCGAAACGACGCCGTCCCGCATCCGACGACGCCCACGTCGTTGGTGAAGAGGTGCGCGGTGGCGCGCCCACTCCCCCACCCCAGGCCCTGGCGCCGCAGATGTGGAGGATTTCGGAGGACGAGGCCGACGCCTCGCGCCCCCTGATGCCGCGCACGCTGGACCAGCCGCAGCGCGACTCTCAGTCGGTTTTCCCGCGCCGCGCCCCCGCTCAGCAGCCGCCGTCGTTCCAGCCGGCATCGGCCTCCAACCCCCCGTCCTACGCGCCGGGTTCTGGTCGTTCCTCGGGTTCGAACACCTACGCGCCCTCCGGGAATGGGCCTCGTCAGGTGACGATCAATCGCGCCCAGGGCATGCCCGCGCCCGTGCCTGCCCCCGTCGCTCCTGCAGCCCCATCGGCCCCGGCGAGCGCGCCAAGGCGACGCAAGCGCCGCCACCCGATCTTGAAGACCCTGTGCCTCTTCCTGGTCATCATCCTGGCGTGGGGCAGCTTCCTCCTGTGGGATGCCAACACGAACATGGGTCGCGTGAGCGCGCTGTCGGGCGCCGCCGATACGCCTGGCACGACCTACCTGCTGGCTGGCTCGGACTCGCGCGCGGACGGCGCCGTGAAGGATGGTTTCGACGAATCTGAGCGTGCTGACTCGATCATGCTCGTCAACGTCGCCCCGAACGGACAGACGGTTGCGCTCTCGATTCCCCGCGACACTTACGCGGAGATCCCGGGCGTCGGCTGGGACAAGATCAACGCCTCCTACGCTTATGGCGGGCCGCAGCTGCTCGTCGAGACCGTCGAGAAGCTGACGGGCCTGACTGTCGATCACTTTGTTCAGATCGGCATGGGCGCCGTGCCCGACATGGTGGACGCCGTCGGCGGCGTCGAGCTGTGCTACGACAACGACGCCGACGACCAATATTCCGGCCTCACGTGGACCGCGGGTTGCCACACGGTGGACGGCACGACCGCGCTGCAGTTCTCGCGTATGCGCTACCAGGACCCCGAGGGCGACATCGGCCGCACGAAGCGTCAGCGCCAGGTCATTTCGAAGGTTATTTCCTCGGCGGCCTCGCCCTCAACCCTCATTAATCCCGCGAAGACCCTGCGCGTGGAGCGCGCGGGTTCCAAGTCCTTCACGGTCGACGAAGACTCCTCTGTGTTCACGGTCGCGTCGCTCGTGTGGGCACTGCGCTCCGCCTCGTCGAATCAGATGATGGGCGTCCCGCCGATCGAGTCGCTGAACTTTACGACGAACGCGGGAGCATCTGCTGTCCTGCTGCGCGATACGACCGCAGACGATTTCTTCGCCAAGCTGCGCGCCGGTACGCTGACGACCTCGGATCTCAACCAGGTCGACGGGATCTAACGCACTGCGCCCAGCATCGCGCTCTCGACGTTCGACGATATAAGCACCGACCTCGTTTCCTTCTCGGAACGAGGCCGGTGCTCTATCGGCGCCGACAGGTACTCAGGCGCCGGGGACGGTGATCGGGCGAGGACCCGCCTGCCAGCCTTCCCAGGCGGAGGTGAGGATCTCCTCGACCCCGTTGTTGGCCTTCCAACCGAGGTCGACACCAATCGACAGCGGATCACCGATCAGCTCGGGCGGGTCGCCGGCGCGGCGGTCCAGCTCCTCAACGGGGAAGTCCCAGCCGATGACGCGGCGCAGGCCGTCAACGATCTCTCGGACGGAGGTGCCCAGGCCGGTCCCCACGTTGTAGGTGTGATGGTCGGGCTGACGCCCCTCGGCCAGCACGTCAAGGGCCGCGATGTGCGCTTCTGCGAGGTCCAGGACGTGGATGTAGTCGCGGATGCAGGTGCCGTCAGGGGTGTCGTAATCCGTGCCGAAGATCTTCGCGCTCTCGCCTCGCTCAACGCGGTCCAGCACCATCGGGATCAGATTCATGACGGCGTCGTCGGCCAGGTCAGGCCACCCGGCGCCCGCAACGTTGAAGTAGCGCAAGCCGATCCACTTCAAGTCCCAAGCGCGCTCGCAGTCAGCCATCAGCCATTCGCCGATCAGCTTCGTCTCGCCGTAGGGGTTGATGGGGTGACCGGCCATATCCTCGGTGACCACCGGCAGCTCGGGAGTTCCGTACACTGCGGCCGAGGACGAGAAGATCATCTGGTCGACTCCGGCGTCCTCCATTGCGAGGAGGACGTTGGCCATTCCGCCAATGTTCTGCTGGTAGTACCAGGCGGGGCGTTCGACGGACTCGCCGACCTGCTTGCGTGCGGAGAAGTGGATGACGGCCGTGACGTCCTCGTCCACCATGAGGGTAGACAGCGCCGAGCGGGCTTCGTCCAGCGTCACGTCAAGCTTCACGAGCTTGGCGTCGCCGACGCGCGATGCCTTACCACTCGACAGATCGTCGACGACAACGACGCGATCCCCTCGCTGACGCAGGAGGCGGACAACATGCGCGCCGATGTAGCCGGCGCCGCCACAAACGAGAATGCTCATGGCTCCAGGATACGACGCACCGACCCCTCAGGGCTACCCGCAGCGTGCTTGTGTTTGCGTTGCTCAGCGTGCCTGACTGACGCGTTGAGCGAGCGCCGCGCCCTTCGCGCTGGCAACGTTTCGCAGATCCTTCTGGAACGAACGCATCTGGGCACGCAGGCCCTCGGCGTGCTTGCCTTCGCTCGCACCGAGGATCCGGGCGGCGAGCAGGCCCGCGTTGCGCGCACCCGCGATGGAGACGGTCGCGACGGGCACGCCGGCGGGCATCTGGACGATGGAGTGCAGGGAGTCGACGCCGTCAAGGTGCTTGAGCGGCACGGGGACGCCGATGACGGGCAGCTCGGTGAGGGCTGCGAGCATGCCGGGCAGGTGGGCCGCTCCCCCAGCTCCGGCAATGATGACACGCAGGCCGCGCTCCGAGGCGGACCGACCATAGGCCACCATGTCTTCGGGCATGCGGTGGGCGGAGACGACGCCGACCTCGCAGGCGATGCCGAACTCCGCGAGCGCAGCAACGGCGGGCTCCATGGTCGGCCAGTCAGAGTCGGAACCCATGACGACGCCGACGATCGGGTTATCGCCGGTGGCGGTCAGGTGGATGTCAAGGTCGGTGGTCATGGGCAGTCCTTTCGAGGGGGACGAGGCCGGGGCACCTGGTCCCGCGGCCGTCAGTGGGTGGAAGGTTAGTCGGTGGGCGCGTCGCCCCGGAGGGCGGCGACTGCAGCCCGTGCCCGCTCAAGGGCGAGGGCGGGGTCCTGATCGACGACGGTGACGTGTCCGAGCTTGCGGCCGGGGCGCACTTCCTTGCCGTACAGGTGGACTTTTGCATTCTCTCCTCCGGCCTGGAAGGCGGCCGCGAGGGCGCGCGCGGGCTGAGCGTGAGTCGAGCCGAGGAGATTCACCATGACGGAGTGCGAGCCCGGAGCACGCAGATCGGTCGAGCCGAGCGGCAGATCGAGGACGGCGCGCAGATGCTGCTCGAACTGGCTGGTGATCGCCCCGTCGATGGTCCAGTGCCCCGTGTTGTGGGGACGCATAGCGAGCTCGTTGACCAGTACGCGCTCGTCCGCACCCTCACCGACGACGAACATTTCGACGGCGAGGACGCCGGTGACTCCCAGCTCGGAGGCGATGCGCTCGCCGATGCGGCGGGCCTCGGCAGCTGTCTCGGGACGAATGCCAACGGCGGGAGCGGTCACCTCGGCGCACACGCCACCCACCTGCACGGTGGAGGCGACGGGCCACGAGGCAATCTCGCCCGACGGGGTGCGCGCCAGCAGAGCAGCCACCTCGCCCGTGAAGGAAACCAGGGCCTCGGCCAGGAGGGGACCATGCCCCCACCAGGAGGCCACGTCCGCGGGGCTATGAGCGACAGCCACACCGTGCCCGTCGTAACCGCCGCGCGGTGTCTTGACGATGAGAGGCCAACCGATCGTGGCGCCGAACTCCTCCAGCTGGGATTCGTGCTCGACGCGGGCCCACGCGGGGCACGGAATACCCATCGCAGTCAGGCGCTCGCGCATGGCGAGCTTGTCCTGCGCGTAGAGCAGGGCTCTCGCCGGGGGCTGAACGGAGACGAGGCGCGCAGCCTCCTCCATGGTGGCCGCGGGAATGTGCTCGTGCTCGAAGGTGAGGACGTCCGCGCCGTCGATGAGCGCGCGGACCGCATCCAGGTCAGCAGGAGCCCCCGCCGCCTTATCAACCGTCACCTGCCCGGTCGACCCGTCGTCGGCCTCGACAAGTGCGCGCAGGTTGATTCCGAGCGCAATCGCGCTCTCCTGCATCATCCGTGCCAGCTGTCCGCCGCCAATGACGGCAACGGTGGGAGGTGTGCGCATCTCGTGTTCCACTCCTTCAATCTATCGCGCCGCTAGAAGCGCCGCGAGCGGCGTCCCATGGACATGAGGGGTCCTTCAGGCATCACGCGGTCCGGGTCCAGCGATGCGGGAATCGCCGCGACCGACACCGTGAAAACGGGGGGCTTGTTCGTCTTCAGCTCGAGGCGGCCGCCCATGGCCTGCGCGAGGTCGTGGGCCAGGGCCAGGCCGATGCCCGTCGAGCCCTGTCCCGAGACACCTTTTTCGAAAATATCGGGAGCGAGGCTCTTATCGATGCCCTCGCCTTCGTCGCTCACTTCAATGACGACTCCGCGTTTGGACGTGCCCGCGTGCGCCCACACGCGCGTCGTCCCGTCGCCGTAGCGCAGCGAGTTTTCGATGAGGGTGGCCAGGACCTGACCGAGCTTTCCAGCATCGGCGAGGATCGGACGCTCAGCTTCGTCGAGGAATATGAGGGATCGTCCGGCGGCCTCGAACTGGTCCTCCCACTCCTCGCGGGCCGTGTTGAAGACCTCGAGAATGTGGATGGCCTCGGTCTGGCTGGTCTGTCGCCGCGAGACGTCTAGGAGCTCCGTCACGACGTTCGTCATGCGCTCAACCTGTTCGAGGCACGTGCGGGCTTCAGCGCGCACTTCATCCTCTGTGGAGATCAGTTCGATCTCCTCCAGGCGCATGGACAGCGCCGTTAGAGGAGTGCGCAGCTGATGCGAGGCATCGGCGGCGGCCTGACGCTCGGCCGCGAGTCGGCCCGCCATACGTTCACCGGTGCGGGCCAGTTCCTCCGAGACCAGGTCGATTTCCTCGATGCCGGACTTTTCGACACGGGCGCGCACGCCACCCGAACCGATCTGCTCAGCCTGGGCAGCCAGGTAGATGAGGGGCGCGGACAGATCGCGCGACAAGGCACGCGCCATGAGCCAGCCGATCAGCATCGACAGGGCCATGCCACCGCCAAACAGCGAACACGTCCACGCAATGCGCCCCAGCGCGTTCGATGCCGATGCTGTGAGCTGGACAGACACTCCAGAGGGTGAGGAAGCCACAGCGGTCATGGTCCGTCCCGAAATAACCTTGCCGTTGGTCGCAATGTTGGAGTCGGGTACTTTGATGCGATAGCTCAGTTCACCGCCGCGGCTGTTTGCTTGATCCGCCACCAGCGACGCCAGGGTCGCAGGGTCGTTCCCCTCCCCCGCGACGCGCCGGCGCTCAATATTTTGCAGGATGAGCTGCGACTGAACCTCGAGGCTACGCTGCTCAGAGGTCCATATGGACGCCGACGCAAAGAACGCACCCGGTAGGCCCATCAGGACGCACACGACGGCGACGACCGAGACGATCATCCTCACCGCGCGTGCGCGCATGACGAGCCTCCCTCAGCGGCGTTCAGCGAGCGTTTTCGAAGCGGAAACCCATCCCGCGGACGGTCGTAATGTAGTGCGGGTCAGTCGCGTCGTCGCCGAGCTTGCGGCGCAGCCACGACACGTGCATGTCGAGGGTCTTCGTGGAGCCGGTCGGATCCGAGCCCCACACCTCACGCATGAGGCTGTCACGAGCGACGACGGAACCGGCTTCACGCAGCAGGACGCGCAAAAGATCGAATTCTTTCGCCGTCAGGCTCAGCTCGACGTCACCGACGAAGGCACGATGCGCGGCGACATCCATGCGGATGTCCTGCGCACGCAGCTCACCCTCGACTGGTTCCGCGGCCTGGCGGCGCAGCAGCGCGCGCACGCGGGCAAGAAGCTCGGCCAGACGGAAGGGCTTCGTCACGTAGTCGTCCGCACCGGCGTCGAGGCCGACGACCATGTCAACTTCGTCCGTGCGGGCAGTGAGGATCAGGATCGGGACTCGGTTGCCTGAGGAGCGGATCTCGCGAGCGACATCCAGGCCGTCCATGTCCGGCAGACCAAGGTCCAGGACAACCAGGTCAACGCCACGGACATCCGCGAGGGCCTCAGCGCCCGTCGCGTGCGCACGCACGTCGTAGCCTTCCCTGCCCAGTGCGCGGGCGAGGGGCTCAGAGATGGCCGGATCATCTTCAACGAGGAGAACTGTAGTCACGCGTTCATCTTAGCAATTCCGAACCAAAACTTGCACCTTTCTTGACCCGTTATCCGAGCCAATCCGGCACTCGTTCACACTGCGAGATGAACATTAGTTAACAACGCTTGACAGCAGGTACGGCGAGACCGGACCGAAACCACGCAAGTCCGCGGTCGGGAACTCTTCAAGCTCATAACCATCACCGACCTCGCCTGCGGCAATGGCAGCGGCCGTGGTCGGATCCGTCAGGATTTTACCCACCGGCGCAATGTCCACGAGGCGAGATGCAAGGTTAACGGTGGGGCCAAAAACATCACCCGAACGCGAGAACACATCACCGCGCACAAACGAGGCGCGCACCGGCAGCATCTCATCATCAGCATTAAGGCGTTCGACCAGGGACGTAGCCACCCGCAGGCCCGTCGACAGATCGTCCGCAATATAGAGAACAGCATCGCCGATCATCTTGACGACGCGACCGCCCTCCTCAATGACGGCGTTACGACTCTCCTCTTCGAAACGCTCAATGAGCCCCACGAGAGCGTCACCGAGGATCGTCGAGGAGGACGTGTAGGACACCATGTCCACGAAACCAAGGCAGCGGTTGAGCGGGAAACGATTATGGCGCTCCTCGTGCCCACGCTGCGACACCTCGCGGTCGAAACGAGACAGCGCCGCCTCAAGCTGACGCCGCCACGCGTAGGTGAACATCTCCTGGAAAACATCGATGTACTCGCGCATATGGTCGAGCACGTACATGCGAGCAGTCGTGTCATCCAGCATGAGACGACGCATCGAGTCCTCAACCAGAGCTTCGAACTGCCACAGAGCCAGACGGTCAGCCAGGTGAGCGTTCGCGCGCAGGAGGGACCGAGAGGTAGATGTATCAATGCCACCCGATTCGACAAGCTCATGCCAGCGACTGAAAACATCCAGGTCGCGCTGCGAGAAAACCTTGTCGTCGGCGGTGGGTGCCTGAAAACCGAGGGCGATCCAGAAACGGAAAACGCGTTCGATCGGTGTATTCGTCGCCTGCGCAATGTCGCGGGCGGAATACGTCAGATGACCACCGAGCAGCTGAGGAACGTAGCTTGTTGCGGTCAGGTCATCAGGAGTTGCAGGGGACGAAGCCGCGCGCTCATCCATCGCAAATCCCTCCTCTTTGGGCTGACTCAACACCACATCAGCGATGTAACGGTATACTAGATCACTTTTCAAAGTCACATCGGGAATGCGACCTCGCACATTGACAATTGTAGTAGTCTGATGAGTTTTTCTCTAGGAATTGCACGTTTACCTGCGAAAACCGAGACTCCTGCACTAAATTGCAGCTTGTCTGTACGCCGGAGGCACGTTGGGAGACAATGTCCTCATGCGCCTTGTTCTTGCCTCAGCATCCCCCGCCCGCCGAGCGACCCTCATTGCGGCGGGCATCACACCAATCGTTCACGTATCAACGATTGATGAGGACGCAGTCCTCGCCGCACTGCCCGGAGGGCGAGCCTTTTCAGGCAGCGCAACCACCCCCGCCGACGAAGTCGCAGCGCTTGCGGCGGCCAAGTGCATGGACGTCTGCGAGGCGTTGAGCGCTCCCAGCAAGACTTCCGAGCTTCCCGAGGGCGAGCCCGTCCTCGTCGTCGGCTGCGACTCGATGCTCGAGATCGGCGGCCAGATGCTCGGCAAGCCCCACACTCCCGACGTCGCACGCGAGCGCATCCGCGCCATGCGCCGCACGACCGCAACCCTGTGGACAGGCCACTGCGCGGCCATCCTCGCCACGGCCTCGTCGAGACAGGACAGCGCCACCCAGGGACGCACCGTGAGCGCCAGCGTCACTCGCTCCGCCTCGACCCAGGTCCACTTCGGCAACATCTCGGATGCTGAGATCGACGCGTACGTCGCCACCGGCGAACCCCTACACGTTGCGGGTTCTTTCACGGTGGACGGACTGGGCGGCCCGTTTATCGAGGGCGTGACGGGCGATTACCACTCCGTCGTCGGGATCTCCCTGCCCCTGCTGCGGTCCATGGCCACCGAGCTCGGGGTGTTCTGGCCCCACCTGTGGGATGCGCCGCGCCCCTGAGTTTCAGCGCCGGTCCCCCTCCCAACGCCCCGTACTGTAGGGGCATGGACAACAGCACCGCATGGGGCATCGGCCTCGCAACGATCACTCTGGACGGAACAACACTCGACACGTGGTATCCCGCCCCACACCTGGGCGAACCCGGCAGCGACGAGGAGCTGGCTACCTCGCTGTCCGTGCTGGAGCGCGTCGATGACGCGCGCCGCGTGCGCACCGTCGTCGTGACCACGACGATTGACCTGACGCAGGCCCCCGCCTCAACGGAGGACGCCTACCTGCGCCTGCACCTGCTTTCCCACCGCCTGGCGGCGCCCAACACGATCAACCTGGACGGCATTTTCGCAGTGCTGCCCAACGTCGTGTGGACGGACGCAGGCCCGTGCGCCGTCGCAGATTTCGAGGCCACCCGCCTGCGCCTGCGCGCCCGTGATGGCCACCCCGTGACCGTGCAGGGCGTTGACAAGTTCCCACCGATGGTCAACTACGTGCTGCCGCCCGGCGTGCGCATCGCCGACGGCACGCGCGTGCGCCTGGGCGCCTACCTGTCGGAGGGAACGACCGTCATGCACGCCGGCTTCGTTAACTTCAACGCTGGCACCCTGGGCCGTTCAATGGTCGAGGGCCGCGTCTCGCAGGGCGTTGTCATCGGCGACGGCTCGGACGTGGGCGGCGGCGCCTCCACAATGGGCACGCTGTCGGGCGGCGGCAAGCAGCGCGTGCGACTGGGCGAGCGCTGCCTCCTGGGCGCGAACTCGGGTCTGGGCATTGCTCTGGGCGACGACTGTGTGGTCGAGGCCGGCCTGTACGTGACCGCCGGCGCGAAGGTGACGCTCATTGACTCCTCCGGCGAGACTGAACCGCGCACGATCGCAGCACGTGAGCTGTCGGGCGCGTCGAACATCCTGTTCCGCCGCAACTCTCAGACCGGCCGTATCGAGGCCATCGCCCGCGCGGGCGTCGTGGGCATCGAACTCAACGACGCACTGCACGCGTCGAACTGAGTGTTCTTACCAACGAGGCCGGGGCGCGTCATGCGCCCCGGCCTCGTGTTATGACAGAGTCCGTCAGCGCGCGTTCCATGCCTCTCGGATGCGCTCGGCTGCGGCGGCCACGCGCTCGTCGGTGGCGGTCAGGGCCACGCGGACGCGCCCGTGTGCGGCCGTTCCGTAGAAGTCACCGGGGGCCACGAGGATGCCGAGATCAGCCAGGCGATCCACGAGCGCCCAGGAGTCGCTCGGGTTGGCGGGGTCAGCGACCCACAGGTACAGGCCGGCCGCTGTGTCAGGGTCGACGTCGAGGCCGGCCTCGGTCAGCGCGTCGAGGAGGAGCGTGCGACGCGCCGCGTAGACGCTGCGCTGGCGCTCCACGTGCTCAGTGTCGTGAAGGGCGACCGCCATCGCGTGCTGGACAGGGGCGGGCACCATCAGTCCGGAGTGCTTGCGCACGCTCACGATGGGCGCGACCATCGCGGGATCACCGTAGATGAGCGCGCCGCGGTAGCCCGCAAGATTCGACTGCTTGGACAGCGAGTACAGGACGAGGAGGCCGCTCGCGTCGCCGTCGCACACGTCCGTGTCAAGCAGGGAGGGCACTCCCTCGCTCACGTAGGGCTCGGCCCACGGCAGGGCCGCGTAGCACTCATCGGACACAACGACGGCGCCGTGGGCGCGAGCCCAGGCAACAACGGCGCGCAGCTGGTCCTTGCTCATCACGTGGCCATCGGGGTTGCCCGGGGAGTTCAGGTAGACGAGGGCGGCCTCGGGCCAGCGCTCAGGGGCAGAGGGGTCGACGGCAACCGGGGTGGCACCGGCCAGGCGCGCGCCGATGTCGTAGGTCGGGTAGGCGACCTCGGGCACGAGGACCGTGTCACCCGCGCGCACGCCTAAGAGGGCGGGAATCCAAGCGACGGCTTCCTTCGAGCCAATCGTGGGGATCACGCCGCCCGGGCCGACATCGACCATGTGTCGGCGCGCTCCCCATGCGAGGATCGCATCGCGCACCTCGGCAGTGCCGATCACCGTCGGATAGCCGTGCGCGTTGGACGCCTCGGCGAGGGCCTCGCGTATGAACGCGGGGGTATCGTCGACGGGAGTTCCGACGCTCAGATCACAAATTCCCCCGGGATGGCCAGCCGTGCGCGCTTTTGCGGGCGCCAGCTGATCCCAGGGGAATTCGGGCAGGTCAAAGGGGCGGGGAAGGATCGTGGTCATACCCCTACCCTATCGACTGTCAGAGGTTTTCGGCCTTCCAGTCCTCATTCTGAGGGGGCAGGGCGGCGATCATCGGATCGTCGAAGTCCTGGACGCCAGTCTTCTGTGCGCCGCCGGGGCTACCCAAGTCGTTGAAGAAGTCGACGTTGGCGCGCAGGTAGTCGGACCACTCGGAGGGCAGGTCGTCCTCGTAGAAGATGGCCTCAGTCGGGCACACGGGTTCGCACGCGCCACAGTCCACGCACTCCTCGGGGTGGATGTAGAGCGAACGGGCGCCCTCGTAGATGCAGTCGACGGGGCACTCGTCCACGCATGCGCGATCCTTGACATCCACGCAGGGCTGCGCGATGACGTAGGTCATGAGACGTTCCTCCTGGTCAGTTCTAAAGACTCGTTGATTCTATTATTCACGTATGAGCAACCCCGAGTCACCTCGCGCCAGCAAGACCCCCACAAGCGGCGGAAATACGCCAATTCAGTCGAGTGCGACGGATGGGGCGCGCGAGGATATTTCCGCACGCGCACCTGGCGCAATTCCCACCTTGCCGTGGATGAGCTTCAGGGTCGGCGAGAGGATCGTCATCCGCTACCGCCTGCCGGACGGGCTGCACGATGCGCTCGGAGAGGCGCTCGAGGTAGCTTCCACGCACGTCACCGTTGCGACGAGGCGCGGGCCGGTCCGCGTCGATGCCCGCACGATGGTGACAGGCAAGCGCGTTCCGCCTCCGCCCACCGTCTAGCGGGCGGAGGGCGAGGCAGTTCAGCGGTTGGCGCGACGCTCGCGGGCGGCGATCTTAAAGCGCTCCTGGGCGTCCAGGACGACCTTGCGCACGCGCACGGCCTCGGGCGTGACCTCGACACACTCATCGTTGGCCGCGAACTCGAGGGACTCCTCGAGGGTCAGCTTGCGCGAGGGGGTCAGCGACTCGTACACGTCGGCGGTCGCGCTGCGGGTGTTCGTCTGCTTCTTCTCGCGGCAGATGTTCACGTCCATGTCCTCGCCGCGCGGGTTTTCACCCACGACCTGGCCCTCATAGACCTCGGAAGAGGGCTCGACGATGAAGGAGCCGCGCTCCTGCAGGTTCGTCATGGCGTACGGGGTGGCCTGGCCTGCGCGGTCGGCGACGAGGGAGCCCGTGAGGCGCTGCTCGATGGTGCCCTGCCAGGGCGCGTAACCGTCCGCGATAGACGAGGCGATACCGGTGCCGCGCGTTTCAGTGAGGAAGCGCGTGCGGAAGCCGATGAGGCCTCGTGCGGGCACCACGAACTCCAGGCGGATCCAGCCCGAACCGTGGTTCGCCATGGTCTCCATGCGGCCCTTGCGGGCGGCCATGAGCTGGGTGACGGCGCCCAGGTACTCCTCGGGGATGTCGATCGTCATGCGCTCCATGGGCTCGCTGAGGACGCCGTCGATCTCCTTGGTGACGACCTGCGGCTTGCCGACGGTGAGCTCGAAGCCCTCGCGGCGCATCTGCTCGACGAGGATTGCCAGCGCGAGTTCGCCACGGCCCTGGACCTCCCAGGCGTCGGGGCGCTCGGTGGGCAGAACCTTCAGGGACACGTTGCCGATGAGCTCGCGGTCGAGGCGGTCCTTAACCTGACGAGCCGTGACCTTCGCGCCCTTGACGCGGCCGGCCATGGGCGAGGTGTTGATGCCGATCGTCATCGAGATGGCCGGGTCGTCGACCGTGATGAGCGGGAGAGGACGGGGGTCATCGAGGTCGACGAGGGACTCGCCGATCATGATGTCCTCGATACCGGCGACGGCGACGATGTCACCGGGGGCGGCGGAGTCGGTGGACACGCGCTCGAGGCCCTCGGTGGCCAACAGCTCGGAGATGTGGACGCGCTGGATAGTGCCGTCGTGGCGCGCCAGGCCCACGTCAGCGCCCTTCTTGAGGGTACCGTTGTGGATACGCAGCAGGGCGAGACGACCCAGGAACGGCGAAGCGTCCAGGTTGGTAACGTGGGCCTGCAGCGGCATGTTCTCGTCGTAGGAGGGGCCGGGGATACGGTTGAGGATGGTCTCGAACAGGGGCTCGAGGTTCTCGGTGGGCAGCTGGCCGTCGCCCGGGTTCTCCAGGGAGCACTTGCCGGCCTTGGCGGAGGCGTAGACAACGGGGACGTCCATGAGGGAGTCCACGTCGATGTCGATGCCCTCATTCATGAGGTCCTCGCCCAGGGAGAGCAGCAGGTCGGTCGTCTCAGAGACGACCTCTTCGATGCGCGAGTCGGGACGGTCAACCTTGTTGACGACGACGATGACGGGCAGGTGCGCCTGCAGGGCCTTGCGCAGCACGAAACGGGTCTGCGGGAGCGGGCCTTCGGAGGCATCGACCATGAGGACGACGCCGTCGACCATCGACAGGCCGCGCTCGACCTCGCCGCCGAAGTCGGCGTGGCCGGGGGTGTCGATGACGTTGATGGTGACGCCGTTTTCCAGGCCGAGAGCCTGCGCCGCGGGGCCGCGATAGTGGACGGCGGTGTTCTTCGCGAGAATGGTAATGCCCTTCTCGCGCTCCAGATCGCCGGAGTCCATGACGCGCTCGCCGGTCTTTTCGACCGTGTCACGCTCGGAGAACGCTCCGGACTGCCAGAGCATTGCGTCAACCAGCGTGGTCTTTCCGTGATCGACGTGTGCGACGATCGCGACGTTTCGCAGGTCGGGACGCGTGGACATATGTGGACTCCTCAAATGTGGATACAGATTTATGCGTGTTGAGAGGCGAGCACGTCGCCGAGGCGACCGGTTCGAATCGATTTCACGCACATACGCTTTCAAGAATATCGGCTCAACAACGGGCAATGCGATCCCCATCCTGCGAATTCCACCACGTCGTGGACACGCGGCGGAGATATGAGCACCCATCGGCCGGTCTATTTGCTCGTTCACAAGCAATGGCGTTAACTGGCTTGTATGACTGACATCGCGACGCTCAGCGCTGACGTTTCGGCGGTCTCAACCCTTGTCACCCCCTTCGGCGCGCATCTGTTGTCATGGTGTCCCGCCGGGCATTCCGACGTCCTGTGGCTTTCCTCCCGCGCGGTACTCGATGGCACGAAGGCAATCCGCGGCGGCATCCCCCTGTGTCTCCCCTGGTTCGGTAGCCCCACCGATTCGCCGACGAGGCCGGGGACGGCGCAGGTGCGCACGGGTTTGCCCGCACGTCGCTCCGGACGCTGCGCTCAAGGACACCACCCGCGGACCACGCCCCGGCCTCGTTCTCCTTCGAGCTACACCACACGGGCGAGACGTCCCCCCTCTACCCCCCCACTCGTTCTGTGCACGCCTTGACGTATCCGCGGGGGACGAACTGAACACAACCCTGACCCTCACGAACGAGGACGACCACCCCTTCGCGATCGAGGCGGCCCTGCACACATACCTGCACGTCGGTGACGTCAAGGACGTGACGGTGGAGGGATTGGACGGGGAGCGCTACTACGACAAGGTCCGCGAACGCTACGCCACCCAGAGCGGCGACATCACTTATATTGGGCCAACCGACCGCGTCTATACCTCCACGGCGCAGGTCCAGGTCGTCGACCCGAAGCTGGGACGGCGCATCGTCGTGGACAAGAACGGCTCGGGTTCAACGATCGTGTGGAATCCCTGGTCACAGGGTACTGCCACCATGAGCGACATCGGTGAGGGTGAGTGGCAGAACTTCGTGTGCGTGGAGACGGCGGCCGTACGCGAGCGGGCGCTCACGCTGTGGCCGGGGCATCCCCACATCATGACGCAGACGCTCGCCGTGGAGTCACTGGACTGACCGAGGCGCGGGTAGGATTGGCTCCAGCTACGACCAGAAAGGCCCTCATGGCTCTCACTTCCGCGATCGCGTCCGCGTACCTGTCCGTTTCTCGGTGGAAGCTCTCCACGCAGCCTCTGCCTGACAAGATCATCGTCATTGGGGCTCCGCACACCTCGAATTGGGACGGAGTTTTCATGGCGATCTCCATGTGGAAGTCCGGACGCACGTTCTCCTTCCTGGTAAAAGATTCCGTTGTCAAGGCACCGGTACTCGGCTGGTTCGTCAAGAAGATCGGCGCCGTCCCGGTGGAGCGCAGCGCCGCGCACGGCCTCGTCGACCAGGTCGCTTCGCGCATCCGCGAGGCGGACTCGTTCACGCTGTGCATCACCCCAAAGGGCACGCGCTCGCGCCGTGACTTTTGGAAGTCCGGATTCTATCGCATCGCGATGGAGGCGGGGGTGCCGATTCAGCTCGGCTTCATCGACCGCAATACCCACACGTTCGGCTGGGGTCCGACATACCAGCTGACGGGTGACGTGCGCGCCGACATGGAGGTTATCCGCGCGTTCTACGCGGATAAGGTGGGCATTCGCCCGGAGAAGACGTCGGTTCCTCGTCTGCGCGCGGAGGACGAGGCCGCATGAGGTGTGTGCGAACGTTGCTCGGTACCGCAGGGGCTCTCGCCCTGACCGCGGGCGGAAGTGCAGCGCTCGCCGACAACCCGACGCAGATCCGCCTGACCGAGGTCTACGAAATGACGCCGGGCGTCAGCGCGACCCATCAGGTGACGCTGGTGACGGATCAGGCACTCATTGGCGAGCAGTGTCAGTCGATGGGCACGGCCGCCAAGGCAACGTCTTCCCTCCTCGTGACGGTCGACGGCGTGGACGGGTGTCGTTTCACCTGGGACCTTGAGGACGGCGGCGCCGAGATTGTCTCCGTCGACGACGGCGGGGTGTTCCACTTCGAATCAACGTCGACGCGTCTCCTGGAGGGCTTCGCATCGCCCGATGCTGCTGCTTCCATCGAGTCCGTCACTCTGATCGCGCATAGCTCCGTCATCGTCGAGGCCTCCCACGACGGGCAGATCACCACCCCCGGGGCATCAACGAAGACCGACGCGAGCACGGTCACCTGGCGTGGCGTCACCGGCAACGTGAGCGCGACGGGAACCGTCGATGCCGACGCGCCCACTGCGGCTTCCTCCACCGGCCCGTCGCCGTCGACGCCCGTTTCAGCATCTTCTCCATCCCCTCGGGAACGCGAGCACACCTCCACCGCACAGTCACTCACACCGATCATGGCGATCACAGCTGGTGTCCTTGCGCTGGCCGTTATCACCGGTCTCGCGCGACGATCGGCGCGTTCGCGCCGGGCGGCTGCCGACGCGCAGTTCGACCGTGATGCTAGGCTGCGTGAGGCACAGCGACATTCCGCTTCCGCACGAAAGAGCGCTGCCACCCCCTACGGGAAGCGGTCTCTCGCGCCGACTTCGCCGACATTCGAGGAGAATACACCCGCGAGCGCGCAGGCCCGCGACCGTTCTGACGCGCAGTCGAGCGCTGAACGTTTTTCCCCGCCCGACCACTCTTAGGCGTCCGTTGACCACAGTGGCCCCGACCTCAGCGATGAGGGTCGGGGCCACATACTGACGCCTCAGCCGATGTGGAAGTAGCGCTCCACGAGTTCCTCGACGGAGACACGCGAGTCCGCCAGGTCATCACGCAGGTGTTCGTCTCCCAGCTCGATCAGGCGGAACGCCCACGAGTCGATGAGGCCCGACGGGAAGACATCCTTCGCTTCATAGTCCTCGCGCTGGGCGAGAAGCCTACCGGCGGCCTCGAAGCAGGAGGCGGGCAGCTGGTCGAGGCCGGGGGTCTGTGAGGCGTCGCCGTCGACCTTGCGCTCACGCGCGTACTCTTCCATGCCCGGCTCGGTCAGGCCAATACGCGCGGCGACGGCGATGCCAGCAAGGAGCAGGTGGACCGCTGCAGACCCGTCGGGGCTGCGCAGCTCCACCGTCTGAGAGTCATTGGGCAGGTCGGCGATCGCAGGCTCGATGGGGTTGGCATCACGGAACATCGAATCGTCGATGTTCTGCCAGCCGAGAGGTACGCGCACCAGAACGGAACGGTTACGGTCGCCCCAGCAGATCGCGGTTGGCGCCTCCTGATGGGGAACAAGACGCAGGAACGAGGTGGGGACGGTGTTACCAAACGCTGTGAGCGATGCTGCGTGCGACAGGTAGCCTCCGATCACCTTGAGCGCGGTATCCGTCAGACCAGATCCCGTCGAGAACTGGTTGATGCCATCCTTGACGATGCGGGTATGGAAGTGCATGCCCGATCCGGCTTGCCCCACGGCAATCTTCGGCGAGAAGGAGACATGAAGGCCGTAGGAATGGGCAACTTCGCGCAGCACCCACTTGGCGAGCACCATCTGGTCGGCGGCATCCAGCGCATCGACGGGCAGGAATTCGATCTCTTGCTGAACCATCTGACGCCCGTCGGCGACAAAGTTACCGACCTCGGAATGGGCGTACTTCACCGAGGCACCGATGGCAACGAGGTGCGCGAGAGCCTCCGTGCGCACTTCTTCCCACTTGGAGAAGGGCCCGGATTCGTGGTAGCCGCGCTGAGGCTCGACGGGGAACAGCTCCTCTTCCTCCGAGAAGAGGTAGTACTCGAGTTCACCGAGGGCCTGCAGCTCGCAGCCCGTCTCCTCCTTGAGCGCTCGCTGAGCCTTCCTCAGGATTTCCTGGGGCGCCGAGGCTAGGGGGCGGCCGTCGACATCGTAGAAGCCACACAGGATATCGAGGGTCGGGATGTGCGAGAAGGGATTAAGGAACGCGGTGGCCACGCGCGGCACGACATACAGGTCCGAGGAGGTCGCCTCGACGAATGTGAACAGGGAGGAACCGTCGACGCGTTCTCCGAGAGTCAACACCCGATCGAGGTGCGCCTTGGATTGGATCGCGAAGTTCAGGGTCTTCAGGCGTCCGTCTCCTCCGACGTAGCGGAGGTTGAGCATCTGGATGCCATTGTCCTCGATATAGCCGATGATGTCGGCTTTCGTAAACTCCTTCGCGGGCTTTCCGAGGGCCTGCACGAGCGGGTTGGGGTTCAGAGACACTGTGTCAGTCGACAGCATGAAACACTCCTCTTTGAGTATGACTAGGTTCACATTAGCAGAGATATTGTATCCCCAAAAGACAAACCCGACAGTCGGAAGACATTTGCCATTTCCCCCAGAACTGAAGTGATTGACACCCTTCAAACTCACCCCCAACATAAGTGACGCTTGTTACACTTTACATAGTCCACTTCTAGGAAGCGCAATGGCGACGACGCCCTCTCCCCTCCCTCACGATCCCACCAGGCCGCCAGCATGCTCGTGGCGCGGCCTCCTCATTGACTCCGCACGCATGTTCTGGTCAGTCCCCGTCATGGAACTCATCATCACCGTCATGGCGCATTACCGCCTGAACATCCTGCACTGGCATCTGACAGACAACGCGGGCTGGCGTCTCCCACTACCCGGCTACCCGGCGCTCACCTCGATCGGAGCGCAGATTCCACGAGATCCCGCACACTGGTACGACCACACGTGCGCGCCTCAATGATCGGGCACATGGCGCACATCGCCCGCACACACAACGCAGGGGTTCTATTCCGATGTAAACATTCGGCACCCCGTTCGCTTCGCCGCACAGCGGGACGTGCGCATCATTCCGGACATCTCAATCCCATCCGCTGTCGGCGCGGCGATCCGAGCGTACCCACACCTGGGAAACCCCAACCTCGTCTCCCCTCAGGAGGACAACTCAACACTGTGGCCGCTCGCCTCATCCCTCCAATTCGTCGAGGCGGCCTTCCACCACGCGTGCAACCTATTCCCCTCCCCCATCATCCATATCGGCATCCCCTGGACCGACTGGAGCCAGTGGGAACACGATCCACGGCTCGCACGGGCAGGCCTAGGCTCGGGACAAGACATCGAGCGCCTCTTCATCGACCGAGCCACGCGAGTCCTCCACTTCCACGGCCGACGCGCAGCCGCATAGGACAGCGCAACCCGCGCCTATGGAAGCACCCCACCTGGAACAATCCTCCTCTCCTCACGCCACAATGAGACCGGGCACGAGGCCGCGTCCTCATCGGGCACCTCATGGGTGCTCGCAGACTCCGACCCGCTGACCCTCAGCCACCCCGCAGCTGCCCCCTCGTCACCCCAGTCCCCACTCACCGCGCGCCAGCTCGCTGATCAGCTCCCGCCAATGCTCCACAGGGAGCGACTCAAAGGCGTCGAGGCCGTCGCCTGGTCCACATCGGTGACGACCCCAGACCTGCTCTTTTACCACCTCCTCCCCAGACTCCTCGTCGTCGGCGAGATCGCATGGCACGGGGACGACGCGCTCACCTGGGAGCACCTTGCTCCAACGATCGAGCGAGAGATGGCCTACCTGAGACAACACATCCCCTACTGGACTCCGGGGCGGCCATGAATGAGGGCCGCGCATCCAACCCGGATACGCGGCCCCGTGCCCCCTAGCGGGGCGGAGTTCGGAGCAGGCATGAAGACCGCCCCACTAGGCTTTCACGAACGCATTGACCACTTCTTGAGGCGCTCCGCGAGCGCGCGCGCATCAATATCCAAGCGCTCAGCTTCTGAGGCATCCCCGTGTTTAATCGCGCGCCAGTAGGCAATCTTTGTGCGCAAGAACTCACGACGAAGCTCAATAATCTGCCCCTCCTCCTGGAGGCGGGCATCCTGCTGTTCCAGCAGGGTCACAAACTCGGAGATATCCCTCTCCCCACCCAGGCTTGACCGGACATATTCACGCATGTCCGCGATCGACATCCCGGAAGCGGACAGGCACGACACCCACGTCAGCAGTTCAAGATCATCCTCGGTGTATATGCGATGCCCGCTTGAGGCATCGCGCGCAATGGCCGGAATAACGCTGACATCCTCGTAATAGCGCAGGGTGGACGGGGGCAAGCCAACGAGCGCCGCTACCTCCTTGATGGAGTACGTGCGCCCGGAGCCAGTTCCTGCCATAGCTTCACCCTAAAAGACCTCAAGCCCTTGAAGTCAAGCGGAACTGCGGGACGTGCATCACGCGCCATGACCTGCAAAAAAGCAAGTTTCCGTGCGAAAGGCCGGAGCGCAACGCGATTGGCCCGTTTGCTCACTTATCAAAGAAGCTCTGCGCGCCTCTGAAAGGACCAAATGGGACACGTTTCATCACGCAAATGTATGTCGAATCGATCCAGAAGCTCACACCCACCGTTGAGGTAGAAGTGCGCGTTTTCCTCGGTCGAGGTCACGAATCCATACGCGCGCCCACCGCGCTTGGCCACATAGTCGGGAAGAACCTGCGAGACAAGCCAACGACCGACACCACGTCCTCGCATCCGCTTATCGACGGAGAGCACCTCGAGATACCACTCGAAGTCACCCTTATCGATCGTCACCTGGTCCGCGGAATCGACAACATCCGAGAACTCTTTCACGAGCAACGGTGGAGCATAGCGAAAGAACTCATACCCCCCACTGAGGAAGCTGCGAATGAATCCAACCTTGCGATCATGCAGGAGAGCCGTGCCTACGACCCGCCCTTCATGCTCAACGACGAGGGCATGACGGACCCGCTGGTACGAATCCGCAAGCATCCGATTGATTGCAGTGACACATTCCGGGTAATGCTCCGCACGGTAGAGGTAAGGCTTGAGCATGATGTGTAAAGGATAGTCAAGGAATCCCTCGGTGATAATTCGTGTCATTTCGGGAATATCGGCACGCGTGGCAGGTCGACACTTCACAGGGCCCCTCCTCAGTTCATCAGTTTTTCACCCAACCAGTCATCGAAAAACTGACCTTAGGTAGATACCTGTCATACTACGTGACAGGACACGATCACACCTTGTCAATACGGGACGCACGCCTTTGACAGCCCGCACACTTTTATTTGACGCCCGGTCAGACTAGATCACTACGAGCGCCCCTCGTTGCTTTGTATCCACGAACAGACGATAATCGAGTGGTTCATATCAGGAGGACTGCATGCGATTCTTTCGCGCCCTGTGCGCCACGCTCGGGGCTTTGTTCATCACGTCGACCGTCGTATTCGGCGCTCACGCAGCGGACGCCCCGACCCTATCGGAGGCATACGTCCTAACCAAGGACGGCCAGCTCGTCGACACCTTGACCATCGTCGATCCCTCTCGGACGATGAGCGAATCCACATGCACACCATACGCGGGTAGTTCCACGGACCAGCACGTCGAGTTCGTGACGCGCGACGATGCCACCGTCTGCCACATGCAGCTGATGCACACCCGCGCCCAGGATGAATCCGAGTTCACCCTCCAGAACTCGGGAACATTCATGCTCTCCGCTCGCACCGACCAGACCCTTGCCGCGTATCGGAAAACGTTCGGTGCTTCCCTCACTTTCGCCTCCGTGTCTCTCAGCGTCAAGGGCGAAGTACAGTCCGCAACATCGGGCGCAGCGACCTCTGCAACAACCGACGAGGGACGAGCACTCTCCGTGTCGACGTGGACGGGCACTGTCCCGCAGGTCATCACGGTGAACGGAACACTTGCTGCCGGCGGGAATCCGTCCGCGGCGGCCGGAGCGAACGCGCTGAAGGATCCGTGGGGCGCAACGCCTGTTCCCGGCAGTCAAGCGCCCTCCGCCAGCTCAGCCCCCGCCTCGTCCGATTCCGATTCCTCTTCGGGCCCCTCTCTCGGGCTGCTGATCGCCTTAATCGTCGGCCTCATCATCATCGTGCTGGTCGTCGTCATCGTCATTTACGTGGTTCGTTCGAAGCACTCGAAGGAGTCCAACCAGGGGGCAGGACAGAGCGCATCTACGTCCCACGCACGTCGCCCATCCACACCTCAGGGGACGCAGGCCTCGAGGCCTTACGCTCCAACGCAAGCCGCGGGCCTGTCAACACAGGCTGCCGCTGCCCCCGCGATGAATCAGGGCCGCGGGGCAACGGTCCCGCCCGAGGCAACGCGACGCCCCTCCACAACCGATTCTTCTGCGCCCAACCTCGCGTCGCTTCCGCAGCCCAAGCCGCGTGATACCGGCTTTGTCTGGCAGCACAAGTCGTGTCCCGAACCTGCCACTGCCGCACCCGAGGCCCCTGTTCAGGCAGCGAAGCCTCCGAAGCGTAGGCGTTCACGCAACGGGCACCGCCCCGCCGTTTTCCCTGCGCAGCCAACACAGCCAATACAGCCGATGGCGCAGGAGCCGGGTGCATCTGCTCCAAACTATGCTCCCGCTTTCCCGCAGGGCCAGGACGCATCTACGGTCACCGGTGCCCCTCAGCGTCGCACCGATCACTATGCGCCCTCAGCCCCGGCCGATCCTGCTCCTGCTCCTGCTCCTGCTCCTGTTCCTGTTCCTGTTCCTGCTCCTGCGGATATTCCGACGCCTGCCCGTGGCATCTCCACTGACCAGGTCTCGCCGCCCATGTCCGTCACGCACGAGGCCGAGGCACACCATGATCGCCAGGCGACCGAGCGCAAGCATGGCGAGTCGCCTGCCACTGCCCCAGTTCCGGCTCCGCCTACAGACGAGGACGACGCTCCCGCGACAATGCTGATCCCGAAGGTTCGGCATGCCGTTGCACCTGAGCCTGAGCCTGTCGCAATCCCCCAGCCGAAGCCGGAACCCATTGCGATTCCCCAGCCCGAGCCGATCGCCGTGCCCGAGCCGGAACCCCTCATCGTCCCTGAGCCCGAGCCCGAACCGGAGCCGGAACCCCTCATCGTCCCCGAACCCGAGCCCGAACCGGAGCCGGAACCCCTCATCGTCCCCGAACCCGAGCCCGAACCGGAACCCATCGTTGTTCCGCAGCCCGAACCGATTGTCGTCCCTGAGCCCGAGCCCGAACCCGAGCCTACGCAGCAGGCCTCGTTCGATCCCGTGATCGACGATGGTGAGCTCCCGACAGCCCAGATTCCTCGTATCCGCCGGGTGAATTCCTTCGATTGGTCTGCAACGACACGCGCCGAGACCACACCTGTTGCCCCCGAACAGGCAGCCGCTCCCGTTCCCCCGGCCGCGCCGTACGTGCCTACAACGCCTCAGGTCACGCGTACACAGGAGCCTCAGACGGCCGTGCCTCAGGCTCCGTTCGTACCGCAGACGCCGACCATGCCCCAGGCGCCCCAGGCGCCCCAGGCACCGGTCGACCCACGCCCGTCTGCCACGCCGCAGGCGCCGGCGGTGCCCGCCGCATTCCAGGAAGATTGGAACTCCGAATTCTCGTGGAATGAGGAGGCGCACCGTGAGCAGGAAGGCGAATCAAAGCGCCGCAAGCGCTGGGGTTGGGGCAAGCGCCGCAAGCAGCGTGAGGATCACAACGACGCCATCGAAGCAGAGAACGAGGACCAAGCCTCGTCCGCGCGCATGCCGATGATCTCGGTCGACGCTCAGGACGACGACTGGAACGACTGGCAGAACTGGAACTCGAGGAGCTGATCGTGCAGGTGTGCTATCGGCATCCCTCGGCCTCGGCTAGCTCGACGTAGCGCGTGATCTGCGCTTCCAGATCGTCTTCGTTGGATTCCCCCTGCGCATAACGCTCCATCAGAAGGCGCTCACGGTAGAGGTGATCCGCTGTCACGCCGATCGTACGGATGAGGGACGCGTTGAGGCTCACGCCCACGAGAATGCCGACGATCGGCACAATCTGGGCCATCTTCATGCCAACGAGACGCGCTCCGAGAGCCGCGAATAGGGAGTTGACCGACGCGGTGAGTGCATTGTTCCCGATGGTCTCCATCGATCCGTGCTGAGCAAGCTTGCGCATCACCTTGTTGAGAAGGAGCATCGACGTCTCTTTCTCGACGACGAAGGCGCTGCCCTCGCTCTCCGGAGATATCGCCTGGGACAAAACCATCGCGGCGAAAAGGTTTTCCGCGGGGTCCTCGGTGTCGTACCCGTAGTAGGCAGCCGTGTGAGAAACCAGGCGCGTCGCGGATGCTAGGAACGTCATAATGTCGAGTCCGATCGCGGCCGTCACTACGCCGACACCGGGGGCCGAGGCAACACCTAGCCCGGCAAGCGCAGCGACTGATCCTCCCGACGCGACGATGGAGCTGATTGCTCCCTCGGTAGCCGCGACCCCGCAATAGCCCACCTTCAGGTGCGGCTTCACTGAGCGAATCTGCGCCAGGCTCAGGTTTCGGATGTCCTCGAGGCACTCGATATCACACCCAGCCCGACGGAAAGCCCTCACGATTCGCTCGCGGCTGATCGAAGACTCGGCGGTTGATGTCCCGAGTTCGACGAGCTTGAGGATCCCAGAGGCCACCGCACCAGTGACAGCCGCCCCGCCGGGCACCTTGCGGGCAAGAGAAACTGCCTTCGCGAGGGGCGCGAGCAGATACGAGCGAATACGCTGCGAGATGACACGAGGCCTGATGGGGCGAATCTGCGCGGCTTTCCATTCCTGGATTGCGTCCCACTGGGCGAGGTCGTCAGTGCTCATGCGCGCACGTATCTCGTCGATCACGTCGTTCATTTCCCCGTACTTTCGCTCATGACCGTCCCTGCACGCCATCAGGCGATAGCGGTTTCGCATCCGCCACCAACGCCGAAGCCCTTCGCCTGAAAGAGAGACGCCACCTTACTACGCACGACTCTCAGCCGCGGTCAGTTCTAGGTAGCGAGCGACGTCCTCGTTCATGTCTCTTCCCTGCGTGGAAACCACGAGGGCAGTCGAGGGCTCGCTATCGCCCATCGCGCGACCGTAACGCTCGGCGAGGAAACGTTCCCGGTAGAGGTGATCCGCCGTCTCCCCGATGGTGCGCATGAGCGCCGCGTTGAGCCCTGCGCTCACGACGATTCCAGCGACGGGAACGATCTGGGCAAGCTTGCGGCTGGCCAGACGAACGCCCATCGCTGAGAAGAGTGTTTTCATGGCGCTCACGATCGCACTTCCGCCGAGCGATTCGAGGGATCCCTTGCGCGCGAGGTCGCGCATCACCTGATTGAAGGCGAGCATCGTCGCCTGCTTTTCGACGACGAAGTCACGCCCGCTTCCGGCCGGGTCGATCGCCTGGGAGAGCACCATCGTGGAAAAGAGGCGCTCTGAGGGATCCTCGGAGTCGTAGCCGTAGTAGGCAGCGGTGTGAGCGACGAGACGCGTGGCCGCTGCCAGGAAGGTCGTAATATCGACGGCCATCGCCGAGGCAGTGACACCGACGCCGGGTGCCGACGCGACGCCCATGCCGAGCACAGCGGCGAGAGAGCCGCCGGAGGCGAACACGCCGCTCACCGCTCCCTCGGCGGCCGCGGTCGTCGAGTAGGCCAGGCTCAGTCGGGGCTTGACGGCGAGGACGTCGTCGAGCGCCAGCGAGCGGATATCCTGCAGGGTCCGCACGTCAAAGCCCACGGAACGGTAGGCCTTGAGGATGCGCTTGCGGCGCACCGAGGCCTCGGACGCGGATGCTGCCAGCTCGACGAGGCCGAGGGCAGCGGAGGACACGGTTCGAGTCAGCGCTTCACCGCCGGGCACCTTGCGCGCGATGGACACCGCCTTGCCCAGAGGCGCAAGGGCCGCCGAGCGGACGCGCTGCGAGATGACTCGGGGGCGGATCGGGCGCATCTGCGTGTCCTTCCACCGCTGGATTTCGTCCCAGTGGGCGGCATCGGACTCGCTCATGCGCGCACGCAGATCATCAGACATGCTCTCCCCGTTTCTCTCACTGGAGCTAACTTACCAACACTACACAGTGAGGGCCTTGAGCGGGGCTGTGGCGCGTCCGCTTCCCCTGTTATGCTTGTGACCTGGTAGTCAGATTCGGCCTCGATACGAAGGAGCTTCCATGGAATCGCGCGAGTCACTCATCAACCAGATCGCTCTTCTCCATGAGGAGAAGGAACACCAGAAGATCATCGCGCTCATCGAGGGACAACCCCCGGCCGCGATGGACTACGAGCTGACGAGCCTGCTGGCGCGCGCCTACATCAACTACGCCCAGCCGTACATGGATTCCTTCCATGAACACATCAAGCACGCAGTGGAGCTGCTGCGCAGCGTTGAGGCCGAGGGCATGGCTGACCCGCAGTGGTACTACCGCATCGGCACCGCCCTGTACTGGCAGGACGAGGAAGAAAGCGCCATGACCTACTTGGAGCAGTGCCTCGCGATGGACCCCACCCACGAGGACGCTCCGCAGATCATCGAGGAGTGCAAGCGCGCCCTTGAGCGCCGCACAGTCGTGCGTCCCCTCGATATGCGAGCGCTTGTCGACTTCTTCGAGCGCAACGACTACAGGTACGAGGTTGAGGACAATCGCCTGCGCACGGGCTTCACGAACGGCTACTACGTGTTCTCCGTGATCGACGACGGCGCGGACCTGAGCATGTGGGGCGGCATCCGCGAGGACGTGTCGATGGAGCTGCGCCCGCGCCTCATCCAGGCGTGCAACGACTGGAACGCGGCCACCAAGTGGCCCAAGGTCTACGTCGCGACGCTGGACGACGGCACGCAGCGCGTGTGTGCCGAGCAGTTCGTCTCGTCTCGCTACGGCATGACCGACGCGCAGGTGTCGATCAACATCGACCGCTTCATCTCCGCGTCCGAGTCCTTCTTCAAGGAGCAGATCGAACGCATTCCCGCCCTGGGTGGCACCCAGGAGTAGCGCTCGTACGCACATGTTTCCCGGCCTCGTCGACAGGGACGAGGCCGGGGCGTGTGATGCGCTGACGCGCGCGGCGCGTAGACGCTGAGGCCTCCGTCGCTCACGGTGCCGGTAAGGGTCCCATCGTCCGCGACGCGCACGCTCGGGTGGCCGCCGATGACACATTCCCATTCCTCGCCCGCGTGGCGAGTTCCCACGTAGAGTGTCTTCTCGGCGGCCATCCGGTCGGAGAGGATGACCGCGCATCCGGAGCCGGGAATCTCTTCCTTGCCTTCGCGGGCGAAACCGACCACGTCCGCGTCGTCGAAAGCATTGTGCTGGCGTCCGACGGCCGCGCGGGCACGGATCCCCATGAGGATCGGCAGCTCGCGCACGGCGGGCAGGTCGTCAGAATCGGGAGAACCGAGGAGGTCACCCCAGAAAACGCAGGGAACCCCAGCCTCGTGGAAGAGGATGAGGGCGTAAGCGGCCGCCTTGAACCAGGGGGCAACCGTTGAGGCCAGCGACTGGCCGGGCTGGGTGTCGTGGTTTTCGACGAAGGTGACGGACTGGTCGGGGTGGGACACCGTCAGCGTGTTCTCCCACAGTCGGGACAAGTCGACGTTGCCGTCCGAAATCGACGCGTCGTGGAGGTGGTAGTGCAGGGGGACGTCGAAGAGCATGACGTCGGAGACCCTCGCCAGGTAGTTCTCGAGCTCGCGCACGTCGCCGCTCCAGTACTCGCCGACAGCCGGCAGCAAGCGCCCTGTAGACGCACGTAGGTCGCTCAGCCAACGCGCGTAGAAGTCGGAACCCACATGCTTAACGGCGTCCAGACGCAGCGCGTCCACACCGGTCGTCTCGACGTACCAGCAACCCCAACGGTCCAGCTCCTCGCTGACGCGGGGTTCGGTGACGTGCACATCGCAGCCCATCAGGTAGTCGAAGTTGCCGAACTCAGTGTCGACGGACTCGTCCCACTGTTTGCCTTCGAAAAGCCACAGCCCGTTGCGCTTCGTGGCTTCATCCCAGTCGATGCCATGGAAGCACGTCCAGTCCCACGTGAAATCCGAGTACACGCCCGCGCGCCCCGGGAACGTGAAGCGGGTCCACGCCTCGATCATCTCGGGCTCGCCGATCGCCTCATGACGGTTCTGGGGGTTGATCGGGGTGGCTCGCGCGGTCTCAGTCGCGTCGGCGCCCATGCGGTGGTTGAGGACGATGTCGGCGCACACGGCGATTCCCGCCTCGTGCAGGGCCTCGATGGCGGCCAGGTATTCGTCCTTCGTCCCATACTTCGTGGGCACGGAGCCACGCTGGTCAAACTCGCCCAGGTCGTACAGGTCGTAGACGCCGTAGCCGACGTCATCGATGCCCTTGTGCCCCTTGTAGGCGGGCGGCAGCCAGATGATGGTGACACCCAGGTCCGCGATCGCCCGGGCGTGCTGCGCGAGGTAGCGCCAGTGGCTGGCATCCGGTGCCATGTCCCAGGCGAATGCCTGCAAGATCAGAGGGCCCGCCTCCGTCAGGGACGAGGCCAGGGCCGGTTTCGTCGTCTCATTCACCCGCATATGGTGGCAGGTTTTCCCTCTCCCGGGGCTGAAAAAAGGAAACAGTGGCCCGTTAAACACTGCGCCGAGGCCTGTGCCGAACCTCGCGGATGCGCACCTCCCCGGCCCCGGCCTCGTCTCCGACGATGCTACTTATTCCAACCGAAGAGCCCCTTGACACCGCTGGTGATCGCGGAGGCGGCGCTCGTCGCACCATCGGCAACGACCTTTGTCGTGCTCTCCAATGCCTGCTGGGCGCTATCCAGCACGCCCGGCCCCTGGTCCTCGGGGGTCGCGTCGCTGACCGACTGCTTCCAGACCGCAGCGTCGACTCCGGGAGGCGGCAGCTCGCGCAGGTGACCCTTCAAGCGAGTGGACTGGGACTGGAGTGACACAAAGGTCATGCCACCCGACACGACGCCTCCAATGACAGGGATAACCTTCGAGACGCCCTGCGCGAAGCTCTTCTTCGTCACATTAATGCCAATGAAACGCAGGCAATGCTTCATCACCGGGTACCACGAGGTCTTCGTGAGAGCCTGCTTAGTCACCTGCTTCTGGAACGCCGGCATCGCGACCGAGCGCGCGAACGTCGTCAGCGACTGGGCCGCGCCACCGACGCCGAGCATGACGCCGAAGAACATCGCGAGGACACCGATCGTCTCATCATCCACCTCATCCATGTCGGTCAGGAGCTCACGCCAGCCGTAGAGGTACGCGAGCTTCTGCATGATCCTGAACGCGTGCACGTAGTACTGCATCAGGTCCGCTGGGACAGTACCGAGCATCGCGAAGCCGCCGGGGATGCCCGCAGCGAAGGACATCGCCGCGGACTTGTTCGTCTCGAAGGAGATGATGCCGTCAGCAAGCTTGTCGAGATCGGTCAAGGACACGCCTGCGAGCACCGGATTCGAGTCGACCGCGCTCGCGATTGCGTCGTCGCTCATGTGAAGCTTGCGCAGTTCCTGACGCAGGAACTCATCGCGGCTAATGCGCACGCCGCGGATACGCACGACCTTCTTGAGGAACTCAATCGCGTACTTTTCAGCCTCAGAATCCTGCTGGGTGATCGTTTCGCGCAGCTCAGCGACGCCATCGGTGGCCTCTCCTGTCAGCTCCGCTTCGCCGCTTGTGTCGAGCACGATCTCTCGGCCGTTTTCTTCAAATTCGCCATTGACGCCGAGCTCGTTGAGGTTGTCGCTCATCTCGTTCCTTTACACTCCGTTGTGACCTCGATACCGGGTCTAGATACGCAACAACTATAACCTACTTTTTCCGCAGTCTGGTGCACATGACACACCGTCATTTTTCTCAGGTGCGCGGACGTCAGCGTCGGGCCTAGGCTGGTCTCATGTGGATCCTCGCGGCCTGCTTGTCTGCCTTGTTTGCGGGACTAACCTCGGTCCTGGCTAAGGCGGGCGTCGCGTCGACGAATTCGACCGTCGCGACGGCACTGCGAACGGTCGTCGTGGCCGTTGGCGCGTGGGGCATGGCGCTTCTGATCGGCTCTGCTTCCGGCGTTGCGTCTATCGGTGGGACTTCTGCACTGTTCCTGATTCTGTCCGGACTGGCGACGGGGGCTTCGTGGCTGTGTTACTTCGCGGCACTGTCTCGAGGGGATGTCTCCCGTGTCGCCCCCATCGATAAGCTGTCGACGGTCCTGGCGATCATCCTCGCGCTCATCCTGCTGGGTGAACCCGTGAGCGTGTGGGGCAGCTTTGGAATCATCGTCATCACGGTGGGAACGCTTCTCATGGTGGAGCCTTCCGACCTCTCAGGCCTGCCACGTGCGCTGCGCGGGGGTGGCAGCTGGCTCACGTTTGCGCTCGCGTCCGCGCTGTTCGCGGCGCTGACGTCGATCCTTGGGAAGGTCGGCATTTCGGGGGTTGATCCGACGCTGGGGACGGCGGTGCGCACGCTGGTGGTGCTGGCGATGGCGTGGGTGATCGTGTGCATGCAGGGACGCCTTGGCGAGGTCCGGTCGATTCCCGGCCGGGAGCTGGCGTTTATCGTCGCGTCGGGCGCTGCGACGTGCGCGTCATGGCTGGCCTACTATCACGCCTTGAAAGATGGGCCTGCATCGGTCGTGGTGCCCATCGACAAGCTGTCGATTCTCGTGACCGTCGCGGTGTCAGCCGCCGCGTTTCACGAGCGTTTCACGCGGCGCTACCTGCTAGGCCTGGCCCTCATGTCCGCGGGAACTGCGGCGATGGTGGTGGCGTAGGTCCTTACCCACACGGCCATCTAGTGGCCTTGTTTTTCTTCCCAGGTGTCGGTGTTTGAGACGATGAGGTGGCCCAGGGGGAAGGGGCCTGTTGTCTCCGTCGTGGTGACCAGGCCGTTGATAGTTTGGGTCTCTCCGGTGAAGGGATTGGTGGCCGTACCCGCCCAGGTGGTGGTGAGCGTGATGGTGCGGGTGGCGTTGGGGTAGGGGCCGTCGAAGCGTGAGCGCCAGCCGTTGGGCGGGGTGTAGTAGTGGCGGATGAGGGCGGGGTCGGTGTTGGGGTCCATGCCCTTGTGCCAGGGCATTCCCGGCGAGGTCGTGGTCAGGTCTGGGGTGCCGTCGCCCCAACTCCACGTGTAGGACGTGGCGGTGAATGTCACGGTGATCTCGCGGCCAAACATCGTCACTACATGGGTTTGGGTCGGGTGGGTGGCCGCCACGAGCGTGGGGACGTACTTGTTCGTGTACGAAGTCCTCGTGGGGCGCTTATGCAAGCCAGCACCGTCAGCGTGGACGACTGCGGCGGCCAGGTAGAGGATGTCGCGTGTGGTGGGGATGCGGCCGGGGTCTTGATCGGAGCCTCCCTCGGGGTCTGCCGGAAGCGGGCAGTTATCGACAGTGTTGTCGTCGGAAACCGTGGGGCTGTTAGGTGCCTTGTTCACGTACACGTTCTTACAACGCGCAGCCTGCCCGTATGTCTGCGCAGCGGGACTTGCATCTGAAGAGTTCGTCAGTCTAGGGATATCGTCCGCGGGATTATGGCCAGTGGAAGAAGATGCAGGGTCAGACTCGCCGTCGCCAAGCACACCCTGAATCACCGCATCCGCACCTTCGGTGTAATTGTCGAGCTGAACATCAGGTTCACTGAGCGCCCACCCTGTTGCGGGAGCGTAAGTAAGACAGAGACATGCGGTGAGAGCATAGATAACACTGGACAAATGCAGGTTAATTTCTTTCATCACCGGCAAACCTTCCTTGCGTTTCAATCCACTGCCCATCGTGCCATGTCATGATCAGGGTCAACGTGGATTTATACCTTGAGGTGGCGGTGTGTACTTTCGTCTTGGTGCAGTATGTTCCGTCGTATGAATCGACACGATATTTCACAACGATAGAATCTTCGGGAACGTCTTTACCGTTTGCTTCAATCGGCTCAACACGAAGGACATGTGTAATGTTCGATTCCATTCCGTAGGTCCATCCACTGTCGTATCGTTCGTTAACGTCTCGGACAATTGCCGATGCAAACTGTGATGATGGGGCGGAGATGTCCGCCAGTGGTTGGGTGTCTCCGGTGTTCCACGCGTAGACGAGTAGTGCGAGGTAGTGTTCTGCGGCTGCTTCTGCACCGCGCTCACTGTTTTCCTTGGCTGCCTCGGACAGTTCGGGCTTGGTGTAGGTGTCTGCCGCGAACTCGGCTGGGCGCACCAGGACTCCATCGGGACCAAGCGCGTAGCCGCCGGACATGGCGGCCTCGCTCGACGCTGATGGCGCGGGCGTGGGCTGAGTGGCGGGGGCTGTGGCTGCGACGCTGGGTTTCTCGCCCCAGGCGTGCCACCAGCCTTCGGCGACGCCGTTGATGTAGACGGCGAAGACGGCTCCGGCGGCGAGGCACACGTAGACCACGCGCATCGTCCAATAGAACGGCTCGACATGCAGCCAGGCCTGGGCGCGGTCATGGATCCCCGTGGGGCGCCGCGCTGTGGCCTCGGCCCGATAATCAGCCCACCGCTGGCACAGCGTGCGCCTGCGTGGGGCGCACTCGCTGCGGAAGCGCTCCTCGTCCTCCTCGGTCACGGGACGCTCAGACAGCGGTGGAACCATCATGATCTATCAACCTCCACGGTGAGGTGCCCTGCGGCGCACCCCCGTCGTTGGAGGCGCGCCCTACTGCTTCAGAGTACGCGCAGAACCAGCACGAAACACTAAGAATGCTGCGCAACCATCACGCACATCCTCCCATCCACATTCCCGAAACCGCACGTATGTGCACACCCCAGCCCAGGCCTCGTCGCGAGCCATGGATGATGACGAACAGAAGCCACCGCGACGGTCATCGAGGACATCGACCGGGTGCAGAGGACGTCACCCTAGAGGAGCCGATCCAACGCTTCCCGAATCTGCTGTTCCTCCGCGGATCCGATCGTGGGCAGACGCAGGACGGGAACTCCATACGCGGACATGATCGAATCTTTGAGGCCGTCGCGCTTCTGCTGTTTCTGGCTCATGCCGTGGAACGTCCACCCGTCCACCTCGATGGCAAGGAGAAGGCGCTTCGTCACACGCGAGTAGACCCCGAAGTCGAGCGCGCTGTCCCGGAACACGAAAGCTCGCTGTTCCTCGTTCAAGCGGCGCGTATTCGGCAACGCATCCCGCAGAAACACTTGGGTCTGATAGCAAAAGCGCGCATACCTGGATTCTGCGAGCACATCTCGCAGGCATTGTTCCGCAACATTTTCTGCGGGCGAGCGCCGACGATCAGCCCACTTAACCTGAGAATACCGCTCGAGCGACTCGCTATACGCGTTGTAGAGGACGTCGAAAATGGACACGATGTCCGACTGAACGACGGCGCTCGGATCGTACATCTCGATGTACTCGAGCAAGGCTCTCACGTTGCGGCTGAGCCGGACTCCCCCATGCGTGGTCACGACGACGAAGCGGTCTTTGGCTCGCGACACAATCACGTTCGTCAGGGCATCCGCATCGTAGAAGTCTTGCGCGGCCGAGCGGTCGTTGGCGTTGAGGACCGTGGACAGGATGATCGTGCCCGCACCGCGCCCCTGGAATTTGTGCGCGGTCTCAGCCAGCCATCGGGGATGAGCCCCATCGCCGAGGTCGCTACGAATCTGCTTGCTGAGGTTCGTTGCCTGCGCCCGAAACGGAGTCACGACGCCCAACACGAAGTCGCCCGACTCGTCTGCCCCCTCGAGCTCGACGCCGTCCCGGATGCTGCGCATATCCTCAAGGTCGGTGACGATATCGATTTCCCTCTGCGAGAAGAAGCCACTGCCGTGCGATGGGCGTCGCGCGTGGTTTCCGGGCGCAGCATAGACGATCGCGAGCGGATCGGGGGCATCGTCGGCAGGGACGCGCATCGGAATGAGCTGACCGCCGTAGTACATGCGGTTGCAGAACTCGATGATCGCGGGGTGACACCGGTAATGTTCCTTGAGCAGAGTGCTCGGCACCTGCGCAGACTCCGGCATCATCTTGATGGAGTCGAGCAGCGAGAGCGAACGGACATCGAAGCGCGGCGCGGGCGGCTCCTTCTTGCTTTCATCCCACCCCTGGAAGATCGGGCCGAGCTGCTTGTCGTCACCAACGATGACAGCGTTACGGGCCTTGCTCAGCGCGGCCATGCCCTCCGGGAGCAGTACCTGCGACGATTCATCAATGATGATCCAGTCGAGCAGCGCTTCCTCGGCCAGGTTGTTCCGGATCGAAAAACACGTGGACGCCACGATGGGGTAGGTGCGTAGCAGGATGTCCGTCTGTCGCTTGAGCCGCTCGGTTGGACTGAGGCGGCTCGGACGCTCGCGCGTGAATCGGCTGAGCAAGGCGGCATCCAACGCTTCGCGTGAGTGGCGGCGATACTGTGCGCTCACTTCGACGAGGCCGTGGCGGGCAGCGCGGGCCTCGGCCTCCTCGATGCGGTCGGATAGTTCTTGCTCGTGGGCCCGGTAGAAGGCGAGTTGGAGCGCCGACTGGACGTGCGGGTCTCCCAGGTCAACGCCCTTCAAGGAGCCGTACGCAAAGTAGCGACGCACCCGCTCGATGAAGCCCCGAGGACCACGCCCCACCCTCGGCGCGCAGCGAGCGAGGGCCAGCAGGTCACCGACGACCCCAGAGCGGCGCCTCGAGATAGCCAGATGAGAAATGTCCGCAACCGGGCGGCAGCTCTCCTGTACCTTTTCCTCAAAAAGGCGCCGCTCACGCTGAGCCGCCGTCAGCTGCGCGCGGATCTTCGGAATGTCTCGCGCATCTTCCCATAGAGTGACGAGGCGATCCTCTTCGACCCGCAGCGCAGCCTCGTCGGTTCCAGCAGGCGCATCCGACGACGCAGCGGACGCCTTGCGAGCCCACGCTTCGCGCCTCTGTTCAAGGACACCCTCACGCTCGTGGAATTCCTTGACGCGCTTCGTTTTCCCGAGGTTCGCGACGAGGAAGCCGTAGCCTTCCTCCGTCAGCTTGTCGACGACGTTGTCGACCGCAGAGTTCGCCCCCGCGACGACGCCGACGGTCTTGCCTTGCGCGATTAGGGAGGCGATGAGATTGAGGATCGTCTGCGTTTTACCCGTACCGGGAGGCCCGTCGATGATGGACAGTTGGTGTGTGAGCGCGGCTCGAATCGCGTTGCGCTGATCGATATTGGAGGGGAAGGGCATGATCAGTCGATCGCTCGCGCCCGTCTTCGTGGAGGACGTACCGGCGAGGAACGCTTCCAGGGCGGAACGACGCGGCGCCTGAGGGAGCCATTCCCACACGTTCGCGAGGATCGCCTCGGGCAGCATCTTCTCACCGCTCACCCAGCGGGGATAGTGGGCTGTCGGGTTGAGCGTCGCCCCAGCTCGTCGAGCCTGCGCGCGCACTTCCTCGCGGACGTAGTTGAGGGTGGCGGCGTTGTGCCGATCCTCCGCTGTCGCGTACCTTACCCGTACTTCGTCGTGCCCGTAGCGATGGAGTTTTAGCGTGCCGTCAGCCGTGCGGTACGCGAGCGTGTAGCGAGGATCGAGCGGGTGTCCGGAGCGGCGGAGCGTCCAGATGATTTCGACGTTGTTCCGGCGCTGGCCGCCGATCCGAACCTCATCGAGTGCGTCGACTGTTCGACGCTCGACCTGGTCGTAGAGGCGCGCCCTCTCCTCGCCGTATGGAAACTCTTTGCTGCTGGTGGTGTAAGTGACGACGATGCGCTTCCCATCGCGGCGTGCCTTCGCGATTTTCCAGGTCTCATCCTGCCAGGTCAGCGTTTTTTTATCGCGAATCAGTACGTGCATCGTGCGCGGATCGACGGGCTCCATGCCACTCCCCCTTGAGTTTTACACCCAGGATAGGCGACTTATCAGACCGGCGGTAGGTTGTTGAACACCCACGTTGAGCCGGGCCGGACGCAGATGTGCATTGCCCGCTTTAGAGTGCAGGTATGGGTATGTCGCTTGTTTTTCTCCTCGTTGGTCTAGTGGTTGGCGCGCTCCTCGGGTACGTGGGCGCGGTGGCGCGCCGGGCGTCGACGCCTGACCAGGCAGGCACGCTGCGCGCGGAAGTTGCCCGCTGGCAGGCGCGCGCGGAAGAACTCTCCCACCGCGTCGATTCTGCCGAGGCCCGCTCACAGGGTGATGCTTCCGTCTTGCAGGCGCTCGCCCCCGTCCGAGCGCAGTTGGAGCAGATGACGCAGCGGGTTGATCAAATGGAGCAGATTCGCGCGCGTCAGCACGGCGCCCTCGCCGAGCAGCTGCGCGAGTCCGCGAGGCGTGAGACCGAACTGGCTCGCACGACCACCTCACTGGAGGACGCTCTGCGGTCGCGTAGCGCACGCGGCACGTGGGGCGAGGTCGAGCTCGCCCGCATCCTGGAGGCTTCCGGCATGCTGCCGCACGTAGACTTCGCGGAGCAGCGTTCGATTGGCTCGCTCACTCAGGGACGAGGTCGGGGCGCAGTTTCATCGTCGGGTGACCTCGGCCGTCCCGACGTCACGATTCACCTGCCCGGGCAGGGGTTCCTCGCGCTCGACGCGAAGGCCCCCATGGACGCATACCTGCGGGCGTGCGCCATTGAAGAGAGCGGAGAAGACACCGAATCTCGACGCCGTGCCGAGCTGTCGGCACACGCAAAGGCGCTGCGCTCTCACGTCGAGGCGCTGGCTGGACGCGACTACGCGCAGTCACTGGGCGCGTCACCCGAACTGGTCATCTTGTTTGTCCCATCCGAGGCCGCGCTGTCGGCGGCACTGCGCACTGATGCATCGCTCCTGGACGATGCGATGGCCCGAGGCGTGGCCCTGTGCTCCCCCGTCACGCTACTTGCGGTGGCACGCACGTGCGCCACCGCGTGGGCTCGGACGTCGATTAACGAACAGGCGGACCAAGTCATCGCACTCGGCCGCGAGCTATACGAGCGCCTCGGCGTCGTCGCCGGCCACATGGAAAACCTCGGCAAACACCTCGCCAAAACCGTGGACTTTTACAACAAGACCGTGTCGTCCATGGAAAGCCGCCTCCTGGCCAGCGCACGATCCGTGAGCGCACTCGAGGAGGCCTCAAAAAAGACCATGACCGTCACGCCCATCGACCCGGATGCCGCCCAGGTTCGCTCCTTCACGAAGCCGGAGTTGACGGACCAGTAAGCGTGTCGGCGATCCCATCCAGCTGTGCGCGGATTTCGTCAAAGGGGCGGTCCAGGTCGAGCGTCGTCGCGCTGATGCGGTTGCCGCTCATGCGGTAGGTGGCGTCGGGTTGGATGTCCTCGTCGGTGGCGGCGTACAGGAGCATGCCCGAAACCTCGGCACCCTCCCCCGCTCGCTCGAACGCTATCTGTTTGTTCTTCACGTACGCGAAGATCTGATAGAGGTTCCCCGAGTGCACGGTCCTCTTGTCGAAGTTGCTCTGCATTGTGGACGCGTAGTACTTCGCGTCGATGATGAGCACGCGGCCACGAGCGCTCAGGGTGATGTCGCTGCGCATGGCGGGCAGACCCTCCGAGGCCTCGTCGTCCAGTGCCCAATCGATGAAGGAGGCGCTGGCGCTCAACTGCGGGTGCTCTCTGCGGTAATACTCGAGGATGAACTTCTCGTAGAGGCGGCTCATGCGCTGCTCGTCCAAAAAATCCATCATGCGCGTGGTGCCGTCACTCTGGGTTTGGAGCAGTCCCTTCACGACGAGCCAGCACACCGCCATCAGCATTCGGTACGTGCGGTTGTTGCGGTCGTAGCGCATGTTCCAGTCGACCGTACGCAGATCGATCTCGCGAACGTCCGCGAAAAACACCATGAGCTTTTTCAGGCTCTTTTTGCGCGCCTTCGAGATATCCGAACGCACCAGCAGCGCGACCGTCGCCTTGATGGTGCGATTCATCGTCGTGTCGACGCTGAACTCGTCGTAGGAGCACACCAGCTGGCGGCGCCAAATCGCTTGCGATTTCACGGATTCGGTGACCTCGATTTTGCCGCGCAGGGAGGAGCGTGCCTCGGTTCGGCTGACGTATTCCTGCCCGAGGCCTCGTTTGAGTTGCAGGGACACGCCTCGCTCGAGGATCGCGGCGCATAGCTCGGCCGCGTTGTCGAAGTCCTCCGTGGCCACGGAACGGTAGCCCTGCTCGGTGAGCGCCGAGAAGGCATAGGCGAGCATGTGGAAGACGTTGCGGACGCGAATCACCGCAGCGACCTGCGCAGCCTGTCGGTCCACTCGCGGACCTTGCCGGGCTCGTCGAACCAGTACTCCTTGAGCATCGGGATGAGCTCGTAGTCCACGATCGAGGCCAAGGCCGCATCGGTGCAGTTTTCGGCTTCCATGTTGCAGAAGTAGCTGTGCCCGATGCAGAAGCCCTCGCCGAGAGACTCATCATCGGCAATCGCACTGTTAAGGGATTCCACCTCGCGCACCAGGGCCTCGAACCTCGGATTATCGAGGCCGGCACAGTAGTCGCGAAAGCCGTCGGAGTCGAAGGCGGGGCCAAGTTCCACGAAGGCGAATCGGCGTCGCAGCGCGTAGTCGAGCATGGCGAGGCTGCGGTCCGCCGTGTTCATCATGCCGATGATGTGGACGTTGCGGGGAACGTAGAAGAGCTCGCGCGAGTAGAGGAGCTGGAGCTTATTCTTCGGTCCGCGTTTATCGCTCTCGATAAGCATGAACAGCTCGCCAAAGATCTTGGAGAGGTTTCCACGGTTGATCTCGTCAATAACGAAGAAGTAGGCGTTCTCCTCGTTATCGGCGGCCTTCTTACAGAAGGAGTAGAAGGCCCCCTTTACCAGCTCGAACCCCGCGCCGGAGGGGCGGTACCCCTCGACGAAGTCCTCGTAGGAGTAGCTCTGGTGGAATTGGACCAGCATGACGCGTGAGGCGTCCTTAACACCCATCATCGAGTACGCAAGCCGCTTGGCGGCATAGGTCTTTCCTACGCCAGGCGCTCCCTGCATGATGATGTTCTTCTTTGTTTTCAGCAGGCCCACGATCGCGTCATATTGCTCGCGGTCCATGTAGACCTCTTCAAGAAATCTCTCGACGGAATACTCCGTCAAGGACACCGACATTTCCTCACTATCCAGCGCGTCCTCGTCATTCTCAAAATAAGCCTCAAAACGCGCCAGTAGATCAGGGTAGTCAGTTATCTCAGTGAGGGTCTTCATCGGGAACTGTTGATCACTTCGCCAGCTTCCCTGACGCTTCCACGACACCTCGCGCAGGTGTGGATACTCCCCACCATCAGGGTCATAGACGTAGTCACCCGTGACGACGCCACGGCCGATGATCTCCTTCAGGCCCCGTTTCACGAAAATAACGTCGCCCGGCTTCATGTCATTCGCGAACTGCCAGACCGCCCGCGCCGAATTCGTCTGGGACGTATTATCGTCGCGAGTTTCGAGCAGGCGTTGGCGCATCTCCTCCTTGGTGGCGTACCCCGTGAGATCACCGAGCTGATGCCACCCCAGCCCCATAACGCCACGCTCATAGAACTCGTCCCACATGCAGGCTCCCCGGCCGGGGGCGTAGAGCCAGTAGCGCACGGTCTGAACGCCATCATCCCCGAGAGCGGCTCCCTGCATTGTTACCTCCTTGAGAAGCACAGCCATGAGTACTGGCTATCCGTCGTCATGGCCACACCCTACCACCCGGGTGATCGGCGACACGATTCGCACTCACACTCACCCGACAGCAAAGCCGGGCCACGCCCTCGCGCGACCCGGCCACCGACTCGAAGAAGACACGGACTCCTCAGTCAAGGTCCGCCAACACGCCCACGTCGCGTGCAGCCTGTCGCAGGCGCTTATCACGAGTCCACAGCGCCACACCGGGGGTTACGAGAGCACTCGCCAGGAGCGCCGCGTCGACAGCACTGAGCCCCCTGCCCCATAGCCGCCGCTCCTCGACAAGGTGCCGGACCCCCTGATAGTCGACGTTGCGGACAATCATGAGGCGCTCAAGCGCTTTCAGGAAGATCGACCGGTCCTTGAGGCTCCCCAACGCGAGCTGGGTGATGACACTTTGATGCACGCACACCTGGTCGCGCTCGAGCAGATCAACCAGAATCGGCTCAGTTTTCCGCAGGTGATCGATCCAGATGTTCGTGTCAACGAGGACTCTCATGCAAGCCCTCGGCTCCGCGGCGCGGCCTCCGCCGCCGGATCACTGCCGCCGAGCGCGGCGAGCTGCCGTCCAGTCTCAATGCGGACGAGGAGCTCAACCGCGTCCCTAATCAAAGCGGATCGCTCGCTGACCCCGGTCAGCTCCTCGGCGCGCGCAAGCAGGTCGTCATCGAGTGTCACTGTGGTTCTCATGCTTACCTCCACATTCAGGATAGCACCGCAAGCAGCATCATTTGATTCAACAAATGATGCATCCCTCTACTCGAGCACCGGCCACAGCGAAGCCGGGCCACGCCCTCGCGCGACCCGGCCACGGCCTCGTCAGGAACACCCACGCCTCAGGCGACTTCCACCGTCGCAAGCGGAACGATTCCGCTCAGCACATCCCCCAGCGCATCTTCGGCGCGATCAAGCTCGTAGCGCATCTGCAGGTTCATCCAGAATCCCGGGATCGTACCAAAGTAGCGGGAAAGCCGCATCGCGGTATCAGCCGTAATTCCGCGCTTCCCATGGACGATTTCATTGATACGTCGGGGTGGAACACCGATAGCGACGGCGAGCTTGTGCTGCGCGATTCCGAAGCCCTCGATGAAGTCTTCCATGAGGACTTCACCCGGGTGAATCGGTGCAATTTTAGTGGTAGTCAACGATCTCAACCCCTTCTGGACCAGCGTCGCCCAGGCCGCCACCCCTCACAGCTACGCTTCCCACGAGCGGCGAGGGTCTGTCCGAACAAGCGAGCGCACTCGATTGCCCTGCATCGCAAGATCAGGCAGCTTCGGATCTATCAATGCAAGAATGCCGAGCATGTCCCGCAGCCGCCAGCGGACGTCGACGGACAGCAAATTCTCATGATGAGCCACACGATTCCTCAGCTTCCTCACTCGATCAAGCTGACTAGCCAGCCTCTCACGGCCCGAGTCGGAAGGGTCCGCATAGGGAAACGCATCCGACAAACATTCTTGCCACAACTGTTGGCACTGCTGAGGCTGATTCCAAACCCTCGGCTTAATAAGATAGACCCAGGTTCCGAACATAAAATGCGACACAACATCATCGTGCGTGACGACTGCCAAACGACGCGGATGAGTCTTTGGACGCAAGCGTGATTGCTCACGTGCAAAATTCTGGGCGACCGCAAGGCTCTTGTGGGTGACAAGGTCGTACAGCAAGGGTGCCGCCCCCTTGCCTAGCGCCCAGTCCATCCTATATTCAGGCCCCTGTTGATCATTCCACGCCCGAAGCTTCCGATCCATTGAATTACGTAGACCAACCTCAACAAACGCAATCGTTGAGAACAATGCTCCCGCAAGATCTGCAGCCCACAAGTAGAGTTCACGAGCACGATCGATATCTCCATGAGCTTCACGGAGGTAAGGCGCGAACCTGGCCGCCCCCGCTAGGCTTAAAATCACATTTTGCTCTCCCACGCCTTAATGCTAGCATTCTATTAATCGCGTCGGGCTTGGACCGGCGCAGTCTACCACGGGGGCCCTGACCGCAACGGTCAGGGCCCCTTGGTATTCCAAGAGCACTCCACGTTCCAGCACCACAGACCAGCCAGCGGCTCTCACCACAGGCAAGCGACCGGGCCACGCCCTCGCGCGACCCGGCCACTGGCTCGTTCAGAAACGATCACACATTAAACCTGAACTCCACCACGTCTCCGTCTTCCATGACGTAGTCCTTGCCTTCCATGCGGACCTTGCCGGCGGCCTTCGCGGCGGCCATGGAGCCGGCCTCGACCAGGTCGTCGTAAGAGACGACTTCGGCCTTGATGAAGCCTTTCTCGAAGTCCGTGTGGATGACGCCGGCGGCCTTGGGGGCGGTGTCGCCCTTGTGGATCGTCCAGGCGCGCGCTTCCTTCTCGCCGGCGGTGAGGTATGTCTGCAGGCCGAGGGTGTCGAAGCCGACGCGGGCCAGCTTGTCCAGGCCGGACTCGTCCTGACCCGACTCGGCGAGCATCTCGCGGGCATCCTCGTCGTCCAGTTCGACCAGCTCGGCCTCGAACTGGGCGTCCAGGAAGATGGCTTCGGCAGGGGCGACGAGGGCGCGCAGTTCGTTCTTCATCTCCTCGTTGTCCATCTCGGCGGCGTCCATGTTGAACACGAAGATGAAGGGCTTGGAGGTCATGAGCTGGAAGGAGCGCAGCGCATCCTGATCCAGCTTGGCGCCCTCGGGGCCGGACAGCAGCTCGCCGCGTTCCAGCAGCTCCAAGGCTTGGCGGGCGGTTTCGAGGACGATCGGCTCGGTCTTCTTGCCGCGCACCTCCTTTTCGAGGCGCGGGATCTGCTTTTCAATCGTCTGCATGTCGGCGAGGATCAGCTCGGTCTTGATGGTCTCGATGTCCGAGGCCGGGTCCACCTTGCCGTCAACGTGCACGACGTCGGGGTCGGAGAAGGCGCGCGTGACCTGGCAGATCGCGTCGGCCTCGCGGATGTTGGCGAGGAACTGGTTGCCCAGGCCCTCACCCTCGGAGGCGCCGCGCACGATGCCGGCGATGTCCACGAAGGACACGGTGGCGGGTAGGATGCGCTGGGAGCCGAAGATCTCAGCGAGCGTGTTCAGGCGCGGGTCGGGCAGGGGGACGACGCCGACGTTGGGCTCGATGGTCGCGAAGGGGTAGTTCGCGGCGAGCACGGTCGCGCGGGTCAGGGCGTTGAACAGGGTGGACTTGCCGACGTTGGGCAGTCCGGCGATACCGATAGTAAGAGACACGCCCCCATCCTATCGGAGCAGGCCCGGTGGCGTTGCCCTACTTCGTGTGGTTTGGCCCGGCGACGCGGGGCGCGTGGGGGCGCGCGGGTGCCATGCCGGCGTTCTTGAGGTCGGCGCGCAGGTCGCGGGGCAGTGCGAAGGTCGTCGATTCTGTTTCGGTGCGGGCCACCTCGACGGTGGGGAATCCGCGCTCCTGCAGCCATTCGATGACGTCGCGCACGAGGATTTCGGGTACGGACGCGCCGGAGGTCAGGCCCACGGTCTGGGCTCCCTCGAACCAGGCCTCGTCGAGCTCGTCGGCCTTGTCGACGCGGTAGGCGGCGCCCGCCCCGGCCTCGAGCGCGACCTCGACGAGGCGCACGGAGTTCGAGGAGTTCGCCGATCCGACGACGACCATGACGTCCACCTGGGGCGCGATGTGCTTGACGGCGCCCTGGCGGTTCTGCGTGGCGTAGCAGATGTCGTCCGACGGGGGGTCGATGAGCTGCGGGAAGCGCTGGCGCAGTCGGTCCACGGTCTCGCGGGTCTCGTCGACGGAGAGCGTGGTCTGGGAGATCCACACGACGCGCGAGGGATCGCGCACGACGACGTTATCCACCTCGTCGGGGGTGCCGACGACCTGGATGTGGTCGGGGGCCTCACCGAAGGTGCCCTCAACCTCCTCGTGGCCCTGATGGCCCACCAGGATGATGTCGTAGTCTTCCTTCGCGAAGCGCACGGCCTCGCGGTGCACCTTGGTCACGAGCGGGCAGGTCGCGTCGATCGTAGCGAGGTGGCGGGTGGCAGCGGCCTCGTGGACGGCCGGGGAGACGCCGTGCGCGGAGAAGACGACGCGAGCACCCTCGGGCACCTCGTCGGTCTCCTGCACGAAGATCGCGCCGCGCTTGGTCAGCGACTCGACAACGAACTTGTTGTGAACGATCTCCTTGCGCACGTACACGGGCGCGCCGTAGAGCTCGAGGGCCTTTTCGACCACGTCGACGGCGCGGTCCACGCCGGCGCAGTATCCGCGAGGAGCGGCCAAGAGGATGCGGCCGCTGCCCTCGCCGTGGGAGGAAGGCAGGGGGGACTCGGCGCTGGCTCGCAGGTCGACGTTCTCATTCATGCGTCCACACTAGCGCCCGGGGACCGAGGCGTGCGCGCGCTCGTGGCAATCCCACACGCTCCTCATCGACGAGGCCGGGGCTGCCCCCACTCCCCGACCGCCCTGGGCACGGGGCGGGCCCGGGCGCCCCCGCTCGCTCAGCTGACCGGGCAAGAGGGGCTGTCCACAGGGGTGCGGCGCAGCAGCGCGGCGGGGCTATTCGTGTGGCATGCTGAGGGACGTGACATTGCCTCATTCCCCTGCTGCACCGCCTCCGGGCAGCTCGCCCCAGCCTCGTCCGCCCGCTGCGAAGGCGGCTGATACGACGCGGGATAATCCATGGCCGCTGCGTAGGCTGACGGAGAACATCAAGGTGTACGTGGACCGCATGAGCCCCCTGTGGGTGGAGGGCCAGGTGGTTGAGTACAAGGTGCGTCCGGGCGCGAAGATGCACTTTTTGACGCTGCGCGACCTGCAGACGGACACGTCGATGACGGTGACCGCGTGGGCGGGCGTCATGGATTCGACGCCGCTGACCGAAGGCGCGCGCGTGGTGACGCGCGTGAAGCCGGTGTTTTGGGAGCGCTCGGGCCGACTGAACCTGCAGGCCGCGGAGATTCACCTGCAGGGCGTGGGTGACCTGCTGGCGCAGATTGAGGCACTGCGCGCCCGCCTGGCCGCCGAGGGCTTGTTCGCCGATGCACGCAAGAAGCCTCTGCCGTTCCTGCCGCGCACGATCGGACTGATTTGCGGGCGCAACGCGAAGGCGAAGGACGACGTGGTCGTCAATGCGTCGGATCGCTGGCCGGCCGCGCGTTTCGAGATTCGCGAGGTCGCCGTCCAGGGTGATCACTGCGTACCCGAGGTGGGCCGCGCGCTCCTCGAGTTGGACGCGATGGATGGCGTGGACGTCATCGTGATCGCGCGCGGTGGCGGCGCGGTCGAGGATCTCCTTCCCTTTTCCGACGAGCGCCTCGTGCGCGCCGCCGCAAACGCCCGCACCCCCATCGTCTCCGCGATCGGACACGAGGGTGACTCTCCCCTGCTGGACCTGGTGGCCGACTACCGGGCGTCGACCCCGACGGACGCGGCTCGGCGCATCGTGCCGGACCGCGCCCGCGAGCGCGACGGAATCTCCCAGGCGCTGACCCGCATGCGCGGGGCGCTGGGGGCGCGCCTGGCGACGGAGCGCTCGAACCTGACGCTCATCGCGTCACGCCCAGTGCTCCAGGGCCCGGAGGCAATCGTCGAGGGGCACCGGGTGGCCCTCACGCAGAAGGTGAGCGCGCTGAGAGCGGCGATCGAGCGTCGGCTCGCGTCGGAGCGCCAGCAGCTGACGCGTTCGCGCGCGACGCTGACGGCTCTGTCCCCGCAGGCGACGCTGGACCGCGGCTACGCGCTCCTGAAGACGCCCTCAGGCGCGCTTATTACATCCTCGGCGCAGATCAAGAAGGGCGACCTCATCGAAGGCATCCTGGCATCGGGCCGCATGGTCGCCCAGGTCGTAGGCGCCACGAACCCCACTCCCCCAACGGAAGCGCCCACCGACGACGCCTGACCCCGCTGGGCCCGCCCCAGCCTCGTCCCCAGACTTCTCACACAAAGGAAAGCTGTTATGACCACGAACGACCAGCTCCCCGATCCCCAGTCCCTCGGTTACGAGGAGGCGCGCGACGAGCTCGTGCGCATCGTCCAAACCCTCGAGGGCGGACAGGCGCCGCTCGAGGACACTCTCACGATGTGGGAACGCGGCGAAGCACTGGCAGCGCGCTGTTCCCAGATCTTGGACGGCGCCCAGACGCGTCTTTCTGAACGCACGGTGACACCCGGCGCGGAAGCACGCTAATGTACATTCTGTAGATCCGCTCACACGCAGGTGAGGAGACACCATGACGGTGCAATCTGGCCCCCACATTCTCGCGATCGGCGAGGCGCTCATCGACGTCGTCATGACGTATGAGCAGCCCGACTTCCCCGTTGAGATCCCGGGTGGTTCTCCCGCGAACGTCGCCCTGACGCTGGGGCGTCTGGGTCGGCCGGTGGCTCTGGCGACGTGGATCGGTCTGGATGAGCGCGGCCGCCTCATCGATTTCCACATGAACGATTCCGACGTGCACGTCACCGCGGCCTCGCGCGGTGCCTCGCACACGTCGACGGCCCTGGCACGCCTGGACGAGTCGGGCGCAGCCTCCTACACCTTCGACCTGGAGTGGGCGCCGACTCCGCCGATCAAGGTTCCGGCTACCGCTCAGATCCTTGAGGCCGGTTCGATCTCCGCGATCATCGAACCCGGCGCCTCCGCGGTCCTGGATGCGCTGACCCGAGGCCGCGAGCACGCGCTCGTGTGCTTCGATCCGAACGCACGCCCCTCGATCATGGGGGAGCCGGAAGCGGCGTTCGCCGCCCTTGAGCGTTTCATTGCGCTGTCGGACGTCGTCAAGGTGTCGGATGAGGACATCGAGTGGTTGACGGGCGGTGCACCCATCGACGAGGTCGTGGAACGCTGGCTGGGTATGGGGCCCTCGCTCGTGGTGGTCACGCGCGGCAAGCACGGCAGCGAGGTCGCCACCGCCTCGGGCCTGCGTTTCACGAAGACGCCGGGCGACGTCGCGGTCGTCGACACGGTCGGCGCGGGTGACTCCTTCATGGGCGGCATCATCGACGCCATGTGGGGCATGGGCCTGCGCGGCGCAGACGCTCGCGAGACTCTGCGTACCCTGCCCGAGGAGCAGGTCCGCGCGATCATCGACCGCGCGAGCGCCGTGTCCGACGTGACGGTGTCGCGCAAGGGCGCGAATCCGCCCTGGGCGCACGAGCTCGCCTGATTCCAGCGCACACGTTCACGAGGCCAGTCCCCCATCGGGGTCCGGCCTCGTTCGTTGGTTGGTGGCGTTCGGCGCGCACTCACTTGCCCATGCGGCGCTCGCGCTGCGCGTAGGAGCGTAGGGCGCGCAGGAAGTCGACGCGCCGGAAGTCCGGCCAGTAGACCTCGCAGAAGTAGTACTCGGAGTGCACGGACTGCCACAGCATGAAGCCCGACAGGCGCTGTTCGCCCGACGTTCGGATGACGAGGTCGGGGTCGGGCTGGTCCTTCGTGTACAGGTGGGCCGTGATATCCGCGTCGGTGAAGGAGTCGGCGAGCTCGTCGAGGGTCTTACCCTGGGTCGAGGCTTCGCGCATCATGGCACGCACAGCCTCGGTAATCTCATGCCTGCCGCCGTAGCCGACCGCGATATTGACGGTCATACCCTGCACGTCCACGGTGCGTGCGACGGACGCACGCAGGTCCTCGGAAACCTTCTCAGGCAGCAGGGACAGGTCGCCCACGACAGCCAGCTTCCAGCGCCCCTGGTCTGCCAGGAGCGAGACGGCCTCGCAGATGATGCGCAGCAGCTCGCCCAGCTCGCCGGCCTCGCGCGACAGGTTGTCTGTCGACAGGAGCCACAGCGTCACGATCGACACCCCTGCATCGTCGGACCACTGGAGGAACTCGCTGATCTTGCCCGCGCCCGCGCGGTGTCCCTGCGAGGCGGTTGCGCCCAGGGATTTTGCCCAGCGGCGGTTACCGTCCAGGATGACCCCGATGTGGGCGGGGACGGCGGCGTCAGACAACTCAGCTTTGAGGCGACGCTCATACATGTCGTAGAGCATGTTCCACTGGGCCATGGTGTCCCTCCTGATGCTGTCGCACCCCGCGGTGCAGCGTAGTCTTATGCCATCAAGGGTATCGCGCCCGGGGACACAGGGAAACAGAAATACTCTCGGAGTGCGAGAACACTCCTGTCACAATAAGTTACGGCGTAGTAACCTACGGACTCGTAAGAAATGTTGACAGCTCGATCGGGGGAACGAATGAACATCGCATCGCTCACGCCCAAGGAGTGGTTCTCGGGCCAGCTCGTGCAGATCAAGCCGAAGCTGCGCGGATGGCTACACCTGGGCGCTACCCCGCTGTCTCTCGCCGCATCCATCGTCCTCGTCTGCCTGGCACCCACGACGGCGACGAAGATCGGATCCGCCGTCTACCTGGCATGCTCCCTCATCCTCTTCGGGGTCTCCGCCACCTACCATCGCTTCTACTGGGCGCCGCGCTGGGAGATCACGTGGAAGCGCCTGGACCACTCCAACATCTTCCTGCTCATCGCGGGTACGTACACGCCGATCACGATCGCTCTCCTTGAGCGATCCGACGCAACCCTCCTCCTGTCGGTCGTCTGGGGCGGGGCGCTCGTCGGCATCCTCCTCAACCTCTTCTGGCCCACCGCCCCGCGCTGGCTGACCACCCTCGTCTACGTCGCGCTCGGGTGGGTCGCAGTCTGGTACCTGCCCCAGCTGTGGGCGGGCGGCGGCCCGGTCGTCGTCTGGCTCATCGTCGCCGGAGGCGTCCTCTACACGCTCGGAGCGATCGTCTACGGCACGAAGAAACCCGACCCCTCCCCCGCCTGGTTCGGCTTCCACGAGATCTTCCACGCCTTCACCGTCGCCGCGTGGGCCTGCCACTGCGTCGCCGTCTACCTGGCAGTCTTGAATTCCTGACCCGCCACCCAGGCGCCCAACACCCGAGGCCTGGCGCAATGTTGCTACACTCGACACCATGCGCGCCGGCACCCGTGTCGGCGCTCGATTACTGACACGTCATTGGAGGAACCATGGCTGACACACAGTGGCTCACGCAGGCACAGTACGACCTGCTCGCGAACGAGCTGAAGGAGCGCGTCGAGGTCAAGCGCGTCGAGATCGCGCGCCTCATCGATGCCGCCCGCCAGGAGGGCGACCTTCGCGAGAACGGCGGATACCACGCCGCGCGCAACGAGCAGTCCATGAACGAGACCCGCATCCAGGCCCTCCAGGAGATGCTTGAGCACGCCGAGGTCGGCGAGACCCCCGCCGATGACGGTATCGTCGAGCCCGGCATGGTCGTCACCGCCCTGGTCGCCGGCCGCGAGCAGAAGTTCCTACTCGGTTCGCGCGACGCCGGCGGCGACCTGGGCATCCAGGTGTTCTCCGCCCAGGCTCCCCTGGGTGCTGCTGTCATCGGTCACAAGGCCGGCGACAAGCTCTCCTTCGAGGCCCCCACGGGTCGCATGATCGACGTCGAGATCATTGAGGCCGTGCCCTTCGAAGGCTGAGCCGAAGCGCAGAGGCCCACACGGCCTCGTCCCCCATCAACGTGTAGCGGGTCCCACCAACCGGTGGGACCCGCTACCGCCGTCTACGCACGGGGAGGCTCAGGCCTCCACGTGGGGCGTCGGAGGCTCGCCAGGCTTCTCATTCTCGGTGGCTGCGGGCGCTTCCGCGGAAGCTCCCTTCTCAGCCTCCGCGTGGACCTCGACGTGAGCGTCCAGCGACGCCACGACCTCGTCCTCACCAGCCTGCTCGCGGGCCACGTACGGGCGCGTATCGGGCTTACCCGCATAGGATGCCGCGATTTCTTCCTCAAGGACACCAGGAGGGCCACCCGGGCGGTCCTCAGCCGTCGCCAGCTCAGGCATCGGGTCGTAGCCGTGCAGATACATGACGGTCGCGTTGATAAAGGCCGCAATCGGCACTGAGAAGATCGCGCCCGCGATACCGGCAATCGCAGATCCCGCGGTGATCACGAGCATGACGGCGACGGGGTGCAGGGAGACCGCGTTCGACATCATGAAGGGCTGCAGGATGTTGGACTCGATCTGCTGGACGACCATAATGATCACCAGCATGATGATCGCCTTCGTCAGGCCGCCATTAACTGCCGCCACCAGCACAGCGATCACACCCGACGTCAGCGCACCCAGGATCGGCACGAAGGCGGCAAAAAACGTGATGACGCCAATCGGGATGGCCAGAGGTACGCCCAGGAAGAACGCGCCCAGGGCGATGCCGGTCGCGTCAATGGCCGCCACCTGAATCTGCGTACGCACGTAAGAGCCGAAGGTCGCCCATCCGCGGATCGCGCTCTCGTGGACGGGGACGCGGGCGGGGGCTGGCAGCAGGCGCACGCACCACAGCCAAATCGACCGCCCCTCCTTCAGGAAGAAGAACAGGCAGAACAGCATCGTCAGGCCGGACGTGGCCAGCGTACCCACCGACGAGGTGATGTTCAGGGCGCCAGTCGCCAGCGTTTCCTTGTTCGTGTTGAGCCAGTTGACCAATTCGGTTCGCAGCTGTTCAGCCGCGGACGTCAGGACGGTCGTATCAATCTTCAACGGGCCGTTCTGCAGGAACTCGTTGTGCAGGATCGCATCGAGCAGGGCGCGGAAACCATCCGCGGCCTGCGTCGCCAACTGCGGGACCTGCTGAATGAGTTCGGCGGCCGCCTGGCTCAGCGCGCCGGCGACGGCCGCGAAAAAGACGAGTAGGCCGACGGTCGCTGCCAGCGACGCTGGGAGGTGCAGACGGCGCCGCATCCAGGACACGAGGGGTTCCAGAAGCACCGCCACCGTCAGCGCGATCGCGACCGGCATGATGACGATCGTCAGGCGCGCGATGCCCCACAGGACGGCCATCACCAGGCCGAGAACGACCAGGGTGCGCCACGAGAACGCGGCGGCCACGCGTAGGGTCCGCGGGACGGCAACGGTCACATCGCGTTCGTCCTCGTGTTCCTCGCGCACGGACACCATGACGGGGGCGGGCATCGGTCCGTCAGCGTGCTTTGCAGGCAGCACGGCGGAAAGCCTACCCATGAGGTCGGATAGTTTCGAGCGCGGCTGTTCCTGAGTTGCGGCCACGATCCCTCCTTTTCGTTCACCCACAAGCGTACCCGCCCGCTCCCTCATTTCCGTCCGCGCAGCGCGCCATGTACGCGGTTAGTGGCGCATACTGTCTGGCATGAACAACATCTTCACGCTCGCACACACGGATATACGGCCCACGACACACGCGGTCCTCGGCTCGAACATGAGGGCCGAGGCCGAAGCAGGCCAGGAGGTCATCTTCCTGGCCGCGGGGTGCTTCTGGGGCGTCGAGAAGGCCCTGTGGAACGCGCCCGGAGTCGTCACCACCGCGACGGGGTACATGGGCGGGCACACCGCCAACCCGACGTATGAGCAGGTCTGCTCGCACTCAACAGGCCACGCGGAAACCGTGCGCATCGTCTTCGACACGTCACTCACGAGCGCCGCCGAACTCATCCGTCTCTTCTTTGAGATCCACGACCCCACGCAGGTCGGCGGCCAGGGCAACGACATCGGAGACCAGTACCGCTCACAGATCTGGACGACGACACCGGAGCAGCTGCGCGACGCGACCGCCCTGCGAGGGGCCTACCAGGAGGCGCTCACGGAGCGAGGTTTCGGCCCGATTCAGACGGTCATCTCACCCGCTCCCGACGGGGACTCCACCGCGCGTTTCTGGTACGCGGAGGACCACCACCAGCAGTACCTGTTCAAGAACCCTGGCGGCTACGAGTGCCACGCCCGCACGGGCGTCGCCTGCCCGGCTCTGCCCAGCGAGTAATGGGCATATCGGACCGCGAACAAAACGAGGGGCGGGTCGGCGCACAAGCCGACCCGCCCCCCGTCAACAGCGAGATCAGTTCACACCGAGGATGTCAGTGACGAACACGAGGGTCGCGCCGCCGGGGATGCCGGCCTGCGGGACGCCGCGCTCACCGTAGCCAAGCTCGGCGGGGATGGACAGCAGGACGCGGTCACCCACGCGCTTGCCCACGAGGCCCTCGTCCCACCCGGGGATGACCATGCCGACGCCAATCTGGAAGGACAGGGCGCCGCCGCGGTCGAAGGAGTTATCGAAGTCATTCTTCGAGCCAAAAACCGCGCCGTAGTAGTGGCAGGTGATCGTGTCGCCGGCCTCGACGATCTGACCATCGCCAGCGTGCAGGACCTCGACGACGAGCTCGTCGGACGGGGTGCCGTCGAACGCGAGGACGGGCTTACGGCCAAATTCGCCGGTCACAGAAATGTTTTCCATGGTGTCTTTCCTTGAGGTATATCGGTGGAGCGGCGCCTCAGTTGCGGCGCATGAGGTAGGACAGGATCCTCAGGATCTCGAGGTAGATCCAGATGACGTCGGTCATGATCGCGAAGGTGCACAGCCACGCGTACTTCACGGGCACGTTGCTCGCGACGCCGACCTTCACCGCATCGAAGTCACGCACGAGGCACAGCACGCCGATGAAGACGGCGAGAACGCCGATGATGACGCCGAGCGGAATACCAAAGACAGTGATGCTGTTGACGGCCCGCATGTCCACCACGCCGGTGACCGACAGCGCAAAGGTGACGAGGTAGTAGAAGAAGAAGGCAATGGAACCGATCCCCGCGACGCGGGTCAGCGTCGACGAGTTACGCACGAAGCCCATCATGAAGGCAGCCAAGGTCGTGCCGATGACGACGAGGGTCGCCAGAACAGCACTGATGACAATGCCCGGGAAGAAGGCCTCAAAGGTGTAGGAGATCACGCCGAGGCTAAAGCCCTCGATGAGGGAGTAGGTGACGATGGCACCCGGGCGAATCTTCTTCGACAAACGGATGAAGATCGCCAGGCCCAGCGTCACTGCGCACGAGGCGAAGAACAGCACCAACGCGACACCCATCGCAACGATGCCCGTCATCCATCCGGCCGTCGCGCCCACGAGAAGCAGGCCGAAGCACATGATGGACTTGACCACGACGTCGTCGAAGGTCATCGTGCCGCGATCCACCGCGTCGGCGGCGGGAGCGTTCATCATTGCCTCGTAGGAGGCCATGGAATCGGCGTAGGCGCCCTGCTGGCCCTGAGGAACGCCGTACACGGGCGCTCCCTGGGGCGCCGGATAGGTGGCCTGCGCGGCGTCGCCGGCTCCGCCCTGCGCGTAGGGGTTCGTCGAACCGCCGTAAGGATTGGGTGCCTGCTGCGAGGCGGGCTGGTACCCCGGCATCGCAGGGTATCCGGCAGGAGTAGTCTGCTGGGTCGACCAGTCTTTCACGATCGAATTCATCACCGGGTTGGCCATATTTCCTCCTTGGTCAGTGATGTACTGCCACTAGTGTCGCACGTGGCACCCACAAGTGGGAAACGTTCCATTATGCGCGCAGCACAACCCTGCGTCCACGCGAGGTCAGGTGTGCCCGCACCGAGCCCCTGCCTCGTCGATGAGGCCTGCCGTCAGTACCCCCGGTGGGACTCGAACCCACAACACACCGATTTTAAGTCGGTTGCCTCTGCCAATTGGGCCACGGGGGCGCGCCGGGGCGCAGGGTCCAGCCTACGGCAGGCTGGCGCACGCCTCAAGCTCCGTCAGATCATCGCCTGGGCGATGCCGTCAAGAATGTCGTGCTCGGAGGTGAGGACCTGCTCGATCGGATGCCCGGCAGCCTCGGCGCGCTCGAGCACGCGCGTCACAATGCGACTCCAGATGAGCGCACCGGCGGCGATGACGTCCTCGCGCCCCTCAGGCATGAAGCCCAGGGAGGCCTTCACGGATGTCGGCTGATCGACCATGAAACGCACGGCTTCCTCGAACTGCGCGGCGCTCAAGCGGGCGCCGTGGATGCGTTCGGGCTGATAGGAGGTCAGGCCAAGCGCCTGAGCGGTCAGCGTGGTCACCGTGCCCGCGACGCCCACGAGGGCGCGCACACGCGCCAGGTCCACGGACTTTTCGGCGCGATCAAGCTGCTCGTCGATCCACGCAATCGCGCGCTCCTGATCCGCCGCCGGCACGCCGTCGGCTGGGTCCACGTCGGCGAGGAACTTCTCGGTGACGCGCACGGCACCCATGTCGATCGAGATCGCCTGCTCGACGCGTGTCGCACCCAGCACAAGCTCAGTCGAGCCACCGCCGATGTCGACGACCAGCATCGGGGCGGCAACGGACTCGCCGAGCCCGCTCACCGCGCCGTTGAAGGACAGGGAGGCTTCCTCCGTGCCGACGACAACCTCGGGCTCTACGCCGATGACAGCCTTGATCTGGCGCACGAAATCCGCGCTGTTGGAAGCATCACGCGTCGCCGAGGTCGCCACGAAGCGGGTCTTCGTCGCACCCAGGGCCTCAATCATCCGCTGATACTCGACGGTGGCCTCCACCGTGCGCTCAATCGCCGCAGGATCCAGGTAGCCGCGCGCGTCCACGCCCTGCCCCAGGCGCACGATGCGCATCTGTCGGGTCAGGTCGGCAAGGCGCGGGCGACCGCTCTCATCAATATGCCCGTCGGCGACGAGCAGTCGGATTGAATTGGTTCCACAGTCAATGGCAGCTACGCGGGTCATCGCTTCGTTTCTGGTCATGTGAGTCCCGGACGAGGCCGGGGCGAACGTTGGTGGGGCCGCTCAGCAGGAGCAGCGCTCGGTGGAAAACAGGCCGCGCTCGGCGAGCATCGCGAGCGCACGATCCCCGATGGGGTTGACGCCGGGGCCCGCGGCCAGGGAGTGCCCGACCAGAGCGTGCAAGCACTTGACGCGCGTGGGCATACCGCCCGCACTGACACCCGAGATTTCAGGGACATCGCCCAGGGTCAGGCGCGCCTGAATGTACGCCTCGTGGGCACGTGCGTAGGCGGCGCGCAGCTCCTCGTCCTGCGCCAGCTCCTCATTGAAGGCCTCCATGACGTGCTCGGCCTCAAGAGTCGAGGCACCCTTCACGGCAGCCGGGTGCGTCAGGTAGAACGTCGTGGGGAACGGTGTCCCATCGGGCAAGCGCGGCGCAGTGGCCACGACAGTGGGCCGACCGCACACGCATCGCGCGGCGATACCGACGACTCCACGGGGAACGCGGCCCAGCTGGCAGCGCAGGACCTCCAGGTCCTCTTCGGTGGCGTCGGTGGTGTTAACGAGGCTCATTCTCCGCTTTCTTGGCCGGTGGTCGTCGCCTGTCCCGACTGGCTGGTGTCAGCCGACGGGATGGGTGTCGTGGTGGGCGGTTGATCCGCCTTCCCCACTAGGATAGCGAGCTGCTGCACCCAGGGGCGCGCCGGTCCAGTCGAGGCCGCGGCAGCAGCCAAGGCGGAGTCCTGGTATTGCGGCCCCGGATCCACCACCGTGTATTGAGTCTCACCGGGGCGAACGTATCCGAGGCGTTCGCGCGCCTGCGTCGAGATGTAGTCGGGGTCATTCCATAGATCCAGCTGCCGCTGCATGTCGGCATTCTTCTGCTGCTGCTGGGCCACCTGGGCCTTGATCTGCGCGAGTTCTCGTTCCTGCTGCCACCACTGGTACAGGCTCGGCACGAGCATGACGGACAGGATCGCCGCGACCGTCAGAACGACAACGAGACGCGTGGACACGTCGAGGCCGCCGATCGACAGGATGGAACGTCCCTCCCCCGTCGGTCGCGTCACCGTCTTCTTCTCCGCGCGCCTCTCAGAGCGGAAGAAACGGCGACTCGCTCCCTCCTGCTGCTTCTCCTTCGTGGCCTTCACGCGCTTCTTCGCCGAGGCCTCGGCCCCCTTCGAGGACTTCGCTGCCTTTGCGGCAGCCCTGCGCTGACGCGACTTTTCCGCGTTAATCTCACGCGTCGTACGCGCCGCCTCCGACGAGGAGGAGCGACGACGCGGGGAGGGGCGGCAGGAAGGACGACGACTAGCCATTCTTCTATCGTGCCCTACATCGACGCATTTGGCTGATCCCCACGCCGAAAAAACTCCGCGCGGACCCTTGCGGGCCCGCGCGGAGCTATGCGGCTAGTTGCCTAGGCTCACTTGAAGCGAGGGAAGGCGGAGCGGCCGGCGTACACGGCGGCCTCACCCAGCTGCTCCTCAATGCGCAGCAGCTGGTTGTACTTGGCCACGCGCTCGGAACGAGCGGGAGCACCGGTCTTGATCTGGCCGGAGTTGGTGGCGACGGCCAGGTCAGCGATCGTGGTGTCCTCGGTCTCGCCGGAGCGGTGCGAGGTCATCGAACGGTAGCCGTTGCGGTGAGCTTCCTCGACGGCGTCAAGGGTCTCGGTCAGCGAACCAATCTGGTTCACCTTCACGAGCAGCGCGTTCGCAGCACCCAGCTCAATGCCCTTCTTCAGGCGGGCGGGGTTGGTAACGAACAGGTCGTCGCCGACCAGCTGGACGCGGCCACCGATCTCGGCGGTCAGGGCCTTCCAAGCATCCCACTCGTCCTCATCCAGCGGATCCTCGATGGAAACCAGCGGGTAGTTCGAGATGAGCTTCTCGTAGTACTCAACCATGTACTCGGTCGAGCGGCCTTCGCCCTCGAACTGGTACAGGCCGTCCTTGAAGAACTCGGAGGAGGCAACATCCAGGGCCAGGGCGACGTCCTCGCCCGGCTTCAGGCCTGCCTTCTCGATCGCGGAGACGATCAGGTCGAGGGCCTCGGCGTTGGAGTCCAGGTTGGGGGCGAAGCCGCCCTCGTCGCCCAGACCGGTGGACAAACCGCGGTCCTTCACGACGCCCTTGAGCGTGTGGTAGACCTCGGCGCCCCAGCGCAGGGCCTCACGGAAGGAGGGAGCGCCGAGGGGGGCGATCATGAACTCCTGGATATCAACGTTGGAGTCCGCGTGGGAGCCACCGTTGAGGATGTTCATCATGGGGACGGGCAGGACGTGAGCGTTGGGGCCGCCCAGGTACTTGTACAGGGGCAGGTCCGCGTACTTCGCGGCGGCCTTGGCGACGGCGAGGGAGACGCCGAGGATGGCGTTCGCGCCGAGCTTGCCCTTGTTGGGGGTGCCGTCCAGGTCGATCATGGCCTGGTCGATGTAGCGCTGATCGTCAGCTTCCTCGCCGATGAGCTCGGGAGCGATCTGCTCGACGACGGCGTCAACGGCGTCCTGGACGCCCTTGCCGAGGTAGCGGCCCTTGTCGCCATCGCGACGCTCGACGGCCTCGAACGCGCCGGTGGACGCGCCGGAGGGAACGGACGCGCGCGCAGCGGTGCCGTCCTCGAGGACGACCTCGACCTCAACGGTCGGGTTACCGCGCGAGTCGAGGATCTCGCGTGCACCAATGCCTTCAATAACTGCCACGTCATTCTCCAATCGATGTTGTTGCGTGGAAGCGGTCAGTACAACGGTAATACGGACCGCCATATGTGGTCACCCCCGGCGAGGGGGACGTTGTGTTGTGCGGTGCTTTCACCCCGACTTTTGTGCCCGGACAAGCGACATTAGTCCCTGCCAGGGGCACTGTGAGCGAATACTCACACGTCCGTCAGTTGGCGCTGCCGCCACCCATGAGGGTCGCCAGGTTGCTGTCCTTCTGACCGGAGACCGCGTCGCCGAACATCGGCGTCGTCGCGCCCTGCGCACCGCCCAGCGAGGGCTGGACGAAACGCGGGTTCACGCGCACGTCGGAGCTGTCGCGGGCCTGCGCGAGGACCTGGTCAAGCTGCTGCACGGCCGATGGATTGGACTGCGCGACCTGGTTGAGGTTCTGGGTGAGCAGGATCGACTTCACAGTTGCGCGGGTGGCGGGCCCCAGCGTGCCGAGAGACTGATCCCCCAACTGCTCGGAGGCGCGCGCGGCAATCTGGTCGATCTGCTCGTCGGAGACTTCTGCGCCCACAGAGGCACCGGCGGCCTCCAGGAGCGGCAGGTTCACGAGCTGCGAGCGAATTTGCGCATCGGCGATCTGCTGGCCACCCGTGAGCACAGACATCTGCTGGGCGGCCTGCGCAACCTCTTCGTTGGAGTACGAGCCGGACGAGCTGACGACGGCGGCACCGGGATGGGCGGAGCATGCCCCCATGCCCAGTCCTGCGGCCACGATCAAAGCGGCGGTGGCGAGCTGGCGTGTGTAGCGCACGAGCGTTCCTTCCTCAGATATGTTGCGACGCAATAGGACCAGTGTATTCCACCACAGGCACTACTCGCCAAAAGGCACAAGAATCTTGGTCACCAGAGTCTCCACCCATTCCATGAGAGGGCCGTCGGTGAGCGGTGACCCGCCGACACGCGACGTGAGCGGCAGCGGGACGAGGACCTGGCGCACCGCCGCCTTGATGACCGTTCCGGGGTGCAGGCGCTTAAGGCGCATCACCTGGGAGTCGCGCAGCTCGACCGGGGAAACGCGCAGGTACTTGCCCTGCGTGACGACCTCGGTGATCCCGGCGCGGCGCACGATCTCGCGCAGACGCGCGACGGCGAAGAGCAGGTCGACCTGGGGCGGGATGGGGCCGTAGCGGTCGACGAGTTCCTCGCGCACATCGGCCTCCTGCTCAGGCGTGGAGATGGCCGCGATCTTCGCGTAGACCTCGAGGCGCAGGCGCTCGCCGCGCACGTAGCCATCGGGGATGTGCGCGTCGACCTGCAGATCCATGCGCACGTCCGTCTTCTCGGCAGGGGCGTCGCCTCGGTAGGCGGCGACCGCGTCGGAGACCATGCGCACGTACAGGTCGAATCCGACGCCTTCGACGTGGCCGGACTGCGCCCCACCCAGGAGGTTACCGGCGCCTCGGATCTCGAGATCGCGCTGGGCGACCGCCAGGCCCGCGCCCAGCTCCGTGTTGGCGGCGATCGTCTTGAGGCGCTCGTGCGCGGTTTCGGTCAGGGCCTTATCGCCCGGGTAGAAGAAATACGCGTAGGCGCGTTCGCGGCCTCGTCCGACACGCCCGCGCAGCTGGTGGAGCTGGGACAGACCGAAGGTGTCGGCACGGTCCACGATGAGCGTGTTCGCGTTGGAGATGTCCAGGCCGGTTTCGACGATGGTCGTGCACACGAGCACGTCAAACTCGTGGTTCCAAAAGTCCTGGATGACGGCCTCGAGCTGATGCTCGTTCATCTTGCCGTGAGCGGTGCGCACGCGCGCCTCGGGGACCAGCTCGGCGATGTGAGCGGCCACCGAGGAGATCGAGTCGACGCGGTTATGCACGTAGAAGACCTGTCCGTCGCGCAGGAGCTCGCGGCGGATCGCGGCGCTGACCTGGGCATCCGTGTAGGCACCGACGAAGGTCAGGACCGGCTGGCGCTCCTCGGGCGGGGTCTGGAGGATCGACATCTCGCGGATGCCGGAGATCGCCATCTCGAGGGTACGCGGGATCGGCGTGGCGGACATCGACAGGACGTCCACGTCGGTGCGCAGAGCCTTGAGCGTCTCCTTATGCTCGACGCCGAAACGCTGCTCCTCATCGATGATGACCAGGCCGAGCTTCTTGAAAGAGACGGTGCCGGTCAGCAGCGAGTGGGTGCCGATGACCAGGTCGACCTCGCCCGAGGCCAGCCCAGCCTTGACCGCCTCGGTTTCCTTCGGGGTCGAGAAGCGCGAGAGCGTGCCGATATGCACGGGGAAGCCCGCGTAGCGCTCAGCGAAGGTCTCCGCGTGTTGGGTGACCAGCAGGGTCGTCGGCACGAGGACCGCAACCTGATAGCCGTCCTGGATGGCCTTGAACGCGGCGCGCACGGCGATTTCGGTCTTGCCGTAGCCGACGTCGCCGGTGAGCAGGCGATCCATGGGCACGGGCTTTTCCATGTCGGCCTTGACCTCGTCGATGGTGACGAGCTGGTCGGGGGTCTCGACGTAGGGGAAAGCGTCCTCAAGTTCGCGCTGCCAGGGGGTGTCGGGGCCGAAAGCGTGGCCCTTGGTCTGCTGACGCACGGCGTACAGACGGATGAGTTCCTTGGCGACCTCGTTGACGGCCTTCTTCGCGCGGGCCTTGGTCTTCGCCCAGTCGGCGCCGCCCATCTTGGTCAAGGACGGCTCGTCGGATCCGGTGTACTTCGAGATCTGGTCGAGCGCGTCGGTGGGTACGAAGAGCCGGTCGGCGGGCTGGCCGCGCTTGGAAGGCGCGTATTCGATGACGAGGTAGTCGCGCGTGGATGCGGCGTCTCCTCGCCCGATTGTGCGGGAGACCAACTCGATGAAGCGTCCGATGCCGTGCTGGTCGTGGACGATGTAGTCCCCGGGATGCAGGGTGAGCGGGTCCACGCCCTTGCGCCTGCGCGAGGGCATGCGTCGCATGTCGCGCGTGGATGCGCCCGCGCGCCCGGTGAGGTCGCCTTCGGTGAGGATGGCGATCTTGAGGTGGGGTGCGACGAATCCGACGCCCGCCTGCGCGGTCGTGATCGTCACGAGGCCGGGGTCGGGGCATGCTTCCACATTGTCCGCGAGCGCGGCCGGGCACGAGGCGTCGGTGAGGATCGATCGGATGCGCCTGCCCGGGCCGGGGCCTTCGGTCGTGACGACGATGCGCCAGCCGCCTCGGGCCAGGTCGGTGAGGTCGGCGGCGGCGCGGACAAAGTCGCCGCGGTAGGGGTGCACGTCGCGGGCACCCACGCGCATGAGGGTGGGCGAGACGACAACGGGGGCGGGACCGTCCGCAGAGGGCGAACCAGCCTCGGCCTCGTCGATCGCGGAGGCGAGGTCCGCGGGCGGCAGGTCGGTGAGCTCCCACCAGGGGCGCGTGCCACTCCCCCACAGGTCGGACAGGTCCAGGAACGAGGCCTTGGAGGCCTCGAGCGGGGTATCGCCTCCCCCGGCGGCGGCGCTCCACGCGGCGGCGAGGAACTCCTCTGTCGTGGCGACGAGGTCGGCGGCGCGGGCGCGGATGCGTTCGGGGTCGGAGGCGAGGACCGGCGACCCAGCGGGCAGCAGGTCGAGAAGGGACTGCATGCCGCTCACCAGAATCGGGGCGAGGGATTCGATGCCGGGGGCTGCGATTCCTTCGGCGGCGAGGGTCAGCATCTCAGCGGCGCCGGGCAGGCGGTCGGTGGCCTCGCGGGCGCGGGCGCGCACGGCCTGGGTAAGGAGGAGCTCGCGGCAGGGCACGGCCCACACTCCGTCGGTGGCCTCGCCGAGGGTTCGCTGGTCAGAGACGGAGAAGGCGCGGATGTCGTCAACTTCGTCGCCCCACAGTTCGACGCGCAGCGGGTGGGGCTCCTGGGGCGGGAAGACGTCGAGAATGCCGCCGCGCACGCTCATCTGACCGCGTCCTTCGACCATGTCGACGCGCTCGTAGCCGAGCTCGGCCAGTCGGTTTGTCACGTCGGTGAGGTCGAGGATGTCGCCGGTGCGCACGCGCACGGGTTCGAGGTCCGCCAGGCCTAAGATGATCGGCTGGAGGAAGGCGCGGATCGGCACGACGAGGACGGACAGCGGGCCCGCGCTCTCGTCCCCTTCGATGGGGTGGACAAGGCGGCGCAGGACCGCGATGCGACGCGCCATCGTGTCGACCTGGGGCGACAGACGCTCGTGCGGCAGGGTCTCCCAGGCGGGCAGCATAGCCACGCCCGGGATCCACGAGGCCAGGGCGTTGGTCAGCGACTCGGCGTCACGCCCGGTGGCCGTGAGGACGACGAGCGGCGTGGCCGCGCGCGAGGCGACGGCCGCGAGGAGGGGCGGCCTGATGCCAACGGGAGCGACGATCGTGCCCGAGCGGCCCGCCTCGATGGAGTCGGTGGCCGTCTCGATCGCGGGATCAGTGGAGATGTCCGGGAGGAGTCCGGTGAGTAGCACGCGCTGCCTTTCGCGGTGAGAGTGCGCGGCGGTGCCCGACGCGGGGCACCACCTTGTTCAGGACCCGGTGTGCAGGGCCATCTGGGTGGGGGCGAATCCCTTGGTGACGATGTCTTCGACGACGTCAGCGGCCTGCTCGAAGGTGACATCCCAGTCGGGGCGTTCTTTAGAGGGCAGGACACCCAGCACGTAGTCAGCGGGGTCCATGCGCCCCGGCGGGCGGCCCACGCCGATGCGCAGGCGGGCGTAGTCACGCGTTCCCAGGTGTTGGGTGAGGGACTTCAGGCCGTTATGACCACCCTCTCCCCCACCGACCTTGAGGCGCAGCGTGTGCGCAGGCAGGTCCATGTCGTCATGGATGACGAGGATACGCGAGGGCGGGATCTTCAGGAAGGATGCGAGCGCACTGATCGGCCCGCCGGACGTGTTCATGTAGCTGTCGGAGCGGGCCAGGACCACGCGGGGACCGGGCACTCCGCCGGGGCCGATCCCCAAGCGCGCGTCGGCGGTGTGCGTGCGCGAACGGTGCGACGTCAGGGTCGCACCACCGCGCGAGGCGAGCACGTCGAGGGTCAAGTATCCGACGTTGTGTCGAGTAGAGGCATACTGCGCGCCGGGGTTACCTAACCCGACGACGAGCCACGGTCCGTCAGTCGTCATACTCCGATTGTGCCACCCGCGCCGAGAGCATGTCCCACTGGGGGGCGTCCTCGACAACGGGGGCTGCCTCACGTCGGGACTCGGCCCACGCGGCGGCGAAGAGCTGAGCCCACTTGGCGTAGGCGGCCGAATTGGGGTGGAAGAAGTCCGCCGCGTGGTAGGCGAAGGTGTAGGTCGGCAGGGAGTATTCCTGCGTGAGGGAACGCAGGTCGACCAGGTGCGCGTCGCTGTCGGCGACGGCGGCACCGATGCGGTCGGACATGTCCTGCGCGCGGCTTTCCTGCGGCATGATGCCGAAAGACGGGATGGTGGAAACCAGGGCGTCAGCAGGCAGAGAGGCGAGAACGCGGCGCAGGCGCTCCTCGAACTGTCCGGGTGCCATGTCCTCGGCCATCACATCGTTGCCGCCGATGGTCAACGTCACCAGGTCGGGGCTGTAGGGACCATCCAGGAGGCCCAGGCCGCGCATCTGCGGGATCTGGGTGAGTTCGACAGACTCGATGGTCGCGCCCGACAGGGAGAGGTTGAGCAGCAGGACCTCGCGGTCCAGCTGGGCGTTGATGGCCGAGGCGAGGCGTGCCGGGTAGGACTCGGTGATGCGCGAGGCTCCCATGCCCTGCACGGACGAGTCGCCGAGGGAGACGATGAGGTAGGGACGCTCGCCCTCAGGATGCTCATCACACTCACGGAGGCGATCCAGAGTTGCCAGGTTGTGGTCCTCCCAGGCCTTGCGGTAGTCACCGCGCTGGGAGTCCAAGCGCAGGAGGCGTCCGATCGCCAGGCCACCACCGAAGAGGCTCGCGCCGCCGGCTGCCGCGCCCGCTACCTGCCATGCTCGTTTGCTGATCCCCATCGGAGTATCCTTCCCTCGTTTGTGCTGTCTCTTAGTGTAACGAGGCCGGGGCCGGTGCTTCAAATGCTGAAGCACCGGCCCCTCGGTTTGTCACAGATCGCTCAGCCGAGGCGTCCAGCTGGCGCTCCCGGGAGGGATCGGATGAAGCGCGGAGGCTCCCATCCCCGCTGGGTATAGGCGGCTCCGACAGCTCGCGCCACCCCCTCCACAGCGTGCGCGTCGACGAGCGCGATCACGCTGCCACCGAAGCCACCACCCGTCATGCGAGCACCATGAGCGCCCACCGCACGAGCCGCCTCCACGGCCACATCCAGTTCCTCACAGGACACTTCATAGTCGTCACGCAGCGAGTCATGCGAGTCATTGAGGAGCGCGCCCGCAACCGCCAGACGCGTGTCCTCCAGCGGCCCCTCATCGAGAAGCTCGATAAACGCGCGCGTACGCGCAACCTCGGAGACGACGTGGCGCACACGCGCAGCCAAACGCTCGTTGCCCAGGGCCGCCGTGGCCTCGTCCAGGTCGGTCGCATCCACGAGCTGATCCACCCCCAGGATGCGCGCAGACTCCTCACAGTCCGCGCGGCGCGAGCCGTACTGGCCGTCCGCCAGCGAATGCTTGGCCCGCGTGTCAATGACGAGGAGCTCGAGGCCGACCGCACCCAGGTCAAAGGGAACCTGGCGCGTCGACATGTCGCGACAGTCAAGGGCCAGCGCGTGGCCTTCGCGGCAGCGCAGGGAGGCCGTCTGGTCCAGGCCTCCGGTATTCGCGCCCGCCACCTGGTTTTCCGCGACGCGCGCGGCGTCCACGAGAACCTTGCGCCCCTCGTCGTTGGGGGCATCGATCGTGCCCGCCAGACCCAGCGAGCACACCTCATCGAGGGCAACCGCAGTCGCACACTCAAGCGCAGCGCTCGACGAGAGGCCACCACCCAAGGGCACACACGACCACAGGGCCGCATCAAAACCGGGCAGGGGCCCGTACCCGGCTTGCTCGAGTGCCCACGCGACACCCGCAAGGTACGCGGTCCAGTGATTCGTCACCTCGCCAGGGGTCCCCTTCGGGCCGATCACGTCAAGGTCGAGAACGTCAATCGCCTCGCGCGTCTGCGGCGAAATAAGGCGAATCGTCCGATCCTTGCGTGGTGACAGGGCGAGGTAGGCGCGGTGCGGAAGGGCAATCGGCAGACACGGACCGCCGTTGTAATCCACGTGCTCCCCGATGATATTGACGCGCCCGGGCGCGCTCCACACGCCCCGAGGCTCATAGTCAAACGCGCCGCGGAAAAGATTTGTGGCCTGCGCTGCCCCTTCATCGGGAGTAGCGGCGTCGGCCCACACGAGATCAGTCACAAGATCCTCCTTCGTTTCTCTGACTCAAAGCTACGTGAACGCCCTCACACCATTCAAACGCTGCGGCCTCATCGCGTACACCCCGGTACAGTGGAGACATAACAACCGCGACACAGGTAGACCCCATGTTCCTCCCCCAACGACTCCCCGGCCAGGAATGGCTCGGCGTCGTCGTCGCGATCCCCGAACCCTGGGTCACCCAGCTCACTGACCTGCGACTACGCCTCGGCGACCTCGCCGGCTCTCGCATCCCCGCGCACATTACGCTGATGCCCCCGACGCCCGTCGCCCGCGACGCGCGAGCCGAGGTCATCGACCACTTGCGCTCCATCGCCTCGCGGCATTCCCCATTCCGCATCACCCTGTCCGGCACGGACTCCTTCCGCCCCGTCTCCAACGTCGCATTCATGACGCTCGCCGAAGGCGCATCCGACTGCACCGACCTTGCCGAGGAAATCCGTTCAGGCCCCCTCGACCACGAAACACGTTTCCCCTATCACCCGCACGTCACACTGGCGCAAGACGTCGACGACATCGCCTTGGACCTCGCCCTCGACATCGGCGCAACTGTCGAGGCCTCGTGGATCGTCCCCGGCTTCCGCCTGGACCGCATCGATCCATCCGGCATCTATTCATCGATGGCGCTCTTCGATTTCGACGCCTCCGGGCACTGACTGCCTGCCAGGCTGTCGCCCGCTCTTTTCACCGCCCGGCCTTTTCACCGCCCACTTTCCGAACGGCACCCGGTCGGCCCGTTCATCGCCCACTGCTGTTCCGGGCGCGCTCTCGTTACTGCGAGTATCCAGCCCAAGCCGCACCATCACCTGCGAGCACCGCCAAGACCCACAGCCCCATCTTCGGGGCACTATCCGGATAGGTTGCGCGCACGCGGATAGGTTATGCACATCCGGATAGGTTATTAAGCTATCCAGATGTTCGTTACCTATCCAGATGTTCGTTACCTATCCGGTTGCTCGTTACCTATCCGGATGTGCACTGACCCCGGAGACCGCCCCCTCATCGACGAGCACGGCAGCCAGGCCCCACCGATGTCGCATGCAATTCCCCCACACCTATTTCACACCATGAATCCACATCCTTGGAATTGCAACGTTTTCAGACTTTGTTAGACCTTCACCCAATCGAATTGCATGCGAGATTGTGGGGCAGGTGACGGCGGCGATTACCGGTACGCCACGGATGGCAAGCACACCGCGTACACACGAGGCCGTGGCCGGGCAGTACTCCCAGGCCACGGCCTCGTCGTTAAAACGTCAGATCTCGTAGGTCACCGAGACGGGCGCGTGATCCGAGAAACGCTCCGCATACTCGTCGGCGCGGCCGATCTCGAAGGAGCGTGCACGCTCCCCCAGGGTCGGCGTCGCGTACTGGTAATCGATGCGCCAGCCCGCGTTGTTGACGAAGGCCTGACCGCGCCACGACCACCACGAGTACGGCCCCTGCACGTCGCCGGCCAGATCGCGCACAGTGTCGCGCCACCCCTCGTCCACCCACTGGTTCAGGAAGGCGATCTCCTCGTCGAGGACGCCAGCTCGCTTGTTGTGGTTCGGCTTCCAGTTCTTAATGTCGGCCTCCGAGCGCACGACGTTAAAGTCACCGCACACGAGCGATGAGATTCCCCCGACAGTCTCCTCGGCGAGCAGCTCGGCCATGCGGGCGCCGATACGCGGCAAATGCGCCATCTTCGCCTCCTGCTTGGGCGTGTCCTTCTCGCCCGAATGGAAGTATGCCGAGACGACACGCACGGGAGTGTCGCCGCCCTCGGGGCGCACGACGGCTTCAAGCCAGCGGCCCGAATCCACGTCCGTCTCAGCGTCGTCGAGGACCAGACGAAGCTCGCCCTCCAAGCTCGCGCGTCCCCTCCGCACGGCCACGCCGACGCCCGCGCGCCCCTTGATGCGGCAGGGAACCCACACACTCTCCCAGACATCGCCCATGATCTCGCGGGAGATCTCCTCCGGCGCGCGCACCTCCTGCATGAGCAGCACGTCTGTGTCGCTCCCCTCGAGCCAGTCGAGGAAGCCACGCTTGTGGGCGGCGCGGATGCCATTAAGGTTTACGGTCGTCACCGTCAGGGTCATCATTTTCTCCTTACGCGAGTTTTCTTCAGTCTAGAGGAACGAGGAGGCGCGGAGAGGAATGGATATCCTCACCGCGCCTCCGTTGCGTTCGCGTGCAACCAGCTTCTATTTTCGAGGCCGCGCACCGCGAGTCAGTTCGCGCTGATTCCCGCCTGACGTTCGGCCGCCTCGACGACGTTCGTCACGAGGAGGGCTCGCGTCATCGGGCCGACGCCGCCCGGATTGGGGCTGAGCCAGCTGGCCACCTCATCCACGCCGTCAGCGACGTCGCCCATGAGACGAGCCTTGCCATCCTCGCCCTGCACCCGACTCACGCCGACGTCAAGGACGACCGCACCGGGCGCCACCATGTCGCGCGTGATGATCCCAGCGGATCCCGCCGCGGCCACGATGACGTCCGCACGACGCACGTGATCAGCCAGGTCGGTCGTGCCCGTGTGACAGACATCAACCGTCGCGTTCACTTCCTTACGCATGAGCAGCAGGCCGATCGAACGCCCCACGGTCACGCCGCGGCCGACAACGCACACGTTCTTGCCGGCCAGATCGATCCCATGGCGTTCCATGAGTTCAATGACCGCGCGCGGCGTGCACGGCAGGGGCGAGTCGATAGGACCCGAGCCCCGCAGCACGAGGCGCCCCAGGTTCATCGGGTGCAGCCCATCCGCGTCCTTCGCGGGGTCGATACGCTCCAGAACGGCGTTCGTGTCGATCCCGCGAGGCAGCGGCAGCTGCACGATGTAGCCCGTGCAGGCAGGGTCCGCGTTGAGCTGATCAATCGCGGCCTCCACCTGTTCCTGCGTGGCGTCGGCAGGCAGGTCCACGCGGATCGACTCAGCGCCGATTTCCGCACAGTCACGGTGCTTACCAGCGACGTAGGCGACGGACCCGGGGTCTTCGCCCACGAGGATCGTGCCGAGGCCCGGGACGACCCCGGCCTCGCGCAGACGATCGACGCGTTCCTTCAGCTCCGCCTTGATCGCGGCAGCCGTCGCCTTTCCATCCAGGACCCCTGCGGGGCCTTCCCAGGGAGCCCTCACGATCAGAGCCCGGCGTAGAGCGGGTGCTTGTCCGTCAGCTTCTTGACGCGGGCGCGCAGGGCGTCCACCTCAACGTTGCCGCCGGACGCGCCCTGCGACAGGGTCGTACCGATGATGTCCGCGACCTCGGCGAAGTCCTCGGCGTCGAAACCGCGCGTCGCGAGGGCGGGGGTGCCGATGCGCAGGCCCGAGGTGACGGCTGGCGGACGCGGGTCGAAGGGGACGGCGTTGCGGTTGACGGTGATGCCGACCTCGTGCAGGAGATCCTCGGCCTGCTGGCCGTTGAGCTCCGACTCGACGAGGTCAACGAGGACCAGGTGGACGTCGGTGCCACCGGTGACCAGCTTGATACCCGCGTTCTTCGCGTCATCCGCGCCCAGACGCTCCGCGAGGATCTGCGCACCCTCGAGGGTGCGGCGCTGGCGATCCTTGAACTCCTCGGTCTGCGCGACCTTCATGGCGATAGCCTTCGCGGCGATCACATGCATGAGGGGGCCGCCCTGCTGGCCGGGGAACACTGAAGAGTTCAGCTTCTTGCCCCACTGCTCGCCGCGCGAGGACAGGATCATGCCGGAACGAGGCCCGCCCAGAGTCTTGTGGACCGTCGTCGTCACGACGTCGGCGAAGGGAACGGGGTTCGGATGCAGGCCCGCGGCGACGAGGCCGGCGAAGTGCGCCATATCCACCCAGAGGGCGGCACCAACCTCGTCTGCGATGTCGCGGAAGGCCTGGAAGTCGAGGTGACGCGGGTAGGCCGACCAGCCGGCGATGATGACGCGCGGGCGCTCCGCGAGTGCCACCTCACGGACCCTCTCGGGCTCGATGCGCATGGTTTCACGATCGACCTCGTAGGCAACAGCCTTGTAGTGCTTGCCCGAGAAGTTCAGACGCATACCGTGGGTCAGGTGACCGCCGTGGGCCAGGGACAGGCCCAGGATCGGGTCACCGACGTTCGCCATCGCCATGAGGGCAGCGGCGTTGGCCTGCGCGCCCGCGTGGGGCTGAACGTTCACGTAGTCGCCGCCGAAGACCTGCTTCGCGCGCTCGATGGCGAGGGACTCGGCAACATCCACGAACTCGCAGCCACCGTAGTAACGGCGGCCCGGGTAGCCCTCGGCGTACTTGTTGGTGAGGACCGAGCCCTGCGCCTCAAGGACAGCGCGCGGAACAAAGTTCTCCGAGGCGATCATCTCGAGGGTGTCACGCTGGCGGCCAAGCTCGGAGTCCAGAACGGCCTGAATCTCAGGATCCAGCTGGGCCAGTGTCATGTCATTGAGGGAATCCATGGGGTTCTCCTATTGATCATCCGATGATGGTTGGCAGTGGCCTCTAGCCCAGGCGGGCGGCTATCGATGCCGACGCGTCGCTCCCCGGTGGTGGCCCACCTATTCGCCAGTCACGACACGCTCATCAGTTTATCTCTCGGCGGTTTTCTACGCATTCTGCCAAGGTGTCAGCAAGCTACCAGCCGGTCACGGCGCGTTCCGATCGCACGTACACAACTCGCCGGATGCGCGAAATAACAGCCTTTTTGCTTGTACTTAACCCTTTGGTTAGCAACCAAGCTAACCAAATGGATAGATTATGGTTAACACCTAACCGTGACTGAGTTGCAACGGGATTGTTTACTTAGCAAATACCCCAGTCTGGAGCGTTTTTCGCCACTCTAACCGACATGCAGCATGTGAGTTTGAGAAAGTAGAAGGAAGACACACAAATGACAACCTTGACGAATCCCCCTGCACGGGCCGCATCGACGGCCCTCGCGTTCGAGCACGCGTCGGATCTTGCCGCCTCCACCGACAACACCATCAAGCGAATGTGCAACATTTTCGCAGCTCTTTTCGGCATTATCCTACTGACTCCACTGTGGATCATCGTCGTTGCGATGGTGCGCCTGAACGACGGCGGCCCCGCTTTCTTCACTCAGGAGCGCGTTGGCCTCAACGGCAGGACTTTTACCATGTTGAAGTTCCGCACCATGCGCGTGGACGCCGAAGAGCTCAAGGCCTCCCTCATGGAGGCGAACGAGGCCCACTCCTCGGCCGGAAATTCGATCATGTTCAAAATGGCCAACGATCCGCGCATTACGCGCATCGGAGCCTTCCTGCGCAAGACGTCGATCGACGAGCTGCCCCAGCTGTTCAACGTCCTGCGTGGCGACATGTCCCTCGTGGGCCCGCGCCCCCGCTCCCCAGCGAGGTCGCTCAGTACGAACCCCGCGTGATGGGCAAGTTCGCCGTCCGCCCCGGCCTCGTGGACGCCCCTTTGAGCGGGCCTCAGCGCGAGAAGACGACCGTTCGGTTGCCGTTCATGAGGACGCGACGCTCCGCGTGGAAGCGGACCGCCTGGGCGAGGACGCGGCGCTCCACGTCCTGGCCGAGGGCCACCATGTCGGGCGTGGAGTCGGCGTGGGAGACGCGGGTGACGTCCTGTTCGATGATCGGACCCTCGTCCAGGTCAGCGGTCACGTAATGGGCGGTCGCTCCGATCAGCTTGACGCCGCGCTCGTGGGCCTGCGCGTAGGGGCGCGCACCCTTGAAGGAGGGCAGGAAGGAGTGGTGAATGTTGATGACGCGGCCCTTCATGGCGCGGCAGACCTCGTCGGAGAGGATCTGCATGTAGCGCGCCAGGACGACGAGCTCGACATCCTCGGAGGCGATGAGGTCGAGGAGCTGGCGCTCGGCTTGGGCCTTCGTGTCTTTCGTGACGGGGATGTTGAGGAAGGGGACGCCGTAGAACTGGGCGACGGGCGCCAGGTCCGGGTGGTTGCCGACGACCGCGATCACGTCGATGGGCAGTCCCTGCGTCTGGGCGCGGTACAGGAGGTCGGTGAGGCAGTGCCCCTCGCGCGACACCATGATGATGGTGCGCAGCTTGCGGCCCAGGTCATCGACGCGGTAGGTGGCGCCGAATTCTTCGGCAACGCGGGCCAGCCCCTCGTCGATCGGGGCGCGGCCCTTCGGAGAGTCGACCTCGACGCGCATGAAGAAGGTACCCGTGTCGGGGTCACCGAACTGCTGAGACTGGATGACGTTGCCGCCGGACTCGCCGATCACGCCGGTCACGGCGTGCACGATTCCGGGGCGGTCCGGGCAGGACAGGGTCACAACAAGCTGCGCGTTTTCAGTCATGGGAGCCAGTCTAGCCAGGTTTATACCCTGCAACGAGGCAGGGGCAGGGTTTGCGGGCGATGCCACGGGGTTGCGGGGTGGGGGTGGAGTTGTTGCGGGCTGGGGTTGCGGCGTTGCGGGCGGGGTTGTCGCCTGAGCGGGCACGATTGTCGTTTCACGCAAGTTTCACGCCCGTTTCACGAGCTCGAAGCCCACACTGCCCCATCGGGACTAGCAGGCGGGTAACAAACGTACTGTCGGAGGCACCTATCATTGACACGTGCAGATTCGAATCGCCTCTCCTGATGACCTCGAGTTCATCGAGGGCGCGTATGAGCATGCCCGGGCGTTCATGCAGGCGAATGGGAATGCGACACAGTGGCCTAAGGGGTATCCGGGCCGCATTGACACTGAAGAAGACATCGCACGCGGACACTGTTTCCTTGTGTCCGACGATGAGGGGCCGCTTGCCGTTTTTACCCTCGCTCCCGGGCCGGACGAAACCTACACAGAGATTGAGGGCTCTTGGCATTCCGATGCCGACTACCACGTGATTCACCGTGTGGCCGCAGTGCGTGGGCATGGGGTCGCAAGAGCGGTTTTCAGCTTTGCGGCCAAGCATGCGGACTACCTGCGCTGCGACACCCACGAGGACAACGCACCGATGCGGCGCGCGCTCGAGTCATTCGGATTCCGCGAGTGCGGCACCATCACGGTGGCCAACGGAACGGAGCGCATCGCCTACGACTGGATCAAAGAGTCACGACACGACAGCACCTCACGGTCGTAACGCCCAGCCGGCCGCAGATGGGTCCCACACTTTCGCATGCAATTCCCCGCCGACACAGATCGACAACACATCAGAAACCGCATGATTCCAACGGCTCGGTTTCAAATTCTGAAACGCTGTCGTGGGAATTGCATGCGATTTCGCGGTACTGCACCCCGTTATGGAGCATTACACCCGATCAGTGGGCATTGCACCCGATCAGAACGGGTGCATCGTCACTGATGAGGTGCACGACCCATCGGCAACAAGCGACAGCGCGGATACACGTCAGGGACAGCTCGGCCCCCGCCAACAGGTCCGACACTACGCACCATTTCACTGACCCGCAGCCGCGCACATAGTCCTCACCAACGCGTAGTAGCCATCAGGCTGCAATGATGCTTGTTTCTAAGTGGTGTTACACCACTTAGCGGGGCATTACACCAGCTCGGAGCTAGTGCAATGCTCCCTAGCTGGTGTCATGCTCCCTCACTGGTGCAGGGCTGCCCGACATAGCTCGGCTGGAATCTCATTGGAGCAGCAATGGGGTAGGCCGCGCCGCGCATGGGCTTGTTGCTCAGTGGCATTGCACTACTTAGCACAGCGTCGCACTGGATAGTAAGCAGTGCAATGCTCTGCTATCTAGTGCATTGCTGCTGCATCTAATGAATCGCTCCATCACGCGGTACTACCGCAAGTCGCCGAAGCGCTGCGACCGCGCCACACTCACAGAGGAAGCCCCAACAACCCCGCGCGCGGGCACACGCCAAGCCCACGACCGAACACACGGCAACCCCCGCATACATGCGGGCGCGCGCCCGGCCAAT
>ERZ772918.63-NODE-63-length-88205-cov-248.237_pt1 | contig 88205 bp, 86 predicted proteins | sample MGYA00512118_ERZ772918 | MGnify/ENA primary metagenome ERZ772918 (study PRJEB29015, sample SAMEA2737939) | human oral metagenome | biome: human oral; feature: human-associated habitat; material: dental | place: China | collected 2135 ... | reverse complement strand
CCCTCATGCCCGCCACCGCGCAACGCCACACCCCACCTACCGGCGCAACCTCTTACTTGACGCTCACGAACATCTTATCCGCGAGGAGGCCCGGCTGGACCGAGAGGACCCCATTCTCGACGCCGTCCGAGGCGACCTCGAGAACGGTGTTCCCCGTGACCGAGCCGCCGTTGTACAGCGTGGTCAGCGTGTCGATGGGCTCCGGGGGAACGGCGATCGTGCTCGTGCTGTCGATCGTGACACCACCAGGCGTGACGTACTCAACGCTCTCGAAAGGCATCGATCCGCTGGGGTCATTGCCGGTGTAGGTCACGGTGTAGTTGACGAGGATGTACTCATTCCCGTCCGCGGGCGGGCTGTTGAACTCATTAGCCGCGGCGACCTGGTCATTCGCGTGCAGCGTCACGGAATTGACGACGATCTTCCAGTCCTTGGAGGAGATTTCCGAGCCGATCGGGAGCGGGTTCTCCCGGCTGGTCCCAGCGGCGGTCGAGGCGGTCTGCCCGCTTCCCGCCTCAGCGGTCGCGCCAGCCGTGCTGGAGGCCGCCGCAGACGTGGTAGTGGAGAGCGCCTCGTCAAGCGCATCGCCCACGGCCACGATGAAGACGATCACTCCGACGATCGTCCCGACCACGGCGAGTACAACGGCGGTGATGGCCTGCCAGTGGGTCTCCCCCTTCCGGAAGAGCGCCACCAGCCCGAGGATGAACGACACCGGGAGCAGCACCCATCCGATGATGAGCGCGCCCGGGATGCAGGCGAAGATGAAACCGATGATCGCCAGGATCATCGCCACAAGACCAAGGATGTTCCGACGGGGCGGCCCCACTGGAGCGGGCACGGGGTATTGGGGCGCGTAGGACATGGGAACTCCTATGTTCATTCTCGGGGGTGAACGCGCTGAAATTCTCGCCCCTTCCCCAGCGCACACCTCACCAGAATGCGCGTAATGCAATCGGAGCGAGACAGCTTCGAGATGCGCCGCTGATCCACCAGCGCGGCAGCGCGCACACGGAGAAATGGCGAGGTTTGAGGATTGCTCGGGCCACTGAGGGCCGACACCCCCGGGCGCGCGAATCGTCGCAGGCTTCTGACCTGCGATGACGGACGATCTAACGTCGCGTCAGGAAAAGCAATCCTCAAACCTCGCCATTCTTGGCTTGGCGGGCCCGCAGGCTCAGGCCCTCACTCCCACTCGATGGTGCCCGGGGGCTTGGAGGTGCAGTCGAGCACCACGCGGTTGACCTCAGGGACGGTGTTGGTGATGCGCGTGGAGATGCGGGCGAGGACATCATAAGGCAGCCGCGTCCAGTCCGCCGTCATGGCGTCCTCGCTGCTCACGGGCCGCAGCACCACGGGGTGGCCGTAGGTCCGGCCGTCCCCCTGGACGCCCACGGAGCGCACGTCGGCCAGCAGCACCACGGGGCACTGCCAGATCTCGGCGTCGAGCCCGGCGGCGCTCAGCTCCTCGCGGGCGATCGCGTCGGCAGCGCGCAGGATGCGCAGGTTCTCAGCCGTCACCTCGCCGATAACGCGGATGCCCAGGCCGGGCCCGGGGAAGGGCTGGCGGGCCACGATCTTCTCCGGCACGCCCAGCTCGCGGCCGATGGCGCGAACCTCGTCCTTGAACAGCTCGCGCAGCGGCTCGATGAGCTCGAAGTCGAGATCCTCGGGCAAGCCGCCCACATTGTGGTGGCTCTTGATATTCGCTGCGCCCTCACCTCCTCCGGACTCGACGACGTCGGGGTAGAGGGTGCCCTGGACGAGGAAGCGGATCTCACCGCCTGCTGCGCCCACCTCCTCGACGACGCGGCGCTGGGCCGCCTCGAAGGAGCGGATGAACTCCCGGCCGATGATCTTGCGCTTGGCCTCGGGCTCGGTGACGCCCGCGAGCGCCGTCAGGAAGCGCTCGGACTCGTCCACGGTGATGACGCGGATGCCCATGCCCTCGGCGTAGTCGGTCTCCACCTGGGCGCGCTCCCCCGCGCGCAGCAGGCCGTGGTCCACGAAGATGCAAGTGAGCTGGTCCCCCACGGCTCGGTGGACGAGGGCCGCAGCCACCGAGGAGTCCACGCCTCCGCTCAACCCGCAGATGACGTGGGCGTCGCCCACCTGCTCGCGGATGCGGGCGACCTGCTCGTCGATGATCGAGTCAGGGGTCCAGGTGCCGGGGATGCCTGCACCCACGTGGAGGAAGTTGGCCAGGGCGGCCTGGCCGTGCTCGGAGTGGAGCACCTCGGGGTGCCACTGGAGCCCGAAGAGACGGCGGCCCCGGTCCTCGAAGGCGGCCACGGGGGTCTCGGAGGTGGAGGCGGTGACCGCGAAGCCGGCGGGCGCGGCCTCGACGGCGTCGCCGTGGCTCATCCACACGGCCTGCTCGGCGGGGGTTCCCGCGAAGAGGCAGGACTCGGGGGTTACGGTGGCCGGGGTGTGCCCGTACTCGCGGGTGCCGGTGCGCCCCACTGCCCCGCCGAGCGCCTGCGCCATGGTCTGGAAGCCGTAGCAGATGCCGAGCACGGGCACCCCGGCATCGAAGATGGCGGGATCGATGCTGGGCGCGCCCTCCTCGTAGACCGACGACGGCCCACCGGACAGGATGATCGCCGCGGGGCTCTTGGCGAGCATCTGCTCCACGGGCATCGTGTGCGGCACGATCTCGGAGTACACGGAGGCCTCGCGGACGCGGCGGGCGATGAGCTGGGCGTACTGGGCGCCGAAGTCGACGACGAGGACGGGGCCGGTGGCGCCCGTGGGCGCCCCTTGTGCCGTCGGGGCGGTCGCCTGGGCGGTGGAGGCGGTGGGGTGGGTGGTCACCGGGCAAGGATAGCCGCCCCGAGCGCCGGTGGCGCCCATCACACGATCGACGTCACATCCGGTTGTCTAGACATTTGGTAGGCAAGGCTCCTAGATTGTGGATCAGCGGGGGACGCGATCCCCCACCCGGGGCAACCCGGACGCACAAGGACCGTGCAGGGACGCACGGCCCGAAGGCCGATGAGGATCTCTGCGCGGCGCACAGACAGACCGCACCAGTCAGAAGGAATCATCATGACCACCACCCTCGAGCGCACCGCCGAGTCCACCGCGACCGCCACCCAGGTCCAGACCACCCCCGCCGCCACGCAGGCCGCCGTCGACGCCGATCGCCTCACCTTCATGATCGCGATCATCGCCGTCTCCGCCGCCATCATCGTCATGGCCGCCATCGGCGCGATCACCGCCATCCCGGCGATCCTCTTCACCGCCGCCGCCCTGGGCGCCATCACCGCCGTCGTGGGCGTCTACGCCGGCGTCAACCTGCTGGCCCGCTGACGCCAGCCCCAGACCACCGGACCCCCCGGCGCTCAAGCGAGCGCCGGGGGATCCGCTCTCTCTCCAGGGCAGCCCTGCCACGGCCGGGACAGCGGGGCCGCGCGATCAGCGGGCCCGGGTGGCGGAGCCCCTCACAGCGACATGTCGACGACGGCGCGCCCCTGGATCTGGCGGTTGCGCAGGGCCTCGTAGCCGGCCCCGGCCTCCTCAAGGGGGAAGCGCTTGGAGACGACGTCCTTGTAGTTGATGACGCCGCGCGCCGCGAGATCGACGACGGCGGGCAGGTCCTGGCGGGTCCGTGCGCCGTAGGAGCCGAGGATCTTCTGGCTGCGGCGCACGGTGCGGTTGATCTCGACTCCCGCGGTCTGCACGCCGGCTCCCAGGCCGATCGGCACCATGCGGCCGCCGTCGGCGAGCACGTCGAGGGCGGTGGTCCAGGTGGCGGGGATGCCGAGGGCCTCGAAGGCGACGTCGACGCCCTTGCCGCCCGTGAGCTTGAGGACCTCCTCGCGGGCGTTGTGGGTCGCGGAGTTGACCACGGCGGTGGCGCCGTAGCCGGGCATGGGGGCGAGCTTGTCATCGGAGACGTCGATGGCGATGACCTGGCTGGCGCCGAAGGCGCGGGCGATCTGCACGATGTTCGTGCCCACTCCCCCGGTGGCGACGACGGCGACCGTCTCGCCGAAGCGCAGGTCCGCGCCGCGGCGCACGGCCCCGTAGCCGGTCATGGCGGCGCATCCGAGGATGGCGGCGGGGACCATGTCGATCGAGTCGGGGACGACGGCCACGGAGGTGGCCGGGACGACGGCGTACTCGGCCAGGCCTCCCATGGAGTACATGGCGACGCTCTCCCCCTCGGGGGTGGCCAGCCGGGTGGTCCCGTCGTAGAGGACGCCCTTGAGGCGGTTGAGCTCGAAGAAGGGGCCGCACAGCTCGTCATGCCCCTCGGCGCAGGCCTCGCACTGGCCGCAGGGCATGAGGAAGCCGCCGGCCACGTTCTGCCCAACGGCCAGGCCGGTGTGCTCGTTGCCGGGACCGACCTCGACGATGGTGCCGGTGACCTCGTGGCCGAGAACGGCGGGCAGGGGGAAGGCGATGGCGCCCCCGATGACGTGGAGGTCGGAGTGGCACAGGCCGCAGGCGGCGACCTTGATGAGGACCTCGCCCGCCTTGGGGCGGGGAGTGCGCAGGGTCTCGACCTCGAGGCCCTTGGCGGTGTCGCGCAGGACGGCCGCGCGCATGGTGTCGGGGATATCAGGGTTCTGGACTGCGTCATTGCTGGTCATGGTGCAAACCTCTTTCGGTGGTGGCAGGCCCGCCGCGCGATGGCCGACCTCGTTGGCATGCGCCCTCAGCCTACACATTTGTCCTGACATTTAGTGAGGGACGAACGGCCCGATCCTCGACCTGGCAGGGCCGGCTCATCCCCCGCTGACGGCGCGGGGCAGCCGCAGGAGGACGACGGCGAGCACGAGCGCCTCGAAGGCGAGCAGCGCGTAGGCGGCCGCCCGCGCGCCGAGCCCCTCGACGACGATGACCGGGACGAGGATGGTGAGGAATCGCGCGATCGACTCCCCCAGCGCGGTGGCCCGCCGCTGCGCGGCCACGAGCCACGGCGGCACCTTGGGGTCGATGGCCCCTCGGCAGGCGGGCTCGACGCCGACCCACTGCGCGGCCACGAGCCCGAGCAGGCCGAGAGCCGTTCCCGCGCCCCGCCCCGCCCCCAGCGGGATGGCAGCGCTGGTGGCGCTGGCGACGAGGACGGTGGCCGCGAGGATCGCCAGGGCCACTCCGGCGATGATCCTGGCGAAGCGCAGCCCGTTCACCCTCGTGACGAGCAGCAGCGCGAGCGCGGACACGATGATCCAGCCGGCGACGAGCGCGAGCGCCCACGCGGCGGGGGCGGTCTGCGCGCCGACGGCGTCGGCCACCGCGCGCAGCCCCAGCACCAGCGCAGCGGCGCCAAGCGGGGCCTCTCGCGCGAGCACGAGCACGAAACCGGTGAGGACGGCGCCACGGACCTGGGGCACACGCAGGTCCGCGGCGCTCAGCGGCTGCTGCTCGGCGAGCATCTCGGCGTCGAGGCGCACCCAGTCGATGGCGACGGCGGCCTCGAGGGGGCCGTGGAGCTGCTTGAGGGCCACGACCGCCCGGTCGAGGCGCCCGTGGGCGGCATTCCAGACGGGCGATTCCGGGAGCGTGGCCGCCATGAGCATGTGGATCGCCCCCATGCCGAGGACGAGGAGCCAGGCGGTCATCACCGGGTTCGGCGTCCACCAGGCCACGAGCGCCGCCATCGCGGCCCCGGCGGGGATAAGGGCGAGCGCCTGCGGGGTGAGGCGGCGGTGGCCACGCAGGGAGAGCTCGTGGGCGATCTGCGGGAGGACGAGCAGGACGGCCCCGGCGCCCAGGCCCACGATGCTGGCGCCCACAAGGACCCAGGGCCCGGGCAAGAGGGCGGCGCCCATGGAGGCCGGGACGATGAGCATCCCGGCGCCGAGGTTGACGGGCCTGCGGCCCAGGTGGTCGCTCGGCCAGCGCGCCGCGAGGGCGCCCAGCGCCATGCCCAGTCCGAGGGCGATGACGAGCGCGGGCACGCCATCGGCGCGGGTTCCCAGGCTGACGGCGATGACGCCGTCGACGGCGCCGAGCATGAGGCCTGCGAGCCATGCGCCGGCCCGCAGGCGCAACGGTCCGGGCGCCAGGGAGACCCTGGCGCCCGGACGCGTGGAGGACGAGCCGTTGATCAGCTGTACTCCTTCTCGAAGCGCATCTCGAGCTCCTCGAGGGAGTCGTACTTCGTCTCGGGCACGACCTTCATGTAGAAGAGCAGCGAGCCCACATTGATGAGGGCGAAGATGAAGTAGGTGCCCGCCCCGCCGATGTACTCCATCATGACGGGGAAGACGTAGGCGACGATGCCGTTGGCGATCCACAGGGCCGCCACCGCCAGGCCGAGCGCGGTGCCGCGGACCTTGGCCGGGAAGATCTCGGAGACGAGAACCCAGGTCACCGTGCCGGACTGCTTGGCGAAGACGAACAGGCACACGATGATGAGCACGAGGATCGGCGCGAAGGAGCTGAAGCCCGGGTCATTGGTGTTGATGTTGCCCTCGGAGTCCTGGAAGGGCTCGATCATGAAGAAGAAGACAGCCGCGAGAGCCGTCAGCGAGACCACGATCGAGGCCTCCTGGTAGATGCCCACGTGCCGGCGGGCGAAGCGGGTGACCAGCCACAGGCCCACGGCGGAGCCGATGAAGGAGATGCCGCCGGAGATCACGTTGAGCGAGATCGAGTCGGTCATGGAGAAGCCTGCGGCCGCCAGGACCTTGGGCGTGTAGTACATCGCCGTGTTGATGCCCGTGAACTGGTCCGCAAGGCCCAGGATGATGCCGATCCATAGCAGTTTGCGGGTCCACTTGGCGTTCCAGATCTGGGCGAGGCCCCATTTCTCCTGGGCGGCCTCCTGGCGCTGGACCTCGATCATCTCGTCGATCTCGGAGGCGATGGGGCCGTCCTTGGCCTCGTCGCGCACCCGCTTGAGGGAGCCGATGGCCTCGGGGATGCGCAGGTTCGCCACGTACCAGCGGGAGGACTCGGGCATGAGGCGGATGCCGATCCACAGGAAGATCGCGGGCAGGGAGGCGATGACGAGCATGTAGCGCCAGGTGATGCCATTGCCGCCGTCGATCATCGCCAGATCGACGGTGTTCTTGACGGTCTCCCACTGCTGCTCCTCGCCGTTGACGTGGACGGCCGGGCCGCCGTGCATCTGGGCCAGGGCGGCGTTCATGGAGAAAGCGACGAACTGCCCGAAGACGATCATCATCTGGTCGAGCGCCACCAGGGTGCCGCGGATGCGCTTGGGCGCGGTCTCGCCGAGGAAGACGGGGACCGTGGCCGAGGCGCCGCCGACGGCGAAGCCGAGCACGACGCGGAAGACGTAGAGGATCCAGATATTCGGGGAGAAGGTGCATCCCAGCGCGCCCACGAGGAACACGATGGCCAGGACGGTGATGTTGTGGCGGCGCCCGTACTTGTCGGACAGACGGCCACCGAGCCAGGCGCCCAGGGCCGCGCCCAGGCACAGCATGGCGCCGACGAGGCCCTCCTCCGTGGCGTTGATGTTCAGGCCCCCGGCATCGGTGGGCAGGTACATGTAGGGCAGGGCACCGGAGATGACGCCGGTGTCATAGCCGAAGAGCAGGGAGCCCAGGGTCGCCACGATGGCGATCGCGCCCAGGGAGCGCTTCTTCCCGGAGGCTGGGGTGGTGGCTACCAGCTCCGAGATCTTGTCAGGGGTGTAGTAGTCCACCGACCTCGTCTGATCGGACATGGATGGTTCTCCTTGATCGGGACTGGCCCGCGCCGGTGCGGGGCCGGGATGAAGTATGGCGGGCCGAGGGCAGGGACCGCCAGGGGAGGGCCCGGAGCGGCGGGGATGAGATGGCCGCTCCGGGCCCAGTCGGAGGCGCGCGGTGTCAGCCGAGCTCGGCCTTGAGGCGCTCGAGCATCGCGCGGTTGATGTCGTCGGCCCGCTCGTGCCAGCCGAAGACGCAGACGGAGACGACGCCGTCGAAGCCGACATCGCGCAGCGTGGAGAAGACGGCGTCCCAGGGGACCTCGCCATTGCCCATCTCGTTGTGCTGGTGCACCGTCACATCAGCACCGGGAGGGTTGATGATGTAGCGGTTGCCGTCATTGGCCCGGTGGTTGAACACGTCGGCCACGTGGACCTCGCGCAGCTTGCCCGCATCAGCGGCGGTGCGGATCATGCGCTCGGCGTCCCCCGCCCCGTCGGAGAGGTGGAAGACGTGCGGGCAGCAGAACTCGTAGCCGAGCCATTCCTTGTTGACGGCGCGCACGAGGCGCAGGGCGTCGTCGTGCAACTCGATGAAGTCGTAGGGATGCGGCTCCAGGTTGAGGCGGATCCCGTACTTCTCGAAGTGCGGGATGAGCTCCTCGATCGAGCGGAACCACTGCTCCTCGCTGCCCTTGGCGTTGTTCCGGTCCCCGGAGAACTCCGAGGTGATCTCCCGGACGTCGATGGCGTCGGCGAGCTCGAGCAGGCGCCGCCAGTTGGACACCTGGGCCACCCGCTCGCGCTCGTCGAGGGAGGACCAGTTGAACACGGGGTTGAGGGTGCGGACCTTGACGCCGCTCTCCTTCTGGGCCTTGTTGAGCTCGGCGACGAAGGCGTCATCGGCGGCCGGGCGGTGGTGCCAGAAGTGGAAGTCGGCGTTCGGCGAGAGCTCCACGTGCTCGAAGCCCAGTTCCGCTGCCTTGTAGAGCGTCTGCGGCGTGGGCATCGTCCGGTAGTACATGTTCGGGTCGAGGGCGATATCGACCATATTGGGCTCCTTTGTCCTTGATCGTGGTGCAGTGCGGTCTCAGGCGTAGAAGTCGGGCTTGGCGATGAGCTCGACGTCGACCAGCGGGGAGCCGCCGTCCTCGTGGGACTTCACCGCGGCGTCGACGACGCAGGTGGCGGCGTACCCGTCCCAGGAGGTCGATCCGGTGTGGCGGTCCTCGGCGACCGCGTTGATCCACTCCTGGACCTCGCGGTTGAAGGCGGTCTGGAAGCGGTCGATATGCGACTGGCACATGGCGTTGCGGTTGCCGTGGGAGTCGCGGATGTGGATCTTCTCCTGGTCGCCCAGGCGAACCGCGGCGGTCTCGAGCACGAGCTCGCACTCGATGGAGTAGGCCCACTGCAGGTTGACGTTGACCTCGTCGTCGATGCGCACCCCGGACTCGGTGTAGGCCACGACGACGATCGGGTCGATGAGGTGGTCGAAGCGGTGCGTGGTGGACTTGGGGCGGTCGACGCGCACCTTGACGATCTCCTCGCCCAGCAGCCAGCGCATCGTGTCGAACTCGTGGATGGCGGTGTCGTCGATGGCCATGCGCGAGGTGTAGTTCTCCGGCACGCTGGGGTTGCGGTGGCGGTTGTGGACCATGAGGGCCTGGCCGTGCTCGCCGGACTCGAAGACCTTCTTCATCTCGTTGTAGGCGGCGTCGAAGCGGCGCATGAAGCCGACGGTGACGAGCTTCTTGCCGGCCTTCTGCTCCGCCTCCATGATGGCGATGCAGTCCTCGGCGGTGGTGGCCAGGGGCTTCTCGCACAGGACGTACTTGCCGGCCTCGATGACCTTGATGACGTCGGGGGCGTGGACCTTGCCGAAGGTGGCGATGAGGACCGCGTCGACGTCGGGGTCATTGATGAGCTCATCGGAGGTGGCGTAGGCCTTGGCCCCGTAGGGCTCGGCCGCGGAGGTCGCGGCGTCGAGGTTGATGTCGGCGACGGCGACGATCTCGCCGCCGGACAGGTCGTCGTGGATGCGGGCGAGGTGCGCGCGGCCCATGCCGCCGGCGCCGATGAGGCCAATACGGACAGTCATTGTGTTCTCCTCATTGAGAGTCGTGGTGCGGGGTGGTGCGATGGACAGGGATCAGGCGAGCCCGAGGCCGCACTCGGCCAGGTAGGTGCGCATGTTGATGGCGTTGGCCTTGGGGAAGGACGGGTCGCAGGGGTAGCAGTCCTGCTCGCAGATGGCGTAGATGGGCTTGTCGAGAGCGGCCAGGGCGTCGACGAACTCGTGCATCTCGGGCAGGCCGGCGGGCGGGCAGACCGAGGCGCCCTTGGTGACGGCCTCGCCGAAGGGCCAGTCCTTCTCGTGGGCCTCACGGGTGATGGCCTCATCGAAGGCCTTGATGTGGACGTAGGTGATGCGCTCGGGGTACTTCCGGCACAGCTCGACGGGGTCGCCGCCGCCGTAGACGACGTGGCCGGAGTCGAGGCAGAGGTTGACGTAGGTCGGGTCGGTGGCGTCGAAGATCCTGGCGATCTCCTCAGGGGTCTCGATATGCGAGTCCCCGTGGGGGTGGAGGACCATCTTGAGGCCGTACTCGTCGAGGAGCATCTGCCCCAGGGCGTTGGCGTGCTCGACGTAGAGCTTCCAGGCGTCGTCGGATAGGACGCGGTCGTCGGTCCACTCCCAGGTCTTGTCATCGCGGTAGAGCGGGGGGAGGTGGACGATGTACTCGGCGCCGACGGCGGCGTGGGTCTCGGCGATGGCGCGGAAGGTCGTCAGGGTCGTCTCCCAGGCCTCCTGCTTGTGCAGGATGCCCCAGCCGGTGCCGGCGACGACGCGCATGCCGTACTCATCGCACCACTTCTGCAACTCCTTGGGATCGGTCGGGAAGTAGCCGAAGGGGCCGGTCTCGATGACCTCGAAGCCGGCCTCGGCCATCTCCTGCCATGCCTGGCGGGGGTCCATCTGCTTGGGGTCCTCGGGGAACCAGACCCCCCACTGGTCCGGGCAGACGCCGATGGTGAGCTTCGAGTACTTCGGGTCGTTGGTGTTGACAGCCTTCGAGTTCGTCGTCGTTGACATCGTGGTACTCCTTCGCAACGGATGCTCCGAATCGTTTCGGAAGCAGAGCCAGCATACAAGCCCCGCCACCCCAGGGGAAGACTTTGTGCGGACAAATATCACCTCTGCATCGAGGCTTGATGAGCGAGACGGTCATGGGGTGGAGCATTCGATCCGCAGGCCGGTCCCCCGCGCCATCGGGCGCTGGGCGCCCTCCGGCGCTCCCGCCAGGCCCGATGCCAGCCCTGCGGATCGAATGCTCCACCCCATATCTACGCTTCTACTCGCGCGGCGCCGTCACTCCTCGCGCTGGAAGGACATGGTGGCGGCGTAGGTCTTCTCGCTGGGCCAGCGGGAGGTGATCGCCTTGGCGCGGGTGTAGAACTTGACGCCCTCGGGGCCGTGGATGTGGGTGTCGCCGAGCAGCGACTCCTTCCATCCGCCGAAGGAGTAGTAGGCCACCGGCGTGGGGATCGGCACGTTGACGCCCACCATGCCGGCCTCGACGTCGAGCTGGAAGCGGCGGGCCACCCCGCCGTCGTTGGTGAAGATCGCCGAGCCGTTGCCGAAGGGCGAGGAGTTGACGATCTTGATGGCCTCGTCGTAGGTGTCGGCGTGGACGATCGACAGGACCGGGCCGAACACCTCCTCGCGGTAGAGGTCGGAGTCCTGGGGCACGTTGTCCACGATGGTCGGGCCGAGGAAGTGGCCGTTCTCGTGGCCGGGGATGACGAGGTCGCGGCCGTCGAGGACCACCTCGCCGCCCTTGGACTCGCCCTCGTTGATGAGGCCGACGATGAACTCCTTGGACTTGGCGTCGATGACGGGGCCCATCTCGACGCCCTCGTCCATGCCGTAGCCGACCTTGATCTTCTCGGCGTGGGCCTTGACGCGCTGGGCGAGGTCGGGGCCGCAGCCGCCCACGGCCACGACGACGGGCAGGGCCATGCAGCGCTCGCCGGCGGCGCCGAAGGCGGCGGCGGAGATGTGCTGGGCGGCGAAGTCCAGGTCGGAGTCGGGCATGACGATGGCGTGGTTGTTCGCCCCGCCCAGGGCCTGGACGCGCTTGCCGTTGGACACACCGGTGTTCTGGATGATGTGGGCCACCGGCGTCGAGCCGACGAAGGAGATGGCGTCGATCCCGGGGTGCTCGAGGATCTTGGTGACCATGGTGCGGTTTCCGGACACGACGTTGAAGACGCCGTCGGGCAGGCCGGCCTCCTTGTACAGCTCGGCCGTGAGCAGCGCGGCCGAGGGGGTGGCGGAGGCGGGCTTGAGGATGAAGGCGTTGCCGGTGGCGATGGCCACGGGGTGCATCCACATGGGCACCATGGCGGGGAAGTTGAAGGGGCAGATGCCCGCGACGACGCCGAGGGGCTGGCGGATGGTGTGGATGTCGACGCCGGTGGAGATGTCGAAGGAGTACTCGCCCTTGAGGGCCAGGTTGATCGCGGTGGAGAAGTCGAGGGTCTCGCGGCCGCGCTGGATCTCGCCGATGGCGTCGGAGTAGTTCTTGCCGTGCTCCTCGACGATGAGGCGGGCCATCTCGTCGGAGTGGGCCAGGACCAGCTCGCGCATCTTGAACATGATGGCGGTGCGCTTGGCCAGGGAGTACCCGGCCCAGCTCTTCTGGGCCTCCCTGGCCACCTCGACGGCGTGGTCGAGGTCGGCGTCGGAGGCCTGGAGCAGCTCCTTCTCCACCTCGCCGGTGCCGGGGTTCTCGACGGGGAAGCGGCCGATCGGAGTGCCCTCGTAGGAGGCGCCGTTGATCCAGTGCTTGATGGTCTTGATCTCTGTCATGCGGATGGGCTCCTTCGGTGATTGACAGGTCTGTGGTCTGCGGTGCTCACAGGTAGTGGCGCTGCGGCTTGCGGTCCTCGACGTACTCCTCGTAGGCCTTCTGGGTGGACTCCAGGCGGGAGACGCCGGAGACGGGCACGTCCCACCAACTCGACCCGGGCGGGTTGGGCCCGTAGAGGTCGGTCTCGATGTGGATCATCGAGGGCTTGTCGCTGGCGGCGGCCTTGGCGTAGGCCTCGCGGAACTCGGCGATGGAGTGGACCTCGTGGACCTCAAGGCCCCAGGAGCGTGCGTTGGCGGCGATGTCGACGCCGGCGATGGTGTCCTCGTCGGCAAGGTGGCTGCCCGTCCCGCGCTGGCGGTACTTGGTGCCGAAGCGCTGGGACCCGTGGGACTCCGAGAGCGCCCCGATGGAGGCGAAGCCGTAGTTCTGCAGCAGGACGTAGATGACCTTGATGCCCTCCTGGACCACCGTGGCCAGCTCCATGGGGAGCATCTGGTAGGTGCCGTCGCCGACGATCGAGACTACCTCGGACTCGGGGCGCGCGAGCTTGCAGCCCAGGCCCGCGGGGACCTCGTAGCCCATGCAGCTGAAGGCGTACTCCACGTGGTACTGGATGGGGGTGCGGGCCTGCCAGAGGGCCTGGAGGTCGCCGGGCATGGAGCCGGCGGCGTTGATCATGATGTCCTCGTCGCTCATGAGCTCATTGAGGGCGCCGAAGACCTCGGTCTGGGCGGGCAGCGGGCCGTGGCCCAGGTGGTAGCACTCGGCGGTGCGGGCGAGCCAGCCCTCGCGCTCGGCGGCGATCTCCGCGGAGTAGGCCTCGTCGACGTGGTAGCCCTCAAGCGCCGTCGTCAGGGCGGCCAGGGCCTCCCGGGCGTCGGCCACGACCATCTCGGCGCTCTCCTTGGCGGCGTCGAAGGCGCAGACGTTGATGTTGACGAAGCGGACGTCGGGGTTCTTGAACTGCGTCTTGGAGGCGGTGGTGAAGTCGGAGTAGCGGGTGCCCACGCCGATGACGAGGTCGGCCTTGTCGGCGATGTGGTTGCCGGAGTCACCGCCGGTGGAGCCCACTCCCCCGATGGCGCAGGGGTGGTCGAAGTTGATGGCGCCCTTGCCGGCCTGGGTGTCGGCCACGGGGATCCCGGTGGCGGTGGCCAGGGCGCGCAGCTCCTCGGATGCCTCGGAGTAGATGGTGCCGCCTCCGGAGATGATCATGGGGCGCTTGGCCGCCTTGATCATGGCGACGGCGCGCTCGAGGGCCGCGGGCTCGGGCAGGGGGCGGCGCACGTGCCACACGCGCTTGCGGAAGAACTCCACCGGCCAGTCGTGGGCCTCGGCCTGGACGTCCTGCGGCATGGCGATGACGACGGCGCCCGTCTCAGCGGGGTCGGTGAGCACGCGCATGGCATTGAGGAGCGAGGGGATGAGCTGCTCGGGCCGGTTGATGCGGTCGAAGAAGCGCGAGACCGGCCGGAAGGCGTCGTTGACGGTGACGTCGAGGGTGCGCGGGTCCTCGAGCTGCTGGAGCACGGGGTCCGGGACGCGGGTGGCGAACTGGTCGGAGGGGAAGAGGAGGACGGGGACGCGGTTGGTGGTGGCCAGGGCGGCGCCGGTGACCATGTTGAGGCTGCCCGGGCCGATGGAGGCGGTGCACATGTAGGTCTGCAGGCGGTTCTTCACCTTGGCGAAGGCTGCCGCCGCGTGGACCTGCCCCTGCTCGTTGCGGGGCATGATGTAGGGCATCGGCTCCTCGCCGTCGACGGGCTCGATCTCGTTCTGGAGGAGGGCTTGGCCGATCCCGGCGACATTGCCGTGGCCGAAGATGCCGAAGGCGCCGGCGATGAGGCGCTGCTCGACGCCGTCGCGCTCGGAGTACTGGTTGGACAGGAAGCGGATGGTCGCTTGCGCCACGGTCAGGCGGATGGTTCCCGCGTAGGCCTCATTGCTCACGTTCGTGGTCTCTCTCTCGTGCGGCATCGGACGATGCACGAAGCATGTCATATCAAACGGTCATATGGAATAGAGGGGCCGCTGGGCGGACGGGCGGCGCCGGGCCGCCCGTCCGCCCGCGGGCTCAGCGCGTCATGGGCAGTCGGGGGTCGACCTCCTGGGTCTCCCAGGTGCCCCGGATCCAGTGGTGGGCCGGGTCGTCGGGGGCGAGCCAGACGAGGTCCTCGTCCGGCCCGGCCATGACGTTGAGGTAGTACATGTCGTAGCCGGGGGCGGCCACGCAGGGCCCGTGGTAGCCGTAGGGCACGAGGGCGACGTCCCCCTTGCGCACGGGGATGCACAGGTCGATGGGGCGGTCCTGGCTCGCGGCATAGGTCGCGTGGAGGCCGAAGCCGGGGCCGCCCTCGGGGCTGTCGGCGATCTCGAAGTAGTAGATCTCCTCGAGCTCGCGCTCGGCCTCGGAGCGCTCGTCGTGCTTGTGGGCGGGGTAGGAGGACCAGTTGCCGCCGGGGGTGAGGACCTCGCAGCACAGCAGGTGGCTGGTCTCGACCCCGTTGGCCAGGGCGTAGTTGTTGACCTGGCGGGAGCAGTCCCCCGCGCCGCGCAGGTCGACCCGCACCTGCTCGCGCCCGTAGTAGGCCACGGGCAGGTCGCGCGAGGCCAGGGCCGAGGGCAGGGCGAAGCGGCCGCCGTCGACCGAGGTGATGGTCAGTTCTTTGTGGCGCGGGACGTAGAGGTAGTCGGTGATCCCGGTGAAGACCCCGCCGCGGCCGGCGAGCTCGTAGCCCTGGCCGTCGACCTCGACGGAGCAGGCGCCGGCCAGCGGCAGCACGATCAGCTCGGACTCCCCGGTGGACAGGGTCTGGGCGGCTCCCGCCTCGAGCACGGCCACGCGCAGCCCGGAGTAGGTCCAGCCCGCGCGCTCGGGGGTGATGTCGACGGCGAGGCCGTCGTGGCCGGAGGCGCCGGCGGGGATGTGGATGTCGGTGACGCTGGGGGCGGGGGTCGCGGTGTGTCCAGTGGTCATGAGAGCAGTCCTACGGTGGAGTCGACGGCGGCGGCGACGTCGTCGTCGGGCGGATAGAGAAGTGAGCGGCCGATGACGAGGCCCTTGACCGTCGGCAGGGCGAGCGCCCGTGCCCAGGTCTCGCGCGCCTCGTCGGCGTGCTCGCTGACCGCGCCCCCCAGGATGAGGGCCGGCAGTGTCGAGGCCTCCATCACCCGCTCCATCTCCGCCACAGCGGGGAGCTTGAGCCAGGTGTGGGCCGAGGTGCGCCCCAGGCCGGAGGCGATGGCCATCGAGGAGATGACCGCGTCGGGGCTCAGGTCGTTGATGATACGTCCTTCCTCCCAGCGGGAGATGAAGGGCTCGACCATCGCCATGACGCGCCGCTCGGCGAGCTCGTCGATGGCGTGGGCGCAGGCGGCGAGTGTGGAGGCCGTGGCGGGGTCGGAGTAGTTGATGCGCAGGAGCATCTTCCCGCCGTCGAGCCCGGCGTCGACGACGCCGCGGGCGTCGTAGCCGGTGAAGCGGTCGTCCATCTCGAAGGAGGCCCCGGCCAGGCCTCCCCGGTTCATCGAGCCGTAGACGAGCTTGCCGTCCAGGGCCCCCAGCAGCGCCAGGTCCTCGATAAGGTCGGCGGTGCCGAGGAAGCCGTCGACGCCGGGGCGGCCCAGGGCCTCGACGCAGCGCGCGAGGACGTCCTCGCGCGAGGCCATGGCCATGGGGTCGGTCCCCGCCGCGAGCGCCCCGCGGGCGGGATGGTCGCAGGCGATGATCATGAGCTTGCGGCCGTCGGCGGGCAGGGAGCCGCGGGGGCGGTCGGCCAGCACCCGGGCGATGCGGCCGGGGTCGTTCGCGCGGATCTCGACGAGTTCCTCAGTCAGTCCGGCCATGTCACAGATCCTTCAGGTTCGGGGCGCACCGGTCGCGGTAGCGCCGCATGACGTTGAGCAGCTCGGGCTCGGTGGGCATCGCCGTCGAGCACTCGATGCGCTCGCAGACGATGGCGCCGGCGGTGGAGGCGGCGAAGATCGTCTTCTCCAGGGACCAGCCGGACAGCAGGCCGTGGCAGACGGCGCCGCCGAAGGCGTCCCCGGCGCCCAGGCCGTTCTTCGTCTCGGCGGGGGTCACGGGCATCTCGATGCGCTCGTCGCGGGTCTTGGCCAGGGCGCCCAGCGGCCCCTGCTTGACGATGGCGAGCTCGACGCCGGCCTCCAGGAGGGCGTCGGCGGCGCGGTCCGGCTCGGTCTCCCCCACAGCGACCTCGCACTCCTCGCGGTTGCCGATGGCCACCGTCACCTTGGGCAGGACCTGAACGACCTGCTCGTGGGCGGTGGCTCGGTCGGGCCAGAACATCTCGCGGAAGTCGAGGTCGATGATCGTGTGGGCCTTGCGGGCGCGGGCGTCGAGCGCGGCGTGGTGGGCCGCGCGGGAGGGCTCCTTGGACATGCCCGTGGCGGAGACCCAGAAGATGCGGGCGTCGCGCACCGCGTCGAGGGGGAGGTCGGCGTCGTCGAGCTCGAGGTCCGGGGCGGAGGGCTGGCGGTAGAAGTAGAGGGGGAAGTTGTCCGGCGGGAAGATCTCGCAGAAGGTCACCGGCGTGTTCATGCCGGGCTTGGGCACGACGTAGTCGTCGTAGACGCCCAGGGCGCGCATCTCCTGGCAGACGAACCGGCCGAAGGGATCGTCCCCCACGCCGGTGATGACGGCCGAGCGATGGCGGTAGCGGGCGGCGGCGACGGCGACGTTCGTGGGGCTGCCGCCGAGGAACTTGCCGAAGGTCTCCACCTCCTCCAGGCCGACGCCGATCTGGAGGGGGTAGATGTCGATTCCGCAGCGGCCGATGGTCAGGACATCCAGGGGCGGGGTGGTTGAAACGGTCATGGGCTTCCCTTCCACATCGTCGGGGCGGGGCGGGGCGCGGGATCGGCGCCTGGGACCAAGCCTGCCCCCGGGCACCCCTCCTGTCAATATTTGTCCTAACAAATACCCTCCATGACAAAGTCGCACATAGTCAGGTAGGCTCGCGCGGACACCCCCGGCCACCAGCACGGGGATGACCCCATCAGTCACAGCGCCGGGCGCGACCCACCAGGCGCCCGAGCCGAAGAACCAGAGAACGACGACCATGCCCGATCCGACCCCAACGCCGCACAGCCCCTCCCCCACGGACGAGCCGAAGGACAAGGCGCCGCGCGTCGTCGAGATCCAGCTGGACCGCAAGAGCCCGGTCCCGCTCTACTTCCAGATCTCCGAGCCGATCGCCGAGGCCATCCTGAGCGGCGAGCTCCCCGTGGGAACGCGGCTGGAGGACGAGCTGTCCATGGCCAAGAGGCTCGCGGTCTCCCGGCCGACGGCGCGCCAGGCGCTCCAGCGGCTCGTGGACCGCGGCCTGCTCACCCGCAGGCGGGGCGTGGGAACCCTCGTCTCCCCCACACGGGTCCACCGGCCCATGGAGCTCACGAGCCTCCACTCCGACCTCGAGTCCGCGGGCCACAAGGTGTCCACCGAGGTCCTCGACCACGACGAGCACCCCGCCGACGCCGCCGAGGCGGCGAGCCTGGAGGTGGCCGAGGGCACGCCGATCGTGCGCCTGTCCCGCCTGCGCACGGCCGACGGCGAGCCGATCGCGGTGCTGACCAACCTCATCCCGGCGGATATCTGCCCCTCGCGGGAGGCCCTGGCCAGCGGAGGCCTCTACGACCTCATGCGCGCCGAGCAGATCATCCCGACGACGGCCCGCCAGACCATCGGGGCCCGCCCCGCCACGGCGGCGGAGGCGCGGATGCTCGGCGAGAAGCGCGGCGCCGCCCTGCTCACCGCGACGCGCACCACCTACGACTCCTCGGGCCGCGCCATCGAGTACGGCACGCACGTCTACCGCGCCTCCCGCTACTCCTTCACCACCACCCTCTTCTCCAACTAGCCCCCCATCACCCCCTCTTATAACCGAGACCGGGCGAACAGCACGGCGAAACCGGGGGCGGTTTTCCACAGATCGGAATCTCGCCGTGCTGTTCGCCCGGTCTCGACGAGAGGATTTGTCTGGACAATCGGTTGACAGGGGCGACGGCGTCGGCTTCAATGGGACACGCAGCCCGGCAACGCCGCCAGGCGACTGCGGTTGAACACTGCGGGAAACCGACCAGGAGAGCAGCAGATGACCATCGAACACACACCCGGCCCACTCCTCGAGGCCGCCCAGAACTTCCCCACAGCGCTGTGGAACGACTCAGCGGACCCCGATGAGCTCCGCCAGTCCATCTCCTTCGGCGGCGTGGGCGCCACCTGCAACCCCACCATCGCCTTCACATGCATCAACCAGCGCAAGGACGTGTGGCTCCCCCGCATCGCCGAGCTCGCCAAGGAGATGCCCGAGGCCTCCGAGTCGGAGATCGGCTGGCAGGTCGTGCGCGAGCTGAGCCTCGAGGCCGCCAAGCTCCTCGAGCCCGCCTTCGAGGAGCACAAGGGCCGCAACGGCCGCCTCTCCATGCAGACCGACCCCCGCCTTGCCCGCTCCGCGAAGGCCCTGGCCGACCAGGCCGAGGAGTTCTCCAAGCTGACCAAGAACATCATCGTCAAGATCCCCGCCACCTCGGTGGGCATCGAGGCGATCGAGGACGCCACCTACCGCGGCGTGTCGGTCAACGTCACCGTCTCCTTCTCAGTCCCCCAGGCCGTCGCCACCGGCGAGGCCATCGAGCGCGGCCTCAAGCGCCGCGAGGCCGAGGGCCTGGACACCTCCACCATGGGCCCGGTCGTCACCCTCATGGTCGGCCGCCTCGACGACTGGATCAAGACGGTCGCCAAGAAGGAGGGCCTCTTCCTCGACCCCGGCCACCTGGAGTGGGCCGGCATCGCCGCCTTCAAGCGCGCCTACGCCGAGTTCCAGGCCCGCGGCCTGCGCGCCCGCATGCTCGCCGCCGCCTTCCGCAACGTCATGCACTGGTCCGAGCTCGTCGGCGGCGACGTCGTCATCTCCCCGCCCTTCAAGTGGCAGGAGATCATCAACAAGTCGGACTACAAGCCCACCAACCGCATGGACGTGCCCGTCGACGACGCCATCATGAAGACGCTGCTCGGCATCCCCGAGTTCGTGCGGGCCTACGAGCCCGACGGCATGACCCCGGCGGAGTTCGACACCTTCGGCGCCACCGTCAACACCCTTCGGGGCTTCCTGCAGGCCGACGCCGACCTGGACGCCCTGGTCCGCGACGTCATCATGCCCAAGCCGTGAGCGCGCTCCGGCCGGGGGCGCTGACCACCGCCCCCGGCCGGCCCCGTCACGCCCGCGCCCCCGTCCCCCTGACAACAACTGAAGGAGCAATGATGCTCAGAATCGCCGTCATCGGCGCCGGCCGCATCGGCCACGTCCACGCCAAGACCATCGCCGCCCACCCACAGGCCGAGCTCGCCCTCGTCTGCGACCCCATGGGCACCGCCGCCGAGGACCTCGCCGCCCTCTACGGCGCCCGTTCCTGCAAGGAGGCGGGGGAGGTCTTCGCCGACCCCGAGGTCGACGCCGTCGTCGTCGGCTCGCCCACCCCCCTGCACATCCCCCACCTGCTCGCCGCCGCCAAGGCCGGCAAGGCGGTCCTGTGCGAGAAGCCGATCGCGCTGGACATGAAGGACGTCGATGCCGCGCGCGCCGAGCTCGACGCCGTGACGACCCCCGTCATGTTCGGCTTCAACCGCCGCTTCGACCCCTCCTTCGCCGCGGTCCACGCCGCCGTGGCCGATGGCCGCATCGGCGAGCTGGAGCAGCTGACCATCATCAGCCGCGACCCCGCCGCCCCGCCGGTGGAGTACATCAAGGTCTCCGGCGGCATCTTCCGCGACATGACGATCCACGACTTCGATATGGCCCGCTTCTTCCTGGGCGACATCGTCGAGGTCCACGCCGTGGGGCAGAACCTCGACGAGGACATCAAGGCCACCGGGGACTTCGACGCCGCCGTCGTCACCCTCAAGGCCGCCTCGGGCGCCGTGGCGACCATCATCAACAACCGCCACTGCGCCTCCGGCTACGACCAGCGCCTGGAGGCCTCGGGCCACGACGGCGCCCTGTTCGCCGAGAACATCCGCGCCACCACCGTGCGCCTGTCCAACGCGGAGGTGACCGACGCGCAGGAGCCGTACCTCGACTTCTTCCTGGAGCGCTACGCGGACGCCTACCGCCTGGAGCTCTCGGCCTTCATCGAGGCAGTCGAGGCGGGAACCACCCCGCCCACGAGCATCGACGACGCCATCAAGGCCCTGCGACTGGCCGAGGCCGCCACGACCTCCGCCCAGACCGGCCAGCCCGTGGTCCTAATCTGAGCCGTCTGAGCCCCCGCTGACGCGGGAATCCCAGCGGGCGCCGTCGCCTCCCATGTCCTCAGGGGGCGACGGCGCCCGCCGCGTTTCTCCGCCAGGGCCTTCCCAAGCGCGGGCCCGCCGGGACCGGGCTCAGCGCGGATCGTGGACGGTCCGGGTGGTCCCCCGAAGAACGAGCCGCGGCATCACCGAGTACAGCAGCCCGCCCTCGGGGCGCTCCTGGACGACGACGCCGTCGGGCATCACCGGGGGCAGCGCCGCCGGAGAGCCCGCACCCGGCGCTCCCGCGCCACCGCCCGCCTTGGCGCCGCTCGCGCCGTCGCCGGCTCCCCCGCCTTGCTCACGGGTCTCCATGCGGGCGACCAGGGCCCTCACAGCGACCTCCGCCAGGAGAAGGGCGTCCTGCTCGATGGTCGTCACGGAGAAGGCGGTGAGCCCGGTGGCGGGGATGCCGTCGTAGCCGGTGACCGCGACGTCCTCGGGCACGCGCGCCCCGCACCGGCGCAGCTCCATGAGCGCGCCGATCGCCTGATGGTCGTTGAAGCACAGGATCGCGTCCGGCAGGTCTCCGGCGTCGAGGATGACGCGCACGGCCCTCGTGCCGGACTCCTCATCCGAGCCGCCCTCGAGCACGCGCGCCTGGCCGCCCAGGCCGTGCTCCGCCATGGCGGTGAGGAACGTGGCGCGGCGCATCGGGGCCGAGCTGGCCCGGCCGCCGTCGATATGGGTGATCCGACGGCGGCCTGTGACCACGAGGTGGTCGACGAGCGCGGTGATGCCCACGTCATCGCGCGAGCGCACAAGATCGGCGTTCGGGAGCCCCGATTCCCGGCACACCATGACCACCGGCACGCGCGCCGCGGCGTCGGCGACGACGTCGTGCCCCACCCAGGGGTCGACGAGGATGAGCCCCTCGCAGCGCTCGGTGAGCAGGGAGCGCAGCCCCTCGGCCTCGTCGCGGTGCGGGGTCGAGGCCGCCAGCACGAGGGAGCGGCCGAGCTGGGCGCAGCTGCGGTAGAGCCCGTCGACGATCCCGCCCTGGAAGTCCTGGTTGATGTCGAAGCTGGCGCCGATGAGGCCGGTGCGCCGCTGGCGCAGGAGGCGCGCCCGGGGGTCCGCGTTGTAGCCGAGCTCGGCGGCCACGGCCAGGATCTCGTCGCGGGTGGCGGGGGCGACGCCGGTCGCGCCGTTGAGAGCAGCCGAGACAGTGGAGATCGAGCGGCCGCAGCGCGCGGCCACCGTCGAGATCGTGACACGTCCATCGCGGCCTGTGGTCATAGGGGCTCTATCCTCCTCGAGGATCGTTGGTCGTGCTCACCCCTGGCGGGGCCGCCCGATCGTACCCTGGCCCCATGAGCGGGCCCGGGAGCCTTACCGAGCCGGATCGGCGCATCCGTCGATGCGCGGCCCAGGTCGGGGCGGCATCAAGCGGCGGCATGGAGCACGGGAGGGACGAGATGGCGATGCGCGAGGGGGCGCCGAGGGGGCACGCGACCCAGTCCGATGTGGCGCGCGCGGCGGGGGTGTCGCGGGGCCTCGTCTCGCTGGCGCTCAATGGCGGCGGGCGGATGTCCGAGCAGACCCGCCAGCGGATCCTCCAGGCGGCCCGCGACCTCGACTACCAGCCCAACGGGGCGGCGGCGCAGCTCGCGGCGCGCCGGTCGAACCGCCTGGTCATCGTCCTGCCCTACCTGGACAACCCCTTCTTCGACATCCTCGTGCGCCATGTCCGCCAGGAGGCGGCGCGGGTGGGACACAGCCTGGTGGTGCTCGTCTCCGACCTCGAGGCGCGCCTGGAGGAGAGCACGATCGCCGACGCCCTGCGGATGCGCCCCGCCGGCCTCATCCTCCCCGGCACGCGGTTGGGGGCGGAGGCCCTGGAGCGCCTCGGGAGCCGCGTGCCGGTGTGCCTGCTGGACCGCGCCCTGCCCGGGCACGTGGTGGCGACGGCGCATATGGATGAGTCGAGCGCGGCGGACCAGGTCGTCGAGCACCTCGCCGGCCTCGGCGCCCGGCGCATCGTCTACCTGACGCCCGCGCGGATCCTGCATGAGCGGCTCGTGGACGATCGCGGTCTCGCCTGCCGCGCGGCCGCCGAGGCGCGCGGCCTGCCCTTCTCCTCGGCGGCCTGCGAGCGTGGCGCGCTGCCCGCGCTGGAGGCGGCGCTGCCCGACGACGAGGAGCCCGCCGCGATCGTGGCCTACAACGACCTGCTGGCCATCGACGTCGCCGCCGCGCTCTACCAGCGGGGGGCGCGCCTCCCCCTGGCCAGCTACGACAACACCTCGCTGGCCGCCCGACCCGAGTTCTCGCTCACGAGCGTCGACCAGGACCCGGCCGCGCTGGCCAGGGCGGCGGTGGGGATGCTCACCGGCGAGGGCCCGGCCCACGGCGTCGCCACGATCACCCCGAGCCTCGTCATCCGGGCGTCGACGGCGACATTCTGCACTGACGGGTGCGTCTAGCACCTTGGGGTGCGTTCTCACCGCAACCCACGGTGCTGCGCGCAACCACCGGTGCTAACCGCACCCGACGATGAGACCGCGCGCCCGCAGGAGCACGGCGGCCGCGGCGCGCGAGAGCGAATCTCGCCGTGCTGCTCGCCCGGTTTCGCGGTGCTGATCGCCCGGTCTCGCCGAGAGGGACGGGGCGCAGGGGGCGGGAGCGGGGTCGGGAGCAGGGAATTCCTTGCGCGGCCGCCAGGCTTGCTGCTATTGTCAGGACAACGCCGTGATGACGCGCGTTACCACCATCACTCCACCACTCCTGTGACAGAGACGTCCGAAGGAAGAAGGAAGTCAGATGAGTTCGAAGAAATCCCTGGGGATCGGTGTGATCTCACTGGGCTGGATGGGGCGCCTCCACGCCCGGTCCTACCGGTCCCTGTCCGAGCGCTTCCCTGAGCTCGGCATCGCCCCCCGTCTCGTGGCCGCCGCCGATCCGATCGAGGAGGCCCGCACGGCCGCCGTCGAGGACCTCGGCTTCGAGCGCGCCTACGCCGACTACCGCGAGCTGCTGGCCGACCCGGACGTCGAGGCCGTGTCCATCTGCTCCCCCAACTTCCTGCACCACGAGATCGCCATGGCCGCCATCGAGGCGGGCAAGCCCTTCTGGATCGAGAAGCCCATGGGGGTCAGCGCCCAGCAGTCCAAGGAGATCGCCCAGGCGGCCGAGGCCGCTGGCCTCGTGAGCGCCGTCGGCTTCAACTACCGCCACACCCCGGCCATCGAGTACATGCGCCATCTGGTGCGCTCGGGCGAGCTGGGCCGCATCACCAATGTGCGCGTGTGGTTCATCGCCGACTACAACGCCTCCCCTCTGGGCCCGCTGACCTGGCGCGCCTCGCGCGAGAAGGCGGGCGCCGGCGTCGTCCCCGACCTCATGAGCCACGGAGCCGACCTGGCGCAGTACGTCGTCGGGCGCATCTCCTCGGTCACGGCGGCCACTGGCACCTTCATCACCGAGCGCCCCATCCCCACGAAGATGGGCATCGGCCACTCCGGCTTCGAGATCGGCGACGAGGTCGGACCCGTGGAGAACGAGGACTACGTGGCCATGCTCGTCCGCTTCGACGACGGCACGATCGGCACGATGGAGTCCTCCCGCGTCTCCGTGGGCCCGCGCGCCGAGTACGTCGTCGAGGTCTACGGCACCGAGGGCTCGGCCCGCTGGAACTTCGAGCGCCTCAACGAGCTCGAGGTCTGCGTCGGCATCGACGGCGGCCCCACCCACGGCTACACCCGCGCCATGGCGAACCCCGCGTGGGGGCAGTGGCACCGCTACCAGCCCGCCATCGGCACCTCCATGGGCTTCGACGACATGAAGTCCGTCGAGGCGGCGCAGTTCATCGAGTCCGTCATCACCGGCGAGCAGATCGCCCCGTCGGCGGCCGACGCCTGGTGCGCGGCCGAGGTCGACGAGGCCATCGTCGCCTCCGCGGCCGACGGCCAGTGGCACGAGGTGGCGCGCGTCGACGGCGCGACGACCTTCGACCGCTGAGACGCGCCCCCACTCCTCCGGCGGCCCTCCGCCGGCGGCCCCACTCCCCCGGCATCGTCGCCAGGACGGGGCCATCCGGGCGATCCCGCCCATCTCCTCATCCCCCGGCCCTGAGCCGACCATCCAAGGAAACCATCCATGAGTCAGACCAGCAACGGCCTCTCGCTCAGAGGCATCACCACGGACCAGATGCGCCAGGCGGTGGCCGAGACCCCGCCGTCGGGCAAGCACCGCGGCATCGGCGCGGTCGCCGCCGTCGCCACCCTGGGCTCGCTTCTCTTCGGCTATGACACCGGCGTCATCTCCGGGGCGCTGCCCTACATGTACATGCCCCACGACGCCGCCGGGCTCCAGCTCACCAGCGGCCAGGAGGGCGCGATCGGCGGCACGCTGCTCATCGGCGCCGCCCTCGGCGCGCTCTTCGGCGGTCGCCTGTCCGACCGCTACGGGCGCCGCCACAACATCACCATCCTCGCCATAGTCTTCCTGTTGGGCGCGCTCGGCACCGCCACCGCGCCCAACATCTGGCTGATGTACATCGCCCGCTTCGTCCTCGGCCTGGCCGTCGGCGGCGCCTCCGCCACAGTGCCGGTCTACCTGGCCGAGACCGCGCCCAAGCGCATCCGCGGATCGATCGTCGCCATCGACCAGCTCATGATCGTCACCGGCCAGCTCCTCGCCTTCGCCATGAACGCCGCCATCAGCGCGGCCAGCGGCGGCCCGAGGATCACCATCGAGGCCGATCCCTCGGGCTCGGGCCTGGTCAGCCTCGGCGAGCAGTCCTTCGACAACCTCGCCCACCTCCAGTCCTCCCAGGGCGGGACGCTGTCGTCGGCCGAGTACCACGAGTTCCTCAACCAGCTCGTCATCTCGCACGGCAACGGCGAGACCTGGCGCTACATGCTCGTCCTGTGCTCCATCCCCGCCGTCGCGCTGTGGATCGGCATCCGCCTCATGCCCGAGTCCTCGCGCTGGTACGTGGCCAAGGAGCGCCTCTACGACGCCATCGGCGCCCTCAAGCGGGTGCGTGACGAGGCCAAGGACGGCCCGCTCGAGGACGAGCTCATGGAGATCGCCGAGGCCCGCCAGCACGAGCTGGAGATCCAGTCCAAGCACCTGGGACTCGGCTACGTCTGGAACACCCCATGGCTGCGCAAGCTCATGCTCGTCGGCATCTTCCTGGCGATCGTCAACCAGACCACGGGCGTCAACACGGTCATGTACTACGCGCCCAAGGTCCTGGAGTACGCCGGCATGTCCTCCGCCTCGGCGATCACCGCCCAGGTGGCCAACGGCGTCATGAGCGTCATCGGCTCGGCGATCGGCATCTGGCTCATCATGCGGTTCCGCCGCCGCCAGATCCTCATCGCCGACGTCACCGGCGTGGGCATCTGCCTGCTGGGCATCGCCGCCACCTTCACCATGTTCATCGCCCCGCACATGGACAACGGCACGCCGCCGCCCTCCTGGGCCGCCTACCTCATCCTTGGGCTCATGTCCGTGTTCATGCTCATCGTCCAGTCCTCCAACGGGACCGTGGTGTGGACGATGCTCGGCGAGATCTTCCCCGCCAATGTCCGCGGCATCATGAACGGCACCGCCGTGTTCTGCATGTGGATCGCCAACGCCATCATCACCTGGACCTTCCCTCGCATGATGGAGAGCCTCGGCGGCGGGATCACCTACACGATCTACGGCGTCCTCAACCTCGTCATCGCGCTCATCCTGCTCAAGATGATGCCGGAGACCTCCGGCAAGTCCCTGGAGCAGATCGAGCACGAGATGGAGGAGCGCTACTCCTGACGGCCCCAGCGCCGCCTTCACGCCCTACACTTGTCCTGACAAATGCGGCACTCCTGCCGCAGCGGACCCGCGAGCCCCTCCTCGCGGGTCCGCCCAGGCGCCACCGACGGCGCCGCACCACCGCGAAAAGGAGCAATGATGTCCTTCACCCTCGATCCAGCGACCGCCATCACCGACCCCCACGGCATCACCTGGGGCATGCACCCCATCACCTGGCGCAATGACGACATCCCCGAGGTCGGCGCCTTCAACACCCTGGAGGACATGCTCCTCGACCTGGCCGACACCGGCTACCGGGGAACCGAGTGCGCCGGCTTCTTCCCGCCCAAGGAGGAGGTGAAGGCCGCCGCCGACGCCCGGGGCATCAAGATCGTCGCCCAGTGGTTCTCCTCCTTCATCGTGCGCGACGGCGTCGAGGCGGTCATCCCGGACTTCGAGGCCACCTGCGCCTACCTGGAGTACCTGGGCGCCACCCGCGTGGTGGTCTCCGAGCAGACCGGCTCGGTGCAGGGCAAGCGCGACGTCTGCATCTTCACCAACAAGCCCACCCTGACCGACGAGGAGTGGGACGTCCTGGCCGACGGCCTCAACCGCCTGGGCGACATCGCGCACGCCCACGGCCTCGAGCTCGTCTACCACCACCACCTGGGCACGGTCGTCCAGACCAAGGCCGAGACGATCCGCCTCATGGAGGCCACCGACCCCGCCAAGGTCTCCCTCCTGTTCGACACCGGTCACGCCTACGTGGGCGACGGCGACGTCATGGGCCTTCTCGAGGCCTGCATCGACCGCGTCAAGCACGTCCACTTCAAGGACGTGCGGCCAGAGAAGATGGCGGAGTCCAAGGCAGCCAACCGCTCCTTCCTCGACTCCTTCCTGGCAGGGATGTTCACGGTGCCCGGGGACGGCACCATCGACTTCACCGAGCCCTACCGCTTCCTCGTGGACCACGGCTACAACGGCTGGATCCTCGTGGAGGCCGAGCAGGACCCGGCCATCGCCAACCCGCTGGAGTACGCCCGCAAGGCGCGCGCCTACATCGAGTCGACGCTCCTGAAGGCCTGAGCCCAGCACTCCGCCCGACCCCGGCCGCGCGCGGCTCCTTCAGCGGCCGCGGGTCACGACGGCGCCCCCATCCGGACAGTGGATGGGGGCGCCGTCGTCTTCCGGGGACGCCGGCCGCGCGCGATCCCGAGCAGATCGGTCATCTGACATCGGCACCATCTATTGACAGGACATTGTTCACGCGCGTGAACTTGGTGTGTGCGCAGAGCCGCGCACACCAGCCACCCAAGGACGGGTGCGAACAGAAGGATCCTCACATGACCGCACAGTCAACGGACCCCACCAGGGAGGAGATCGACTCCCTGGTCGAGCAGACACCCCCATCCGGCGCGCGCCGTTCAGTGGGCTTCGTGGCGGTGGTCGCCACGCTGGGCTCGCTCCTCTTCGGCTACGACACCGGCGTCATCTCCGGGGCGCTTCCCTATATGTACCTCCCCCAGGCCGCGCACGGGCTCCACCTCAACTCCACCGAGGAGGGGCTCGTCGGCGGCATCCTCCTCATCGGCTGCGCCTGCGGCGCGTTCTTCGGCGGCCGCCTCTCCGACGCCTACGGGCGGCGCCACAACATCCTCATGCTCGCGGTGATCTTCCTCTTCGGGGCGCTCGGCTGCACCCTGTCCCCCAATATCTGGTTCCTCTACGTCGCCCGCTTCATCCTGGGCCTGGCCGTCGGTGGCGCCTCCGCCACCGTGCCCGTCTACCTCGCCGAGACCGCGCCGAAGTCCATCCGCGGCACCCTCGTGGGCATCGACCAGCTCATGATCGTCACCGGGTAGTTCCTCGCCTTCGCCGTCAACGCCGGCATCGCGCGGATCACCGGCGGGCCCGAGGCCACCGTCACCTCCGTCTTCCTCTTCGGCATCAACCCCCACCTCGACGACGCCGGCAACATCATGGACACCATGCCCGCGATGGTCCCCTACCTCGTGGTGGTCGTCATCATCGTGTACATGCTCTTCATGCAGGGCGGCAATGCCCCGGGCACCTGGGTCATCATGTCCGAGCTCTTCCCGGCGCGCATGCGGGGGGCCGCGATGGGTTTCGCGGTCCTGTGCCTGTGGGTGGTCAACGCGATCATCACCTTCCTCTTCCCCGTCATGATGGACAAGCTCGGGCCGGTCATCACCTACCTGACCTTCTCGATCATCAACGTCGTCGCGGTCATCTACATGTACCGCAACGTCCCGGAGACGAAGTACTCCTCCCTGGAGGAGCTCGAGGAGGAGTTCCAGCAGCGCTACGCGTGAGTCTCACGCCCAACCCACTCCTTTGCGCTCGCCGGGGTGGGGAGTCGCCCCGGCTTCGTCACGTTGTACAGCGCACGGCTAGACTCCCCCTCACACGCCGTCGCCAGTCAGGAAGCATATGAGCACGCACGCCGCCACTCAGAGCGATGTCGCGCTCGCCGCTGGAGTCTCGCGCTCGCTGGTGTCCCTGGCCCTCGCGGGATCGCCGAAGGTGGCCCGCGAGACCCGCGAGCGCATCGAGCAGGTGGCCCGGGACCTGGGGTACCGCGTCAACGTGGCCGCCTCCTCCTTGGCGCGCCGGAGCTCGTCGATCATCGGGCTGGTGCTGCCCAATCTGCGCAACGCCTTCTTCGAGCGCATGGCGAAGTGCCTCAACGAGGCGGCCTCCCAGCGCGGGATGACGCTCTTCGTCACCGTGGGCTCGGAGGACCCGGTCGCCCTCCACCGAGCGATCGAGTCCCTCCTGGGCGTGCGGGTGGCGGGCATCGCGATGGTCTCCCCGTGGCTGACCGGGGAGGACGTCGTGGCCGTGGGAGAGGAGGTCGCCACCTGCGTCATCGGGCGCAAGAGCCCCGGTGGCAGGATCGACGCCGTCCACATCGACGAGCGCGCGGCGGCCGGGCTCGTTGTCGACCACCTGCGGGAGCGGGGCGCCTCGTCGCTCGTGTACGTGCGCCCCAGATCGGGCGATGAGACCTCCCGCCACGAGCGGGAGATCGCCCTGGCCGACGCGGCGCGGGAGGAGGGTATTCCGCTGGCCGTCTACGGCTGCGCCGACGACGCCGGCCCCGCCGTGCGAGCGGCGGTGAGCACGCACCCCGAGCCGCTGGGCCTGGTCATGCACAACGACGTCCTGGCGATCGATGCCGTGCCCGCGCTTCGAACGGCCTGGCGCGGCGAGGACTCCCCCGTCCTCATCGCCTCCTACGACAACACCTACCTGGCCCAGCGCGAGGAGTTCTCGCTGACGAGCATCAACCAGCCCGAGCCCATCATGGCCGCCCGGGCCATCGAGCTCATCTGCCAGCGGGCGGGGCTCGACCCCGAGGCCTCTCTCCCTGCCGATGAACCTGGGCGCAGCGTGGTCCTGGCACCCACTCTCGCCATCCGCGGCTCCTCGGCGCGCTAGGGGCGCGGCCGGCCCCCACGGTTCGGCAGCCCCACGGCCCCGCCGCGCCCGCACATGTCCGAACAAAAGATCTGATCTTCGGCGGCGGCCTTGACAGCCCCCAGTGCCGGTGACAGCATTGTCAGCACCGATTCACGCGCGTGAACTACGGAAGTTCCAGCACCGCCGAGTCCACCCATCCGCATCCGTCAAAGAGGACAGGAAGGCACACCCCATGAGCACATCACCCGCCTCGCTCTCCGTCGCCGTCATCGGCGCCGGCATGGCCGGAACCACCCACGCCAATGCCTGGCGCCAGGTCGGCACCGTCTACGACCTCGGGCTGCCCAAGGTCCGCCTGGCCGCCATCGCAGACGCCTACGAGCCCTTCGCGCGCGACGCCGCCGAGCGCTACGGCTACGAGAAGGCCGTCACCGACTGGCGCGACATCGCCGACGACCCGAGTATCGACATCGTCTCCATCGTGGTGGGCAACGCCCTGCACCGCGAGATCGCCGAGGCCCTCATCAAGGCCGGCAAGCACGTCCTGTGCGAGAAGCCCCTGTCCGACACCCTCGAGAGCGCCAAGGCGATGGCCGAGGCGGAGAAGAGCGCCGGCGTCGTCACCGCCACAGGCTTCACCTTCCGCCGCAACGCCGCCGTCGCCGAGCTCGCCAAGCTCGTGGACACCGGGCATCTGGGCGAGATCAACCACTTCGACGCCCGCTACTGGTGCGACTACGGCGCCGACCCCACCACCCCCATGGCCTGGCGCTACAAGGGCCCCATGGGCTCGGGCGCCCTGGGCGACGTCGGCAGCCACCTCATCGACACCGCGGAGACCATCTGCGGGCCCCTGGTGAGTGTGTCGGGCGCGGCCATGATGACCTCGATCAAGCAGCGCCCCGTCGCGGCCGGCCACGTCACCCGCGGCACCGCGCTGGACACGACCAACGCCGTCTACGAGAACGTGGAGAACGACGACGTCGCCACCTTCACCGCGACCTTCGCCAATGGCGCCATCGGCACCTTCTCCTGCTCGCGCGTGGCCTGGGGCCTGCCCAACTCCCTCATGGTGGACGTGCTGGGCTCCAAGGGCCGGGCCTCCTGGGACCTCGCCCGCTGCGGCGAGATCAAGGTCGACGACGTCAACTCCCCCGCGGGCCTGGGTGGCGCGCGCCGGGTCCTGGTCAACCCGGACTTCCCCTACTTCGAGCGCGGCTCCTCGATGGCCTTCGGCGGGGTGGGGCTGACCCAGATCGAGCAGTTCACCTACCAGGCCCACGCCTTCCTCCAGCAGGTCGCCGGCGTCACGGGCGAGGGCGTCCTGCCGCCCTGCGCCACCTTCGCGGCCGGATACCGCGAGATGCGCATCGCCGACGCCATCGCGCGATCTGCCGCCAGCGGCGGCGCCGCCGTCGACGTCTCCGGATTCTGAGCGCCTCCGCCCGAGCCACCAGCAACCCACCACTTGATCGAAGGAGATCACCCACCATGGCACTGAACTACGGCGCCTACACCGCCTGCCTGTCCGACCGCCCCCTGACCGCCGCCCTCGACGTCCTCAAGGAGGCGGGGCTGACCGGCGCGGAGGTCAACGTCGGCGGCTTCATCCCCTCGCCCCACTGCCCCGTCGACGCTCTGCTGGTGTCCCAGGCGGCCCGCGAGGACTACCTCGGGATCTTCGCCGAGCGCGGCATGAGGCTCTCGGGCCTCAACACCTCCGGCAACCCCACCTCGCCGCTGCCCAACGAGGGCCTCAAGCACGCCGAGGACATCCGCAACGCCATCCGCCTGGCCGGGGCGCTGGGGGTGGGCGAGATCGTCACGATGTCCGGCACGCCGGGCACCGACCCCACCGCCAAGTACCCGACCTGGGTGGTCAACCCCTGGAACGGCATCGACATGGAGATCCTGGACTACCAGTGGAGCGTCGTCGTCCCCTTCTTCAAGGAGATCGACGCCCTGGCCCGGGACAACGACGTGCAGGTCTGCCTGGAGCTCCACCCGCGCAACCTCATCTTCAACGTGCCCGCCTTCGAGCGGCTCGTCGAGGAGACCGGCGCCACCAATATCAAGGTGAACATGGATCCCTCGCACCTCTTCTGGCAGCAGATGGACCCCATCGCCGCCACGAAGCGCCTGGGCAGGCTCATCGGCCACGTCCACGCCAAGGACACCAAGATCTTCCCCGGCGCCGCCTACCGCGGCGTGCTCGACACCGACTTCGGCCACGTCCCGGCCGAGGCGGAGGGCAAGGTCCCCGTGGCCTACGGCTACTGGTGCAACGCCTGGCCCGAGGACCCCGCCTGGCGCTTCGTCGCCTTCGGCCTGGGCCACGACGCCGACTACTGGGCCGAGTTCCTGCGCGCCATCGCCGAGGTCGACCCGGAGATGAACGTCAATATCGAGCACGAGGACGCCGAGTACGGCAATGTGGAGGGCCTCAAGCTCTCCGCGGCGAACCTCCTGGCGGCCGCAGCCAAGCTCTGAGCGCGCACCATGACCAGGGCGTTGCGTCCTGATCGATCCTCCTATCCACCCTTCTCACCCGACGGCGGGCCAGCCATGAACGCACCCCTTCTCTCCTCAGCGCTCGTGGCCGCGCCCGCCGTCGGTCTCCTCCCCGACGCCGCCACCACGGGGCCGGCGGCCGCCTGGGCGCTCCTCCTCGTCGGGGCGCTGCTCGTGGGCCTGTCCAAGACCGCCCTGCCCGGCGTCACCACGATCGCCGTCGCCATGTTCGCCCAGGTGCTCCCCGCCAAGGAGTCCACCGGCGTCATGCTCCTGCTGCTCCTGACCGGTGACCTCCCCGCCATCTGGACCTACCGGCGCGACGCCGACGCCGCCATGCTCAGGCGGCTCGTTCCCGCCGTCGTCGTCGGCGTGCTGCTCGGCGCGCTCTTCCTGCGCATGGCCTCCGATGACCTCATGCGCCGCGTCATCGGCTGGTTGCTCATCATCCTCATCGTCGTCACACTCGCGCAGCGGGGCCGCGGCAGGCGACGTGGCCGGGGCCCGGGGCCCCAGGCCGCGAGCGCGGGAGCCAGCCCCGCCGATGGCACGGGCTCGGCCTCCCGGGCGGGCTCCTCCCCCATCGCCCGCATGGTCTACGGGGCGCTGGCAGGATTCTCCACGATGGTCGCCAACGCGGGCGGCCCCGTGACGAGCCTGTACTTCCTGGCCTGCCGCTACCCGGTCAAGGCCTTCCTGGGGACGACCGCCTGGTTCTTCTTCCTGGTCAACCTCACCAAGCTCCCCTTCAGCATCGCCCTGGGCATCATCCACCCCTCCGCCCTGGCGCTCGTCGCGGAGCTCATCCCGGCGGTGCTCGTGGGGGCGCTGGCCGGCAGGCTCCTGGCCGACCGCATGCCGCAGCGCGTCTTCGACCCCATCGTCATGATCCTCACCATCGTCGCCGCCCTCCCCCTCATCGCCTGAGCCACAGCCTCTCCAGCTCCTATGAGCGGCCTGTGGGTGTTCCCACAGGCACGGGGAACAACCGGTTGAGGGACTTTGGTCGCCCTCGGGCGCCGAGAGGGGCACAATCGGTTATGAAGTGCCGGCCGCCGACCGGCGCCGCCGCTCGACGTCGAGATGAGAGAAGGACCAGCACCGTGGCGCGCAGCATCTACATCGCATCCCCCAACGCAGGAACCGGCAAGTCGACGGTGGCCCTCGGCCTGGTCACCGTGCTCGCGAAGGTCGTCGCCAAAGTCGGCGTCTTCCGCCCCTTCGTGGACTCGCGCGACGAGCACCCCTTCCTCGACCTCCTCCTGGCCCACTCCGGCTCGTCCCTGCCCGCCGAGCAGTGCGTCGGCGTCACCTGGGACGAGTTCCACGCCGACCCCGAGGAGGCGCTGCCACGGATCGTCGACGCCTACCGCGCTGTCGCCCGCGAGCACGACGTCGTCATCATCGACGGCTCCGACTTCACCGACGTCGCGGGCAACCCCGAGCTGTCCTTCAACGCGCGCGTCGCCGCCAATATCGGCGCCCCCATGCTGCTCGTCGTCTCCGGCGAGGGCTCCCCCGAGGAGGTGCGCGCCAGCGTCGAGGTCTCCATGGCGGAGATCTCCGACAACCTCGGGCGCACTGCCGCGGTCCTGGCCAACCGCTGCCCCGAGGCCTCCCGGCAGGCGATCGCAGAGGCCCTCGGCGGCATCGAGGGCGTCACCGCCTCCACCCTGCCCGAGGTGCCCCTCCTGTCGGCCCCGTCGGTCGGGGAGATCCTCGACGCCGTCGACGGCACCCTCATCTCCGGCGACACCGCCCTGCTCGAGCGCGAGGCCGAGTCCGTCCTCATCGGCGCCATGGACGTCTCCCACCTCCTCGACCACCTCAAGGGGGGCCAGCTCGTCATCGTGCCGGCCGACCGCTCCGCCGTGCTCATCTCGCTGGCGGCCGCCCAGGCCTCCTCCACCTTCCCCACGCTGTCCGGCCTCGTGCTCAACGGAGGCTTCGACGTCGCCCCGCACGCGCTGAGCATCGTCAAGGGCCTCGGACTGACCCTGCCGATCATCACCTCGCCGATGGACACCTACGCCGCCGCCTCCGCGGCCGGCTCGGTCAAGGGCTACCTGGCCACCGCCTCGAAGCACAAGCTCGACGTCGCCATCACCGCCTTCGAGAAGGAGGCGGATATCGCCTCCCTCATGGCGGCCCTCGAGGTGGAGCCCTCCGACGTCGTCACCCCGATCATGTTCCAGGCCGAGCTGGTGGAGCACGCCAAGGCCCGCACCACCACGATCGTCCTGCCCGAGCCCGACGACGACCGCGTCCTGGAGGCCGCCGACGCCATCCTGCGCCGGGGCATCGCCGCCATCGTCCTGCTGGGCGACGAGACCACGGTCCGCTCCCGGGCCGCCGAGCTCGGCCTGGACATCTCCGCCGCGCGCGTCGTCTCGCCCTCGGACCCCGAGCTGCTGGAGAAGTACGCCGCCGAGTTCGCCCGCCTGCGCGCCAAGAAGGGCGTCACCCTGGAGCAGGCGCGCGAGAAAGTCCAGGACGTCTCCTACTTCGGCACCATGATGGTCCACATGGGCGACGCCGACGGCATGGTCTCCGGCGCCGCGCACACGACCGCCCACACGATCGTCCCCTCCTTCCAGATCATCAAGACCAAGCCGGGGACCTCCATCGTCTCCTCCGTCTTCCTCATGCTCCTGGAGGACCGCGTCCTCGTCTACGGCGACTGCGCCGTCAACCCCGAGCCCACCGCCGAGCAGCTCGCCGATATCGCCATCTCCTCGGCCGAGACGGCCCGCCAGTTCGGCGTCGAGCCGCGCGTGGCCATGCTGTCCTTCTCCACCGGCACCTCCGGCAAGGGCGCGGACGTGGACAAGGTCCGCCGGGCCACCGAGCTGGTGCGCGCCAAGGCGCCCGAGCTCGCCGTCGAGGGCCCCATCCAGTACGACGCCGCCATCGACCCGACCGTCGCGGCGAAGAAGGCCCCGGGATCGGCGGTGGCCGGCAAGGCCACGGTCTTCATCTTCCCGGACCTGTCCAGCGGCAACATCGGCTACAAGGCCGTCCAGCGCTCCTCGGGCGCCGTCGCCGTCGGCCCGGTCCTCCAGGGGCTCAACAAGCCCGTCAACGACCTGTCCCGCGGGGCGCTGGTCGAGGACATCGTCAACACCGTGGCCATCACCGCGGTCCAGGCCCAGGGCTGACCGGCCACCGCGGCCCCACCCCTCCCCCTCCCCCCACGAAAGGCAGACATGACCACCCGAACCGTCCTCGTCATCAACTCCGGCTCCTCCTCCATCAAGTACCAGCTCGTCGACCCGGACTCCGGCGCCTCCCTGGCCTCAGGGCTCGTCGAGCGCATCGGCGAGGCCGAGGGCGCCATCAAGCACAAGCACGGCGAGGACGTCACCGAGCTGACCGAGCCCGTGCCCGACCACGGCGCCGGGCTGAAAGAGGTGCTGCGCCTCTTCGATGAGAAGGGCCCGGCCCTCGCCGAGGCGAACATCGTGGCCGTGGGCCACCGCGTCGTCCAGGGGGGCAAGTACTTCTCCGGCCCGGCGCTCATCGATGACGACGTCGTGGCCACCATTGAGAAGCTCGTGCCGCTCGGCCCCCTGCACAACCCCGCCCACCTCAAGGGCATCGAGGTGGGCCGCGAGCTCCTCTCCGACGTCCCGCACGTCGCCGTCTTCGACACCGCGTTCTTCCAGGACCTGCCCGAGGAGGCGGCCCGCTACGCCCTCAACCGGGAGGTGGCCGACACCTACGAGATCCGCCGCTACGGCGCCCACGGCACGTCCCACCAGTACGTCTCCGGCGTCGTCGCCGACACGCTCGGCCGCGACGACCTCAAGCAGGTGGTCCTCCACCTGGGCAATGGGGCCTCCGCCTCCGCCGTCGTCGCTGGGCACGCCAAGGACACCTCCATGGGCCTGACCCCGCTGGAGGGCCTCGTCATGGGTGGGCGCACCGGCGACATCGACCCGGCCGCCGTCTTCCACCTCGCGCGCGTGGCGGGCAAGGGCGTCGACGAGATCGACCATCTCTTCAACCGCGAGTCCGGAATGAAGGGCCTGAGCGGTGACAACGACATGCGCGCCGTGTGGGCCCGCATCGAGTCGGGCGAGGCCCAGGCCCGTGAGGCCATGGACATCTACATGCACCGCCTGGTCAAGTACGTCGGCGCCTACACCGCCGTCATGGGCGGCCTCGACGCCCTGACCTTCACGGCCGGCATCGGTGAGAACGACGCGAACCTGCGCGCCGAGCTCTGCGAGCGCCTGGCATACATGGGAATCCGGATCGACGGCGAGGCGAATGCCATCCGCTCCTCCGAGGCGCGTATCATTTCGACTCCGGAATCCACCGTCACCGTACTCGTGGTTCCCACCAACGAGGAGCTCGCCATCGCGCGTCAAGCGATGACCCTGGTTCAAGGCTGATCTGAGGCTTTCCCGACGCCGACCACGGCGGCTCCTCGAACGGGCCCGGTCGCAGCTCCCCGCTGCGGCCGGGCCCGCTGGTTCCGGCCGGGCCCCGCAAGGGGCATACAGGGCCTATAGAACACTTTGTGTTGGTTCGAGGACTGGTTTTCGTTGGAATCGAGGGGTTTCCTCGGTGTCCGAGTCGGTTCGTCCCAACTTCATCCCCGGACATTCTGTGCTGGTCGAACACGGGGCTTTCGTTGCAATGGCGGGGCAAACCCGCGTCTTGACTCACTAATCGGGCAGTAGGGACCATGGACATACCGTGTTGGCTGGGCGCTGGGCTTCCGTTGCGATCTCAGCGAAATCGCTCTGCTGAAGCCAGGTGCTGCCCCCACCCACGCCTCCCGATCCCACCCGCGCCGCACCACCACCACAAACCCAGGTGAGCCATCCCCCGATAGGCCGCTGCCGTGACTGTCTGGACGGGGGTTCGGCCCTCTGGACGGGCTCTTCCCCGTCAGGACGGCGGTAGCGCCCCCGTCCAGAGGCGCAAGACCCCGGTCTGTTGCCCGAACCCGCGTCCAGACGGGCAGCGAGGAGCGCGCCGTGGGTGTCGCTGGCGACGCCACGCCGTCGGAAGCACCTGGAGACCGTCTGAAGCACCCCCAGACCGTTGAAAGCACCCCGTAGCAGGGTGCTCAAGACGGTCTGGGGGTGCTCTGGACGGCTTGGGGAGACTCTCGACGAGGAGGCGCCAGCGGTGCTGCCGTCGTCACCGCCCCGTGACTCTATGCAGGACCACCGTGGGCGTCACAGCGACGCCGCGGCCCCCAGCATGCCCAGGCCGAGGAGCGCCACCACGATCCCGGCGGCAGTCGCTTTGAGCTCCTTGCGGGACCGGTGCTCGTGGAGGATGAGGAGCGCCCCCAGGGTCGCGACGATGAAGCCGAGCTGGGACAGCGTGAAGCCGGTGGCCACCCCGACCTTCCCCGTCGCCCACAGCATGAGGGCGTTGCCAAGGCACCAGACGGCCCCTGCCCCGAACGCTGGGAGGCGCCTCGGCCCCGCGATGGGCTCACGCCTGGGCAGGACCACCATGGTGAGGACCGCGCCGAGGAGCACGCCGATCCCCATCGGGCCCAGGGCGTGGTCGGAGGGCACCTCCACTTCCCGGAGCACCGAGGCGTACGAGCCGTAGAGCACTGAGGTGATCGTGGTGCTGATCAATCCTCGACGGCGAGCCGCCGCATCGGGCCCCGGGCCGGCGCCGGCCTTCTCCTGCCATGAGCAAGCCGTGCCGCCAATGCTGATGAGCAGCAGTGCTGCCAGTCCGAGGGGCATGGCCCCGGGCGCCCGCCACTCGCCGAACAGCACAATGCCGAGCATCGCGTTGATGCTCAGCTGCATCGCGCTGGTCAGTGGCTGGGTCAGAGCGACGCCCCAGGCCATGTAGGCGCGCAGCATGAAGATCTGACCGCCGGTCCACATGAGACCGCAGACGATGCCCCACACAAGGGACCGGCCGTACCAGGGGGCGCCCAGGAGCAGGGCGGCGAGGATACTGCCCGTTCCCGCCCCAAGAAGCACCATCGTGTTCTGGCGCCTGGGATCGGTGGGGAACGCTCCCAGAAGGAGGGCCATGACGCCCCACAGGACCGAGGGGATAAGGGCGAGGGCGATGTTCATCGCCATAGTTTACGGTCCCGGAACCGCGCGGGGGTCGAGTCCGCTGGGGCAAGGTCCGATCAGGCGGTGGCGCCCAGCGGCCAAGGGCCAGAGGCCCTCAGAAGAGCGTGCCGCGCTCGGCGCGCAGGCGGGCGCGACGAGCGGCCGTGGCGCCGGGCACCGCGGCGGGCTCCCCGGATGCGCCGGTCGGCCCCGACGGCGTCCGCGAGCCGTCGGCACTGGGCGCGCCTGACGGCGTCGGGGAGGCGCCGACCCCCGGCCAGCCCGGCCCGCTGGGTACAGCGGCGCCCCGCTGGTAGGCGGTGGCGGCGGCGCGGGCGCGGGTGTCGGCCGCCTCGTTCATGGGGTGGCCGACGTGGCCCCGCACCCATTCGAAGCGCACCTGGCGCCCGGCCAGGGCCTCATCGAGGGCGCGCATGAGGTCCTCGTTGAGGACGGGCTTGCCGTCGGCCTTGCGCCAGCCGCGCTTCTTCCAGCCGTGGCGCCACTTGGTCAGGGAGTTGATGACGTACTGGGAGTCCGCCTGGATGAGGAGCTCCTCCCCCGCCAGGCCCGCGGCCGCCGTCGTCCGCAGGAGCTCGAGGACGGCGGTGAGCTCGCCGCGGTTGTTGGTGGACTCGGGCCAGCCCCCGGCCGCCCAGCAGCCCTCGTCCACGTACCACGCCCAGCCCGCGGGACCGGGGTTGCCCAGGGCGGACCCGTCCGCCGCCGCGATGATCGTCATGCCGCCCAGCCTATAGGCCGCGGCCGGCCGGTCCGCACCGCTCGATGGTCCGGGCGCTTCAGCCGCTCAGCCCGGGGAAGAGCCGGGACAGGCCGGCTGCCAGCATGCTCACGGCGATGGCGGCCAGGATCATCCCCATGAGCCGGGTCATAATGGTGCGCAGCGTAAGCGACATGTGCCGCCCGATGGTGCTGGAGAAGTGCAGCACGGCGCCCAGCGCCCCCAGGACCAGGACGAGGGAGAGCACGACGGCGGCGATCCCCTTCGCGCCGCCGGCCTGGGTGAACAGGACGATAATGGTGGTGATGGTCCCGGGACCCACGATTATGGGGAAGGTCATGGGGTAGAAGGCGACGTCGTTGGCGGCGGCGTAATCGACGGCGTGGGCCTTCTCCGTCTTGCTGCCCTCGTGCGCGCTCGAGCCGCGCCCGCTCAGCATGCCCAGCGCGATGGTGAGCAGGACCAGGCCGCCGGCGACCCGGAAGTCGTCGATGCTGATCCCGAAGAAGCGCAGCAGGGCCGAGCCGCTGACCGCGACCACCGCGCACATGAGGGCGCTGAACAGGGTCGTGCGCCAGGCGGTCCGCCGCTGCTGGGCCGGCTCCTGGCCGGCTGTCAGGGACAGGAAGAGCGGCAGGTTGACGAAGGGGTTCATAATGGCGAAGAAGGCACCCAGAGCCTTGACGAGCAGGGTGAGGTCCATGGCGCCATTGTGCCCCCTTCTCACGATCGTGGGGCGCGCACCACCACGGTGCGCGCCCCACGCCGGATGAGCGGGCGGTCCGCCCGCGACGCCTCAGGCGTCCAGGTCGGTCTCGAGGAGGGCCTTGAGGTCGGCCAGGGCGGCGTCAGCGCCGTCGGCGTCCGAGGCCAGGGTGACGACGTCGCCGAAACCGGCGCCAAGGGTCATGACACCGAGGATGGAGGAGGCGTCGACCGGCGCACCGCCCTCCTTGGCGATGGTGACGGGGACGCCCTTCTCGGCGACGGCCTTGACGAAGGTGGCGGCGGGACGGGCGTGAAGACCGACCTTGGAGGCGATGGTGGCGGTGACCTGAGCCATAGTTGTGCTCCTTAGGATGAGGGACAGGCGCGCGGGCGCAGCGGTCCTGATGGTGTGCAGCGATCCCGCTGAACGTGTCACAGCCTATCCGTTTTGATCCTCCGCGCGCATGTCTCGCGTGGGATCAGTCACGACGGCATGTAGGGAGCGACCACGATCTGCGCGCGCTGGAGCTCCTTGACGTCGCTATAGCCGGTCGTGGCCAGGGTGCGGCGCAGGGCGCCCATGATGTTGAGCGTGCCGTCGGCGCGGTCGGAGGGGCCGTTGAGGATCTCCTCGAGGGTTCCCACGGTGCCCACGTGGGTGCGGTAGCCGCGCGGGAGCCGGGCGTGGTAGGCCTCCGAGCCCCAGTGGTAGCCGCCGCCCGGCGCCTCGGCGGCGCGGGCCAGGGCGGCGCCGAGCATGACGGCGTCGGCCCCGCAGGCGATGGCCTTGACGACGTCGCCGGAGTTGCCGACCCCGCCGTCGGCGATGACGTGGACGTAGCGGCCCCCGGACTCGTCCATGTAGTCGCGCCTGGCGGCGGCCACATCGGCGACGGCGGTGGCCATGGGCATGTGGAGGCCGAGGACCTGCCGGATGGAGGAGGACGCGCCGCCTCCCTGCCCGACGAGCACGCCAGCGGCCCCGGTGCGCATGAGGTGGAGGGCCGCCGTGTAGGTGGTGACCCCGCCGACGACGACGGGCACGTCGAGCTCGTAGATGAAGCGCTTGAGGTTGAGCGGCTCCTTGGCCCCGGAGACATGCTCGGCCGAGACCGTGGAGCCCCGGATGATGAGCAGGTCAACGCCGGCCTCGATGACGGCGCGCCAGTGCTCGAGCGTGTGGTTGGGGCTGAGCCTGCCCGCGACGACGGCGCCCGAGGCCCGCAGCGCCGCGACGCGCTCGGCGATGAGGCCGTGGTCCACGCGACGCGAGTAGACATCCTGCAGGACGCGCGTGGCCTCCTCGGGGGCGGCCGAGCGGATGCGCGCGTAGGCCTCGGAGGGGTCCTCGTAGCGGGTCCACAGGCCCTCCAGGTCGAGGGCGCCGATGCCGCCCAGGCTGCCGACGGCGATCGCGCTGCCGGGGCTCATCGCGGAGTCCATGGGGGCGGCCATGACGGGCAGGTCGACGTGGTAGGCGTCGAGCTGCCAGCCGACGCGCACGTCGCGCACGTCCCGGGTGCGCCGGGAGGGGACGAGGGCGATGTCCTCGAAGGAGTAGGCCTGGTGGGCGCGCTTGGAGCGCCCGATCTCGATCTCACCGCTCATGGCCCGATCCTAGACGGGCGCTCCCGGCCACCGCCCGCGGGGCGCCCGGATACGTGTCAGTGCCCAGTGGCATCCTGGGTCCATGAGCGCAGAACCCGCCGCATGGGCCTCCGGACCACTCCTCGGATTCGACACCGAGACCACGGGCGTCGATCCCACCAGCGAGCGCCTGGTGACCGCCGCACTGGTGGCGCGCGGGCCACGCGGGGCCGACGGCGCGCGGTCCCAGTCCGTCACCACGTGGCTCGCCGATCCCGGGGTCGAGATCCCGGCGGCGGCCGCCGCCGTCCACGGGATCACCACCGAGCGCGCGCGGGCGGAGGGGCGCGCCATCGAGGAGGTCCTCGCCGAGGTCTCCGACGTCCTCGTCACCGCGATGGGGGCGGGCACCCCCGTGGTCGCCTTCAACGCCTCCTATGACCTCACCCTCCTGGAGGCCGAGCTCTCCCGCCATGGCCTGGCCACCATGCGCGAGCGCCTGGGACGCGAGCTGGGGCCGATCCTCGATCCGCTGGTCATCGACCGCGCCGTGGACCGCTTCCGCCGGGGCAAGCGGCGCCTGGGGGACATGGCCGCCGTCTACCGCGTTCCGGTGGATGAGGCCCTGCACACGGCGGAGGTCGATGTCATCGCCACGCTCGACGTCCTCGAGGCGATCCTCACCGCCCACCCGGCGGTGGCCGCCACCCCCGCCGAGGAACTGGTGGCCGTGCAGGCGCGCTACCACCGGCAGTGGGCGGAGTCCTTCAACGAGTGGCTGGCGAGGAAGAACCCGGGCCGGCCCGGGGCGCAGACCGCCTGGCCGCTGCCGGACTCCGCACTGGCCTGAGAGCCGCCGCCAGCCCGTGCGAGCGGGCGGGCGCGAGTGGCGGCGGGGCGCTGGCGCGCTGGCCGGCCAGGCGCCGCCGCCCCAGCGTCCCAGGGCCACGCCGCTCAGTCGCCCTAGGAGCGCGACTGGTAGTTGGGGGCCTCGGCAGTCATCATGACGTCGTGCGGGTGGGACTCCTTGAGCCCCGCGGAGGTGATCCGGACGAACTGCCCGCGCTCCTTGAGCTCGGGGATCGTGCGGGCTCCCACGTAGAACATCGACTGGTGGAGGCCTCCCACCAGCTGGTAGACGACGTCGGCCAGCGTGCCGGAGTACGGCACCTGGCCCTCGATGCCCTCGGGGACGATCTTGGAGTCCGAGGAGACGTCGGCCTGGAAGTAACGGTCCTTGGAGTAGGAGCGGCGCCCGCGCGAGCTCATCGCGCCGAGCGAGCCCATGCCGCGGTAGCGCTTCCACTGCTTGCCGTTGACGAAGACGAGGTCCCCCGGCGACTCGGTGCATCCGGCCAGCAGGGAGCCCAGCATGACCGTGTCCGCGCCGGCCACGAGGGCCTTGGCGATGTCGCCCGAGTACTGCAGGCCGCCGTCGGCGATGAGCGGGATGCCCGCGGGACCGCAGGCGCGCGCGGCCTCGTAGACGGCGGTCACCTGGGGGACGCCGACGCCCGCGACGACGCGGGTGGTGCAGATCGAGCCCGGGCCCACGCCGACCTTGACGGCGTCGACCCCGGCGTCGATGAGCGCCTGGGCGCCCTCACGGGTGGCGACGTTGCCGCCGATGACCTGGACGCGGGAGAAAGCCGGGTCGGACTTGAGGCGCGAGATCATCTCCAGCGCCAGGCGCGCCCCGCCATTGGCGGTGTCGACGACGAGCACGTCCACGCCGGCCTCGGCCAGGGCGGTGGCCCGCTCCCAGGTGTCACCCCAGTAGCCGACGGCGGCGCCGACGACGAGCCGGCCCTCGGCGTCCTTCGTGGCGTTGGGGTACTGCTCGGTCTTGACGAAGTCCTTGACGGTGATGAGACCGGTGAGGCGCCCGGCGTCGTCGATGAGGGGGAGCTTCTCGATGCGGTGCTCGGCGAGCAGGGCCTTGGCATCCTCGCGCGAGATGCCGGTGCGCCCGGTGACGAGGCGCTCGCGCGGGGTCATGCAGTCGCGCACGCGGATCGTCGACCACTTCTCGGCCGGGACGAAGCGCAGGTCGCGGTTGGTGATGATGCCGTGGAGCTCGCCGCCGGGGCCCACCACGGGCAGGCCGGAGACCTTGTACTGGCCGCACAGCTCATCGAGCTGGGAAATGGTGGCGTCCGGGCCGACGGTCACGGGGTCGGACACCATGCCGGACTCCGAGCGCTTGACACGGCGCACCTGGTCGGCCTGGTCCTCGATGGACAGGTTGCGGTGGAGGATGCCCATGCCGCCCTGCCGGGCCATGGCGATGGCCATCTCCGACTCGGTGACGGTGTCCATGGCGGCGCTGAGCAGCGGTGTTGACAGGGTGATCCCACGGGTCAGGCGGGAGGTCGTATCGACCTCGGAGGGGATGACGTCCGTCAGCCTGGGCAGGAGGAGCACGTCGTCGTAGGTCAGTCCGGTGGGGGCGTAGATGTCGGGGCTGGTGATCGAGTCGCTCACGGTCGCATCGTAGGTCGGCGGCGGGCAGCGGCGCATCCCAGGTCCGCCTGCCGCGGTCAGCGGGGCGAGCGCCATCGCTCCCCCGAGGGCCGGGATGGCCTCAGCGCGCTGGGGACTCTCGGAGAACGCTCGGATCCCCCGGCGGCCGTGCGGCTGCCGGGGGATCCGAGAGGCGCGGGCTCGTGCCCGCGGGAGTCACTTCGTGACGACCGCGAGGACGTCGCGGGCGGAGAGGATGAGGTACTCCTCGCCGTCGTACTTGACCTCGGTGCCGCCGTACTTGGAGTAGATGACGACGTCGCCCTCGGCGACATCGACCGGGATGCGGTTGCCGTTGTCGTCGACGCGGCCGGGGCCCACGGCCATGACCTTGCCCTCCTGGGGCTTCTCCTGGGCGGTGCCCGGCAGGACGATTCCGGAGGCGGTGACCTGCTCGGCCTCGACCGTCTGGACGACGATCCGGTCCTCGAGCGGCTTGATGGAGATCGACATTGCGGACCTCCCCTTCTCGCTAGTGGGTGTGATGACGTTGTCTGCCGCGCTCGATGCGCGCTGTGCCGCCGTCGCGGGGGCCGGCAAGCGCTCCTGAGTGCGAGCCGCGGGGCCGGTCGGGCCCCGTGCCGGGAATGAATCTACGTCCGCGATTAGCACTCAGTCAACGCGAGTGCCAGACGGTCGCGGTGCTTTCGCCGACGGCGTGGCCGGGGGCGCCGGGGCTGAGGAGGCGGCCGCGCGCGGCTCAGCGGTGCGCGCGGGTCCAGGCGACGGCGTCGTCGACGCTCGTCTCATGGCGACCGAGGATCGGATCGCGGCCGCTGAGGGCGTCCCATGCGGCCTTGGGCAGGGCCAGCCCCTCCCTGGCCAGGGCCTTGGCGTAGGTGCCCCGGTCGGCGTGGGCACGGGTGTCCCCCACGCCGTCGGCATCGACGCCCGCCGCGCGGCACAGGGCGACGGCCCGGGGCACGTGGTAGTCCTGCGAGACCATGAGCGCGCGGTCGACGCCGAAGACCTTCTTGGCGCGCACGCATGTGGCGTGGGTGTCGAAGCCCGCGTAGTCGAGGGCGATCGCCTCGGTGGGGACGCCGTCGCGCTCAACGAGGTAGCGGCGCATGGCCTCCGGCTCGTTGTAGTGGGCGTCGCCGTTGTCCCCGGAGACGAGGATCGCGTCGACCTTCCCGTCCCGGTAGAGCTGCGCGGCGGCGTCCAGGCGGTAGGCGAGCCAGGGCGATGGATCGCCGGAGGGGTAGACCTGGGCGCCCAGGACGATCGCGACCGGCGCCGAGGGGGTTCCGCCCTCGCCCGGATCGTACAGCCGCCCCGCGCTGGCGCCAGCCACCCAGATGGCGGGCGAGGCGAGGAGGACGACGGCGAGGCCGAGGCATCCCAGGATGATGCGACGGCACCGCCTGGGGCGGGGAGAGCGCCGCTCGTGGGCCTCGCCGTCGGCGCGCTCCGCGCTCGGCGCGCCCGGGCTGGCCGGCGCGCCCGGCATACCCGCGCTGGCCGGAGTCGTGTTCGGCGCGCCCGGGCTCCTCGAGCCCTCCGGGTTCGCGCTGCTCGCGACGTCGTGCCCGGGGTCGGTCATTCTTCCCTCCTCATCGGATCCGCCATGGCATGCGGACCACCTTAGGGCCGCCGGGCCCGGATGGCGACGGGGAGAACTGAACACATGCCATGATCGGGGCGATGACTGACTCCCCGCACGACACCGCCACGACTGAGCCCGATCACACCGAGCAGCCCGCCGCGCCCTCCGACCAGGCCGCCCAGCCCACGCAGCCCGCCGCGCCCTCCGACCCGGCGGCGCTCGCCCTCATGCCCCTCCTCACCCCGGAGGGCTGGGCGCTGCTCGGCTCGCTGCCCCCGTATGACGAGGCTGAGGCGCTCAGCCTCACCGAATCCCTGCGCGAGGAGGGCCACTCCCCCGAGCTCGTCGCTGCGGCGCTGTCGCAGCAGCGCCTGCGGGGGCGGGCCGAGGCCAAGTTCGGCCCCTTCGCCACGGCCATGCTCTTCACCCCCGATGGGCTGGAGCAGGCCACGCGCCTGGCCGTCGCCGCCCGGCACGCCGCCCGCTACTCGGCGGCAGGGGCGAGCAGGGTCGCGGACCTCGGCTGCGGCATCGGCGGGGATGCCATGGCCCTGGCCGGGCTCGGGCTCGCCGTGCTCGCCGTCGAGCGCGACGAGGCGACGGCGGCGCTGGCCACGATCAACCTCATGCCCTTCGAGCAGGCGCGGGTGCGCTGCGCCGACGCCCTGGGCATCGACCTTGAGGCCGAGGGTGTCGACGCCGTCTTCGCCGACCCTGCCCGGCGCGCCGGGGGCCGCCGCATCACGGACCCGGAGCAGTGGTCCCCCGCTCTGTCCGAGCTGCTGGCGCTGCGCGAGTCGGTTCCCGCCCTCGGCCTCAAGGTGGCGCCGGGGCTCGACCACGCAGCCATCCCCGACGACGCCCATGCGCAGTGGGTGAGCGTCGATGGCGCCGTCGTCGAGGCCGGGCTGTGGTTCGGGCCGCTGGCGCCCGAGGGCCCGGGGCGCTCGGCTCTGTGCCTGCGCACCGGCGGCGCGGATGGGGCATCCGCTGAGGCCGGCGGGACTGGCGCGGTGAGCGCGTCGGTGCTGCGCGATGAGAGCGGCGCCGCGCCGTCGTCACAGCCCGAGCAGGCCGAGCCCATCGGGGGAATCGACGAGCTCGGCGCGCTCATCATCGAGCCCGACGGCGCCGCCATCCGCGCGGGCCTGGTGGCGCAGGTGGCCAGGAGCGCGGGTGCCCGGCCCGTCGGCTCGCGCATCGCCTACCTGACGGCGGATGAGGCGCCGGGCGCGGAGCTCGAGCCCTTCGTGCGGGCTTGGCGGATCGTGGACGTCCTGCCGCTGCACCTGAAGTCCCTCAAGGCGCGGGTGCGCGAGCGCGGCATCACCCGCCTGGAGATTCACAAGCGCGGCGTCGACGTCTCCCCCGACCAGCTCCGCACGGCCCTGCGGCTGCGCGGGGGCAAGGGCAACGAGGGCGAGACCTGGCTGCTCACCCGCATCGGCGCCCAGGGCGGCGAAGGGGAGAAAGGCTCCAAAGGCGCGAAAGGCGCCGTCCTCGTCGTCGCCCCAACTCCTTAGCCCCGCTTATCACCGAGACCGGGCGAACAGCACGGCGAAACCGGGCGGTTTTCCACAGATCCGAATCTCGCCGTGCTGTTCGCCCGGTCTCGTTCATAGGGTGGGGCGATGAAGGGACGGGTCAGGGGATGCGGGCGATGATCGTGTCGAGCGGCATGCCGGAGTCGGGAGCGAAGTCCAGGGGCGAGGGCTCGACGCCGGCGCGCACGGCAGCCGCCCCCAGGGCCGCGATCTGGGCCCCGTTGTCCGTGCAGTAGCGCAGCGGCGGGATGCGCAGCGCGATCCCCGCCGCCTCGCAGCGCTCGGCAGCGAGCTCGCGCAGCCGGGAGTTCGCCGAGTAGCCGCCGCCGATGACGAGAGTGTCGCAGTCGGCGTCGAGGCAGGCGGCCACGGCCTTGGCGGTCAGCGAGTCGTTGATCGCCTCGGAGAACGCCGCGCAGATGTCGTCGACGGGGACCTCCTTCCCGCCGTCCTCCAGGGACTCCACATAGCGGGCCACGGCCGTCTTGAGGCCGGAGAAGGAGAAGTCGTAGCGGTGGCGCTCGCGGTCCTTGGCGGCGGCCAGCCCCCTCGGGAAACGGATCGCCTCGCGGTCGCCCGCCTGGGAGTGGCGGTCGACATGCGGGCCGCCGGGGTAGGGCAGGCCGAGGAGGCGGCCGACCTTGTCGAAGGCCTCCCCCGCGGCGTCGTCGAGGGTGCCTCCGAGTTCGACGACGTCGGTGGCGATGTCCCGGATGCTCAGGATGTTCGAGTGCCCGCCGGAGACGATGAGCCCGATGAAGCGCTCGGGCAGGGGCCCGTCGACGAGCTCGTCGACGGCGAGGTGCCCGATGACATGGTTGACGCCGTAGATCGGCTTGCCGAGCGACGTGGCGAGCGCCTTGGCGGCGGAGATGCCCACGGTGAGCGAGCCGATGAGCCCGGGCCCGGCGCACACGGCGATCGCGTCGACCTCCTCCAGCCCCACCCCGGCACGCTCCAGGGCGGCGTCGAGCGTGGGGACGAAGGACTCCAGGTGGGCGCGGGAGGCGATCTCGGGAATGATCCCACCGAAGCGGGCGTACTCATCCATCGAGGTGGCGGTGACATCGCCGAGGAGCTCGCGGCCGCGCACGAGGGCGACGCCGGTCTCATCACAGGTGGACTCGATGCCGAGGATCAAGGGTTCGCTCACGGCGCTCAGCCTAGTACGCGCTGGGGCGGCCACCTGTGCGGTGGCCGTCCCAGCGGCAAGGCGCGTGCGCGCCGTCATCCCCCGTGCCCGGGAGGCGGAACTCAGTGCGATCTCAGTGAGCCTTCTGGCCCTTCCACAGCGCGTGGCCGAGGTCGCGGTTGAGGCGCGAGATGACCTCGATCGGCACGGACTTGGGGCACACCGCGGCGCACTCGCCAATATTCGTGCAGCCGCCGAAGCCCTCGGCGTCGTGCTGGTTGAGCATGGAGACCACGCGGGCGAGGCGCTCGGGCTGGCCCTGCGGGAGCAGGCCCAGGTGCGAGATCTTCGCGCCGGTGAACAGCATGGCGGAGGCGTTCGGGCAGGCGGCCACGCAGGCGCCGCAGCCGATGCAGGCGGCGGCCTCGAAGGCGGCGTCGGCCTTCTCCTTCGTCACCGGCACTGAGTGCGCCTCGGGGGCGCCGCCGGTGTTGACCGAGATGTAGCCGCCGGCCTGGACGATGCGGTCCAGGGCGGAGCGGTCCACGATGAGGTCCTTGAGGACCGGGAAGCCGGTGGAGCGCCAGGGCTCGATGGTGATGGTGTCGCCGTCCGCGAAGGAGGGGTCCTCGGCCAGGTGGCGCATGTGCAGCTGGCAGGTGGTGGAGCGGATGGGCCCGTGGGCCTGGCCGTTGATGACCACGCCGCACTGGCCGCAGATGCCCTCGCGGCAGTCGGAGTCGAAGGCGACCGGCTCCTTGCCCTGGGCGAAGAGCTGCTCGTTGAGCAGGTCGAGGACCTCGAGGAAGCTCATGTGCTCCTCGATGCCGGTCATCGAGTACTCCTCGAAGTGGCCCTTGGCGCTCGTGTTCTTCTGGCGCCAGATCTTCAGCTTGATGTTCACTTGTAACTCCGCTGCTTGAGCTCGATGTCCTTGTAGATGAGGTCCTCCTTGTGGAGGATCGGCGGCTGGTTCTCGCCGCCCCACTCCCACGCGGCGACGTAGAGGAACTCGTCGTCGTGGCGCAGTGCCTCGCCCTCGGGGGTCTGAGACTCGGCCCGGAAGTGGCCGCCGCAGGACTCGCGGCGGTGGAGGGCGTCGATGCACATGAGCTCGGCAAGCTCGAAGAAGTCGAGCAGGCGCCCAGCCTTCTCCAGTGCCTGGTTGACCTCCATGGCCTCGCCGGTGACCTTGCCGTCCCTCCAGAACTCCTCCTTGAGGGCGCGGATCTGCTTGATGGCCTCGCGCAGTCCGGCGTCGCGGCGCTCCATGCCGCAGTACTCCCACATGATGCGGCCCAGGGCCATGTGGAAGTCGTCCACGCTCCGGTTTCCGCGCAGCGCCATGAGGCGGTTGACGCGGTCCTCGACACTGGCCTTGGCCTCGGCGATCTCGGGGGCGTTCGGGTCGGCCTTGCCCAGGCGCAGCATGTCCGCCAGGTAGTCGTTCATGGTGTCGGGCAGGACGAAGTAGCCGTCGGCCAGGCCCTGCATGAGGGCGGAGGCGCCCAGGCGGTTCGCGCCGTGGTCGGAGAAGTTGGCCTCGCCGCCGATGTACAGGCCCGGGATGTTGGACTCCAGGTCGTAGTCGACCCACAGCCCGCCCATCGTGTAGTGGACCGCCGGGTAGATGCGCATGGGCACCTCGTAGGGGTCGTCGCCGGTGATGCGCTGGTACATCTCGAACAGGTTGCCGTAGCGGGCGGAGACGGCGTCCTTGCCCAGGCGGCCGATGGCCTCGGAGAAGTCGAGGTAGACACCGCGGCGCATCATGCGCTCGGTGCCGTCCGGGGTGGTCTCCTTGATGGCGGGGCCGACGCCGCGGCCCTCGTCGCACATGTTCTTGGCCTGGCGCGAGGCGATGTCGCGCGGCACGAGGTTGCCGAAGGCCGGGTAGATGCGCTCGAGGTAGTAGTCGCGGTCCTCCTCGGGGATCTGGCGCGGGTCCTTGTCGCAGTCCTCGGCGCGCTTGGGCACCCAGATGCGCCCGTCGTTGCGCAGGGACTCGCTCATGAGGGTGAGCTTGGACTGGAAGTCGCCGGACTGCGGGATGCAGGTGGGGTGGATCTGCGTGTAGCAGGGGTTGGCGAAGTAGGCGCCCTTGCGGTGCGCGCGCCAGATGGCCGTGGCGTTGCAGCCCATGGCGTTGGTCGACAGGAAGAAGACGTTCCCGTACCCGCCGGTGGCCAGGACGACGGCGTCGGCCAGGTGAGTGGTGATCTCACCAGTGACCATGTCGCGCGCGACGATGCCGCGGGCCCGGCCGTCGACGATGATGAGCTCGACCATCTCGTGGCGGCGGAACTCCTTGACCGTCCCGGCGTGCACCTGGCGCTCGAGGGCCTGGTAGGCGCCGATGAGGAGCTGCTGGCCTGTCTGGCCGCGGGCGTAGAAGGTGCGGGAGACCTGGACGCCGCCGAAGGAGCGGTTGTCGAGCAGGCCGCCGTACTCGCGGGCGAAGGGCACGCCCTGGGCGACGCACTGGTCGATGATGTTGGCGCTGACCTCGGCGAGGCGGTAGACGTTGTCCTCGCGGGCGCGGTAGTCGCCGCCCTTGACGGTGTCGTAGAAGAGCCGATAGACGGAGTCGCCGTCGTTGCGGTAGTTCTTCGCGGCGTTGATGCCGCCCTGCGCCGCGATGGAGTGCGCGCGGCGGGCGGAGTCCTGGTAGAAGAACACCTGGACGTTGTAGCCCTGCTCGCCGAGCGACGCGGCGGCGGCGCCACCGGCCAGGCCCGAGCCGACGACGATGATGTCGAGCTTGCGGCGGTTGGCCGGGTTGACGAGCTTGGCGTTGAACTTGCGCTGCTCCCAGCGCTGCGCGATCGGGACGTCGTGCGGGGCCTTGGTGTCGGCGATCTTGTCGCCCTCATAGTAGAGGCCGTCGACGAGCGGCGCCGTCGGGGTGGGGGTCGATGCGGTGGTGTTGCTCATGTCTTTCACTTACCCATCCAGTTGATGCCCGCGTTCGCGGCCTCGACGGCGTACTTCGCGGCGTCCATGGGCTCAGGGGTGAGGCCCAGGAGAATCGCGGTGGGCACGCACATGAAGGCGAAGAAGAGGCCGAAGGCGACGATGAACGCGATGAGGCGGACGAAGGGGATGACGTTGCCGCGGATCGCCCCGAGGGTCTGCAGGGCGGACCACACGCCGTGCCACACGTGCAGGCACAGGGCGGCCAGGGCCACCGCGTAGATGAGCCAGACCCACCACAGCTGGAAGCCGTAGTACATGTTCATGTAGGCGCGGCCGTGCTCGTAGTGCCCGCCGGGCGTCAGGTGGAGAGTGGTGAACTGGAGGATGTGCCAGACGAGGAACAGCAGGAGGATGACGCCGCCCCAGCGCATGGTGCGCATGGCGTAGCGGGAGGCGAAGTAGTCCGCGTTGGACTTCTTCACCGCGTAGGCGTCGTTGCCGCGGGCCTTCTTGTTGCGGATCCACAGGTGGAAGGCGCTGCCGGCGTGGGCGGCGAGGCACACGAGGAGGGCCACGCGCAGGATCCACAGGAAGCCGCTGAAGGGCAGGATCGGGACGAGCAGCTCGCGCAGGAAGTACGCGTAGTGGTCGTAGGCGATCTCACCCTCGAAGTAGTGAGTGTTGCCGTAGGCGTGGAACAGGACGAAGAACAGGAACACGAGGCCTGAGACCGCCATCATGCGCTTCATGAAGACGGTCGTCGTCAACGCGCTCCGCTTCTTGGAGGGAACAGTCGCTTTGGTCACGCGGCGAGCCTACGGATCCCTCGCCGCCGATGTTCGGGACCCTTGGACCCAGAACGTCAGATAACCCGCCCGACCCCGCGTTTCCAGGCAAAACTCTGGACATTTCGCCGTCGCGCGCTGCTGGCAGGCCCATGGGGTGAGGCCCGGACAGCACTAGATCAGCCCGGCATTTCGTCACACCCATGTATAGGAAATAGTGATGGAGGTCCTATTCGACGGCGCCCCGAGGTGCCTGGGAGGGCTGTTCGGGCCGGTCAGACAGCCTCCGAGCCCACGGGCCCGACGCCGCTGGCGCGCGCGGTCCCGGGGAGCGCCAGTCGCATGACGACGGCGTCCTCGGTGGGGGCGGAGTAGTAACGGCGGCGCCTGCCGATCGGCTCGAAGCCGCGTGCGAGGTAGAGCGCCTGGGCGGGCTCGTTGGAGGCCCGGACCTCGAGGAGAACGGCGCCGCAGCCGGTCCCCCGCGCCTGGTGGATGAGGTGATCGAGCATGAGGCGGGCCAGGCCCCGGCGCCGGGCGCGCGCCGCCGTGGCGATGGTGAGGAGGTCGGCGTCCCCCCGGCCGTCGCCGAACCAGAGCCCCGCGTAGCCGAGGATCGCGCGGCCGCCATCGGCACCGCCAGCGCCGCCAGCGCCATCAGCCCCATCGGAATCATGAGCGCCCTCGCCCTCAGCATTCTCGCTCTCGACGACGACGTAGCGGCGGTCGGCCCCCTCCCCCTGGCTGGCCGCGAGCTCGGCGCCCAGCAGCGCCGGGCTCCACGCCTCACCCCCGAAGAGCTCGGCCTCGAGGGCGGCGACGACGTCGAGATCATCGGCGCGCATCTCGCGCAGGCGCGCTGGCGGGCAGGCGGGGGGCTCCGCGGGCTCGGTGCGCATGAGGGCCTCGGCCGCCCTCAGCCCGCGAGGGCGCGCTTGCGGCCCGCGGGCATCTGCACGTCCGCCAGGCGCAGGTAGAGGGGCTCGGTGGCGAGCTCCTCACCCCGGGCCAGGCGGGCCAGGGCGATGCGCACCTGCGCCTCGGCGCTGCCCGAGGCGGGGGCCAGCACGGGGCGGCCATCCGCGATCTCGGGGTAGAGGACGCATCCCGATCCGGCGGGGACTGCGTCAGGGCCGAGGCCCGCCAGGCGCTCGGCGGCGGCGAGCGGGGTCGTGACCGCTGGCGCGGAGAGAGCCTCGACGTCGTCGGCACCCCGAGCGCGGTAGGCGGCGCAGTAGACCTCCTTGCGGCGCGCGTCCGTGGCCACGAGGATGGTCGCGGCCTCGGCCGCCTCCCGCCCGCGCTCGGCGGTGAGCTCGTCGAGGGCCAGGCGGGCGACGGCGTCGAGACTCGGCACCCCATGCGCGGGGATCGAGCGGGCGCGGGAGAGGGCCCGGGCGGTGACGAGGCCGGCGCGCAGGCCGGTGAAGGGCGCGGGGCCGGTGGCGGCCACGACGGCGTCGAGCGGGGCACCATCGGAGGGGGCCGCGAGGGCGGTGGCGAGCATCGGCCCGAGCGACTCGGCGTGACGGCGGGAATCCTGGAGCGCTTGGGATGACAGGACCTCCAAGGGGCGCGGGGCGCCGTCGGCGGAGACGCCGGGCTCGGCGTCGCACAGGAGGAGCTGGGTGCCGAGGGAGGAGTCGATGGAGAGGATGCGCACGGGGGGAGCCTATCCCGGCGCGGGTCAGGGCTGCTCGGGCGTCCTGGCCATCTCGGGGGTCTTGGCGTCCTCAGCAGAGCCCTCGCCACGCTTGGGAGCCTGGTCCGGGCGGGCGACCTCAGCCGTCCTCCAGCGCCGGGGCTTGGCCGGGGGCCTCGTGGGCGCGAGGACCCGCCGCTCCCGGCGCACCGTCATGACGATGAGGAGCAGGCCGAGGCCGACGGCGGCGGCCACCTCCGCCTGCTGGTCCGAGCTGAGCACCGAGTCCTCGCCCTTGCTGCCCACGGCGGGGGCGGGGGTGGTGCCGTGGGAGCGCTGGAGGATGACGGCGGAGTAGTCGTCCAGGGAGATGGGGCCGGCGAGCATCTCCTGGGCACCATGGGAGGCGGCCCGGGCTTGGCCGCCCGAGACCACGTACCAGTCGGTGGACTGCCCGAGGACGATGACGGTCCCCTGGGCTCCCGAGGGGGATGCCGAGCCCGTGGAGGTGGGCGAGGGACTGGCCGACGGCGTTCGCGCCGTGGGTGGCGCCTGGGTGCTGCCGGGGGCTGAGGCCTGGGGGGAGGCGGTCTCCAGGAGGGCGGCGGCGAGGAGCTCGTCCTCGACGGGGGCGCCCTGGGCCGTGGAGTCGGCGACGACGACGGCGATGGCGCCGATGGGGTCGTCGTCGACCAGGACGGGCGCGACCCACAGGGCGGCCGCGGGGAGAGGAGCCTCCGGGGCGCTGCCATCGAGGAAGCCGGTGGACCAGCGGTGGACCTGGGCGGGCTGGCCAAGGGTCGCGGAGCCCCCGCTCGCCGCCATGCCGGAGGCGAGCGACGGCCCCTGGTCCTGGAGCCACGCGCGCGCGATGGCCTCGTCCCCGGGGGCGGGATCGGCGGCGGCGTGCAGGTCGGGGATCGTGGAGGATGAGGCGGGGGCCGTGGGTGTCGTGGAGCGCGCGGGCAGCGCGGGCGAGGCGGCGGCCCTGGGGGCGATGAGGAGGCGGGCGGCGGCGAGCGGCGCGAGGACCATGAGCACGGCGATGAGCGCCGGGATCACGGGGCGCGCCGAGAGGCGGCGGGGGGCCGTGCGCATCATCCGGCCAGCGCGTTGAGATCCACGCCGGCCCAGCGCCGCCCGTGGGCGCGGATCGTGATGACGCGGCGTCCGTCGTCGACGCCGTCGAGGTCGAGGGCCGTGTGGGCCGCGGGATCGGCGTCGCCAGGTGCGGAGGCGCCGTCGTCACGAGTCGCGGGATCGGCGCCGCCGGCCGCGGGGAGCCCGCCGTGGGGGCGGTCCACGGAGATCTCGAGGCGGTCCTCGGCGAGGCCCTCGACCTTGTCCTGGCCCCATTCGACGAGGGTGACGGAGCGCTCAATGGAGGAGTCGAGGTCGAGGGCGTCGACCTCCTCGAGGCTGGTGAGGCGGTACGCGTCGACGTGGATGAGGTCCGGCCCGTCCCCAAGGGCGGGGTGGGCGCGGGCGATGATGAAGGTGGGCGAGGAGACGCGGCCGCGCACATCCATGGCGGCGCCGATCCCTTGGGCGAGGGTGGTCTTGCCCGCGCCGAGCCCACCGGTGAGGAGCACGAGGTCACCGGAGCGGAGCAGGGCCGCGAGGCGCGCGCCGAGGGCGCGGGTGGACTCCGCCCCGGTCGTCTCGACGACGATCTGGCTCGGTGTGTGGGGCATCGCGACTCCTCTCGGCTGGAAGCGGCGGTTCAGACTCTATCCTCCCAGCCAACTCCCAGATAAATGCGCGGGACCCGCGCGCCAAGGCGGGTGACGATCTCATAGTTGATCGTTCCGCACACGGCGGCCCACTCGTCCGCCGTCGGGATGCCCGCGGGATCAGCGCCGTCGCCCCACAGCACGGCGGTGTCGCCGGCCCGAGCGCCGGGGGCGGGGGCGCCAGAGCCGCCGGGGGCGGGGGCGCCAGAGCCGCCGGGAGCGGCGGGCCCGAGGTCGATGACCATCTGGTCCATGCACACCCGGCCGACGATCCGGGCGTGGACCGGGGCGGGGGCGGCATCGCCGCCTCCACCCTGGGAGGGGATCACCGTGACGGGGGCGCCGGAGGCGGAGCGGGGAATGCCATCGGCGTAGCCGAGGGGGACGAGGCCCACCCACCGGTCCGTGGGCGCGGTCCAGGTGCCGCCGTAGGAGACCGCTTGGCCGGCTGGGATGCGCTTGACGAGGATGAGGGGCGCCTCCAGGCGCATGGCGGGGCGCAGCCCGAGCCCGGCGCTGGTGGCGACGGCGGGATCGGGCGAGAGCCCGTAGAGCCCGATGCCGGCGCGCACGAGGTCAAGGCGCGCGTCCGGGTACCAGAGCAGCCCTCCGGTGGCGGCGAGGTGACGGACGACGGGCGCCAGGCCCGCGGCGGCGACGGCGTCGGCGGCGGCGTGGAAGCGGGCGAGGTGGTCCTCGGTGGAGCCGGAGTCGGGCTCGTCGGCGCGGGAGAGGTGGGACCACAGGCCGACGACGGCGAGGCTCCCGGCGCGCTCGGCGCCAGCGAGCTCGGCGGCCAGCGCGGGGAGCTCGTTGTCGGTCGCGCCGGCGCGGGACATGCCGGTGTCGGCCTTAAGATGGACGCGGGCGGCGCGGCCCTCGGCCTCGGCCGCCGCGGCGATGGCGCGGGCCTGGTCGATGGTGGACACGGAGAGGTCGAGGTCGGCGGCGATCGCGGCGCGCAGCGGGGAGCCGGGGGCGGCGGCGCGCTCGGGAGTGAGGACGGGGGCGAGCCAGGTGAGGACGCGCGGCGCCGTCGGGGTCGGAAGCGCGCGGGCCTCGGGAGCGGGCCGGGCGATGCCGGCGGCGTCGAGCAGGGAGCGCAGGTGGAGGGCCTCGGCGAGCTGGGCGACGCCGAGCCAGGTGGCGCCGGCGCCCAGGCAGGCGCGGGCGACGGGCTCCAGGCCGTGCCCGTAGGCGTCCGCTTTGACGACGGCCATCCACGGGGTGCCGGCAGCCTGGGCAAGAACCGCGGCGTTGTGGGCGATGGCGCCGAGGTCGATGACGGCCCGGGAGGTGGTGGCGGGGGTCGGCTGCGGGGCAGAAGGTGTTGTCGCGCTCACGCGGTGATTCTCCCACTCCTCCCCCACCCCCACCCATCACCCCCTCTTATAACCGAGACCGGGCGAACAGCACGGCGAAACCGGGCGGTTTTCCACAGATCAGAATCTCGCCGTGCTGTTCGCCCGGTCTCGCATATAGGGGCGGGCTATTTCTTGGTGGTGCGCGGGGTGGGGAGGGCTCGGGCGCGGAGGCGCTGACGGGCCTGGGGAAGATGCTCGGCGACATCCATGGCGGCGATGGGATGTCCCTCCTTCCCCCGCGCCTCCCCACTGGCCAGGCGGCCGGCGTCGGCGTGGAGGCGCACAGCCACGGCGGCCGCGAGCGCGATCGCGTCCCCGAGGGCCAGGCCGCTGACCGCGCCAATACCCCGCTCGTCATGCTCGCCGCCCCCGCCACGCGCGCCCTCACGATCCGCGCGCACGGCCGCGAGCACCGCGCCGAGGGCGCCGGAGAGGACGTCCCCGCTGCCCGCGGTCGCCAACCAGCCCGGGCCGGAGCCCAGCGAGAGGAGGGGCGCGCCGTCGGGACGGGCGATGAGCACCGGCGTGCCTTTGAGGACAACGGTCGCACCGGTCTCCTCGGCGAGCCCCCGCACGGCGGATGCGGGCGCTGCCTCGACCTCCTCTCGCGTCGTCGGCTGCCCGAGGCCGGCGAGGAGCGCGGCGGCCTCGCCCGCGTGCGGTGTGAGGACGTGCTCGGGACCGCAGGCGAGCCCTTCGGCGGCAAGGCCGGGCAGGAGCGGGAGGGCCCCGGCGTCGATGACCGCCCACTGGCCCTCATCCCTCCCTTGCCGCAGCGCGGCGCGCAGGGCCTCGCGCAGTTCCTCGGCGCGGGGCTCGTCGGCGGGGTCGGTTCCGGGGCCGACGACGATCGCCTGGCAGCGCCCTGGCGCGGGGACCGCCTCGGGGCGGGAGGCGAGGACGAGGTCGGTGGCCCGCCGGGGGGCCAGGATGCGCGCCATGCCGGTTCCGGCGCGGATGGCGCCGCTGACGGCGAGGACCGCGGCGCCGGGGTAGGCGTCGCTCCCGGCGTGGATGCCGACGACGCCGCGCGTGTACTTGTGGTCGGTGGCGCCGGGGACGCGAAGGAGCGGGGCGAGCCGGGCGGGGTCGGGGGCGATGGCGAGCGGCGCGCCGTCTGTGGGGACCGGCAGCCCGAGGTCGACGACGTCGACTCTCCCGTTCAGGGGCGCTGCGGGCGGGAGGAGGTGGGCCCCGCGCGGGCAGGTGAAGGTGACGGTGCGGTCGGCGGCGAGGACGGGGCCGGGTAGGGCGCCGTCGTCGACGCCCACGCCGGAGGGGATGTCGACAGCGAGGACGCGGAAGCCCCGCTCGCCAGGCGGGCCCGCGGCGATGAGGGGGGCGAGGAGCGCCGCGGCGCGAGGACGCAGGGGCCCACTGGCACCGATGCCGGTGAGGCCGTCGATAACGAGGTCGAGGCGGGCGGCCTCGGCAGCAGGCTCAGCGGCTGGCCCATCCGCGATCACCACCCCAGCGGCGCGGGCTTCGGCCAGCGCGTCCGCGTGGGGGTGGTCGGTGGCCAGGCGCGCCTCCACCGTGGCGCCGCGGCGGGCCAGGATGGCCGCGGCGAGGAGGGCATCGCCGCCGTTGTTCCCACCGCCCGCGAGCACGAGGACCTGTCCTTCGGCGACGGCGCCGGAGGCCTCCCACAACTCGGCGAGGGCGGCGGTGGCGAGGGCCTGGGCGGCGCGGCGCATGTACTGGTCAGTGCCCGCGGTCAGGGGTTCCTCGGCCCGCGCGATGGCGCGGGCGGCATAGGCGGTGCGGGCCGCGAGGGCGGGGGTGCCGGCGGTCACTGCGGCCCCAGCGGGCCTTGCGGCTCCGGTGGCGCGGGCCCTGTTCCTAGCGGTGGTCATGGCACCATCCTCGCTCCCAACAGTCCGCAGAACCAGGGGTTTGGGGGCTCTTCCGGTTTGAGGGCGTGGGCGGCGGTGATGGGCGCTTGGGGGCAGAGGAGGCACCGGTACGGACCCCGCACGTCAGCCGCCGACGCGCATTCCCCGCATCGGGCACACTTGCGCCATGGGCGCTATCAAGGGGATCGGGACGGACCTCGTGGGGATCGCGCGTCTCGCGGAGGCGCTCGACCGCTCGCCGTCGCTGGCCCGGCGCCTCTTCACCCCCGCTGAGCTGAGCTCGGGCGGCGACGGCGGCACGAGCGCCCCCGGCAGCGCGGCCCATGCCGCCAGTCCCGGCGCGGCGAGCCTCGCCGCGCGCTTCGCCGCCAAGGAGGCCGTCATCAAGGCCATTGGCGCGGCCGGCCAGAGCGCTCCCCCAGGCAGCGTGCCCCCTCCCCCACCGTCCTGGCGCTACACGGAGATCGAGGTCGTCTCCTCCCCCGGGTCTCCCCCGCGCCTCGCCCTCCACGGCGCCGTCGCGCGGCACGCCGCCGCGCTGGGCATCACCGCATGGCACCTCTCGCTCAGCCACGACGCCGAGGCGGCCCTCGCCTTCGTCGTCGCCGAGTAGCACGGGGGACGCCGAGTAGCGGAGAAGCAGGCTCCCGGAGGACAAGAGCTCAGGGCCCCGGCGGGCGCGATCGACTCGCTCCCGCCGGGGCCCCATCACAACAGCGGCGAGACCCGCCTATCTCACTCCACGGTGACGGACTTGGCCAGGTTCCTCGGCTGGTCGATGTCCAGGCCCTTGGCGCCCGCGAGCGCAGCGGCGAAGACCTGCAGCGGCACAACGGTCAGCAGCGGCGCCATGAGGGTCGGCGTGGCGGGGATGCGGATGATGTGCTCGGCGAAAGCGTCGACGGCGTCGTCCCCCTCCTCGGCGACCACGATGGTGCGCGCCCCGCGGGCCCGGATCTCCTGGATGTTGGACAGGACCTTGTCGTGCAGGATCGGACGGCGCGGGGTCGGCACGATGACGAAGACCGGCAGCCCCTCCTCCACGAGGGCGATGGGGCCGTGCTTGAGCTCGCCGGCGGCGAAGCCCTCGGCGTGGACGTAGGCGAGCTCCTTGAGCTTGAGCGCGCCCTCGAGGGCCACCGGGAAGCCCACGTGGCGGCCCAGGAACAGGAAGGACGAGCGGTCCGCGAGCGCCGCGCCCAGCTCGCGCACGGCGGTCTCCTGCTCGTCGAGGATCCACTGGACCTTGTCGGGCATCTCGCTGAGCTTGGCGAGGTAGTCGGCGACCTCGTCGGGCCACTTGTTGCCGCGCAGCTGCGCCAGGTAGAGGCCCAGCAGGTAGCAGGCGGTGATCTGGGCGAGGAAGGCCTTCGTGGAGGCCACCGCGACCTCGGGACCGGCGTGGGTGTAGAGCACGGCGTCGGCCTCGCGGGCGATGGTGGAGCCGTAGGTGTTGACGATGGCGAGCACCCGGCTGCCCTGCTCGCGCGCGTGGCGGACGGCCTGGATGGTGTCCATGGTCTCCCCGGACTGGGAGATCGCCACGGTGAGGGTCTTCTCGCTCACGACGGCGTCGCGGTAGCGGAACTCGTGGGCGAGCTCGACCTCCACGGGGATGCGGCACCAGTGCTCGATGGCGTACTTGGCGACGTGCCCGGCGTAGGCGGCGGTGCCGCAGGCGATGACGATGATCTTGTCGACGCTGCGCAGCACGGCGGAGTCGATGCGCATCTCGTCGAGCTGGATCTCCCCGCGCTCGTCGACGCGGCCCCGCAGGGTGTCGGCGACAGCGGCGGGCTGGTCGTGGATCTCCTTGTCCATGAAGGTCTCGTAGCCGCCCTTGACGGCCGCCGAGGCGTCCCAGGAGACCTCCCAGGTCTTGGGCTCGACGACGCTGCCGTCCTTGTCCCACACGGTGACCGAGTCGGGGCGCAGGAGGAGGATCTGGTCGTCGTCGACCTCGGCGGCGTGGGAGGTGAAGGCCACGAAGGCGGCCACGTCCGAGCCGAGGAAGTTCTCGCCGTCGCCCAGGCCGATGACCAGGGGGCTGGAGCGGCGGGCGGCGACGATCGCCTCGGGGGCCAGCGGGGTGACGGCCAGGAGCGCGAAGGCGCCCTCGAGGCGCTCGGTGACGGCGCGCATGGACTCCACGAGGACCTGCGCGGGGTCCGCGGCGGGATCGGCAGCGGTCGCCTCGGCCAGGCGGGCGGTGAAGTCCATGTCGAGGATGTGGGCGGCGATCTCGGTGTCCGTGTCGGACAGGAGGGTGCGGCCGGCCTCCTCGACCTCGGCGCGCAGGGCGCGGAAGTTCTCGATGATGCCGTTGTGGACGACGGCGATGTTGCCGGCGCGGTGCGGGTGGGCGTTCTGTGTCGTCGGCCCGCCGTGGGTGGCCCAGCGGGTGTGGCCGATGCCGGCGGTGGCGGGGGCGGGGGGCTCGGCGGCGATGGCGGCCCGCAGGTTCTCTAGCTTTCCCGCCGCCTTGGCGACCTGCAGACCGGAGGGGCCGACGAGGGCGACGCCAGCGGAGTCGTAGCCGCGGTACTCCAGGCGGCCGAGGCCGTCGAGGAGGACGGAGAGGGTGCGCCCCTCCACCTCGGGGATCGCGGGGGAAGAGATGACGGGGGCAAGGGGGCGGACGTGCCCGACGATTCCACACATGGGGTGATCGAATCATGAGTGGAGCGCTCAGGAAAGCGTCATTGGTCGGGTCTTCTGTGATTCGCGGCAATCGGTTGCGCGGATCTGCGCGCGATCTTGACGCATGAGTCAGACTTGGGCAGTGACCTCCTCGCACTCCCCCTACATCGAGCTGGCGCGCGAGCAGTGGAGGGCCCTGGCGTCCTCCACTCCCCTGCCCCTGACGCAGGACGACGTCGTCAAGCTCCGCGGCCTGGGAGACCCCACGGACCTGGTCGAGGTCGACGCCGTCTACCGCCCCCTGACCGCGATCCTCCAGGACTACATCCTCACCTCCCGGGAGCGCGCCCGCCGCACGGCCGAGTTCCTCGGCGTCGACACCCGCCCGACCCCCTTCGTCATCGCCGTGGCCGGCTCGGTCGCGGTGGGGAAGTCGACGACGGCCCGCCTCATCGCCCATCTCCTGGCCCGCTTCCCGGGCACGCCCCGCGTGGACCTGGTGACCACCGACGGGTTCCTCCTGAGCAACGCCGAGCTGGAGGCGCGCGGGCTCATGGCGCGCAAGGGCTTCCCCGAGTCCTACGACCGGCGCGCGCTCGTGGACTTCGTTGCCGCCGTCAAATCCGGCGCCCCTCGCGTCGAGGCACCCGTCTACTCCCACAAGGTCTACGACATCGTCCCCGGGAGCAGCGTCGTCGTCGAGCAGCCCGACGTCCTGGTCCTGGAGGGGCTCAACGTGCTCCAGCCCGCGCCGAGGGGCAGGGCCGCGCCCGAGCACGACGTCCTACATGAGGGGCATCCCTCCTCCGCGGCCCTGGCGGTATCGGACTTCATCGATTTCTCGATCTACGTCGACGCCGATCCCGCCGACATCCGCCGCTGGTACCTGGACCGCTTCCTCACCCTCAAGCGCACCGCCTTCAACGACCCGGAGTCCTACTTCCAGCGCTTCGCGTCGATCCCCGACGACATCGCCCTGACGGCGGCCAGCGAGATCTGGGAGTCGGTCAACCTGGCGAACCTGCGGGAGAACATCGCCCCCACCCGCGGTCGGGCGACCCTTGTGCTGGTCAAGGGCCCCGATCACCACATGAGCCGGGTCCTGCTGCGCAAGGCCTGAACCCGCCCGCCGCCGACTCGCCATGCCGACGGTCCTAGATGGTCCCCGCGATCGCCCTCTACTGTTGCGCCCATCACTCACATCCCTGTGATCTGCGTCCTCTCGTCGCAGCGCCACGGGGATGCCTGCTGAGAGGAGCCACCATGCGCGTGGGAATCCCCTGCCAACCACCGGGCCATGCCCTGGCAGCCGCGACGCCGCGGACCGTCGCCCGGATCGTCCGCCTGGGCTACGAGGTCGCCGTCGAGCGCGGCGCCGGGGCCGCCGCCAGCTTCCCCGACGCCGACTACGAGGAGGCCGGCGCGCTCCTGACCGATCGCGCGGGCGCGTGGGGGGCCGACGTCGTCGCCTCCACCGGAGCGCCCACCGCCGCCGAGCTCGACCTCATGCGCCCGGGCGCCGCGCTCATCAGCCGCCTCGGCCCTGCGCGCAGCCCGGAGCTCCTGGAGGACCTGCGGCGCCGCGGCCTGACCGGCCTGGCGATCGACGCCGTGCCGCGCATCTCCCGCGCCCAGGCCATGGACGTGCTCTCCTCCCAGGCGAACCTCGCCGGCTACCGGGCCGTCATCGAGGCCGCCTCCAGCTTCGGTCGCCTGCTGGGCGGGCAGGTGACCGCGGCCGGCAAGTTCCCGCCGGCCACCGTCTACGTCATCGGCGCTGGCGTGGCAGGGCTCGCGGCGATCGGCACAGCGCACTCGCTGGGCGCCGTCGTGCGCGGCACCGACGTGCGCCCCGAGGTGGCCGACCAGGTGCGCTCCGTGGGCGCCGAGTTCGTGCCCGTGCCCACCGCCCAGGAGGTCTCCTCCGACGGCTACGCCAAGGAGATGAGCTCGGACCAGGCTGCCCTCGCCCAGGCCCTCTACGCCCGCGAGGCGGCCGGCGCGGACATCGTCATCACGACGGCGAACATCCCGGGCCGCCGCTCCCCCATCCTCCTTGACCGCGCGGCCGTGGAGGCGATGCGCCCCGGCACGGTCATCGTGGACATGGCGGCGGCCAACGGCGGCAACACCGAGCTGACCGTGCCGGGCGAGACCATCACGACGCCCGGCGGCGTCACCATCATCGGGGCCACGGATCTGGCCGAGCGCCTTCCGGCCCAGGCCTCCCAGCTCTACGGGCAGAACATCGTCAACCTGCTCACCCTCATGACACCCGCCAAGGACGGCGTTCTCGCGCTCGACCTGGAGGACGACGTCGTCCGCGGCATCACCGTGTGCGCCGACGGCGAGCTCCTGTGGCCACCACCGCCCATCTCGGTCTCGGCGGCGCCCGCCCCCGGCGCCGCGCCGCAGCGCTCCCCGGAGGAGGAGGCGGCCGAGCTCGCCGCGGCGGCCCGGGCCAAGGCCCGCTCCCGGCGTCGGCGCATGGCGGGGATCGCGGTCACCGCGGCGCTGGCGGCCGCCCTCGTCCTGGCCACGCCAGCCGCCGTCACCAGCCACTACATCGTGCTGGCGCTGTCCATCATCCTCGGGTTCCACATCATCTCCAACGTGACCCCCGCGCTGCACACCCCGCTCATGTCGGTGACCAACGCGATCTCCGGCATCATCCTGCTGGGGGCAATCTCGCAGGTCGGCAATGCGAACCCGCTCATCAGCGCCATCGCCTTCGTGGCGGTCGCGCTGGCCACGATCAATGTCTTCGGCGGATTCGTGGTCACCCACGGCATGCTCGCCATGTTCAGGAAGGACTGAGCCGATGCACGCAGCACTCGCCCTGCCCTCCCCGGTGGCGCTGGCGTACATCGTCGCCGCGCTCCTGTTCATCGCCGCTGCGGCGGGCCTGTCCCGCCACGAGACCGCCGTCACCGGCAATATCGCCGGGGCGGTCGGCATGGGGGTCGCCGTGGCAGCCGCCATCGGGCTGGCCCTCACCTCCCACCCGGGCCGCGGCGTGATCGCCACCGCGGTCCTCATCGCGCTCGCCCTGGGGATCGGCGCGGTCATCGGCATGTTCCTCGCCGGGAGGGTCGCGATGACCGGGATGCCGCAGCTCATCGCCGTCCTCAACGGGCTCGTGGGCCTGGCCGCCGTCCTCGTGGGATACAACTCCTACGCCACCCCGGACGAGATGTCCCACGCCCTGGGAGCCTTCCACCTCGGCGAGGTGTTCCTGGGCGTCCTCGTGGGCGCCGTGACCTTCACCGGCTCGGTGCTCGCGGCCCTCAAGCTGTCCGGCAAGGTGCCTGGGCGCCCCCTGACCCTGCCGGGGCGCAACCTGCTCAACCTCGGGATGCTGCTCGTCTCGGGCGCCCTCATGGTCGCTTTCATGCTCCTGCCCGAGCACTCGCCGGCCGCATGGGCCTGCCTGGGGGTCATGACGCTCCTGGCGCTCATCCTCGGCGCGCACCTCGTGCTGGCGATCGGCGGCGGGGATATGCCCGTCGTCGTGTCCATCATGAACGCCTACTCGGGCTGGGCCTCGGCCTTCACCGGCTTCATGATCAACAACGACCTGCTCATCATCACGGGCACGCTCGTGGGCTCGTCCGGCGCGTACCTGTCCTACCTCATGTGCCAGGCGATGAACCGCTCCTTCATGTCGGTGCTCCTGGGCGGCTTCGGCACCGAGGGGGCGACGGCGCCCAGGGCGTCGGCGCAGGAGGGCACGATCGTCGAGACCGATGCCGCGTCCCTGGCGCGCGACCTGCAGTCCGCGCGGCGCGTCGTCATCACCCCGGGCTACGGGATGGCAGTGGCCCAGGCGCAGTACCCGGTGGCCGTGCTCACCGAGATGCTGCGCTCCCAGGGCGTTGAGGTGAGCTTCGGCATCCACCCCGTGGCGGGCCGCCTGCCCGGGCATATGAACGTCCTGCTGGCCGAGGCGAAGGTCCCCTACGACCTGGTCCTGGAGATGGACGAGGTGAACGACGATTTCTCCGACGTCGACGTCGTGCTCGTCATCGGCGCCAATGACACGGTCAACCCGGCCGCCGAGGAGCCCGGCTCCCCCATCGCGGGCATGCCCGTGCTGCGCGTGTGGGAGGCGGGGCGCGTCGTCGTCTTCAAGCGCTCGATGGCCACCGGCTACGCGGGCGTGGCCAACCCCCTGTTCTTCAAGGAGAACACCGCCATGCTCTTCGGGGATGCCAAGGGCACGGTGGAGGAGATCATCCGCGCCCTCGACTGACGGGCCGCCGCGTTCTCAGTACTCTCGGCGCCCTCAGCGCTCCCACCGCGGACATGGAGCGGGGCCCCGGCGCGCTGCCGGGGCCCCGCTTCATGAGGTCTATCGCGGTCCCGCCTCAGAGGGCCAGGCGCTCCTTGACGACGCCGGCGAGTCGGCTGGCGACGGCGTCGGCCTGCTCCTGGGTGGCGGCCTCGACCATGACGCGCACGAGCGGCTCGGTGCCCGAGGGGCGCAACAGGACCCGACCGGTCTCGCCCAGGTCCTTCTCCGCGGAGGCCACCGCGTCCTGCACGGCCTTGTTAGTGCTGGCGGCGCCCTTGTCGACGTTCTTGACGTTGATGAGGGTCTGGGGCAGGCGGGTGACGACGCTGGCCAGCTCGGCCAGCGTCTTGCCGGTGCGCTTGACGCGCGCGGCCACGTGCAGGGAGGTGAGCACGCCGTCACCGGTGGTGGCGTGGACAGTGTCGATGACGTGCCCGGACTGCTCGCCGCCCAAGGTGTAGCCGCCCTGGAGCATCCGCTCGAGCACGTAGCGGTCGCCCACGCCGGTCTGGACGGTGCGGATGCCGTGCTCGCGCATGGCCAGGATGAGGCCGAGGTTGCTCATGACGGTGACGACGAGCGTGTCGGAGCCGAGGGTGCCGTCGGCCTTCATGCCGATGGCGAGCATGCCCATGATCTGGTCGCCGTCAACGAGCTTGCCGTCGGCGTCCACGGCCAGGCAGCGGTCGGCGTCGCCGTCGTAGGCCACACCCATGTCCGCCCCGACCGCCGTGACGTAGTTCTGCAGCTGCTCGGGGTGGGTAGAGCCGCAGTTGTCGTTGATGTTGAGGCCGTCCGGGGAGGCGTTGATGACAATGACCTCGGCGCCGGCGGCCCGCAGCGCGGCCGGGCCGACGGCGGAGGCGGCACCGTTGGAGGCGTCGACGACGATGCGCAGCCCGGACAGATCGGTGGCGACGGAGTCGACGAGATGGTTGATGTAGTTCTGGTCGGCGACGGTCTCCCCCTTGATGACGCGGCCGACGTCGGCGCCGGTGGGGCGGTCGTTGACCTTGCCCAGGAGGGCCTCGATCTCGTCCTCGACGGCGTCGGCGAGCTTGTAGCCGCCGCGGGCGATGAACTTGATGCCGTTGTCCGGGAAGGGGTTGTGGGAGGCGGAGATCATGACGCCCAGGTCGATCTCCTGGGTGGCGGTCAGGTGGGCGATCGCGGGAGTCGGCAGGACGCCGACGCGGGTGACATCCACGCCGGAGGAGGCCAGGCCCGAGCTGATGGCGTGGTCGAGGAACTCGCCGGAGGCGCGGGTGTCGCGCCCGACGATCGCGCGGGGGCGGGCGCCACGGGAACGCGCGCGGGCTTCCTTGGTCAGGACGCGGGCGGCGGCCTCGCCGAGTTGGACGGCGAGAACGGGGGTGAGCAGGTCGTTGGCCAGGCCCCGAACGCCGTCGGTGCCGAAGAGTCGTGCCATGGGTGGGTTCCTCTCGTGTCTGGATTCCGAGGAGCATCCTCCCACTGTCCGCCGCGTCGCGCACCGCCAATACCGCCGGCACCGCCAATACCGCTGGCGCTGCCAGCACTGGCAGCGCCGCCCGTGCCCGGTCGGGAAGCGCGGACGGCGCCCCGCCGGCCTCGCGTGGGAGCGGGGCGGACGGGGCGCCGTCGTTGTCGGAAGGGCATGGCCAGGGCGGCCAGCCCACGCCGTATCAGCGCTTGGAGTACTGCGGGGCGCGGCGGGCCTTGTGCAGACCGGCCTTCTTGCGCTCGACGATGCGGGCGTCGCGGGTCAGGAAGCCAGCCTTCTTGAGGGCCGGGCGATTGGCCTCGCGGTCGATCTCGTTGAGGGCGCGGGCGACGCCCAGGCGCAGGGCACCGGCCTGGCCGGAGATGCCGCCACCGTGGATGCGGGCGACGACGTCGAAGCGGCCCTCGAGGTCGAGGATCGTGAAGGGGGCGCGCACGAGCTGCTGGTGCAGCTTGTTGGGGAAGTAGTCCTCCAGAGTGCGGCCGTTGATGGTCCAGTTGCCGGTGCCGGGGATGAGGCGGACGCGGGCGACGGCCTCCTTGCGGCGGCCAAGGCCCGCCCCGGGGGCGGTGATGGACTGCCCGCGGCCCTCCACGGAGGTGCCGCCGGTCTCGGTGGTGTAGCTGGAGGGGGCGTTCTCCTCGTCCAGCGCGTCGATGTCGACAGTGGTCTCAGCCACGATGTGTCCTTTGCTTGTCGCGGGGTGCCGGGCGCTGGAGCGCTTACTGGGCGACCTGGGTGATCTCGAAAGCCTGCGGGTTCTGCGAGGCGTGCGGGTGCTCGGGGCCGGCGTACACCTTGAGCTTCTTGAGCTGGGCGCGGCCGAGCTTGGTGTGAGGCACCATGCCCTTGATGGCCTTCTCGACGGCGCGCTCGGGGCGCGTCGCCAGCAGGTCGCGGTAGGAGACGGCCGTCAGACCACCCGGGTAGCCGGAGTGGCGGTAGGCGAACTTGCGGTCGGCCTTGCCGTTGGTGAGGGCCACCTTGTCGGCGTTGATGATGACGACGTAGTCGCCGCAGTCGGCGTTGGGCGTGAACTGCGGCTTGTGCTTCCCACGGAGCAGGTTCGCGGCCTGAGCCGCGAGGCGGCCGAGAACGACGTCGGTGGCGTCAATGACGTACCAGTTCTTCTCGACGTCGCCGGGCTTCGGTGTGTACGTGCGCACGGGCGTTGCCTTCGTTTCTCTTGGCGAGCGGTCACGTCGACGAGCGTTGAAGCGTCGCTGTTCGACGAGACCGCCATGGTCAGGTGAGGTGGTCGGAGCACTCGCGCCCCGGGGCGAGTGGGATGGCACCGCGGTTGCGCGTTCAGCGTGCTGCACGACGGTTGCCCACATTACCGGCCGCTTGTCAGGGGGGTCAAAAGAAGGGGCCGCGCTCCCGCCGTGAATCCTGCCACGCTAGTGCCCTGCCTCCTCCGCCGGGAGGGAGCGCAGGACGCGGGCGCGCTGGGCCTGGGCCGCGAGCTCCTCGTCGGCGGGGTAGGCCACCCGCTCCAGGGTGAGGCCATGGGCGGGGGCGACCGGCGCCGCGGCGTCCCGGCTCGCCCTCAGCAGGATCCGCGCGGGCCAGTCCTCCTCCCGGCGCCCCTGGCCAACGGCGATGCAGGCGCCCACGAGGGAGCGCACCATCGAGTGGCAGAAGGCGTCGGCGACGACGTCGAGCACGACGAGGCCCGCATCCGCCCCTTCCCTCCCGGGGGCGCCATCGGGCACCCGGGACCATTCCAGGCGCTTGAGCGTCCGGATGGTCGTGGCGCCCTCACGGGGCTTGCAGTAGCCGAGAAAGTCGTGCTCGCCGAGCAGTGGCGCGGCGGCGCGGCGCATGGCATCGACGTCGAGCGCCTCCGGGATCCACAGCACGCTCCCCCGCCGCCCCGGGTCGCGCAGCCCCGCCGCGGGCCCGCCGTCGGCGATCCGGTAGCGGTAGGCGCGCTCGGTGGCGGAGAACCGCGCGTCGAAGCCCTGCGGCGCCTCGCGGACCCCATGCACGACGACGTCGCTCGCCCCCCGCGGCGCACTCCCCCCTCCCCCGCCACCAGCGCTCTCGCGGGCCTCGCGCGCGAGGACCCCGGCGACGCGTGTGAGCAGGGCCTGGGCGGGGGCGCGGTCCGAGCGGCCCGGCAGTGCCCGCCAGGCCTCCTGGGCGACGTCGACATGGGCCACCTGCGCCGCAGCGTGAACACCCGCGTCCGTCCGCCCGGCCACGGTCAGCCGCACGGGGGCGCGCAGCACCGTGCCGAGCGCCTCAGTGAGCACTCCCTCAACGGTGCGAAGGCCCGGCTGCGCCGCCCAGCCCGCGAAACCCGCACCGTCATAGGCCAGGTCCAGCCGCACCCGCACCAGCGAGCCATCGCCGATCGACTCCCTCGAGCCGTTCAACTCCTCCATGCCCTTATTCGATCACGGCGCGGGGCCCCGCCGAAGCGCCTGGCGGCCCCAGCCCGCCCATCCTCGGGGCGCCTGCCCGCGCTTGGCGGTAGCGTCATCCCCGTGAGCACGAATCCCGGAGCCCCGAGCCAGGCAAGCCGCGCCAGTCACTCCTCTGTGACGACGCTGTCCGTCGACTGCGGGGGCGGCGGCATCAAGGCCTCCGTCCTCGACGCCGAGGGGACGATCAGCTCGCGCGCCGTGCGCACCCCCACCCCCTACCCGCTCCCGCCGATGAAACTGGTGAAGACGATCGCCGGCCTCGCCGAGCAGCTGCCCCGGGCTGACCGGGTCACTGTGGGGATGCCGGGGATGATCCGCCACGGCGTCGTCGTGGCCACCCCCCACTACATCACGAAGGACGGGCCGCGCTCCAAGCCTCTCCCCGAGCTCGTCGAGGCGTGGCACCGCTTCGACATGGGCTCGGCCATCGCCGAGCACCTCGGCCTGCCCTCGCTCATCCTCAATGACGCGGAGGTCGCCGGCGCCGGTGTCGTCACGGGGCACGGCCTGGAGATGATCGTGACCCTGGGGACGGGCCTGGGCAACGCCATCTTCGACAACGGCGTCCTGGCGCCGCATGTCGAGGTCTCCCAGGGCCCCGTCCGCTGGGGCCTGACCTACGACGACTACATCGGCGAGCACGAGCGCCTCCGCCTGGGCGACGCGCACTGGTCGCGCAGGGTGCGGCGCGTCGTCGACGGCCTGCGGCCCATGTACCTGTGGGACCGCCTCTACCTCGGGGGCGGGAACTCCCGCAGGATCACAGCCCTCCAGCTCACCCGCATGGGCGACGACGTCGTCGTGGTCCCCAATGAGGCTGGGATGACCGGCGGGGCGCGCTGCTGGACCATGGCCCGCCCCTGAGGCGGCCAGCCCTGCCACGGCCCCGACGGCGGAACTGCCGCCGGGGCCGTATGGCACCCGGACGACGCGACGGCGGGCTCCGCACGCCAGCCCGCAGAGTGCCCGAACCGCGGGCACCCACCTGATGCGAGCGCGCGAAGGGCCCACCCGGATGATCCGGGTGGGCCCTTCTCTCAGTCCGTGTCAGCTCTCAGTGACGATCGCCGACGGGGACCGGGTGAGGATCAGGCGCGGCGACCGCGACGAACCAGGAAGATACCGCCACCGATGACGGCGCCCGCGATGAGCACCGGGACCACGATGCTGGCACCGGTCTTGGCCAGCGACGGCTTGGAGGTGGGCTGGCTGGTGGACGGGGCCGGGGCGGCGGGGGCCGGAGCGGCCGGGCTCTTGGGAGCCTGGGCGCCGGGCTGCTGCGGAGCCGGGGCCGGGGCGGGCGCCTCGGTGGTGGCGGGAGCCGGAGCGGGGGCCGGGGCCTCGGTGGTGGCCGGGGCGGTCGGCATCGGAGCCGGAGAGGTGGTCTCGGGAGCCGGAGCGGGGGCCGGGGCCTCGGTGGTGGCCGGGGCGGTCGGCATCGGAGCCGGAGAGGTGGTCTCAGGGGCCGACGGGGCCGGAGCCGGAGCCGGAGAGGTGGTCTCAGGGGCCGACGGGGCCGGAGCCGGAGAGGTGGTCTCGGGCGCCGACGGCATCGGGGCCGGAGTGGTCTCCGCCGGGGTGGACGGCGTGGCCGACGGCGTCATGGTCTCCGGGGCGGAGGGGGTCGCGGTCGGCGGGGTGTTGCTGTTGTTCGGCGGAGTGGTCAAGGGGGTCGGCGTCGGGGTGGCGTTCTTGCCGCCCTGGGCGTTGCCGGAGCCTGCCTCGGTGGCGGTGATGCCGTTGCGCGAGAAGGTCTGGTCGTTCACCGTGGCGGTGTTGGCCTGAGCGGCCTTCGTGGGCTCGGTGATCGTGTAGAAGCGAACGCGGCAGATGGCGTCAGCGGACGGGGAGTCGAACTCCACCTGCTCCTGGGGCCAGCCGGGGGCGACCTTCACGTTGGCCACGCCCTTGCCCTCCTGCCAAGAGCCGGTGGTGCACACGACGGAGTCGGCGACGTAGGAGGCGCCCGGGTCCTTGACGACCCAGTGGGTGTTCTGGGCGCCGCCGGTGTTCTGGGCGCGCACCTCCCACATGAAGACGTACTTGCCGCTCTCGTTGATGCCGTTGAACCAGCCGGACTTGAAGGGGTTGGGCTCGGGGTAGTTGGGCTTGACGCCGTCGCAGCCGGTGTCGCAGGTGCCGTCACCGTTGGAGTCGCCGAAGACGATGGGAGCGGTGGTCGGGCCGACCTGGACGGTGCTCTTCTTGAGGCCGATGCCCTTGTTGTTGATCTGGGCCTGCGCGGTGAGGGTGCCGTCGGTGAGCTTGTCCCACTTCTCGGCGCCGGCGGTCAGGGTGCAGGTCATGTCCTGCGAGCCGACGGTGAAGGTGCAGTTGCCGACGTCGGAGCCATCCTGGTCGAGGAGGTTGAAGGCGAGCGAGCCGTACCACTCCATGCCCTCGCCGAGCTTGACGGTGAAGGAGTCACCGGCCTTGGGAGCGTCGGCCTCCCACTTGGCCTGGAGGCTGACCTTGTCCCAGGCCTCGACGGCGACGTCGTTGATCGGGCGCTTGCGGGCCTCGGAGGTGACCTTGACGTCGGTCACCTTGATGTTGTCGGAATCGGCGGCCTGAGCCTGCGTGCTCACGGCGGCGGGAACGAAGGCGCCTGCGGCGACGAGCGCGCCGGCGGCCAGAGCGGAAGACCGTCTCATGACTCTCCTCATGCGAATAAGGAACTGGTATGGCTGATCTGGGCACACCGCGCTTGAGGCGCGGCCACGTGCCCAAACTAACGGATTCAGAGGCAGATGTCTCGTCTGCATCACAGATTAACTGGTAGATCACATCTCTGTCACAGGGTTCTGAGGTACCGCAGGTCACCGCCGTTCCAAGGAAATAACGGAGGGCTGGGAGCCTCGCGGCTCCCAGCCCTCCGTCGTCATGCGACGTGAATCACATACAGGTGTCTCAGGCGTCGACCTTCTGCGCAGCGGCGCCACCGGCGGGGGCGAAACCAGCGGCCTCGGCCTCCTCCACCGTGGCGAACCAGACCTCGGCGACCGTGGCGTCATACCAGCGCGAGCCGGGGACGTGGTACTTCATCGAGTCCTCGTTGCCCTTGATGCGGTGCTCGTCGTCGGGGGCGTCCGCGGAGCCCTCGTCGAGGCGGACGGCGCCGGCGAACGCGACCTTCTCAGCCTTCTCGCCGGCGTCCTTCGCGGCGGGCTTGGCGTCGTCCTTGGCGTCTGCCTTCGCGGCGTCGGCCTTGTCACTCTTGGCCTCGGCGACGGCGTCCTGCGCGGCCTTCTTCGCGGCGGACTTGGCGGTCTTGACCGCGTCCTCGACGACGGCCTTCTTGGCGACCGGCTCGAGCACGAGGGAGATGACGGCCATGGGGGCGTTGTCGCCCTTGCGGGGAGCGGTCTTGACTATGCGGGTGTAGCCGCCGTCGCGGCCCTCCATCTTCGGGGTGATCTCCTCGAAGAGGCGGTACACGGCGTACTTGTCCGTGATCTTCTTCATCACGGTGCGGCGGGCGTGGAGGTCCCCGCGCTTGCCCTTGGTGATGAGCTTCTCGGCGTAGGGGCGCAGGCGGCGGGCGCGGGCCTCCGTCGTCGTGATGGACTCGTGGATGAAGAGCTGCCGGGCGAGGTTGGCCAGCAGGTGGCGCTCGTGCTGGGCGGAGCCGCCCAGGCGGGGTCCCTTGGTGGGGCGAGGCATTGTTGTCTCCTAGTGTTTGACGAGGCGGGGCTCAGGCCTGCTCGTCGCTGAAGGTGGGGTTGGTGTAGTCGTCCTCGGCGAGGTAGTCGAGGGGGGAGCCCTTGAGGGACAGGCCGAGCTCGGCGAGCTTGTCCTTGATCTCGGAGATCGACTTGGCACCGAAGTTGCGGATGTCGAGCAGGTCGGCCTCGCTGCGCGAGACGAGCTCTCCGACGGTGTGGATGCCCTCGCGCTTGAGGGCGTTGGAGGAGCGCGCCTGGAGGTCCAGCTCGTCGATCATGAGGGCGAGGTCCTGCTGGAGGGCCTGGTCCATGGGGGACGGGCCGACCTCGATGCCCTCGGCCTCCACGTTGAGCTCGCGAGCCAGGCCGAAGAGCTCGACGAGGGTCTTGCCCGCCGAGGCGAGCGCGTCGCGGGGCGTGATCGAGGACTTCGTCTCGACGTCGACGATAAGGCGGTCGAAGTCGGTGCGCTGCTCGACACGGGTGGCCTCCACGGAGTAGGAGACCTTCTTGACCGGCGAGTAGATGGAGTCGACCGGGATCCGGGAGATCTCCGCGTTCGGGTCCTTGTTCTGGTTGGCGGAGACATAGCCGCGGCCGCGCTCGACGGTCAGCTCGATCTCCAGCTTCCCCTTCTCGTTGAGGGTCGCGATGACCAGCTCGGGGTTGTGGACCTCGACACCGGCGGGCGGGGTGATGTCACCGGCGGTGACGGCGCCCGGGCCGGACTTGCGCAGGTACATGACGACCGGCTCGTCGTTCTCACTGGAGAGCACGATCTCCTTGATGTTGAGGATGATCTGGGCGACATCCTCCTTGACCCCGGGGATCGTGCGGAACTCGTGGGGCACTCCGTCGATGCGCACGGAGGTGACTGCCGCGCCCGGGATGGACGAGAGCAGCGTGCGGCGCAGGGAGTTGCCCAGCGTGTAGCCGAAGCCGGGCTCGAGGGGCTCGATGATGAACCGCGCGCGGCGGTTCTCCTCGACGACCTCCTCCGTGAGGGTGGGACGCTGTGCGATGAGCACTGTCGGTTTCCTTTCGTCGCGGCGCCCGCTATATGACGCCGTTCCTCATGGTTATCGCCGTGGCACCGGGACTCCCGGGGCGGCGGCCCCGCGCGGCGGGGCTGTGTACGGGCCGACGGCGCCCGTGGCCCTTGGGAGGGCAGGGGCGCCGTCGAACCGGCTGTCTCAGACGCGGCGGCGCTTCGGGGGGCGGCAGCCGTTGTGGGCCTGGGGGGTGACGTCCGTGATGGAGCCGACCTCGAGGCCAGCGGCCTGGAGGGAGCGGATCGCGGTCTCGCGACCGGAGCCGGGGCCCTTGACGAAGACGTCGACCTTCTTCATGCCGTGCTCCTGGGCGCGGCGCGCGGCGGCCTCGGCGGCGAGCTGGGCGGCGTAGGGCGTCGACTTGCGGGAGCCCTTGAAGCCGACCTGGCCGGAGGAGGCCCAGGCGATGACGGCGCCAGCCGGGTCCGTGAGGGACACGATGGTGTTGTTGAAGGTGGACTTGATGTAGGCGTTGCCGTGGGTGACGTTCTTCCGGTCCTTACGACGCGGCTTGCGCACGGCGGTGCGGGTCTTCGGAGGCATTCTTCCTTCTTCTTCTCAAGATCTGGTCGCGCGGCGGGCGTCAGCGCCCGGGCCGCGGGTCAACTGCTTACTTGGCCTTCTTCTTGCCGGCCACGGTGCGCTTGGGGCCCTTGCGGGTACGCGCGTTGGTCTTGGTGCGCTGGCCGTGCACCGGGAGGTGACGGCGGTGGCGCAGGCCCTGGTAGCAGCCGATCTCGACCTTGCGACGGATGTCGGCCTGGACCTCGCGGCGGAGATCGCCCTCCACCTGGTAGCTGGAGTCGATGTGGCTGCGCAGAGCCACGAGCTCCTCCTCGGTGAGGTCCTTGACGCGGGTGTCGGGGTTGACGCCCGTTGCCTTGAGGGTCTCGTCCGCACGGGTGCGGCCGATCCCGAAGATGTAGGTGAGCGCGACCTCGACCCGCTTCTCGCGGGGGAGGTCGACGCCGGAAATGCGTGCCACGGTGGTGGTTCTCCTGTGTGCTCCCGGAGGTCGTCACCCACCTCCCCCGCCTCCTTCGGGCGGCCCCGGCCTCCAGGAACCGAGGGTTGCGCAGTGCTGGCCGATCGGGCTCAGCGCTGATCGCTGGGGTGGATGCTGATGGTGGCCACGCCTCGCGTGGCCGGTGCGCGGGGCCTCAGCCCTGGCGCTGCTTGTGCCGCGGGTTCTCGCAGATGACCATGACACGGCCGTGGCGACGGATCACCTTGCAGCTGTCACAGATCTTCTTAACGCTCGGCTTGACCTTCATGATTGTCCTCCGCCGGCCGGGGGCCGACTTGTCACTTGTACCGATAGACGATGCGGCCGCGCTGGAGATCGTAGGGACTCATCTCCACGACAACGCGGTCCTCGGGGAGGATGCGGATGTAGTGCTGCCGCATCTTTCCGGAGATGTGCGCGAGCACGACGTGCCCGTTGCTCAGCTCCACCCGGAACATCGCATTCGGAAGGGCCTCGACGACCGATCCCTCGACCTCGATGACTCCGTCCTTCTTAGCCATGTTCCTCCGTCGGTTCTCTCGCTCGAGTTGCCCGGCGACGACGCCGCCGGTCGGGCGCGCATGCCTCTGCCCGGCCGGGAGGGACGGATCAGGAGCGGTGGGCGCACCGAGGGCCAACGATACGACACCTCGATACCGCGCCACCATGCGGGAAGGCGCTCCCAGCCGGTGTTTCCGGCCACATCGGCGCCAAGGGATCGCTCAGCCGCGCTCGGGCAGGGGGCGGGGCGAGATGCCGAAGGGCGCCAGGCCCTCCTCCCCGCCGTCGGGGGCGGTGAGCACCCACACTCCCCCGGGGACGATCGCGACGGTGTGCTCCCATTGGGCGGCGCGCGAGCCGTCCTGGGTGACGACGGTCCAGCCGTCGTCGAGCTCGCGGACCTCGGGGCCGCCGGAGGTGAGCATCGGCTCGATGGCCAGCACCATGCCGGGGCGCAGCTTGGGGCCCTTGCGCTTGATCGAGTAGTTGAGGACGTCGGGGGCCTGGTGCATGGCGGTGCCGATGCCGTGGCCGACGTACTCCTGGAGGATGCCGAGGCGGGCGCCGGCGCTCTCCTCGCGGGCCGCCTGGGCGAGGGCGCGGTCAACGGTGGCCTCGACGGCGTCGCCGATCGCGTTGAGCCGGGCGGCGCGCCCGCTCGTATCCCCCGCGGCGGCGCGGGCGACCGCGGCGATGGCCTCCCACAGGGCCTGGCGGGTGGTGGTGTCCAGGAGGCGGTCGGCCTGGGAGGCGTACTCGCCGCCGACGACAGTGGTGAAGGCGGCGTCGCCGTGCCACTGCTCGCCGTCGTCGTCGAGGATGTACGCGCCGCAGTCGAAGGTGACGAGGTCTCCCTCCTCCAAGACGCGCGGCCCGGGGATGCCGTGGACGACCTCGTCGTTGACCGAGACGCACACGGTGGCGGGGTAGTCGTAGTAGCCCAGGAAGTTCGAGTGGGCCCCGGCGGCCTCGATGGTCGCGGCGCAGACGGCGTCGAGCTCGGCGGTGGTCGCGCCCGGGCGGACGGCCTCGCGCAGGGCGGCGTGGATATCGGCGACGACGAGGCCCGCCCGCCGCATGAGCCGGACCTGGTCCGGTGTCTTGATCTCGATCTGCTCGCGCGCCAGCACCGCGCGCCCCCTCTCTCATAGCAGTGGCGCGGGACCTCGCCGGTCCCGCGCCACTGGGGATGACTTGCTCAGGCCGTGACGCCCGCGGAGGCGAGCGCCGTCATGATGCGCTCGGTGACCTCGTCGATGTCGCCGATGCCGTCGACGCGCACGAGGAGACCCTTGGCCTCGTAGAGGGCGGCCAGCGGCTCGGTCTGCTCGGCGTAGACCTCAAGGCGGCGGCGGATGACCGGCTCGGTGTCGTCGGCGCGGTTCTGCTCAGTGGCGCGCTTGAGGAGGCGCTCGACGACGACCTCGGCGTCGGCGGTGATCTCCAGGACGACGTCGAGGGCGAGGCCCTTGGCGGCGAGCATGGCGTCGAGCTCGTGGACCTGGGCCTCGGTGCGCGGGTAGCCGTCGAGGAGGAAGCCGGAGGCGGCGTCGTCGGCGGCGATGCGGTCGGCGACCATCGCGTTGGTGACGGAGTCGGGGACGTACTCGCCCTTGTCCATGTACTCCTTGGCCTTGAGGCCGAGCTCGGTGGCGCCGGCGACGTTGGCGCGGAAGATGTCGCCGGTGGAGATCGCGGGGATGGACAGGCGCTCGGAGATGCGGGCGGCCTGCGTGCCCTTGCCGGCCCCGGGAGGGCCGAGGAGGACCATGCGTGCGCTCATGAGAGGAACCCTTCGTAGTGTCGCTGCTGGAGCTGGGAGTTGATCTCCTTGACGGTCTGGAGGCCGACTCCCACCATGATGAGGATAGTCGTGCCGCCGAAGGGCAGCGACTGCGAGAGGCCCAGCCAGATGACCGCGATGGTCGGCAGCAGCGCGAGGAGCACGAGGTAGATCGCGCCGACGACGGTGACGCGGTTGATGACGTAGGACAGGTACTTCACGGTGGGCTCGCCCGCGCGGATGCCGGGGATGAAGCCGCCGTACTTCTTCATGTTGTCCGCGATCTCGTCGGCGTTGAAGGTGATCGCCGTGTAGAAGAAGGTGAAGAAGAGGATGAGGACGCCGTAGGCGGCGAGGTAGATCGTGTCCGTCTGGCGCAGGTTCTGGCCGACCCAGGCCGCCCACGAGCTGTTCGGGGAGAACTGGGAGACGAGCTGGGGCATGGCCAGGATCGAGGAGGCGAAGATGACGGGGATGACGTTCGCCGTGTTGATCTTGATCGGGATGTAGGTGGTGGAGCCGCCGTACTGGCGCCGCCCGATCATCCTCTTGGCGTACTGGACGGGGATGCGCCGGGTGCCCTGCTCGACGAAGACGACGGCGATCGTGGCCACGAGGATGACGGCGATGACCATGAAGAACTTCGAGGCGCCGCCGCTGCCGGTGAGGATCGAGCCGAGGTTCTGCGGGAAGCGGGCGACGATCGAGGTGAAGATGAGCAGCGACATGCCGTTGCCGATGCCGCGGTCCGTGATGAGCTCGCCCAGCCACATGATGAGGCCGGTGCCGGCGGTCATGGTGACGATCATGAGGGCGAGGTTGACCGGGCTGTCGTTCGGGATGACCGGGACGGTGCAGGTGGGGAAGAGCTGGCCGTTGGCCGCCGTGGCGACGATGGTGGCGGACTGGAGGACGCCCAGGCCGATCGTCAGGTAGCGGGTGTACTCGGTGAGCTTGGCGGTGCCGGCCTGGCCCTCCTTGTGGAGCTCCTCGAATCGCGGGATGACCACGCGCAGGAGCTGGATGATGATGGAGGCCGTGATGTAGGGCATGATCCCCAGCGCGAAGACGCTCAGCTGGAGGAGCGCGCCGCCGGAGAAGATGTTGATGAGGCTCAGGAGGCTGGCGTCCTCGGCCTGGCCCACGCAGGTCTGGACGTTCTTGAGGCTCACGCCCGGCGTCGGCAGGACCGAGCCCAGGCGGAACAGGGCCATGATGCCGAGGGTGAAGAGGAGCTTCCTCCTCAGGTCAGGCGTCTTGAATGCCTGGACGAAGGCGCTGAGCACGCGGTCTCCTGTGGGCTCGGGGAATCGGCGTCGAATGGCCCGGACACGGGCGCGACGGCGGACGCGCAGGCGCGCGCCGGGCTCACACTACCCCGGAGCACGGGTCTCCTTCGAGGCCGTGACCCTTTCGGAAGGCAAGGCGTATATCACGCGCGCTCCTCCCCCGCCTCCACCCCTCCGGCCGAGACCGGGCGAACAGCACGGCGAGACCGGGCGAGCAGCACGGCGAGACCGGTTCGGGCGGCTCCGCGCGCCGTCGTCACGCGCCGCGCGCCAGCCCGACGGCGCGGCGAGGCCCCGGTGGCGCGGACCTCACGTCCACCCCACCGGGGCCTCGTCATGCTCGCTTGGAGCGGATCAGCTCGCTGATCAGTCCTCGGAGAGCTCGATCGTGCCGCCAGCGGCCTCGATCTTCTCCTTGGCGGAGGCAGACCAGGCGTCCGCCTTGACCGTCAGCTTGACGGAGACGTCCCCGCCGCCGAGGACCTTGACCAGGTGCCCGTGGCGCACGGCGCCAGCGGCAACGAGGTCGGCCACGGTGACCGTCCCACCGGAGGGGAACAACTCGGCGATGCGGCCGACGTTGACCGGCTGGAACTCCACGCGGTTCGGGTTGCGGAACCCGCGGAGCTTGGGCAGGCGCATGTGCAGCGGCATCTGGCCGCCCTCGAAGCCGGGGCGCACCTGGTAGCGGGCCTTCGTGCCCTTGGTGCCGCGCCCGGACGTCTTGCCCTTGGAGCCCTCACCGCGACCCACGCGGGTCTTGGCCTTCTTGGCGCCCGGGGCGGGGCGGAGGTGGTGCAGCTTGACGACGCGCACCTTCTCCGTCTCGGACCCAGCGGCGTTCTCGGCGGCCTTCTCAGAGGCCTTCTTGGTGTCTGCCATCTCAGACCTCCTCAACGGTCACGAGGTGGTGCACCGTCGCGATCATGCCGCGAACGGTGGGGGTGTCCTCGCGAACAGTGGACTGGCGGATCTTGCGCAGGCCGAGGGACTTGAGGGTCTCGCGCTGGCGGTGGGTGCCACCGATGCCGGAGCGGACCTGGGTCACCTTGAGCTGCTTCGTGCTCGCGGTCTTGGTGTCAGCCATCACGCCTCCACTCCTTCAGCGGCCTTCTCGGCCTCCTTCTTCTCCGCCTCAGCGCGCTTCTCGGCCTCGCCCTCGGCGCGGGCCCGCAGCATGGACTGCGGGGCGACGTCCTCCAGGGGCAGGCCACGGCGGGCGGCAACCGTCTCGGGCTGCTCGAGCCTCTTGAGCGCGTCGACCGTCGCGTGGACGATGTTGATCGCGTTCGAGGAGCCGAGCGACTTCGACAGGATGTCGTGGATACCGGCGCAGTCCAGCACGGCGCGCACCGGGCCGCCGGCGATAACACCGGTACCGGGGGACGCCGGGCGCAGGAGGACGACTCCGGCGGAGTCCTCGCCCTGGACCAGGTGGGGGATGGTGCGCCGGATCATCGGGACGCGGAAGAAGTTCTTCTTCGCGAACTCCACGGCCTTGGCGATCGCGGCGGGCACCTCCTTCGCCTTGCCGTAGCCGACGCCGACCGTGCCCTCGCCGTCACCGACGACGACCAGCGCCGTGAAGGTGAAGCGGCGGCCGCCCTTGACGACCTTGGACACGCGGTTGATGGTGACGACGCGCTCGATGTACTTGTCGTCGTTGCCGCGGCCGGAGTTGCGGTCGCGGCGGTCGTTGCGGTCACGACGGCCGCGGCTCTCGCCCCGGTTCTCGTCGTTGCGGGCCGAGCCGTCGGACGACGCGGACCTGTCTCGCTGCGGTGCAGCCATCAGATTCTCCTTTGCTTTCTCGTCGTCTCAGTGCTCAGAGCACCAGGCCGCCCTCGCGGGCGCCGTCAGCGACGGCCGCGACACGGCCGTGGTACTTGTTTCCACCGCGGTCGAAGACGACCGCCTCGATGCCCAGGGCCTTGGCGCGCTCGGCCACGAGCTCGCCGACCTTGTGGGCGGCGCCGACCTTGTGGCCCTCGACGCCCTTGCAGGCCTCCTCGAGGGTCGAGGCGGAGCACAGCGTGTGGCCGATGGTGTCGTCGACGACCTGGGCGACCATGTGGCGGTTGGAGCGGGTGACGACCAGGCGCGGGCGCTCGGGCGTGCCATTGACGTGCTTGCGCACGCGCTGGTGGCGGATCTTGCGGGCAATAGCCTTGGACTTGCCCCTCTTGATCGAGTAAGCCATGGTCACTTACCAGCCTTTCCGACCTTGCGGCGCACGTTCTCGCCGGCGTAGCGCACGCCCTTGCCCTTGTAGGGCTCCGGCGGGCGGATCTTGCGGATGTTCGCGGCGACCTCGCCGACCTGCTCCTTGGAGATGCCGGAGACGGCGATCTTCAGGTTGCCGTCCACCGTGAAGGTGATGCCCTCGGGGGGCTCGACGACGACGGTGTGAGAGAAGCCGAGGAAGAGCTCGATGGCCGAGCCCTTGGCGGCGACGCGGTAACCGGTTCCGACGATCTCGAGGTTCTTGACATAGCCCTCGGTGACGCCGATGACCATGTTGTTGATGAGCGTGCGGGACAGGCCGTGGAGCGAGCGCGAGCGGCGCTCGTCGTCGGGACGGGTCACGAGGATCGTGCCGTCATCCTGCTTGGCCACGCTCAGGGGCTCCGAGATGACGCGGCTCAGGGTGCCCTTGGGGCCCTTGACCGTCACCTCGTTGCCATTGATGGTGACGTCCACTCCGGCGGGAACCGGAACGGGGAGTCGTCCAATACGAGACATGGTGTTCCTCCGTTCCTTTCTCTCACCAGACGTAGGCGAGGACTTCCCCGCCGACGCCCTTGTTCTCAGCCTGGCGGTCGGTCAGGAGGCCGGAGGAGGTGGACAGGATGGCCACCCCCAGGCCGCCGAGGACCTTGGGCAGGTTGGTGGACTTGGCGTAGACGCGCAGGCCGGGCTTGGAGATCCGGCGCAGGCCCTGGATGGCCCGCTGGCGGTTGGCTCCGTACTTGAGGCTCAGCGTGAGCGTCTTGCCGACCTCGGCATCCGTGACCTCGTAGTCGGCGATGTAGCCCTCGGTCTTCAGCATCGCGGCGATGTTGACCTTGAGCTTGCTCGACGGCATCGAGACGGTGTCGTGGTAGGCGCTGTTTGCATTGCGCAGACGGGTCAGCATGTCTGCGATCGGGTCTGTCATAGTCATGAGTGGGCCTTGGCCCTTCCTCGTCGTGGTTTCCTCAGCGGACCTGCGACGTAAGTTCTTACCAGCTGGACTTGCTCACGCCGGGGAGCTCGCCACCAAGGGCCATCTCCCGCAGGCAGATACGGCACAGGCCGAACTTGCGGTACACGGAGTGCGGGCGGCCGCAGCGCTGGCAGCGCGTGTAGGCACGAACACCGAACTTCGGCTTCCGGTTCGCCTTCTGGATGAGAGCGGTCTTCGCCATGTCACTTCTCCTTGAAGGGGAAGCCGAGCCGCGCGAGCAGCGAGCGGGCCTCCTCATCGGTCTTGGCCGTGGTCACGATGGTGATGTCCATGCCACGGACGCGGTCGATCGAGTCCTGGTCGATCTCGTGGAACACAGCCTGCTCCGTGAGACCGAAGGTGTAGTTGCCATTGCCGTCGAACTGCTTGGGGCTCATTCCGCGGAAGTCGCGGATTCGCGGCAGCGAGATCGAGATGAGGCGGTCGAGGAACTCCCACATGCGGTCGCCGCGCAGCGTGGCGTGCGCGCCGATCGGCTGGCCCTCGCGCAGCTTGAACTGCGCGATGGACTTGCGGGCCTTCGTGATCTGGGGCTTCTGGCCGGTGATGGCCGCCAGGTCGCGGACGGCGCCCTCGATCATCTTGGAATCGTGGGCGGCCTCGCCCACACCCATGTTGACGACGATCTTCGAGATGCGGCCGATCTCCATCACGTTGGAGTGCTTGAACTCATCGCGGAGGGCGGGGAGCACCTCCTCGGCGTACTTGGTCTTGAGACGGGGGGTGATCTTGTCGCTCATCAGAGGTCCTTCCCGCTCGCCTTGGCGTAGCGCACGCGAACGGTGCGCTTGCGGCCGTTGGGCCGGACGCCCTCCTCGACGCGGAAGCCGACGCGAGTGCGCTTCTTGGTCTGGGGGTCCACGGGCATCACGTTCGAGATGTGGATCGGGGCCTCGACGGTCTCGATGCCGCCGGTGCGGGCGCCCTGGGCGGACTGCCCGACCTTGACATGCTTGGTGACGCGCTGGACGCCCTCGACGACGACGCGGTCGGTGGCCTTGATGACCTCCAGGACACGGCCGGTCTTGCCCTTGTCCTTGCCCGCGATGACGATGACCTGGTCGCCCTTCTTGATGCGTGCCATTTTCAGATCACCTCCATGGCGAGCGAGACGATGCGCATGAACTTCTTCTCGCGAAGCTCACGGCCGACGGGGCCGAAGATGCGCGTGCCGCGCGGCTCCCCATCAGTGTTCTTGAGGATGACGGCCGCGTTCTCATCGAAGCGGATGTACGAGCCGTCCGGACGACGGCGCTCCTTGCGGGTACGGACGACGACGGCCTTGACGACGTCGCCCTTCTTGACGTTGCCGCCGGGGACAGCGTCCTTGACGGTGGCGACGATCGTGTCGCCGATGCCCGCATAGCGCCGGCCCGAGCCGCCGAGCACACGGATGCACAGGATCTCCTTGGCACCGGTGTTGTCGGCGACCTTCAGTCGCGACTCCTGCTGGATCATAGGGTGTTCTCCTTCGTCGAGCCGGTTCTCGGGTCCCCCCGAGCCTTGCCGAACGTTCTTGGTGTTCTTGCGCGCTGCTCCCCCGGCCCGGAGGCAGGAGGAGTCCACGAAGCGTGGGTCCCATCAGACACAGGCGCAGGAGCGCGGGGTCTCTGATGGGCGCGCCGAGGGCGCACGCAACTGTCACAGCCTAGTGCAGCGCCGAAGGCCCCCGATACCAGAGGCCCCCTCCCACCCCTGTGCCTTTCCTCACCAGCCTCCCGCCGCTCTCCCCCAACCCGCCCCCGCCTGTCCCCCGCCTGTCACCCGCCCCATTCATCGCCCGTCCTTATATCCGAGACCGGGCGAACAGCACGGCGAAACCGGGCGGTTTTCCACAGATTCTCCAGCCCTGTTCCATCGCGCTGCTCCGGCAGTGACCCTTGATACATGTACGACCCCCATGACACCTCAGCTGCTCCCCATCCCACGCACCGCCCATCAACTGCCGCTCATTCCCATCACGACGTCGCCTCCGGCGCCGTCAAACCGCTTCGCCGAGGAAGCGTCCTGGTTGTCCACCCCGATGAGCCCTTCTGGGAAACCGCCTCACGCGCCCGGGCGAAGATCCTGTCAATATTCGAGGCAGAGCGCTTGGAGGGCACCGTCTGCCTGGAATCCGCCGCCAGACTTCATGGCGCGCGGGTCATGGCGTAGAGCCAGTCCGTGGACATCATCACCTCTTGGAAACCGAACGGCCTCAAACGGAGGCCCTGTCCTCGTCGCCCAGCCCGCGTCCCGTCCCGCGACGCCTTCCCCGCCGAGCGCCGCCGCCTCCTCGAGGCCAGGCCGATCGTGCGTCACCACATGCCACTGGCCGCGGGCGACGTCGTCGACCATGACGGGCTGCGCGTCACCAGTCCGGAGCGGACGATTCTCGACTGCGCGCGCTTCCTTCAGCCCGACCGCGCCCTCGCCGTCGTCGATTCCCTCTTCGCCGTCGTCGTGGGCGCGGGCGATCACCCGTGGGACCACCGGCGCCGGATCGAGGCGGCCTGCGCGGAGCTGCGCCGCCGACTCCTTGCGCGACTGGAGGAATGGGCTGGTCAGCGCGGCTACCGGCGCGCTCAGGCGGTTCTCCTCGCAGCGACGGCCATGAGCCAGTCCGTCTGGGAGTCCGAGGCCCGGCGGCTCTGCCTAGCCTCTGGGATCACTCCCCCGCAGGTGCAGGTACCCGTGCGCGGGGCCGACGGCGGCGTGTACTTCGCGGATCTCGGCTGGCTGCTCGTCCGCCTTCTCCTGGAGGTCGACGGCGAGGTCAAGCTCGCGGTGGATCCCGACGGCGAGATGCGGCGTCGGATCGCCCGGGAGGAGGCGATCCGCGAGGCCGGCTTCGATGTTCTTCGCCTAACGCCCGAGGATCTGAGAGACTCTCGCGCGGCGGTGCGCCGAATCTGGGACGCGCTGCCGCCGTCGGCACGGGACGCCAGTCCGATCACAGCACTGCTGACGACTCACGAGCGCGACTCCGGAGGGTTACGGCCGTCGGCGTGAGCCCGCAGCACCCTCCGCTGCGAATCTCGCCGTGCTGTTCGCCCGGTTTCGCCGTGCTGATCGCCCGGTCTCGGTGAGAAAGGACGACGACGCCGCGGCAGCCGACATGAGTTCGGGTGCCGCGGCGTCGCGATGCTGTGATCAGCGGGAGGTCACTTGGCCTTCTCGATGATCTCCACGAGGCGCCAGTGCTTGGTGGCGCTCAGGGGACGGGTCTCCATGATCGAGACGAGGTCGCCGACGGCGGCCGTGTTGTTCTCGTCATGGGCCTTGACCTTCTTGGACCGACGGATGACCTTGCCGTAGAGGGAGTGCTTGTAGCGCTCCTCGACGAGGACGACGATCGTCTTGTCCATCTTGTCGGAGACGACGTAGCCGCGGCGGACCTTGCGCTGGTTGCGCTCGGGGGCGGCCTCAGTACTGGTGGTCTGCTCGCTCACTTGGACTCCTGGCTGCTCGGAGCGGTACGGATGCCGAGCTCACGCTCGCGCACGATGGTGTAGATGCGGGCGATGTCGCGGCGCACGGCCTTGAGTCGGCCGTGGTCCTCGAGCTGGCCGGTCGCCGAGGCGAACCGGAGGTTGAACAGCTCGGCCTTCGCCTTGGTGAGCTCCTCGGCGAGGCGCTCGTTGTCCATGCCGTCGAGGTCGGCGGGGGTCAGGCCCTGGGATCCGATTGCCATCAGACGTCACCACCCTCACGAGTCACGAAACGGGTCTTCATCGGGAGCTTGTGCATCGCGCGGCGCATGGCCTCACGGGCGAGCTCCTCGGGGACGCCCCCGAGCTCGAACATGATGCGGCCGGGCTTGACGTTGGCGATCCACCACTCCGGGGCGCCCTTACCGGAACCCATGCGGGTCTCGGCGGGCTTCTTGGTCAGCGGACGGTCCGGGAAGATGTTGATCCACACCTTGCCGCCACGCTTGATGTGACGGGTCATGGCGATACGGGCCGCCTCGATCTGGCGGTTGGTGATGTAGGCGGGCTCGAGGGCCTGGATGCCGAAATCACCGAAGGCGAGCTGATTGCCGCCCTTGGACATGCCCGAGCGGTGCGGGCGGTGCTGCTTGCGGAACTTGGTCCGGCGGGGGATGAGCACGGCTCAGGCCTCCGTTCCCTGCGTGGCGGCAGCGTTCTCGGTGGCCGGCGCCTGCTCGACCTGCTGCTCGCCGCCCTGACGCGCGCCGCGCTCGCCGCGTCGCGCACCACGGCGGTCGCCGGAGCGACCCCCACGGCCGCGCGGGGCGGACTCGGCCTGCTGGCGGGCGAACTCACGCTCGGTGAGGTCGCCCTTGTAGATCCACACCTTGACGCCGAGACGGCCGAAGGTGGTCTTGGCCTCGTAGAAGCCGTAGTCGATGTTCGCGCGCAGGGTGTGCAGCGGCACGCGGCCCTCGCGGTAGAACTCGGAACGGCTCATCTCGGCGCCGCCGAGGCGGCCGGAGCACTGAACACGGATGCCCTTGGCGCCGGCGCGGATGGCGGACTGCATGCCCTTGCGCATCGCGCGGCGGAAGGACACGCGGGAGGCGAGCTGCTCGGCGATGCCCTGTGCCACGAGCTGGGCGTCCAGGTCGGGGCTCTTGACCTCGAGGATGTTGAGCTGGACCTGCTTGCCGGTCAGCTTCTCCAGAGAGCCGCGCAGGCGCTCGGCCTCGGCGCCGCGGCGCCCGATGACGATGCCCGGGCGGGCGGTGTGCAGGTCGACGCGGACGCGGTCGCGCGTGCGCTCGATGTCGACCTTGGAGATGCCGGCCCGCTCCATGCCATCGGCCATGAGGCGGCGGATCTTGACGTCCTCCTCAACGAAGTCGCGGTAGCGCTGACCGGGCTTCGTGGAGTCCGCGAACCAGCGCGAGCGGTGGTCCGTGGTGATGCCCAGGCGGAACCCGGTCGGGTTGACCTTCTGCCCCATTACCGGGCTCCTTCCTTCGTAGCGGTGTCGGCGCGGTCGCCGACGTAGACGGTGATGTGGCTGGTGCGCTTGAGGATCCGGCTCGCGCGGCCCTGGGCCCGCGGGCGGAACCGCTTGAGGGTCGGGCCCTCGTCAGCGAACACCTCGGTGATGAACAGATCGTTCTCGTCGAACCGCTCGCCGGCGGCCTCGGCCTTGAACCGGGCGTTGGCGATCGCGGACTCGATGACCTTGCGCACCGGCACGGCAGCGGCCTGCGGGGCGAAACGGAGCACGTTGACAGCCTCGACGGCGCGCTTGCCGCGGACGACGTCCACGACGCGGCGAGCCTTCATCGGCGTGCAGCGCACGTACTTGGCCTGCGCCTTAGCTTCCATAGTTCTCTTTGCCTCTCAACTCTCCGCGCGTCAGCGGCGCGACTTGCGGTCGTCCTTGACGTGCCCGCGGAAGGTGCGGGTCGGAGCGAACTCGCCGAGCTTGTGGCCCACCATGGACTCGGTGATGAAGACCGGGACGTGCTTCCGGCCGTCGTGGACGGCGAAAGTGTGTCCGAGGAAGTCCGGCGTGATGACCGAACGACGGGACCAGGTCTTGATGACGTTCTTGGTGCCCTTCTCGTTCTGGGCGTCCACCTTCTTCTGGAGGTGGTCGTCGACGAAGGGACCCTTCTTCAGGCTGCGCGGCATATCAGGCTCCTATCAGCGCTTCTTGCCGGTCCGACGACGACGCACGATGAGGCGGTCGCTGGACTTGTTGGGACGACGGGTACGGCCCTCGGGCTTGCCCCACGGGGAGACCGGGTGGCGGCCGCCGGAGGTGCGGCCCTCGCCGCCGCCGTGCGGGTGGTCCACCGGGTTCATGACGACGCCGCGCACGGTCGGGCGCACGCCCTTCCAGCGCATGCGCCCGGCCTTGCCCCAGTTGATATTGGACTGCTCGGCGTTGCCGACCTCGCCGATGGTGGCGCGGCAGGCGGCCTCGACATTGCGGATCTCCCCGGAGGGCATGCGCAGCTGCGCGTACTTGCCCTCCTTGGCCACCAGCTGGACCGAGGTGCCGGCGCTGCGGGCGATCTTGGCGCCGCCGCCCGGCCGCAGCTCGACGGCGTGGACCACGGTGCCGGTGGGGATGGCGCGCAGCGGCAGGTTGTTGCCGGGCTTGATGTCCGCGTTCGGACCGGCCTCGACCATATCGCCCTGGTTCAGCCTGCTGGGGGCGATGATGTAGCGCTTCTCGCCGTCGACGTAGTGCAGCAGGGCGATGCGCGCGGTGCGGTTGGGGTCGTACTCGATGTGAGC
>ERZ772918.61-NODE-61-length-88632-cov-6.76997_pt1 | contig 88632 bp, 65 predicted proteins | sample MGYA00512118_ERZ772918 | MGnify/ENA primary metagenome ERZ772918 (study PRJEB29015, sample SAMEA2737939) | human oral metagenome | biome: human oral; feature: human-associated habitat; material: dental | place: China | collected 2135 ... | reverse complement strand
CCGTGGCGGCCGGGGTCAGAACGCCGTTGGCGTCGTAGTAGCGCAGCATCCGCGCAGACAATCGTGTGAGCGTTGAAAACTCACCGATGCGAAGCAGTCTCGTCTCGGTCATGGCTCCATCTTCCGGCTTGACACCGTGTCAAAGGCAAACGGAGATCGAACGCAAGCCGAAAAGCAAGCTCCGGGCGGCCTCAGCCGAGTATGACGCGGTGTGCGTCAATGCAGAAACCTATTTCACGGGGGCCTGGCTGCCGATCGAGACCGAGCTGGGTTTCACGACGCTCTCGGGCTGGTCGCCCGAATGCGTCTACTTCCTGAACCTGGACGACGTCGAACTGGTGCGGGCCTGACGGCCCGTCGCAACCGCCGCGCGTGGCGGTCTCTCCCCGAGCCGTTGACGCTGTGCCCTATTCTGGTGGGGTGACCGATGCTTCTTCTCTTGAGACGGCCGACGCCTCGTCGCCCGACGGCGCTTTGCCTTCCGCCGACGGCACTCGCTACGACGGCGAACCCACGCGCGTCCCGAGCCTTCCCTGTGATCCGGCTTTCAGGCTTCCGGCTCCCCGACGCGGCGAGGGAGAGCTCGCAGCCGACGCCGAGCTCCGCATCGGCCTGCACGTCAAGCTTGCCGAGCAGGCGATGATGTCCGCGAAGGCCGAGGCGCTGCGCCCATTCGACCTGACGGTGGCTCAGTACGGCGCGATGCTCTCGCTCTACTATGTTCCCGGGCAGTCGCCCTCGCAGCTCGCACGGGCCGTGGCGGTCACCCCGCAGACGATGGGCGCCACGCTCGACAAGCTCGCCGCCAAGAGCCTGGTGACGCGCGAGCCCTCGAAGCTCCACCGCAAGGTGCTGGTCGTAACGCTTACGTCCGAAGGGGAGAAACTGCTCATCGAGGCCGACGCCGCCGCGCGGGCCGTCGAGGAGCGCATCGGCCGGGCATTCAGCGCAGACGAGCGCGTGCAGCTGCGTGAGCTGCTCAAGCGCGTAAGCGGGGCTCTTGAAGAGTCGGATCCTCTGGTGAGCGCAGCTAACATTGAGTCTGATCCCGACGACTGATCTTTCTTGAGGGTCCGACAAATTGCAGCTCGAAACCGAAGGCTGTAAGTGCGGATACTGTCACAGGGTCCAACTTTGCCAGAGAGGCAGCGTTTGCCAATCTTTGGGTGTTCCCATGTGGCTGATGGGGAGCGCAGGTATATCCGGATAGGTTGACAGAGTGCGCGGAAGCAATGTTCGATCCCCGATGCCAAGACAGTGAGCAAGTACTGAATGAGAGTGAGCTGACCGAAGCATCGGTTGAGCGCCTTTTTTGCCGCAGCCAACTCGGGATGCGTTTCTACTTTGGGCAAGCGCGGTTTAAGTGTGTAGACCCGATTAAACATGCGGGCATGATGAGCCGAGTAGTTGCGAACGATGTTAAATGCCCTAATCCATGACCCAAGTTGCGCCGCGGTCAGTTTCATGCGAGCGGCGATAACGTCACAGACAGCAATTGGTGACAACCGGTACAAATAAGCCAGCGAACCCCAGTCGATAACTTCCACGGCTGCCCAGATTGGGAGCTGCCCTCCATACTTCCGCTGGTGGTGCTTGACGAAGTCTTCGCGAGAAAAGGACAGCTCTTTATTATATCGGTCTAGCCACATCTGATATTGCTGCGACGGTTTTGCGGCCGAACGCTTCTGACGGGCTCCTGCCCTAACAAGGCTGGGCGCAGGTGGACGAGCGGGTCAAGACGCCCAAGTTCGTGTCCGAGCATTGCCTTTAAAGCCAATTCCACTGGAGTCAAGCAGTCGAACACGGCCGAGCGAAGACGTTCGTCGAAATCGTACAACGCGGCAACATCGGTGAAGTTGGCGCCGTCGACGAAGACATCAAGCCGGTGGCGGCCATCAGAATCTAGTTGCCGGAAGGGATACCAGTAGCCAGAGAACCTGTAGCAGTTAACGCGTTCCAAGACTCGCCGAGCGTAGGCAACATTATTAATCTGCATGCCGCGACAGCGCAGCAGTGCGATTTGTTCGCCATGCGTCTTGAACGTCTTAGATGGCTGCGGCACGCTCCACCTTTTAACACAGATCGCAAAAAGAGGACCGGCCCTGGACTGCTCCGAGAAGCAGCGGAACCGGTCGTGATGTTTTTAGTATATCCGAACTAGTCAAGGTTAACAACGTGTCGAGGCAGGCCTGCCTTGGCACTGGAGCAAGGAATTCTCCAGTACGCCTAGCCAGACAAAAGACCTTGCCTGTAGGCACCGCCTCGGAGCGGATATAGACATTCAAAGAGCGCTCGAAGAACGCTCCCAATGTCACGTCCCACGTGGGTCAGTAGCGTGAGCCGTACGCCTGAGGAAGCCGGTCCAGGCGCTCGCGTTCGGCGTCGGACAGCCGCAGGCTGGCGGCTTCCAGATTCTCGGCCAGGTGTTTGCCGCTGCGTGTCCCGGGAATCGGGATGACGTTGTCGGCCAGGCCGAGCAGCCACGCGAGGGAGACTTGCGCCGACGTCGCCCCGTGCGCCTCGGCGATGCGGGCAATCTCCTCGCCGATCGCGCGGTTGCGTTCGAATGCCTCGGCCGTGAACCGCGGATTGACGGAACGGATGTCGCCGCTTTCGAACGTGCCCGGGGCAAGCGTTCCGGTCAGGTAGCCGCGCCCGAGCGGCGCAAACGGCACGAAGGCGACGCCGTTGGCCAGGGTCCACGCGAGGAGGTTGCCACCGGCCTCGGCGCCGGCTCCCGCGGCGATGCTCTTTCCAGGGCCAGCCACCCCGTTGCCAACGGCTGCCTTGCCAACAGCTGCCTTGTCAACGGCCGCCCCGCTCGTGCCCGCCCTACTAGCGCCCGCACCCATTCGGGCTCCCGCGTCACCGGGCGCCTCCCCGCCGAGCGGGTCGCGCGTCCACACCGACAGCTCGGATTGGATCGCCGCCACCGGATGGACGGCATGGGCCGCGGCCGCTTGGGCCACGGTCACTTCGGAAAGACCGATTCGTGCCAGTTTCCCTTCGGCGACGAGCTCCGCGAGCGCGCCCCAGCTTTCCTCAAGCGGCACTCCCGGGTCGACGCGGTGCAGATAGTACAGGTCGATCCGTTCGACGCCGAGCCGCTCAAGGCTGCCCTCGACATGCCGCCGCAACGCCTCGGGCCGGCCATCGCGGTGGATGCTTTTGGTCGCCAGATCGTCGACGACCAGCCCGCCTTTCGTCGCCAGGACGACGCCGTCCCGCCTGCCCGCGGCGGCCCTGCCGACGAGCCGTTCGTTGTGTCCGTCGCCGTAGAGGGCGGCGGTGTCGAGCAGGCCGACGCCGGAGTCGAGCGCCTCGCGGATGACCCTGACGGACTCGGCGTCGTCCCGGCCGCTCTCCGCGTAAATCCAGCTCATGCCCATGCAGCCGAGGCCGATGGGCGCTACGCGCGGGCCTGCGGCCCCCAGCTCTCTGACGTTGTCTGATTGCCTTGTGTTTTCCATTGAATCCATTTTCTGTCCTTTCCGCGATGCGCGTGGGCAATGGGAAGCGCATCGGCAACGCTCGGGCGAGCGGAGATCCAGCGATGCCGTTGCACAAAGCAAGGGCCGGGCGGCCTTCGCGCCCGCGGGGGCAAGCTCCGTCGTCGAAAAGGTCTCCGACGCCGCCATGCGCGGCCTTCGCGCCCGCGGGGGCAAGTTCGCCGTCCGGGAGGATCGCAACTGCATATCCTGCGCGGCCTCCGGGCTCGCGGGGACGAGCCGGACTCGCATCCCGCTGCGTGGCAGCGAGCCGCATACGATTGGCGCCGTCGCGCCAGCCCGAGGATTCGAAAACCGCGCACCAGGCTTGCGCATCCGACCACCCGATGTTTAAGGTTACTTATATTGTACAGCCAACTGAAACTAACGTCGAAAGGGCGCCATGAATCAGAACACGAGCCGCACGCCGCTCCAAGGGGCCGAAGCACGGAACGCCGCGACGGCCGCGCACAAAGAGGACCCCCGAGAGTCCGCACGCCATAAGGAAGCCATGGAGGCCGCGCATCAGAAGGCCACGATGAAGGCCATGCAGATCACCGGTTTCGACGGCCCCGCCGGCCTAAAGTACGCCGAGGCGCCGGTGCCGGAGCCCGGGCCGGAGGACGTCGCGCTCGACGTCGAATACGCCGGCGTCGGGTACATCGAGGCGCTGCTCGCGGGCGGCCTGATCGACATCCCGCTCCCCTACGTTCCCGGGCTGGAGGCGGTCGGGCGGGTCCGTTCGCTCGGCTCGCAGATCGCAGACCCGAGCCCGCAGGCGGACTCGGACGCGGATGCCACGCTTCCCCCAGCTGAGGCGGATGCCGACGCGGAAATCGCGGCCTTGCCGAGCAACCTCGCCCCGGAACGCCCCGCGCGGCCAGACGCCGCTTCAGAGCATTCCACGCCCTCCGCCGCTGCCGATCTTCCTTCTCCGGACGTTCCCCTCTCGACCCTTAAGTCGGGCGACCTCGCCGTCGCGCTGACGATCAATCGCGGCGGCGCTTACGGCCAGGTCGCGGTCACGAACGCCAATCTGGTCGCGCCCCTGCCGCCCGGCATGGATCCGACGCTGGCCGCCGCGGTCCCCGCGAACACGACGACGGCGCTCGTCGCGCTCGAGCGCGTCGCCCATGTGAAGCCCGGCGAGCACGTGCTGGTGCACGCTGCAGCGGGCGGGCTGGGTTCGCAATTCGGCCAGATCGCGCGGTTGCTTGGCGCGGCCCGGACCGTCGGCGTCGTCGGGAGCGAGGCCAAGCGGAGGGCCGCGCTCGACCTCGGCTACGACGAGGTCTGGCTGCGCAGCGAGTTGGGCGATGCGGCCGGCGGGCAGTTCGACGTCGTCGCGGACCCCGTCGCCGGGCCGGCGCGGCAAACGAGCCTCGACCTGTTGAGGCTTGGCGGGCGGCTTTTGGCGGTCGGCGACGCCGCCCAGGCCGGCGACCCGATGGTCTCGAGCAATTCGCTGTGGCTCCGGGGCGTCGGCGTGCTCGGTTTCAATCTGGGGGCGTTCACGGCGGCGAATCCGCGGACGACGGGGGTCTACTTGAGGCGGGCGCTCAACCTCGCGGCCTCGGGCGAGGTGACGGTGCACATAGCCGAGCGCGCCCCAATCCGCGAGGCGCCGCGGGTCCTGGCCGATATGGCCGCGGGCGCAACCGTCGGCAAGGCGGTGCTGGTGCACGAACGGGACTGATGCGAGCTTAGCGAGTTCCATACGGACCGGCGGAAGCTCCTCGCTCCCGTGCATTCGACCACTCATTGCTTTCCACACGTCAAGGCTTGGGTTTAAACCCATAGCGGCTTGCTGTCCTCTTCTCCAAACAAGTCGGTCGGGCTCAGGCCGACTTTAGGCTTCCCGTTGCTATCGACCTTGTTGTTCTCCTGGTTCTCATTGAGCAGCATGTGACGAACAGGCTTGTCGTCCGAGTACCCGAAAGAAGCACGCTGAAAAGCTTCAACCCACGGAAACCTGAAGCGGTCGAGCACCGAAGAGAAGCCCTTGGGGTCAGTTATCACTTCACTTAATCCCAAACACCCTGACAGGTCCTGGTACGCCTTAGAGAGACCGTTGTCGCCGCCAACGCTCACCGCTCGAAGCCCATCCTTCGCCATACGCACCTCAACGGCGCCGAGTCCCAATGGCTTGCCAAGTCCCACGCGAAGATAGCCGACCTTGCTTCTTTCGCCGTTCTGCTCCGACGCCGGTACAAGATTCTCGGGTTCCAGCAGCCAGACCAGGGCGGCGAGCTCGTTCCGGGACAGGTTCTCAAACCGCATCCGGCAACGCAGGACGCTTCCGGGACGAATCCAAGTCTTCACCACCGACTGAATCTGGTGATTGTCTTGTCTCACACCTTCCTGACGGGGAGCCTGCGTCGCTGACGCAGGGAACTTCTCCGAGCCCAGAATCGAGCGATGAACCGGATGGGCCGCCACACCGAGATACTGCCCGGACCTGAAGTACTCAGAGCGTCGCAGCACCCTTTCCTTCTTCTGATTTTCTTTGTCGCCCCCACCCTTTTTCATGGGCGTTCCACCTTCTATACCAGTCAGGAATCTGCGAGCGGAAGCCGGCTTGGGGGAGAGAAGAGGAGCAATGAGGGTCTCCGCTTTGCTCAAGTCAACCTCCGAGGTATCCACCTGCCCGAAGATGAGCCGCCCCCTGGAGGCGACATCACCGTCTTCAGCACCTTCACGCGTGTCGGGGACGACGTACCCGAAGAGCCTGTCGGCGGCTGATGCCTCGGCGGCAGACCCAAGAGGAGCAACACACTGTTCCTCAGCAAGACTGCGGGGGCTCACAGAATACGAGCGACGTCCGACCATCGTCGGCACCAGCTCCTCCACGACGGTCTCATCGTCGGAGAGGACGGCGTATGCCAGGGATCCCACGTGAAGGAGGGCTTCGGAGTCCACGCCTGTGAAGCGGTTCGGATGCATCCCAGGCTGGAGGTCGTTCTCCTCACGTTGCTCCGCATAGCTGTCGACGACTCCGCGATAGGCCTCGACGACACTCCGGTCCACTTCCAGCCTTTCAGGACTCTCGGAGAGATCGAAGAATACCCGTTCATCGTGCTTCCGAGGAAACACGTCCGAGGCTCGATCCCCGTCCCTCGCTGTGCGATAGACGTAACCCGTCACATCATCGAGATAATCCACGACGTCTATATCGTTCCGCACATCGAAGGCGCAGACGGGATTCCCTCGGCCGTCGTACAGGCCTACCACCTGCCAGTACGCATAATGCCCTCCTTGTGGATGCAAGCACAGCACCAGGTCACAACGCACTTTGTTCTCATGTTTCGTCATCGCACGGAACTGTATCTCATTGAATCCACTCCCACGTTTAGCATGTCCTCTTCCTCCGTCCTGGAGGGAGGCGGCGAGCATGACAGGAAACGGACGCTTATCGTATTCGTCCTTGTACTCCACGTCCCCGTCCCCGGTGCTGCCGCGCAACAGCTCGACGACGACGCCTTCTCCGTCGCCTCTCACCTCCACAACCCTCACTGGGACTAGGCGCAATGCGTCAGCGACGTCTGCCCTGTAAGTAAGCGGTTTCGAGTGCTCTCCGAACACCCTGAATCGGGATGCGGTCAGCACCTCGTAGACACGCGACAGCATTCCCTTGACCATCGTCCCCGGGAACACCACGCGCCCCTGCTGATCAGTGGGGATCTCGACCTGGGTGCCGCCACAGGGGTTCTCGTTCTCCTTCTGCTCGCCATACACGAGAGGAGTCCTCACCGTCATCTCAAGATCGATCGACCCCGACCAGCGCTCCGGCAGCAGGTGATCATGCGCCGGGGGCTCATGATCCCCGAACAGATCGGCGGGCAACGCCTTTCGATCCACAAGATCAAGGACTTTTGGTCTGAGAACCGGAATCCGATTGACTGCGGAGTGAAACGGTTGGAACGCGGTCATGTCAGCCCCACCTTCCGGTCATGAGCTCGTCGGTGAATACGGTGTTTCCGTATGTCTTCTCAACGGTGAAGACCTCGATGCCGGTCATGACGTCGCCTTTCTCTCCATGTTGGAGGTAGCTGTTGTCCCGAACCCAGCAGTCGCTGCCTCCCAGGAGACCCTCACGGGACGCGCCGACCACGATCTCCGCGGCCCCGCTGCCGTTCAGCCACCGCAACTCGTGGGCCAAGAGGCCGTCCTCGCCTGCGCCGTCGTCGGTCTTCTTGTCCATCACCCGCCACAGGCGCAGCTCGTAGACCGTGTCCAGGTCGATCTCCTGCTCCCGGGAACCGGACTCGCCGTCTTTCTCGATCAGGGTGGTGAGGCCGCAGGAGCGCGCCCTTCTCACCGAGTAGGCGCCACTGGTCGTGTAGGCCACGCCGTTCATCTCGCCTCCCAGCTCTTCGGCGCGTTCAAGAACCCGTTGAAGCTCAGCACCCCCGGGCTGCTCCACTCCCACGCCGAGAATGTCTTTCCAGACGGCTTCTCGCAACGGCTCCGGCTTCCACGTCTTCTCAGGCATCCCGCTCCTCCTTGCTCTCCACCGGGTGCTCGCTGCTGTCCGCCAAGTAGGAGGACCATCCCTCCCAGGCGGCTCCGGCCCCCGGATTCCTCTCGATCCGGGAGTTCACGTCTCTGAGCCTTTTCAGGATCCGTCGAGGAAGTGACTCGCCCGTCCCATCCTTCGAGGCTTTGAGGGTCCAGCCCTCGATCCCCAGGCCCTTGCCGCCGGTCACGGCAATGGCCTTGACGTCGATCTGTCCCATGCCCCGGGTGCCGCGGCTTCCCAGTGGGAGAGTGCCGGCCGCCAGCTCGGCGAGCACAAGCCCCAGGAGGCAGAATGCGGCGCAGCTGCGGTCCTCGCCATGGCCGTCCTTCTGCCCGTCCGTTTCCCCCAAGCCCGCCCGCGCGTTGGTCAGAAGCCGGTCGAGGTCGAGTTCCAGGACAATGCTGTTCCAGGTGGAGTCGTAGACCTCCTCGCTGTAAAGCAACCCATCCGCGACGCCGCCGGTCCACCGGTCGCCGGCGTTGTGCGTGACCTTGCGGCTTGGGCCGTCCTCGGCGGCGAGCGTGTCGAGGACCGTCAGCGCACCACGGTGGGTCGTCGACCCGAACAGGTCCCGCACCAGGCTCGGATCCTGCGCGAGCTGCTCGTGGACGCCGGAGTCCGCCCAGTCGGCCTTCGTGTTCGGGGCCTTCTTCGCCAGCAGGATGGTGCGGGCGATCCGCGTCGCCCGGGCCCGCAGCGCGCCGCGGACGGAACTTCCGGGCAGCACGATCGGGTCGGATTCCTCCGGGCCGGCGCGCAGGGGTCGGGTCGGTTTCGGTTCCTCAGAGTCCGCACCCTCCGCCTCTCCCGGCGATCCGTCTACGGCCCCGGCGTCAGAGGTCTTCTTGGCGTCGTCCTCCTGGGGCGGCTCGGCCACGAGGATCCCGGTGGGGCTGTCCCAGGTGATCTCGATCCGCATCCGGCCGCTGCCCCCGCAGTCCACGGGGGCGACATCGACCGATCGGCCGCCGGTGCCGGAGAGCCACTCCTCCAGTCCCGCCCGACTGCCCGGCTCCGCCTTGGTGAGGGTCCAGGCCTTCTTCGAGTCGCTGAGTGCGACTCTCCCCCACCCGGCGTTCTGTCGGCCGCCGAAGGCGACCCTGCCGTCCTTGATGAGCCCGATGATGAGCGAGAAGAGCTTCTCGACCTGCTCCGGCCCGGGCGGCGGGACATCGCCCTGAGGCACCTCGACGCCGTCGGGCAGCCCGGCCTCCGCGGTGATGGTGAGGGCGAGCTTCTTGCCCCGGGGCAGGTACTCGTGCTCGAACAGCGCGGTGTCGCCGGCCGATCCCCAGTATCGGTCGATGGCGTTGCCCATCCGGGTCGGGAGCATGATCTTGTGCTCCTCATCCCTCTCACAGCCCTCGGTGGGCAGCTCGACCGTGTGCACGGTGATCGCCGAGGCCCGCAGCGGCGCCGCCGAACCGGCTCCTCGGGTTCCGTCGTCGCCCCACAGCTGCCGCAGCTCGCGCTCCGTCAGTCCGACGGCGTCGCCGTGCTCCTCGAGGAATCGCTGGCAGGCCGCTCGCAGGGCGCCCTTGACGGAGCGTCCGGTGAGGACCGGCCGGCCGTGACCGTCGCGCACGAATCGCCGGGCAACGGTGGTCCTGTCCTCGGCATCGCGCAAACGGTCTACAACTTCGTCAATTCCGCCCGAGTGGAGGGGCGCGTCCGTCACCAGGCGGACGGCAAGCTCATAGCGGGTCACGCTCATCGCTGAGCCTCCTTCGAAGTCGCAGCGTCATCGGCGGTCGGTTTGAGGTCCTCCCCGTGAAGGCTCCTCAGCGTGAACGTCTCCTCCTCAAGCAGCGGATGCCCGACGACGAACCGCCCGAAGCCCTGCACCCGCAGCTCCCCGACGCCAACGGCCGCCAGCGCGGCCAGCGTCTCTGGGGCAGTGGTTCTCACCTTGAGGACCGAGCCGGCCTGGATGGCCATGCGGGTGGCCCGGGGCTGGTGGCTCGCCGCGGACCAGGAGTCCACGCGCCGGTGCCTGACTCCGGCGTTGAAGCGCGTCCCGTCCGTCTCGGCGAGCTCGATGGGGGCGCCGGCCCGCTTGAAGGCGGCGAGCAGGTCGGTCAGGCTCCCGCCCGGGCCGAGCCGAGCTGAGCGGGCCAGTACGTCGGAGGTAAACCAGATCGTCGCGTCCTCGGCGTCGACCACCTGGGGCGCCGGGCTCGGTGCGAAAGCCGAGAGGGTGCACTCGGCCTCGCCGAAGGCGCCGCTGAGGCGACGCGCCCCGAGACGGGCCCGATGCCCCGTGCCGGCGAGAGCCTCCAGCTGCTCACCGATCCGCCGGTACAGGCGGGTCGAGACCGTCACCGTCGCCTGGAGGCGCAGGCCTGCGGGGAGCGCCCGCACCAGGTAGAGCTGGCCGTCCTTCGCCGCTCCGGTAGCGGCGTTGTGCGCCGTGGACTGCCGCCCGATGAGCGCCGGCGCGCCCCTCGCCCGGGTCAGCGGAAAGACGTATCCGGAGCGCAGCGGCTTGTGGACCTCACGCTCGGGCTCGTCGGCCCGCATCCGGTTGTAGACGCGCATCTCCTCGTCGCCCTTGCCCTCAGCCGACTTGGGCTCCTGGCTCTCGGCTCCTTGGCCGACCTTGGGGGAAGAGAACACCAGGGGCATCGGCAGCCCGCGCTCCCCTTGGTAGGAGACGACGCCGTCGGAGACAAGCAGCTCCCCGTTGACGACGGCGTCGCGGACCTCCTGGACGAGGGCCTCCGATGCGCCGGGGGCCTGGGCGACGGCGCGCGTGATGAGCCGGTGTACCCAGGGCAGCAGGACGGTGCCGCGCAGGAAGTCCAGGGAGCGGATCTCGTTGGACATGGGGACCTCGTAGGAGACCACCGGGGTTCGCAGGTCGATCGTCAGGGTCGCCTCGTGGAAGGCTCCGGCTGCAGTGGGTTCAGGGCTTGCCTTGAGGACCGGGGCCGCCGCAGCGGCCGCGTCCGCCACGGGGACCCGTGGGGCGTCGCGCCCCTTCCACCTGCCCAGTTGTGTGCGGCACCAGTTTTTGACGGCTTGGACGTCGCCGAGTTCCTGGCCGGAGTGAATGAGGACGTCGCAGAGGCCGTCGCCCACACCGCGGTTGGAGCCGATTCCGCGCACCAGCAAACCGCTAAGCGCCAAGAGCAGCTCAGCCGCATCGCGCTGCTCGTTGCTCCAGGTCAAGGGCCGACCGTCCTTATCGACGTCGGACAGGGCAACCTCGCCTCTCAACGTGCAGGCGCCGACCCGTTCGAAGAGCCTCAGGAAGTCCTCGCGCGCCGTGCCGGTCTTGTCGTCGATGGACAGGGAGACGACCTCGTGGATGAGGTCGGTGGGGTCGGCCGGTGGGTCGATGAGCCTGGCGTCGGAGAAGGTGACGAGTCGCGGCGCCAGGTCGGAGCCGAACAGTGCGGAGGCGAAGGCGCGCCAGGAGCCGCCGGGGTCGCCGTCGTCGAGTGCCTGGGCCGCGAGGACGGACTGCTCGCGCACGACGCCGGCGAGCACGGTGGCGCGGACGATCGGCAGGCCTCGTTCATCCTTTTCGACGACGGAGTCGACGCCGCCGGCCATGCCTGTTCCGGTGGTGACGCCCCAGTCGGAGCGAAAGATGACGGACAAGGGAAAAGTTAATGAGGAGAGGGTCATGAGGCGGCCTCCGATCCCAGGTTGCAGGCAGTGGACGGCGATGTTGCGGAGGCCGCTGCTCTATCCTTCGTTCCGTCTGAGCCTTTCGAGCTCGGGACCACGTCATTGAGTGGCGGGAGGGACAGCTCGAAGAAGGATGTGGGGAGGAAATCACCGAGCTCCAGGAGGTCGAACATCGCGTGTATCCCACCAAGCTCCTCGTCGATCCACTCCCCGAGCTCCTGGCGGGCGACCTTCCACTCGTCCCGCGCTCTTGTCAGCGAATCCTTCTTCTTTCCCGGAGATTCGGCGTCCGGATTGTTGCCGCTTGTCGCGGTGTTCGGCTTTTCGTTTGCCTTGCCGTCGGGGTGTTCAGCTTTCTTGCCATCGGGGCGTTCAACCTGTTCCTGCGCTGCAGCGGAGAGCAGCCCGCGGATGCGCGCGGCTCGAGTCCGCGGGAACGGTTGGAGGTCAGTCTTGTTCTCACTCTCGTCCGCGCTGTGGAGGGGCAGCCCCTTGAATCGGGCGACCCGACCGCAGGTCGCCTTCCACTCCTCGTGGCGTAGGCCCTTTTTCGAAGAATCGGAAGAACTGCCTCTCTCATCACCGGAGGCTGCAGCTCCGCGGCAGTCGTTGCAAGTGCACGAGGGCGACGCGGCATCGTCAACCATCCGGAAGGGACGGGTGGTGAAGGCGCTGTAGCCGCGCAGGGCCTCGTCGGCGTCGAGCACCGTCGTGTCGAACAGGGCGTGGTAGTCAAGCGTGGAGCACGGCGGCTGCGTCGTCTTACCGACCTTCTTAGCCCGCTCAACCAGTCTCTCGGCCAGCTCGTAGGCTATATGGAAGGGGAAGTTGCGCTTGACGACGGCGACGCCGGCCGCGGCGGTCATGGGCCCGGTCGCCTGGCCTTCCGGAGGGGTCAGATAGCGCAGGACCGGATCCTGCTGAGTGGCTTCTTCGTAGTAACGCAGGTAGGCGTCGGCAAAAGGGATGGCGTAGTCGCCGCTGGTGATGGCGGTGACGTCGTCCCCACCGAGGATGACCGGGACGACGGGGATGGCGGTGTGCCTCCGTCCGGCGCGTTCGTCATCGTGGCGGGAAAGCTTGGCGATCCACGCCCACGCCGCAGCGAAGGCTCGCGTCACGGCTTTGTCAAGGTTGTCGTTGACCTTCAAAAGAAAGCGACGCAGGGCGTCCGGATGGTCGCGACCGCAGCCGATCTCATCCATGAACACATCCGGATCGACGCGGCCCTTCGACGCGTCTAGGTCCTTCATGACGCCGCCGACGCCGTTGCCGTCGATGTGGATGACGGCAACCTTCGACAGAAAAGCGTACTCGCGGGAGTCGGCGGTCTCGTCGGGGTCCTGGTTGGACTGAATGGCGTTTTCGAGTTGCCGCACGTCCTTCTCAGCTCTCGCGGGCGCCTTCCCGACGTCGTCCCCCTGCGGGGCGTTTCCTGTGAAGGCCTGTCGGAGCTTCTCCGCCAGCTTTGTGGGGTCGCGGGTCAGGATCTCGTTATCGTCTTCGAGTGACTTGCTGCTCTTAGCGGCTATCTTCATAAGAGATACGCGAGCTTCGTAGGCTCGGTAGCGCCTGACCCGCGAGGTCAGAGACAACGGGTCCTGCCGATCGTCGTTGGCCTCATCCCGGCTGGCGAGGGGCGGGGATGCGGGCAAGGCCGAGTCCTTGGCCCTGGCCAGGAAGGGGATCTGGGAGAAGCGCGCATCGGAAGGTGGGCGTCGGAGGGCGTATCGAGCGGCTTCCGCGTGGACCTTCTTGAGGTCTTCGCCGGTGACGTAGGCGATGGGAGTCTGTGCCCCAACCGAGGACGCCAAAGGTATGAACACTCCCGAGACGTCCATTCCAGGGGCCTCGGCAAGCGCCTTTCGCGTCACGGCCCCGATGACATCCCTGGCCCGCTCCTCCGAATCCACAAGGAAGATGACCTTGCCGGAGGACTTGGAGACCCACTGACTGTCGTCTGGTTCCTGGACGTCGTCGGGCAGCCCACATGCCCGGAGCCAGGCAGACGCCGCACCGGTGGCCACGAGCTCGCACGCCGCCCACTTTTTGAGTTTGGTCAGCAGGGCAGAGGCCCCGATGTTATCCCGCAAACGCGGAGAAGAGAAGATAAAGCGTTGGTTTCCGTTGGTTTCAAGCAGAACAAGATGCGTCACATCATTACTCCGTCGCATCGTCACTCCGTTCAGACAGCCACGCCTGTGCGCTTAGACACAATATTACCAGACCGTTAGACGGAAGTGCAAGCAATCACTTATCTCCTAGTTCGGCACAACCACACAGGGAATCGGATCCGTCCAGAAGCCCGATTGTCAGATGTCCACATCACAGGAATACGCTTAGGGCACTTCAAAGAAGAAAGGAGCAATCATGTTGCTGGTCCACATCGCCGGCTGGGCCGACATTGGCCTTAAATCCCCTCATGACAACACAAGCAATGACGTTCAACTCAGGATCGACGAACTCGGCGAGTGCAAAACAGCTTCAAGCGCCGCGCGTCGACTATTCAAACTCAAATTTGAGACGAACCCGCTTTCAGATACGACAAATAATGTAGCCCACACCAGAAGCCCGCTTTATAAAGAGCTAGAAGCCTCTTCTAAGCTCGCAACCGATAAAGAGAACAAAGAACTTCTCGAAGTTCTCATAGTCGGAGTCGAAAGCGGAAAAACTCCGACCGCTGAACTGGCACGCTCGCTCGTCACAGCATTAAACGTCGCATCGCCTAATGCACCCACCATGGCAGGAACAGATAGGATCCTCATTCGCGAAGCCTGTATTCTGCCGAGTTTGAAACACAGCCCCGAGGGGACTGACAAATTGAAGCGGGAAATCGGGAGTCACAACGGTCACGTTCTAATGGCTCTAGCAGGCGGGGCGACAACGATTCTCGCGGAGGTAGCCGGGGTCGTCGCCGCGACTCATCAAGACAAATGGTCTCTCGTCATAGCCAACCGCAACGAAAAAAGTTCAGCAGACGAAGACGCTTCGCTTGTCGACATGTCCGTTCACGCCGATCCTCTGCGCGGCTGGCTCATGGGCCTTGGGCTGCCGGCAGTTCTTGACCAGGTCTCCGACAACCCCGACGACGAAGTAAAGACCGCAGCCGAGTCGGCCCGTCGAGCCATGGGAGAGTCGCAAACGCCACCCACGCCAGACGACTTTGCGCAAGTGGTTCTGGCGGACGTCGCCCGCGGCGACCTAGCAGCGGGCATGGCCATACGATCTTGGATTGTCGCAGAGTACCGGCGTCGCTTAGACGACTACAACGACTCCCGAGGCACCGACATTCCTGACGTTACAATGGACAAGAAAATGAAGCCGACAACACTGGGCTCAGCCATACGTGAGGCGGGAAAAGCCTCCGATCCGCCAAGTAAATGGCTTTCTGAACAATCTGATCTCAACAATCTAGGCATTGAAGCAACCCATCGTTTCGGCACCCCAGGCTCTGCAGGCATCGACACCGTTCGAAAGAAGTTGGGAGAACCGCCTTCATGGCTTTCCTGGCCTTCTGGGCAGATTTGCCTCCTGACCGCCCAGGGAAGCCGGGGCAAGGATGACCGTCCTCCAATCATCGCGTCCCTCCTGTCCTCGGCGCCGGATGAAGCCCTTCGACGCGCTTGCTCCATTCCGGACTCAGAGCATCTGACGGCGCATGCGCTCATTGCCTGCTCAAGTTCGAGTCTGGATGAGGGCTGCGAGGTCGCAAAACAGGTTCAGCAAAAAGGCAGGTTCGATCGCGATGAGGCCTGGAATCCGATCGCTTGCGACACGCCAAGGGACTACGGGGATTCCGTAACGAAACCCGGCGTCTCAGCGAGCGAAGTTGAATCTACGTTGGCTGAAGTGTTTCATACGACCACAGAATGGCTTGAGGAACGCGAACCTCGTCCTCGAGCGATCATCGTGACGGTTTTAGGGGAGAAACCGATCGTCTTTGCCCTGCTTCGTGCAGCCCAAGATTTCGGCGCCAAGCACGGGGTGCCCGTTTTCCTAATGTCATCAGTCAAGAATGAAGAGGGAAAAGACTCCCTTCAGTTTCACCAACTCGGACTTAACAGGGATGTGCGTCAGGCACTTTTGAAAGCCGCAAAGTACTGTCTTGACCGCTTCGACCTTTTGTCCTCCAGCAGGCTTCTGGCCTTGGGCGATCCCGCGATGAATCAGCTTTCTGACAAGGCGGCCAAACTAGCGGATGAGCTCGTCGAAGCAGTGAACGCGAACGTTCTCGACGATCACGCAAGCACTGTCCTTGGAGCTATGGCTGCCGCAGCAGATCTGATTGACGGCCTTGCGCCAGACGCGAAGGCGCGGCTAGTTACGATCATCGCCGAACTCGTCGACATTTCAAAAGAAAGGCGCAAGGCTCCTGGCTTTGTAGCGCCGATCATATTGGCTTGCAACACCGACGACTCCGGAGCTAACGATATCGAAAAGGAGGACCCCGAGCGCCTTCTAGGCCTGCTGAAGAGAATTCGGAATAAGCTGCCCATCAATCATGGGAGCCAATCTCTTGCCGACATCACACCGCTTGTCCTTAAAAACTACCGGCAACGGAACACCACTTCCTATTCTGATCTTCTCCGTCGAGCCATCAGCAAGGTCGAAAGCAGGCATGGCGTGTCAGCCGGGGACTGGAGAACCCGCCTGCAGTGTCTGCGGGAGCGGGTGGAGGCATCGGAGAGCGCCGACTACGGGGAACAGCCGTGAGTTCGCGCGCCTTTTCGCGGTCTTGGCTGTCGGTCTTTTCGCGGCCTTTGCCGGCCGATTTATGCCCGATTGCCGCCCGATTGCCTCAGCATCGCCGAGCGGCCGACCGCGCGATCGGTGTAGGGTACACGAATGACGCCTGTTCACACGTCAGGCGCCAACGGTTCGGTTGCTTGCCGGGCCCGCCCACAGAAAGGGAAAGCTGTTATGCCAACTTCCCCGACTAACGTCGAGGACGACGTCGCCGGTGCAGGACGCTTGATCACCAGCCGGTGGCGCCCCAGCACCCTGCGAACAACCCCGTCGCGCGAGGATCGCGGGCTGTTCGGCCACCCCCGGGGCCTGCCCTGGATGCTCAACGTGGAGATGTGGGAGCGCTTCTCCTACTACGGGATGCGCGCCATCCTGCTGTATTTCATCGTCGACACCGTCGGCAACGGCGGCCTGGGGCTGAGCAAGAACTCCGGCGAGGTCATCCTTGCCGTCTACAGCGCGGCCGTCTACCTGCTGGCTATCCCAGGGGGCATTTTCGCCGACCGCGTCATCGGACCGTGGCTGTCCACCCTTTACGGCGGACTGGTCATCATGGCGGGCCACGTCTGCCTGTCGATCCCGGTGCCAGCCTTTTCCTGGCTTGGGATCATCCTGGTCGCGGTGGGAACCGGCTTCATCAAACCGAACCTGTCGACGATCGTCGGAGGCCTGTACGACGAAGACGATCCCAGGCGCGACGCCGGATTCCAGCTGTTCTACATGTCGATCAACGTCGGGTCGCTGGCCTCTCCCCTGGTGACCGGGTGGCTGCGAGGGCACTACGGGTACCACGCGGGATTCGCCTCCGCAGCCGTCGGCATGGGCTTCGCGCTGGTTGCCTTCGTCTACGGGCGCCACCGGCTCTCGGCCTTCGCCTTCACCGTCCCCAACCCGATCCGCCCCGGGGAGGGCCGCAAACTCGCCGTGTCTGCGGTGGTCGCAATCGCGGGAACGGCGGCGCTGGTCTCGGTCCTGTACCGCCTCACCGGCAACTTGCTTAACGCCCTCTCCACCACGATGCTCATCGTCCCGGCAACGGCGGCACTGGGCTACTTCGTGCTCATGTTCCGTTCCCCGAAGGTCACCGCCCACGAACGCACCCATCTGCGCGCCTACATCCCCTTGTGGATCGGCGCGGTGCTGTTTTTCATGATCTCCGAGCAGGCCGCCGGCAAGATGGCAACCTTTGCCAAGGACAACACCGACGGGAGGATCCCTCTGGTCGGCTGGGTCCTCAGCCCCGAGGCCTATCAGTCCATCAACCCGGCCACGATCGTTGTGCTGGCGCCGCTGATCGGCTGGCTGTTCACACGGCGGGCAGGGAGGTTCCCGTCGACCATCGCGAAGTTCGCGATCGCAGTGCTCATCGTCGGCTTGTCCGCCTTCATCCTCGGCTTCGGGTTCCAGACGTGGACCGGCGGCAAGGATCTTGCTCCATGGTGGTTCCTGGCGGCAGTGTTCATCTTGCAGACCGTGGGCGAGCTGTTCTTGTCTCCGGTGGGCCTGTCCACAACCTCGGCGCTGGCGCCCAAGAACTTCGCCTCTCAGGCGATGAGCCTGTGGCTGCTGACGACCGCCACAGGCCAGGGGCTCGCCGGTTTCATCATTTCCCAAACCAAGGGCATCCCGAACTCGACGTATTACTACGGCCTGGGCGCGGTCACGGTTGCCGTGGCCGTTATCTTGTTCGCCGTCGCCCCGTGGACCAAGCGTCAGATGGCCGACGTCGCAGGCGATCCGACTAGTCGCCGCCTTTCGTCTCCTCAAATTCGGCGCGGGTCGGCATGGCAAAGTTGAGCGTCTCGCTCCAACGGAATCCGAGGGGGGCGCGGCCGGCGTCGTACTTGTCGTCGAAACGCAGGCCCGCGAATGGACCGGCGCCCTTGACGCTGGATTCGTAGACGACTGCCGCGGCTTCGTTCGTGTCGCTTGGGAGGGCGTCGATGGATTCGCCGACCCACGTGCACATCGAGGCTTCGGCTTCGACCATCTCTTTCATCATCGCCTCGTCGCCGCCGGAGAGAATGTCGAGTTCAACGGTTTCGAGCTGCACGTACTTGTTCATGTGCAGATCGAGGAAGGACCGAGTTGAAATCGTTTCGTCGAGCAGCTTTGGGGCCTCGAAGTGCGAGCTGCCCGAGACGAAGCGAATCACGTCGATGAACCTCAAGAAACGGGCGAACCCGACGTCGTATTCCCCGTTTATGGCGTAGACCTTGACGTCGGGGGCGCCTTTGAGGCCGTTGGCGATGAGGGATGAGCAAATCTGAGTGTTTCCCGAGGCGAGGATGCGGTAGGAGATCGGGACGGTGTCGGGCCACTCGGAGAGCCCGCTGGCCTTCTCCGGGCGGTCGAAGTAGCTGACCGGCCGATTGTCGAGGCTGTACAGGTATGCGCGATTGACCATGTGCGTTCCTTTCTGAAGCATGTGCGTCCCATTCTGGACCATGCGCCTTCCTTCGTCGGCCACGTGCATCCCTTTGTTGACCACGCGCGTCCCCTTGTTGGCTCCACGGGCATCCTCGTCTGGCTTTCCGTGCCCGGCTGTTCAAGTTCGGAGTCCGCAGCGCGGAAGCGGAGCCGCCAAGCAGGCGGCCCTCCTTTCGCCTTCTTCCGTTCTTCCCGCCTAGGTTTCCACTGCCGATCACTTCAACGCGAACACCCTCCAAATTCGCGTCAGAGATTAAGCCAAGCGCCTTCAAACGAGCGCCCACAGCGAGAGTGCTGACTTTCAAGTTTTCGGCCACCGCTCCGGCCGGTTCATTATGTCCGCCTTGAGCTTGTCTTCTTTGTTCCACTTCAGCCCGGTGGAGTATCCCCGCCCCAAGCCGCGATGTGCTCCAGGATCTCCTCAACGCCATCCGGCAGCCGCTCGGACACTTCCCGACCATCGTCTTCTAACGGAGGGGTGGGCTGCACGGTCTTACCCCGGAAAAGTTGGATGGGCCGGGCATCCTCGATCCACTCGGCGGTCTTGATTTCGTTCCACTCGATGACCGCGAGAGCTTCCGCATCGACGTCCCGCAGTTGGTTCAGATGCTTACGGTTGGGCCAGGCGTAGAGCACTCGACGTCCAGAGAGCGATCCCACCGGTAGTCCTCACCAGCTGAGATGCAGCACTCCAAGCTGAGCCACCAGGCGCTTCAGACTGTCGCCATGGAACTGCTTGCGCGGTGTCACCACCGCAACGGATCGACCGGGCTGGTCGAGCAGCCACTTGATTGCGCGGATGTTCTGCGGCTCACGCGATGTTTCTCCCTCGCTGAGGCGTGAGATAGCGACAGGGAACTACGTCGGATGTCATGTCTTCCTCCAAGCTTCGGCACCTGAGCTGACAATACGGTCTTCGACATCTTGAGCGGCTCTGGTGAGGAGGACGACCGGGTCGGCGCGAGCGTCACCGGAGCGTCCGCCGCCTCAGGTATCGCAGCTCCGTCGCGACGCCGCAGACTGATCGACTTGCACCTTGACCATGATGTTCTGGATTTCGGCCCGCGCCTCGTCAGACAGCAAGTTACTTGCCAACACCGCTTCATAGTCAAACTCTTCGAGTTCATCGTCGGCAGAGAACCGCAGCGCTTCGGCGTGATCGGCCAGAAGCTCCGTCGCGACGGACCGGCCGAACCCGACCTCTTGAAGCTGAATCTCCCGCCGATCAGTCGTGCCGTACTCGACTAGCGTCGCAACGTTGATTCCAGCCCTGTCACTCCCGAGCGCAAGGAGGCTCATATCGAAGAAGTTCTGCAGGTACCCGATGATGCGGAACCGCAAGCCACCCTCGATATCCCGCAGCGTCCACTCGATAATGAGGTTCACGTGCTTCGCCGAGTTTCGGTCGAAAGGTTCGTTGACGAGACTCTCGTCACGCGAGTAGTCGCGGTAGGTAATCCACCCACGTTGGGTGTAGTAAGCGATCGAGCTGGAGATCACTCTGCTGATCGGATCGCCCTTTACCCAACCACGCATGAGGAGCGCCCAATAGCACAGGCGGCGTTCCCAACCGTCAGCATCGGCATTCTTGGGCATGAGGGGGTCTGTTCCCGAGACCTCAGTCGTTGGCCATCCATAGAGCTTGCTCAGGCGGCTGAGTACGTTAAAGAACGTGCTGACGTCCGCGAGGTCTGCATCGTCAGCGACAAGCGGTGCCGCAGAGCCGGTCGTGAGATCAGCCCAAACACGGTTCTGATACTCCGGAAGGATGTTCGGGGAGCGACGCAACACGTCGGTCGGTACTTTGACCGCAGCGGCCGCTTTCCGGAGTAGTTCGCGCCCATCCTTGACCTTGTCGAGGAAGTAGCTCCGAAGCGGTGTCTGCTGGTTGTCGAGCTGATGCAAGGTCAGTATGGACGCATACTGCTCAACGCTTCGCTGCTGATCTGCCGACGGCTTGCCCGGCAGGCTCTCGCCTCGCAGGATCCGCGCGATGTCCGTATATTCCTTCTTTCGGTTGTTCGCAGGGTTAACGAGGAAGCTCTCGGCGGGATCGGGTTCGGCTCGAGGAATCAGCGCCCGGGTCCTGTCAGCCCAGCGTTTTTCCTCTTTGCGCACGCAGACGACGTTGCCGGAGAAATCATAGGTGAGACGACCAGCGCGGCCAGCGAGATTCTCGAAGTCGATCTTCGTGAAGGAGCTATTGCCATGCTTGTCACTGAGAACGAAGATGTTCTTCGCCGGGAGGTTCACTCCCTCAAGCAACGTTGACGTGCAGACCACGAACTGGATCGGTGAGCCCGGATCCGCGAACGCTTGCTCGACACGTTCACGCACTTCCTGAGGCATCTTGCCGTGATGGAAAGCGACGCCACGGCTCAAGGTGCTCGCCAGGAAGTAGTCCCTGTGCACGTACTCGCGAACGTGCTTGATCAGCTCATCGACCTTTTCGTCGGAAACTACACCACGACGCTCGGCAAGCTGAAGCGCAAACTCCGCAGACTTCAGCGAGCCGTTGATGTAAATGATTGCCTTGCGATCCCGGCTCCGAGACAGAATGAGGTCGACTACGCCCATCTGTCGAGGGGTGGCTTCGAGTTCCTGTGACGACGCGTCTAGCCCGGAGAAGTAGTACTGACGTTGAGCCACCAGGTCAACGAAGTATCGATGCTGCGCGACCGTCCGCTCCTTAACGGCCAACGCACCGTTGGTCGCTTTACCAAATAGCTCCAGGAACAGTTCTGGGTTCGCAATGCTCGGCGATGCGAAGACGAGCTTCGTCGCGAACCGACGGGTTGCTTCGACGATCGCGTGATAGTAGAGCGAGCTGCGCGCATCGTTCTTGGCGATGACCTTCTGCGCCTCGTCGACTACAAGGTAGTCAATCTCACGCACCGGATCCGCCAGGTAGCGGAGCAACCGTTCGGGAGTGAGCACAAAGACGGTGCGCCGGTACTTTTGGCGCAGTATTTTCGGCAGCGATGGGTAGGTCGAGACGTTCACTTCGGGAACTTCGGACAGGAGATTTCTGAGGTCTGCTGCTGTCTGGCCGATGAGTGCCTTCGTTGGAACGAGGACAACGACGGAGTGGTCGTTGAGCTCGTCTCGGCGAACGATGTCATAGAGCGCGTCCTTAATGATAAACGACTTGCCGAGCGACGTCGGACCCGAGAAGCTGAAGTAGTCCTCGCCACGCATCTTCTCCGTTATCGCATACTGCGCATCAGTGAGTGTGGCATCGCCCTTTCTCGTGCGCTGCAGCACCTCCTTCGCGATGCGTAGCGCGCCGCGAGATAGCGGTAGTGCGTAGCGGCTGCCGACACCCTTCTGTAGGGTTCGGATTCCAGGAAAGTTCCCGAGCTGAACAAGCACTGCCTCCGCGACCGCGAGCACCCGGTCACTCAGATCCTGTCCGAGCCCCACGGCACTGTCGTACTCGCGAAGCAGCGCAATCGCCGTGTATGCCAGCTCCCGATGACGCGCATTGCTGGAGTGCGACAGCACGTCGGCATAGCGTAAGAGGTGCTTAGCATCGACCGGATTCAGTGTCTGGCCCACCTCGCCCGAGAGGAACGACTCCGCGACGGCGCGCTCAAGACCGCCGTATGCGGACTGAAAGTCCGCACGCTGGAGGATCATTTCGCTGAGTAGATCAGCAGCCGTACGCGACGTCACTTCTTCGCCTTATCCTTCGATAGGCGCAGGTTCTTGCCGCTGAGCTCAGAAGCGAGATCAATTCGGAGATCCTCGATGCCACGCACAGTGCCGTTGACATTTCGTTTCAGGAACGGCACCACGTAGATGTGAAATTGGTACCCACCAAGCCCGCGGTTCTGAATCTCAGACTTGATGGTGTCAACTTCAGCAGTTATAGCCGTGAAGGCGAGATCGCGCAGATGTGTCTCAATTTCCTCGGCCGTATGGTCTGCGAACGGGAAGGTGGTCACGTCCAGCTCGAAGCCGATGAAAACCCCAAATGCATTCGACTTCGTGATCGCGGGAGCCCCCGAGGCCGGCGGCAAGAGTATCGATGCCAGAAGTTCGACCTTATCGTCGTCGAGACTCTCCTTGAGAAGCTCGGACTCGACGAGCCAGGTATCGAAATCGAAGCCGTTCTCTTGAACCTTGCCCATGCTTTCAAAGGCTGCCTTCACACCACGATGAGCGCTCGACCCGACACTCCCGGCGACATCGCTATACATCTTCGACTCTCCGAAGATCAGCTGGTAATCGCCCGGAGCAACCTCGAGCAGATGCACCCCGTCTGTGCCGTGTACGTAGTGCTCTGACGACGTCTTGAGTTCCATTTTCGAGAGGATCTTCGGCGCCCCAAGGTGAGCTTCGAGGAAGGAATACAGAAGCAGCTCACCACCCTCGCCAGCCTTAGCATCTGGCGCTTTAAACTGGGCCTGCACTTTCCTAACGAACTCAACCATGCGGCTGTTATCGCTCCTGACCTTGCCCAGGTTCTGCCGCGACAGCACGTAACTGATGCTGTTGTTCGCCAGCTCATTGAATAGCGGCTTGATCGCGAAGTCTCCGCCGTCGATACGTAGAACATGCAGATGCATGACCGTCTTCGCGTGGATGTCGAAGCGTTTCGGTTCATAGAACAGGCCCAAGAATCGGTCACGATTCATGAGCGAGAGAGGAAGAACGGAATCTGCCATCACCGCACCGACGCCGGATCCGTCGGCAACTTGTGAATCATCCGTGTTGCTCTCCGTCATCAGTCTGCACCTCCTTCGCCAATCAGCAGCCAGTTCGTGTCGGTCGTGTAGTTGTAGTCGACCGGCCCGATCGGTGCGGCGTCAAAGTAGTGGTCCGCGCGAATGCGCATCGTCTCGTCCGGCACCGACGGGATCATTGGGTGACCTCCTGGCGGCGAGCGTTATGGTTATGCGTTGCATTACTGAGGCCGTGCGACCACCTGGCGCTGAACGTTGTCATGCTGTGCTGGTTCGCCTCCCGTCTTGAGTTGTGCTCTCGGGGCATGTCCTACGCTACCAACGATCAATGAAGCTGCCAGGGTGCCGCGCCGGATGCGATGCCGAAAGGGAGCTGGCGATGGGGAGCCGGACGGGCTCAACCGAGCGTCATGATCTACCTCAGCTGTCTCATGGCCAGCCTTTTTCGTGAAGAGCCGTCCGGTGCAGCAGCTTCAGCCAGGTCACTGGCTGTTGCAACATGGGGTTGTAGACGTGAGGCCCGGATAGCAGCAGGGACGGGTCTCTCGACAGGAAGAGAGATGTCGGATCCGTTCATCACCTTGATTCAGAAGGAGCCTGCCCTTTGAACACACATGCGTCCCTCGGCCACAGGTCGATAAACACCGGCCGATCAGTCACGATCTGCACAACCTGTCGCGTTGACTGACCCCACGCAAGACGCGGTTGTAGCCCGCTGTGACCCGCGCAGACTTGAGCTTGATCGTGGTGCGAGCAGGGCGTTCAGAATCGCCATTCACGACCGCATCACCACTCCGATAATACTGCGGGCCAGGTATGTCCCGGAAGCAACTCAACGCGATCCGCTTGCCAGGTTTGGCCCCGGGTTCGGTGAGCCTGTTCAGATGCGAGATCCAGGCGCAGCGGCAACGTGTGGGCGCTGCACCACGAAACTCAGTCGCCCTTGCTGATGTGGACTTGAAACAGTGGCGGCCGTTGTTGGTGGACTTGATTGTGAGCTTGCCTCCTTATCTGGCCGCTGACCGTCCGTCATGGCCCGGCGCTGCGGCGCCGCGCCTGGCTCGTAAGGTCACGTTCGTTTCTCTGACCCGGGCCCAGCGTGCTGACGTTGCCCGTCTCTACGCGACCGGCGTGCCAGTGAGGGACATCTGCGCGCGTTTCAACATCACGAAGAACACCGTCACCCGACTTCGCAAGCAGGCCGGGGTCCCCCAACGGCACCGTGGACTCGATGAGCCTCAAGGGGACGAGGCCGAAGCGATGTACGCCTCTGGCACGTCCCCCATGGCCATCGCCTGCGGCGACAGCACGCCCGGGGCGTTTGCGGGCAGCGCGGAACTCTTGGAGAATAGCCCCCTCCGCGAAGCGGGCGGGCCCGCCAGGATCGTCGCTGCACCCATACAACCAGCCTAGCCGAGGGGGCCGGGCCCGCGGCTGCGTGCACCGTTCGGGTCTGACGCAGTCCCCGCCACGGCTGGAAGCACAGTTTGAGGACTCTAGGGCGTCGCGGTGTCCAGCCGAGGACTCTGTCATTAGAGTGTGGCGCAGGGTTGTCCAATGCCGGAGCTACGCACCGCCCCCTTGCGTGTCGAAAGAATGTTGGACAGTCTGCGATTACAACAAATGCATAGCGCCCCCTTCTCCGTATAAGCGATAGCTGCATGTGTGTGAGCAACAACAAGATCAACGACATCAGATCGATCTGGCCGCAACAAGACTGCGACAAGCCGCAGGCGACTCGTCAGTTCACACGCGCACCGCGCCGTCAAAGCTGTCGGCCTTCCGCTCAGCTTGCGTAGACATCCGAGACATGTAGGAAACATCAGGTTTTGTCTTCTAGCTGCGCTTAGATGCATCGCCTAACATTCCGCTCAAAAGCCCAGCTCCAATCGGGCTTTAAAGATGACATCCTTAAAACACGATGCTCCGGGAGGTTTTAACCTTGATTCGGCCCGCGGGAAGAATGGGTGTGCACAACTCGAAGCATGCCGTCTTCCGGCACTCCAGGCAATTGGCCTATCGAAGTTCGGCGACCTGCACCGCCCAGAAAGACATAATCCTTTGCTAAATCATTATTTGAGTAAAATTAGGTCTGTTATGGATCGAATGGGCTCGCCTGGTTTAGTTCCCGCGAGACGCTTGATAAAATCGAGTACGAAGATATCGGTAAGGAGTAGTTGTGGAAAAGAAAATTAAGAGATGTGGTTGGGCGAACCATAGTCAGCTTGAACGGGAATACCACGACCAGAAGTGGGGAATACCGATGTTTGAGGATAGGGAACTGTTTAAGATGCTTTGCCTAGAGGGAATGCAGGCAGGACTTAGCTGGTCTACAATATTAAAGAAAATGGGATCACTCTGTGAAGCCTATGATGATTTTATCCCTGAAATAGTTGTAAACTATGATGAAAAAAGGGAAGAAGAGCTTCTTCAAAACAAAAGAATTATACGCAATCGTTTGAAAGTGAGGTCTGTTGCAATCAATGCAAAAGCTTACTTTAAGGTACGTCAGGAGTTTGGCTCATTCAGCAGTTATGTATGGGGCTTTGTAAATCGTAAGCCGATTATCAATTCTTGGAAATCAATAGAAGAAGTCCCTGCAAAAACGGAGCTGTCAGACAAGATAAGCAAAGATTTGAAGAAAAGAGGTTTTAAGTTTGTCGGTTCCACCATTGTATATGCGTTTATGCAAGCAGTAGGAATGGTTAATGATCACCTTTTAGATTGTGATTTCAGAAGAGTGGAGAGCTTTTCAGGACGCTCAAGTTGAGCTTCTAACGCCCAAAGATCGCGGTCCTCAGACAAACTCATCGAGGCCATAAGCCTTCTATGCAATTCCGATACAGGGCGATCTTGGACTCGATGCCAACGCTGCCCCCGCAGGCAACTGTGGAGGTTATTGGACTTGCTTTCAAGATCGATGATTTCTGCGGAGCGAAGCCGAAAAGCGAGAAAGATCGTGAAGCATTTGCTCAGACAGCCCACGAAAAAGCTTTTGACCTTTGCCGAAACTATGGACCAGAAAAGAAACTTCGAGACGCACTTCTAGTGATGTCTAAAGAGACTAGAGTTGCTTCTTAACTTTGCTAAATTTGACGTAAGTTAATCGACTGTTGACGGAAGCGGTCAGGGCATTTCGCTTGATGACCGACCGCGGGGTTGGTTTCACCGCGTAGCGTATTATGCGGTGCGGCTGCTCTATATTGCGGCACCGTCAATGACGCATGCGCCATTTGCGCCACCGATAATGCTGCTTGTGACGATCGTGCTATGGCGTCGATACAAGCAGCTGCCCTATGCGGTGCTTGATCAGCGCTGGCCGACCCGCCGCGCGCCAACCACCGACGACGAGTAGTCTACACCACTTCATACTTTACGCATCCCGGCAAACGGTATAAGATGGAAGAAGACAGACAGCAAAAGCAAGGAAGCGATATGCGGACAGCAATTGTAAAAAGTCTGCTTAGTGTCATAATGATAGCGGTCGGATGCCAGCTGGTGGCTCCGCTGCCAGCCCAGGCTGCTGAGCGGAAGACAATCTCGGTCTATGTCAGCGACGAGAATCTCCCAAAAGTGACTGACGAACATCTGAAGATGATCGATCGGCTCATCGTCCATTTTGGGCGCATTTCGGCCGATGGGCGTCTAAAGCTTGATGCATTGCCGCACCTTAAGCAGACGGCTACGCTGCAGCGGATTCACGCGGTCAATCCGCGTATCTCCCTTATTCTTTCAATTGGTGGCGGCAATGATGCCGCGCGGAGGGAGTTCGATGCGATGGTGCGCCAAGCAAGTACCCGGCATGCCTTTGTGAGCTCCGTCAAGGAGGCGCTGCACGCTCATCAGTTAGACGGGGTGGATATCGACTGGGAGTTTCCAAAGGGGAGCCAGCAGGCTGACCTGATTGCTCTCTTGCGCGAATTGCGCACGGCAACGACCACCGGTGGACGCCGGCCAAGTATCTCGATGACAGGTGCACCAGCCAAGTGGTATGCCGAGCAAAATAAGTTTGCTGAGTACGAGCAGTATCTTGATCAGATTGCAATTATGACGTATGACATGCGTGGGTTCGGCTCGTTCAAGACGCACGCTGGGCACCATGCTGGGCTCTATACTGCACCTGATGACCCACTCGACCAAAGTGCCAACTCGGCAGTGCAGCACTACCAAGCTCATGGCGCACCAACAAAGAAATTGATGATCGGGGCGGCGTGGTATAGCCGGCGGTTTACCTCAGTTCCTGGGGTGAATCATGGACTGCACCAGCCCGTTGGGGACACCCAAAAGGCTGGCGAGTACCACACCACGTATGACCGGCTCGAGCGAGAGTATATTAACAAGAATGGCTACACTCGCTACTGGGACGACGCAAGCAAAGCGCCCTATCTCTACAATGCCGCGCGGCGTGAGTTTATTAGCTACGACGATGCAGAATCGATGAAGTATAAGGCAGAATATGTCCAGCAGCACAACCTGCAGGGGATCATTGTGTGGCGTTATCTCTCCGACCCGCAGAGTAATGATGCGTTGCTGCGGCAACTCGACCACACGCTGCATAGCAGCGCTACGCCATCGTCGACCCAGCCGCAGTCAAACCAGCCACGGAATACCACCTTGCCGCCGAAGGTGATGCATATATCACAGGCCGAACAGTCGCAGCCAAGCCAACCGCAGCACGAGGCTGCATTGGCAACTGTTGGTGACAATGTTCCGCCGCTATATTATGGCGGAGCGGTGCCGATTGTGTTGGGTGGAGTTGGCGGCGCAGTGTATGTTTGGCGCCGTCGGCGCGTGGCACGGCGTTGACAATGAATAGTTTAGAAAGTGAACTGTTTAGAATATGAAGGGTGTCCAAAAAGACATTAGAGTTACTTCATGATTAACTCTGCTTAAATTTGACCTAAGTTAATCGACTGTTGACGGAAAGCAGTCAGGGCATTTCGTTTTCTACGCTGCGATCCCCATCCGCTCTTCCAGCACTAACACCCGCTTCGCCAGCTCGCTGTAGCGCTCGGTTTCTGCCGTGTGGATGGCGTCGTCGGCAGTTTCGCGCAGGCCGCCCTCCCGACGCAGCTTGTCGATGCCGGCCTGCAGCTGTGCTTGACCGGCTTTCAGATCACTGAAACCCTCTGCCATCCGCAGATCCATATCCGTGGTGATGTCACGCTGGACCGTCAAATCCTGCCGGATCTCCTGAACATGCGCATCCAGACTGGCCTGGACGCTGCCCAGCCCGGACTTCAGACCAACAATCTCCCCCTCGACCTTCTCAAACCGCGCATCCATCCCGTCAAAGCGCTTGTCGATGCCGTCGAACTGTTCGCCCATGCCGTCAAGACGTTTATCAATCCCGTCGAATCGTTCATCTATGTCATCAAGACGCTTGTCGATCCCGTCGAATCTCTCGCCCATCTTGTCGAATCGCCGGTCGATCTTCTCGAATCGTTGGTCCGCTTCTTCAAACCGGCCGTTGATCTCTTTTACTTCGTTGTGTATTTGTTTGATCTCTTGGAGCACTTCCTCCATACGACTATTTAAACATATCTAAATACAACGAACAACATAAAATGACACTTCACAATCTAAAATACAACAGTCCTTAAGTAAACCCAATCGAAAGCAGAAAAGCGCAGCAGCCCGAGGCACCATACCCCGCACCCAATCTGCTCAGGCACGCGCCACCGACACGGCCCTTACCGCTCGTCCTCCGGTAAGACGCTTGTCTGGCATTCCCATAACCCGGCATCAATGCCGCGCCGAAGTTCGTCAAACACTGGGTCGATCGGCACCTCTGGGCCACCTTCGATCGTGATAATGCTAAAGTTAGTCAGCACGGTATGTCAACGAGTATGCGACGCCTGTTGATAGACAAACTTCCTGCGTCACTCGTTCTCCCCTGCGACAGTTGGCAGTGTCTATCCGTCCTTATGATCTTCCTTCTGCTCTTCCTGTTCTTCGGCGTCGAGTTCGTCTTCGAAGAGGGGGACGACGAAGCGTGGCTCGCCCTCGATGCCGTGCTCTTCAGCATATTCCTCCGCTTGCTCTTTATTGCAGGCGACAAGAGTTCGAAAGCTGTCGAGGAAGGAAGGGGATTCATCGATAATATCGCCAGCAATCCAGATGACCTGGCCTTCCCAGGGGCTTCCCACCTTGCCGATGACAAACAGGTCGATTTGCGTCATAGACGCAGCAATCGGGAAGAAACAGTCAAGGTCGTAGTCGAGAGGAGGCAGCACTTCTTTGGCCACCTCCAAAAGCTCCTCGGCCTGATCGTGCAGCTCACCTCCCAGCAGTTCGCCTGTACCGAAGATGTTGACGTCTTGGTAGAAGTACTGCCAGCCGTTGGCGTAGTGGAGGAAAGACCGATACTGCTCCGGCAATCTGAAACCTAGGCGCTTTTCAGCGTCAGCAATCTCTTGCTCGCTGGCTCGCAGCTCGGGCAGGCTGTACTCCCACAGCTCATCCACATCGACCCGCATCAGAGCTTGGTCGACTGCAACCGCTGTGACGATGTCAAGACGCCAATCCATAATGATAGTTTACTCCTTATCTTGTTGGGTGGGAAGAACCTAAGGGTTTTCATAAACTAGTTTGTTGGGATGGGCGGGTCTTCCGGCGGCGGAGGCGGCGGATCCTTTGGTAGAACAGACGGCTCCTTCGGAGGAAGCGGCGGGTACGGCCCTGTGCCGTCGCCGGGGTCGTAGTGGAAAGACGTTGGCTTATAACCGATTGGGTAACGCTTTGACTGTCCACCCAGGCTGGAATTGACTTTGTGGTCTTGTGGATGCCATTCCGATGGTTCAGGCTTGCCCGTCCACGTGGAGTCGGGAACGTGTCCGGCATCCTTGCCTTCGTATAAATTGGGGTTTTGACGGCGTTCTCTTCTGGCTGCTTCTGAAGCATGTCGTCGAAGTTTGATTTTGGTCGACACGCGCCCTGTTGGTGAGAGCTCGCCCTTTTTCAGAGCTCGGTTACACCCGTCGACATAGTCACGGTACTGTTGGTGGTGGTCGGAAGTGACCTTTTTGTGCGGTTTGAAGACGACAGGGCCGCTTCCGGCACCAGGGTCTTTGCCGATTTTCTTGGGGGTGTTCCCGCCCTTCGGCGTCTTGCCGCCTGCAGGTTTGCCGCTATTTTTTTCTTGCCCCTTCGGGGTGGCTTTCGTCTTGGGAGTGCTGGTGTTAGCCTTTTTTGAAGGGGCTTTAGTCGTTTTCTTTGTACTTGTTTTTGAAACGACGTGTGCCGATCCCTTGCCGGCAGTTCGCTTCTTCAGACCGCTGTCAAGCCTCTTCAGCCAGGCCGCTCCTTTCTGGGAGGTTTTTTGGATTGCTTGGGCCATGCGAGGCACGGCGTTGACGATGTTCGAAATTTTCTTCGCCCATTCGGCAACTTTGCTGGCAATTTGCGAGACAGCTATGGGCGTGCCAAATCCCAGTGTGCAACCGACAAGAATGGCCGACTTGCCCGCCTGAGCGGCTACGTCGGAGATGGCTTTGCAGACGAGGCCGCGGACTTTCTGGACAACGGTCGAGGCTTCTTCGAGGAGGAACGCCAGAGCCTTGGCATAGCCACCGAGCACGGCGATGTGCGCTGCCGTGTCGCGCTGCATGTCGGCGTAGGCGGAAACAGCCAGCCCCTCAGTTTCGGCCATGTCTGTGGTGACAGATTGGTTCAGGCTGGCCGCATCGCTCTGAAGGCGTTCGCCGATTCCGCGCCAACCGGCGGCGGCCTGACGGACGTGTTCGGGCTCCCCGGTCAGTTTGTTCATCCAGTCTTTGAGGGGCTCAATGTGTTCCATTGCCCAGTTTGCGACACCGGAAAACAGGGCATGGAGAGGATCGGATAGCGCGCTGAGCGCCGTCGTTCCCACTGACACGCTCGTTAAGGCCGAATCGAGCCAGGCTTTGGCTTCGATAGCTCGGCTGAGGGCCTCACCCTCTGGCATCAACCCCAATCCTGTAATAACCGCCGCCCCGAGCTCCTGGGGGATTCCCGCCTGCGGCGCCATGATTGCCTCCCGATGGACATTGGGGCGGCCATGCGTGCGGCGAAGCCCCACTTGAATACGAATAGAGCCGTGGGCAGCGCCACCGTGCCGAGCCGCCGCCCACGAACTGAAATGCTACGTGTTGGGAAACTGCTGTTGAATAGCGGAAAGCTGCCGAGCTGTATCGGCGTCAGACGCTTCGACGGTGTCGGCAACCGTCCGCAAAGAGGCGGCGCTGACATTGAGCGCCTGGTGGGCCGTGGCAACCACCGACTCAGCAAGTGACGACAACATGGTCAGCCCTGGAACCATGAAACTGCAGAACAGGCCAAAATCGCCGCCGTTGACTGTGTTGCGCGACAGCTTTGCGACATCAGCGACGTCGTCGGCAATTTGCGTGACCTTTTGAGAGTGTTGCCGTAGATTCTCGGGGTTGATCTGCAGACTCATCGCGGCCTCCACACCGAGGTCGGCATTTCCGGAGGCGGATCACTCAAACGTTTCGTAGTCCCACCGTGATTGCCGAGACGCTGCCGAGCCTGCTCAATCATCAGCTTTGCCGTCTCCGACTCACCGAACGTTCGCTGAACCATACCCACATAGGACGCCGTGACTTGGCGATGAGCTTCGTGGATAAGGGAGACGATCTGGTGCGACAACGCATCAGGTTTACGTCGCATCGCCTCCGAGGTCAGCAGCAGATCGATCACCACTCCTGCCGCGTCGACTTCGACCGCCACATCCCGCGACTGACTGCGCGTGACAGCAGTCAACTTCTGCGCCTTCTCAGCGAATTCTTTCGCCTGCTCGGCGGCCTTTTCGGCTTGAATGACCTGATCGTCAATCTCCGCCTGGAGTTGCTCCAAATCGGGAAACTCTGGCATCGCCATCATCTACCCTCCATACCTGTCATGGCAACCGGTGAGCGGCCGCCCAGCGAATGTTTGGACAACTTCAATACTACTCCGAAGTAAACGAACAAGTGCAGGGAACTATGACCTATTCCGTTTCGATCAAATATAGAAAATAATAATAGATTGTGTGCAATGTAATATAAGATGTTACCGTGTGAATAGTGTTTAGGTAGATGCGTTCGACTCAAATAGAAGTTAGAGCGGACCATTCGATTAAACCACCAGGCGCTTCACACCAATTTCACTACTTGAAGCCTGACTCCACACGAGTAGCATCAAGGCGATGTCGCTTCAAAGTTGCGGGGTGATGGTGTGACTCATCGAGCAAGTGGCGCGTTGCCCGAAAGGCCGCCTGGCGGGTGGGTTCATTCGCTGGACTTGAGCGGGGAACGCCCTCGTTAATGCGCCATGCAACACGGCCAAGATGATCCTCTCGACCTGCAGGCCTGCGAGAGTGACACGACGCCATTCCCGGTGATCGAGATCGAACGACGCCGCGGCCCAGACGAAACACCCTCTTCCACGCTCGCTTACGATGTCCGGCGACCGAAGCGCAATCTTGCAAACCACGACAAAGCGCTGACGTTTGTAGTATCCCTTTCTAGCGTCATCCGCACCTTTAGAACATATAAACCAACTTTAGAATCTTTATACCATATATGACTATCAATAGCGTCACACGCACTTAAACAAAACCTAATCTAATGATGGACATCACGTTTGGTGTACACTTCTCCTATGAGCACATCACCTTTGTACAGCGATCGGACAGAATGCCCTAAGCCTCGAGACATTGAAGTCCTCCCAAAAGAAACCAAACGAGCACTGCTCGGACTGGTGCGGAGAAAGATCGTCGGGGACTGGTTCGCTAAGGACTTTCCGGAAAAGTGCAAAGACATAGACGTCGACAGCATTGCAGGGACGGATCGGTCTGGTTTGCAAGATGCTCTCAATGCCATTATTCCCAACCTGGCCTATCCTCTAGCCAGTAAGGCAGACTCTAAGCTGCCAGAACTAGTCGACGATGCCGAGATAGCCGACGCTGCAAAGACCCCTGAAGCTAGCGGGACGTTTGAGTTCTATCCGGGCAAGGCGAACGGGCCTCAGCCGATTGTCGTCACCGACAGTGCCGTCTTCGACTTGCTGGAATACACCGCCCGAAAAATCGCGCTGCCCAGGCAGGGCGAATGGCACAGTTTCCCCAAACATTACGAGCTCTGCTTCGATAGCGATAGTCGCGAAAAAGCCCAAGAGACCTTTCAGGGAGAAGTCAACGAGCTGCTTTCTCGGGGCCGTGTCATCTACAACTTCGACGTTGTCGATTTCGCTGGCACCTTACAGATCCAACGTATGGGCACCCCAGAGGTTCGACGGCTAATGGCTGATCTGCAGCCAAATAGCGGAGACAAGGAACTTGACGACCTCATCATTGAAGCGCGAAAGCGCTACCTTTCCCATAAAGAGGATGAACGCAGGATCGGCTTGGAAAAGCTCTGGGACGCCTTTGAACGGCTGAAGACGATAGAGCCGCTCCCCGATGGTAAAAGCGACAAGAAAGCCAGCGCTGAGCAGTTGCTTAGTCGCATCACCAATGAACCACTGCGTGAAGTCGTTGAAAACGATATTGGGGCTCTTACTGCGGTGGGCAATAAGTTCCGCATCCGCCACCATGAAACAGACAAACACGTTGTGCCGGTCGACGGGTACGACTACCTGTTCGCTCGGATGTCCAACGTGATCATCACCTTGCTTCGCGCCTCCAACAGGCTGGCCAAATAACCGTTTGCCGAATCTCGCTGCTTCGCGACCGTTAACCGCCTGAGAGCGCAGAGACTCACAGTCTCACACCCACTCCCCGGTGAGCATTGCCGCCCGCACAGCTCACCGGGGAGTGTTTTTGCATTGGCACGCCCCTCACCCCACACGCTAGAAGCTCTCCCGCTGCTTGCGCCACTACCACTCCGGCGTCGAACAGCGCCAACGCGGCCTGTTCCCAGCCATCGTCTGGATCGCCCCCGACCACGCCCGCCGACAGCCCACTGAGCCTGGACAGGGCAGACCTGCCGGCAAGCCAGGCAGCCGACACACGCCGGCCGGCCCGCCCCAGCCAGGGAAACCCCCTGGCCGCCGCCCTGGGCGAGGCCTTCACCCCCAAACGCGCCGTCTCCTACATCCGCGTCTCCACCCGCGAACAAGCCCAGCGCGGCGGGGCCGAGGAGGGATTCTCCCTGTCAGCCCAACGCGAAGCCAACCGCCGCAAAGCCCAATCCATGGGAGCCCTCATCGTCAAAGAGTTCGCCGACCGCGGCGAGTCCGCCCGCAGCGCCAACCGCCCCGAACTGCAGAAGATGCTGGCCTACCTGACACAAGACGGGCAGATCGACTACGTCATCGTCCACAAGCTGGACCGGTTAGCGAGAAACCGGGCGGACGACGTGGAGATCAACCGGGCATTTGACGAGGCCGGCGTCCGCCTGGTCTCCACCAGCGAGAACATTGACCAAACTCCCGGCGGCATGCTCCTGCACGGCATCATGAGCAGCATCGCCGAGTTCTACTCACGCAACCTGGCCAATGAAGTCATCAAGGGGATGGGCGAGAAAGCCAGAAATGGCGGGGCCATCGGCCGGGCCCCGCTTGGCTATCTCAACAAAGCAAGGCCGCGACAAGCAGGGCAGGCAAGCCCGCTGGGTCGACGTCGACCCTGTCCGCGGCCCACTGATCACTCAGGCTTTCACCGAGTACGCCACCGACCGCTGGACACTGTCCACCCTCACTGACCATCTCACCGCTCAAGGTCTGACCACCGCCCCCCACGCCCAGCCGGCCGTCCCATCCTTTCGGCCACAACAAACTCCTCGCCATCTTGCGCAACCCCTATTACCGCGGCGTCGTCACCTACCAGGGAGTCCACTACCCGGGCACGCACCAGCCCCTCATCGACGAGGCCACTTGGCAGCGCGTCCAAACCGTCCTCAACCAACACCGCCACGGCGAACGCCAACGCATCCACAACCACCACCTGAAAACCACCGTCCGCTGCGGCCAGTGCGGCGGCCGGCCCATCATTCACCACGCCAAAGCCAGAAACGGCCAAATCTATCCATACTTCGTCTGCTCCTATCGCCAACGCCACCGCGACCAATGCTCCTTCAAAGCCGTCCTCATCGACGAAGTCGACGCTCACATCGCCGACCTCTACCACCACATCCACATCACCCCCGAAGACCGGCGCGCCATCGAGAAATACCTTCGCCTCGAACTCGACCGCCTCTACGCCCGCCAACACACCCACATCCACACCCTCACCGCCCACGCCCGCGCACTCAAAGCCCAACAAGCCACACTCCTCCAAGCCCACTACGCCGACGCCGTCCCCCTCGACCTGTTCAAAACCGAACAAGCCCGCCTCACTCGCGAACTCGACCAGATAAGCCGGGAACTCGCCACCCTGACCGCCGACCGCGAACACCTCGAACACCGCCTCGAAGAAGCCCTCGCCCTCCTCGAACACTGCCACCGCCTCTACACCCACCCAGACACTCCACCCAGCCTCAAGAAACTCCTCAACACCGTCTTCTTCACCGACATCCTCATCAACCCAGCCAACAACACCCCGTCCAGCACCCCGCAACGCCCCATCCACCCACACCCCCGACCGCCCTTCGACCACCTCGCCACCCCAACCCTGCGACACCACGCCGAACTCACAAACCCAAAAGAGAACAGAGACGACAGCGACGACACCCGCCAAACGACACCAACCACCACAACAACGACGACAGCCGGAACAGCCACGACAACCAAAACACCCGCAACGGCCGGACCATTCAAAACGACAGCAGCAATAATGGGCCAGACACCCACAACCGCAGCGCCCACAGACAACACAACAGAAGCCAGAGCAACCAAGACCAAGACGCCCACGGCCGAGACATCCCTAGCCAAGAAAACCAGGACCAGAGCACCCACGGCCACAACACCCTCAACACCCACAGCCAGGGCAACACAAAAACCCTCCAGGAAAACCTCCCAGAGGGCAATACTCAAATTAAATTTGGCGGTGTTTCGTGTAAGACGACGATGGTGGAGCTAAGGGGATTCGAACCCCTGACCTTCTCATTGCGAACGAGACGCGCTACCAACTGCGCCATAGCCCCTAAGACTCCAGTAGCTTAGCACCTAGGGGCGCTTCAGTTCCAACGCGCGAGTGTTGGATCTGTCGCAGTCGCGGGAGCGCCTGCGACTCGAACGAGGCGGCAGGCTGCTTTCGACGAGGCGAGCATGCGTTCTTGTTGGCGGGACGGACTGCACTGTTGGGATCGAGATGCGCGTTTGGCAAGGCAGACAGGACCCGTCGGGACAGAGAAACGCGCCCCGACGGTGCGAACATGCCCTGCCAAACGGAGCCGCGCTTTTGGCGGGGAAACTAGGCCCGGCGACGCTCCAGCAGCGCGTCCAGCACCGAGCCCCCGCTCAGCACCTCGGACGAGTGGCTGACCACCGAGGCCTCGACCGCGCGCTCGACCTTCGCCTGCGCCTCCCTCGCCTCGGCCGGGCTCAGCGGCACCTCGCCGGGAGCGCTGGGCATGACCACGCCGGTCGCGACGTCGTACCTCTCGCCGATCACCTGCGGGCGGTAAGGCACGGGCGCCGTCGCCGAGGCGGGCGCCGCGTACGGCTTGACGACCTTGCGATCGACCGATCCCGGCTTGAGCGTGTAGGAAGGCATTTCGGCGCGACGGCTGGAAGCCCCGGCGCCAATGCCAACAGCGGAAGTGTTGCCGCCGCCGGAAGCATCGCCCACGGCGGGAGCATTGCCGACGACGCCGCCCGCGCCCCTCGCAGCGGGGCTGAGATTGCCGCGCACGGCCGCGCCTCCGCGAGCGCTGCGCGAGGAGCCGCCCGTATGAGAATCACGGAGCAAGCCATTGGAAGCAGACGAGCCCTTCGAACTGGCCGAAGAGAAGCCCGTGCCGGAGCCTGCTCGAAGCCCGGCGTTCGAGGCAACGCCCTTGCGTGCGCCGCCCCTGGGCGCGCCCGAGGCGTCGGACCCGCCGCGACCGGCAGCCCCGTCCGCGGCGGACCGACCGTCGCCATACGTGCCGACGCCGAAGCTGCTCTTGCCGGATGCGCCAACTCCCGATTTGCGGCCGCGGAAGCGGCCCGACTTGCCGCTCACGCCTGCGACGCCATTGCCCTCGTCAAACGCCTGGCCGCCGGCCCCGGCCTTGCCGCCCGTCCCGGCCGCATCCGAGATTCGGGACGCCGCCTTCGAACGCTCAAAACGCCGGCAAAGCTCGCCCTCGATCCGGGCGGTCGCTGCGGCCTTCTGCGCGGCCGCCTTCCTGGCGGCCGCGCGTCGAGCAGCGGCGCGGGCGCCGTCGCTTTCGCGGACCTCGACGCGAGCCCCGCGAGCGGCCTGGGCCAGAGAGGCGCGCGCTTCGACGTCGGCTTTCTTCTTGGCGGACCTGCGCGCGGCGTCGGCGGCGACCTTGCGCCCTTGGGCGCGCCGCGGGCCGATCTGGGCGACGATGTCCGCAAGCTCTTCGCGGTCGGCGACGTCGGCCTCCGCCGCCTTGCGGTAGACGTAGACGAAGCCGGCGCCGTATGCGAGCGTCGCCGCCGTCGCGATCCCGGCGAGCAGGGGCGAAGCAAAGCCGACGGCCACCCCTGCCCAGAGAAGAACGGCGAGCGCAGCCACAAGCGCCCCGCCGAAGAAACCTCGTTGAAGGCCAGCCGCACGCTTCGACATCCGCGCCCTTACGCGGGCGCGGTCGCGCGCGAGCTCACGCACATCCTTCGTCACTCGCCCCCCAGCCATGTCAACCTCCGGCCGTTTGAAGAACACCGAGCCGCGCTGGCCGTCGTCATTGGGACGATCGGCGCCCGGTGCGTCGCTCACCTTGAGCATTCGCAGGTCCTCGGAGTAACGGTCCTCCAGCGGTGCGTTCGCAAGAATCTCCCTGCGCTTTGACAGAGCAGGGATGACGAAGGCGATCAACAAGACAGTTGCGCCCAGTACGAAATACCCCTCGAAACCCACGGCACCACGCTAACGGCAGGAGGGATCGCACACCATGAGGAGGAGCCGCGTGTTCCCAAAATCCATCCACGGGTCTAGATGCCCATGTGGCACATAACTCCGGAATCGCATTACCACTCCTTTAAGCAAGCCCCGTTCTGCGCGGCAGACGCCTCCCCTTCCGCGCGGTTTGCCGCGCCTCGCGGACGCGTTCGCTTAAGATTACCGCCTGGAAGCGCGGGATTCGCCCAATCGGCGCGGACCGCACTGAGAGTTGCACGACACACAACGCGCCACTCCGACGAAAGTATGACTTTCGTCGGCCTTCGCCCAAGCCCGCCTCGACGCCCGTCGCTGCCGATTTGCTCCCGACCGGGTCGTTTCGGCGCGATGCCGCCTTTTGCACAGGCCGGCACTGACCTTTTGCGCAGGCTGGCGCCGACGTCGGACGACGTCGAAGCCCTCGCTTACGCGCGCCGCCGGGTGCGGCAACCGGGCCCCGGGGTTCCGCCGCGACCGTCGTCGGCCTCCACCGTCCGGGCCGCCGAGAAACAACGCCCCCAAACGGCAGGATGTCGCCGATTTTGGGGGCGTACGATCCGATCGCGGGACAGCCGCACGGACGCCGCGGCCTCGGCAAACTAGCGGCGTCGACTCGACACGCAGCGACGTCGTCTCGGCAAACAACACAGCTCCCACCATGTTTTCGTAAAGACTTTCTTCAATATCGGTAAAGACTCACGACGGCGCAATTGCAGCGTCGTGCCGCGCCCGGCCGAGGCGACGCCGGCCTGGCAAGCCTCGCAGCGTCGGCGCCTCGCCTCGCGGACGTGTCCCGTTTCGCCAAGGATCTCTCTATCTTTTCCCAGGGTCGTCGTGAAAGAATTGAGCCATGATTACAAAGACGGTGACTCTTCCGAACGTCGCCGACCTGGATGTCGAGGACGCCAAACAGGAACTCCGCAAGGTCGCGCGCAAAAACCGGAGCAAAAGGTCGTTGCAGGCACGCGAGGACTTCGCCAGGACATGGGTTGACACAGCTTTGGACTTCCTAGGCGACGCGCAGGTCGTGGCGGCCTATGTGTCGATCAAGGAGGAGCCGCCCACGCTCGCTCTGTGCGACGCCATCGTCGCCTCGGGGAAGCGCCTGCTGCTGCCGAAACTCGGCCCGGGGCTCACGCGCGCCTGGGGCTGGTACACCGGCGCGCACGACCTTGACGTCCTCGCCCCCGGGCGCCCGCCCGAGCCCAGCGGCGAAGCGCTTGGCTCTGAGGTCCTTTCCCAGGTCGACGCCCTGCTCGTGCCAGCCCTCCTCATAGGCCGCGGAGGGACGCGCTTGGGCCAAGGAGGCGGCTGGTATGACCGCATCCTCAAGCAGATCAGGGACGACGCCAGGGTCGGCGCGATGGTCTACCCCGACGAGGTCGTGGACATGGAGCTTCCGCAGGACGAGATGGACATGCGGATACCCTTTGTGGTGCTGCCCGAGTATTGGACGTCAACAGAATAGTTCTCCGCCGTCTGCGCCGCTTGGCCGACGTCGCTTCACGCACCGGTCGAGGCTGCGACGTCTCTTGGAGGCGGCTCAGGGCCTTTCGGCGGTCCAAGCGGCCCAAACCCTTCGAGGCGGTCCACAGCTCTTCGGCGACCTATCGCCTTTCGAGACAGCTTGACGCCCTTCGAGGCGGCCTATTGCCTTGGAAACGACGCAAACGTGAGCGGGCTGCAGATACGCGCGCATACGCATAGCCAATCGAGAACAACTGAAGAAATCACGTGGAAATCACTCGCAACGCGCGAGACTCATAACGTTGTAAGGGGCGTCGGCTTTCCGTCAGGGGCCGGCGCCCCTTATTCGTGCGATCTGCGCGTTCGGCAAGATCTGTTCGCCCGATGCGCAGCCCGTCCGACAAGCGCCTGCACGTCCGATTGACGTTCCTCCTGAAACGCATCGCGGGCCTCTTTTGAAGGGAACCGTGCGTCTTCCCCTGAAGCGAACCGCGTGGCGCGCCATTGCGCCGCGGAGTAATCTTGGCCCTCGGATAAAGTTCGCTCTAGCAGGAGGCGCTTCGTGCCCACCTATTCGTATCGCTGCACCGAGTGCGGCAACGAGTTCGACGTTCATCAGTCGTTTTCCGACGAGCCTTTGAAAGTCTGCGAGGCGTGCGGCGGCGCGCTCCGCAAGCTCTTCAACTCGGTCGGCATCGTCTTCAAGGGCTCGGGCTTCTATCACAACGATGCACGATCCTCCTCCGGCGCGCTCCAGTCAAAGAACTCGGAAGGGCGCGAAGCTTCGGATTCTGCGAGCTCGGGAACCGGGGAGGGCGCGAGCTCCGAAAACGGGAACACTGGCTCGAATTCCGGGAGCACCGGCGCGGACCCCGGCGGCAAAGGCTCACCTTCGCGGAAGACGAGCCCGCAAACCAAGAGCGCCGGCTCCGGCCGGGCAGGCGGTTCGGCGAGTTCTTCCACTTCAGCCAGCACTTCCACGTCGGTCGGCGCCTCCGCGTCGAAGCGTCAGGGAGCGGGCCCGTCCTCGGGCAGTCGCGGCGCCGATCGCGGTGCAGGAAGCCCCTCCCCCAAGAAGGTCGGCTCACCGACGTAAACGGGGGTCGCCGTTCCCCAGCTGCCAGTAGCCTCCTCGTCTTACCGGCTCACCGACGTAAACGGGGGTCGCCGACCCAGATCGACTGATCGGCCTAAAGCTCGGGCCCACCAATCGCCGGGACATCGCGTGTAAAACTTGAGAGCTTTGTGGAAATCGCACGCGGCCCACAGCTTGCACAGACGTCGTTCGCGTCCACAGACGCGCTTTCTTTGGGAACGACGACGTCGCACATCGCCGTAGCCTGGCGGCATGAACCCATCTCGAATTCGCGCTACCCTCTGGAAACTGCGACACATGCTGTTGGCCGTCGCGGTCCTGACCGCGCTGGCTGCAATCCTCTCGACCATACGGGGACTGGCCCCCGCAACGGTCAGCGTCGTCGTGGCGAAGAAAGATCTGACGCCGGGGACCGCTCTCGGCTCATCGAATCTCACCGTCGCGGAAGTGTCTGCCGAACTCGCACCCGAAGGGGTGACCCGCTCCCTCGAAGACCTCGACGAACGCGTACTCGTAACCTCGGTCCCCAAGGGTGTGCCCGTGACACGAAAGATGACCCTTTCGGACGACTTTCTCGCCTCCGCACCCGAAGGAACTGAAATCGCCCCCGTGATCGCTGACGTCAGCGGAGCCGACAAATTCCTCACTCCGGGGCGCACCGTTGCTCTCTACGCGCCGCCCGGAGAGTACAGCAAAGATCGCGAAGCCGTGAAGATCGTGGATAAAGCAACGATCGTCGGAATGGAGCCAAAGAATGAATCAACATCCTTCGTTAGTGATTCCTCTCACACGTCAGTGTTGTACGTTGCTGTGCCTCAAAACACCATTAGCCTGGTTATCGGTTATGGCTCAACGGTGCCCATGCGGGTTGTGGTCGTTCGTTAACCCCATGGCGCGTGACCATCACGTCCGCGTTGCAAAAGGGCGCGCGGGTCATCCACCCTAAAGAAAGAGATGGATTCACCATGATTCAGGGTTTCAAAAAATTCATCATGCGCGGCAACGTCATTGAACTTGCCGTCGCTGTTGTTATCGCCGTCGCCTTCAGCCCAATCGTCAACAACCTTGTCCAAAAGGTGATCAACCCGATTATCGGAGGGCTATTCGGGAAACCCAACTTTAACAACATAGGCGAGTTCCAGGTTGGTGACGCAACGGTTCGGCCCGGCACCGTGCTCACCGCTCTGGTCGCCTTTCTCCTCATTGCAGCCGCAGTCTATCTGGCGCTCGTTTACCCAATGAACAAGCTCAACGAACGCATGGCAAAGCGGAAGGGCCTCAACACCGAGGAAGCAGAGGTCAGCGACGAAGTCAGGCTTCTGACGGAGATTCGCGACGCACTCGGCGGCGGCTACATGAACGGCGGTGCCGCGGGCGGTGGCTACGCGGGTGGCGGTTATCGCCAGTAGTCAACCTTGGAATGATGGCGACTCAGACTGCTGAGCCGCCATCATTCAGAGTCTACCTAACAGCTTCTTGACCTGTGTTTGGCCTCAACGTTTCAAGTTTTTGGGGGTGCTTCCTATCCCAAGGGTTCATTCCACTCCCTTGCTCGATATTATTCGTGATTCTATCCATTAACTGTTGAGACTGCGCATCTTGCTCTTCAAAGTCATGCATTGCCGCTCGAAGGTTTACATTCCCTTCATCAACTCTCCATTTAAGGTCGATCAGCAGTTCATATATGACCTCACGGAGATCGGCAAAAGTCGAACTGGGACCAACGCCGTGCCTTATGCCAACTTCTTCATCTCGCTGAATAAGGTCCTGCATGGAAATACCACATAGAGTTTTAGCGGCCGACTCAAGGTCGGCTGCTATATCCGACATGTACCCTCCAGTTACCCCATCACCTATCGTTAGTTGATCAACAGCATTTCTATCCATTTTGGTTTGCCCGGCGGTGTCCCTAATCGGCGCCGGCAGCAGATGGAAACTGGCGCTCTTGAAATCCTTGTTGTCACGATCTTCGAGCACCGCTTTTAGGTTCGCAGCAAGATTATCCTCAATACGTTGCTCGCCCTTTTTAAGATTGCTGTTTATATCCTTAAAAGCCTTTCTCAGTTCATCCATGATCCCATCATAGGTGTCCGCTTCATAATGCTTCTTCTCTGCCCTAACGTCTTTAACTGCAGTTAAGGTCAGGTTTCCAACGCCTCCCACTATAGAAGCAACAGTTGCGCCTTCGCCACCGAAAGGCAGACTCAGAGCCGCGCAGCCCCAAACCAGTATGTTTAAAACCATATCGAAACTAATGTCTCCTCCAGGAGCTTTTTCAAACGCCTCCGTCGCCCCTTCAATAGCTTCAACCACTTTCTTCCTCGCCTGCTTAAAAAATAACTGTTCGGCAGCCAATGTCTCACCGTGAATATGGGCAAGTACAGACAGATTACGCACAATTGACGGCATAGTGCTCAAAAAGACTCTCGAAAGGCGTTCATCGTGGACCCCTGGAGCAAAGCAGCATTGGACATCATTCCATCAAAGTACCGCTGCATACTGCCAGGCTTGACCGCTAGGATGTCTACAGCACCCTGATCGGTGCCGTCTCCAGTTAGGCCTTTTGCATCAAACCCTTTCACGGGCACTGTAGACAACTTCGCGACAACCCCTTTTCTATAGTTATTTATGGCGTTCTGAAACCTAGCGCTATAAGGGTTTATTAAATCTACCCAAGGAGACACAATCTTGTCTATCTTCGACCGACATTCGGAAAATCGATCTGAATAGTCATCAAGAGCGTCGCTACTATGGCGGACATCCCCCATGTAAGAAGGTGCAACAACCTTGCCGCCACCTTCACCTTTAGAGTTTGGCTGCGTTACACGAACCTCAACATCCGACTCGTAGCCGTTTGCCGAATCAACTTTTTTGTAATAATAAGAGTCGCCGACAGTGAATCCATACTCCGAAGCGTACCCTCTCATCATGGCATCGATAGCAGCAACCTTAAGATCGCATACTAACTTTTTGATATCTCTGTATTCACCCATGGTGTTCCCCATTTCGTAAAGTAGGCGTGACGCAAACGGGATTTTCAGATTAAATCCAAACTTTAGAATAGTCAGGTCACCCCCATTTGTCTAGCATGGTATATACTGTTTTCCTTCAATGTTGAAGAGACTAGCATTGTTGTCGCACGTATAACGGTGATCAAAGCGGGTCTATGAGAACTCCGTTACAGCGAGCCGAAATGCGGCGGTCGGTCTCCGAGCAGGCGGCGCTCATTTGCGTCGCGAGGGGAAACGATCGGCTCCTCGCGTTGGAGCGAGCGGGTCTCACGCAGGTCGTTGAGATGCAGCGCTTCCTCGGGGCTTGCGATCTCGCCGCGGGCCAGGCGCTCGGCGTCGACCCTCGACAAACGCACCGCCGCGCGACGCTTGCGCCTCGGTGCCTGCGATTGCTCGGACGAGCCTTGACTCGCCGATTCGAGAGATTGGCTCAGCGCCGGACCTTCGACGGCTGGATCAGACGTCGGCAAATCGCCGCTAGCATTGGCTAAAGGCCCGCGATTCAAATGTTTCTGATCGCCGTTCTTCGAGCCCGATTCGTCAGCCTGAGGGGCGTTCACTTTCTCTTGCCCTTGGAAGCGGCAGTCGCTGTGGACGCAGTCGCCTTGGATGAGTCCGAAGGCGAACGACTGCCTTCGGACCCGGCTTCGGATGCAGTCGCAGAAGCAGGGTCAGCGGAGTACGGCGACCGCTGGGAAACCTCGGGGGACCGTTGAGCGCCCTCGGAGGAACCCTGGGCGGCCTCGGGAGACCGGCGCGAATCGGGGTCTGAGGGCGAGCCGGCTCCCGAAGCCTCGGAAGAAGAATGCGAACCGGAGGGAGACGAATGCGAGCCCGAGAGACGCGAGACGGCGTTGGGGGAAACGTCCGAATCGGGGCGGCCTTGGGAATCGGGGAAAGCGTCGGGGTCGGAATCGCCAAGGCCCAAGCCAACCGCCAGACCGGATCGGTCGACGACGTGGCCCAGAACCGTATCGACCTGCATGCCGCGCCCCTCGATGCCCAGCTCCTTGCGCAGCGCATCGACGAACTCCGGGCGGCTGCGCTCGGCGCCGTCGGCGGCTATCCATGTGACCATCTCGTCCAGTTGGCCGTCCGTGTACGCGGCAAGGGAGAGACCCTTCGCAACGTCTGGGCGAGGGCCGCGCTTGACCGCTGCCTCGTTCCTGAGCTTTTCGGCCCAATTCGTGTCCTTCGGGAGAGCGGCCCCGCCGGTCACAATCTCGCCGCCGGGGCCATTGGTTGCGCCGCCGGGGCCGCTGCCTGGTGCGTTGGATTCGCCGGAGGCGTCGCGGTGGAGGGGGATGCGAGAGTGACCGCTGCCAGTCTTCGAAACGCGAGTGCCGCCCAAAGCCCCGCCAGCGCCTGAGGCCTCGCCTACACCCGAAGCCCCGTCGGTGCGGGAGGCACCGGAAACGCCGCCGCCAAAGGATCTGCGAGCAGGGTCGCCAGCAGTTCCCTGCACGCCACCGCTGACCGGCGCACCGGGACTTCCCGGCACGCCGGCAGCGGGCACGCCGACGACGCCGTCGGCCGGCGCGGCCCATTCGTCGCCGAGCACGGGCACCTTGACGCTGTCGGAAAGCTCGAGCGCGCGGGCGCGCTTGATCGCGTTGACGATGAGCGAGGCCTGGCCGTCGGGATCGATGAACAGCGAGGTGGAGAAAGTCCTGATCACCGCCCAGCCGCGCGATTCCAGCCGCTCCAGCCAATACCTGTCCCTGCGCCGCACCGACGGCTCGTTCACGTAGGCTTCGTCGTCGACCAGGACGGCGACCCGCCACGTACCGGGAAGCTCGACGTCGCCGGCGACAAGCGGAATCCTCACGCCGTCGTCGAAGCCGAAATCGGAAGCCACGGCATACCCGGCGCGCACGAGCCTGTCCCGCAGGTCGGTCAGAAGAGCGCCGATCGGCTCGTCGGAACTTGAGGGGTCGAGCGGGACCTCGCGGCCGTCCGCCCTGTCGATGAGCTTCTCAAGAAGCCGCGGGCCGGGCGTGGACAGCTTGTCCGCGCCGATCTCGCCGGGGCCGAGGGAGGAGACGATCTTGAGCTCGGAGCGCGCGGCCTCCATGGCGTCGACGAGGCCGGTGAGACCGCCGGCCGTCGAGAGAGGCCCGAAAGTGTGCAGCACTCGCCCGTGCACCGTCTTGCCCAGGCCCACGGTCAAAATGATGGAGTCGCGGCGCAGGCCGCCGGTCTGCGTGAGCTCGAGGACGGCGAAAGGCTCGACCCCGCCTCTCGAGACGAACTCGGCCAGCTGCGGGGAGTCGGCGGCCAGCCGCGCGAGGGCTTCGCGTATGCGGACCGCGTGGGCAGGAGAGACGCAGACGACGGCGAGGGACTCGCCGGGCCGCGTCAGCACGTGGTCGACGACGGCGTCGACTGCCGCGTCGACCTCAACCTGCGGCCCCTCGACCATGCCCGACTGCGGATTCGGCACGCCGCGGCCCTCCACGAGCACAAGGCTGGGCTTGCGGCCGCGCTTGGCCGACGGCACGAGCTCGAGGACGTCCGCGTATCCCTGGTCGCGCAGCGTCTGGGTGGCCAGCTCGTCATGCTGGGCGCGCAGCGTGGGAAGCTCGCACACGGGCAGAATGTCCGCGAAGGCAGCGATCGTCGAATCCCCGCCCTCGGCCCGCGCGCGGCGAAGATTGCCCATGACGACGATCTGACGGCCGCGCATGAGCATCGAAACGGCCGAAGAGAGGCCGCCGGCGTCCTGCTCGTCCATGATGACGATGTCTGCCCAGGGCATGGGAGGCACGAATTCGGCCGTGATCATCGACGGAATGACCCACACAGGGCGGGACGCCTGAACGAGCCTCGGGTAGGTGGCGATCGCGTCACGCAGGGCGCCCGTCGAATGGCGTTCGAGCTGATCGTCGAGTTTGAGGGTGTCCTCGCGCCGCTTCGAGATCGTTTCACGCATGATCCGCACGACGGCGCGAGAGACCGGACCGGCCAGCGTCTCGGTGTGCTCCCGGTCGAGCCTGCGCACCTCGGCGGCGAGGACGGCGAGGTTGGCCGGCGTCGTCCGGGAAAGGGCCGGGGAGCGCCCGACGAGCTGCTCGAAAAGGGAAGCCGAATATATGAGGTCGAGCTCGGCCGGGATCTGTTCGGTTCGCACGCCTCGCTCGGAAAAGTCCTCGACGACGACGCCGAAGCCCTCCGCCTTTAACTTGGCGACGAGCTCGTTGGCTCTGGGCAGGCGCGACATCGTGCCTTCGTCCATCGACAGCGAGAGGAGGAAGTCCAGCAGCTCGCCCAGCGGCATCATGCGGAGCTTCCTGCCGGGAAGGATCCCCTCCAGCTCTTCGAGCTGCCCGCCGGCCTCGCGCGCGCTTTCGCGGATCTGGGTCATGCCCTCGGGAAGCTTGGGCCAGCTGGCTTCCGCGCTGTAACGCTTCCACACCTCGCGCTGGCGCTGCACGGTGATGAGGTCGCGGTGCAGGTCGTGGCTCACGGCCCCCGGCCGCACGTAGTCTTTCGCCTGTTTCGTCAGACGGCGCCGCTCCGAGCCCTTCATCTCCTCGCCGTGGCTTTCGCGCCATTCCTTCGACGCCGTCGCGATCACCATGTCTTGAACGGAGCGCTCGAAAATCTGGGGCAGGAAAATGTCGAGAGAGTGGGAGATTCCGCGCAGCATCTCAATCTGCTCGCGCCAGTCCTCGAAGGTCTCCGCCGCGGAGAGCCCGGTCTCCTCCGCCGCGCGTTCGGCCTGGGCTTTGACGGCTGGGATCGTCTTGGAGGCGAGCTTCTTGGCGAGGGCCATGGCTTCCTCCCCCGCCGCGGCGGTGTGAATGTCCGCGCCGGCCCACGGCGAGTCTGCCATGCCCACGAACGCCCCGAGCTCCGAGGCGTCTTCGAGTTGGGCCTGCACGTGTGAGAGCTCGCCCCGCAGGGCGTGGACGGTGTCGGAATCCAGCCGCACCCTGCTGCGCGGGGCGCCCTTGCCCTCGGTCAGCCGCGCCAGCCTCTCCAGAAGCGAGTGCACCGAGTGCCCCCACTGGGGATCGACGTCGTGCAGCGAAGCCACGTATTCGCTGAGCTCGCGCCTGACGGCCACGAGGCGCGCCCGCAGCTCCAAAACGTCGGCCGGGTCCTCTTCGTCTCCGCGCAGCCGCATGCCGGTGCGGATGCGGCGCGCCACCGTGTCGAGGTCCGAAAAGTCGAGGACGAGGTCGCCCAGGCCCAGGCGCTCCATCTCGTCCACGAGCGCCCTGGCCGAGGATGCGCGCCCCGGAATGTAAAGGATGGACCTGCCGGAGGCCGCGGCGTCGGCGACTATCGCCGCAAGGGTGCCCACGGCCTGCGACCCGGGCGGCGCGTCGACGACGATCGACCGCCCGGACGCGATCGCCTCGATGATCGCCAGCTCGGCGGGGTCGCGGTCGCCGGCGCCGCGTTCGGCCTCCGGCGAGCGGTCGCGCATCTCGGCGGGAGGCAGCGGCAACGCGGCGAGGCGCCGGGTCTCATCGTCGCCCGCCAGCGCCGCCATGATCCCGGAAGTTTCGATGTAAGGCTTCATGGCCTCGAGGTCGGCGAGGAGCACGAGGCCAGGATGCGTAAAACTGCCGAGCAAGGCCCCGTCCTCGTAAGAAAACCCGGGCAGGTACACGCGTCCGAGTTCGCGCAGGTAGGCGACGGCCGCCTCGTGACGGGCGACGTCGGCCGCCATCGCGCGCAGCCTCGATCCCTCCTCGGCGGTCATTCCGTGGGAACGCAAGGCGCGCAGCACCGCCGGGTTGACGTCGCAGCGGGCGGTGAGCGTGATGTAGGCGTCGTCGGGGCCGGCCTCGTCGAGCCTGGCCGAACGCATGAGCCCGGCCTCGTACATTTCGCGGATCTTGGGGGTCGCCGCGTCGCCCCCGGAGGCTCCGTCCTCGACCGAGTCCGCCGACCTCGCCGCCGCGAGCTCCTCCGTGCTTTCGAGAGTCTCGGTTCCGAGGGAATCGGGCGCGCCGTCATGTTCGTCCGGCGCGGCGCCGCGCTCGCCCGCCGCATTGTCGAGCGCCTCTGGCGTGCTTGCGGGCTCGTCGGCCGATCCGTCGCTGCCCGATCCGTCGTCGGCGCCCGGGCCTCCGGGAAGCTCTTCGCCCAGGGCGACGTCGTGCATATCGGCCCGCGCCGCCCCGACGGCCATCTGTTCGACGGCGTCGCGGCCCAACGCCTTCCCCGAAGAAACGCCTGGCGAACCGCCTTTCTCGCGGCCTTGCGAGGAGGCGACCGGCAGCTCGGTCCACGACATGTGGCCAATCGCGAGCGTGACCGGCGCGTACCCGTACTGCTCGGAAAGCCCCTCCATTCGCGTGCGCAGCGAGGCCAAGTGAGCCTGTGCCTCGCGCTGGGCGGATTCCTCTCGAATGACGGACGTCAGCAGGGTCGGCTTGCCGGAGTACAGTTGCGAAGCTCCGGTCGGATGGGGGTGGGTGAGGTCGACGACCGCCGGGTCGCCGGCCCTGATGGGCACGGTCGCTTCGTCGGCGACGACGGCGAGTTCTCTGTGCCAGTCCGAGTATGCGCGGGAAAGCCGCTCGGTGCGCGACGGCCCGTCGACGCCGTCGGCCGGAGCAGGCTGCGCCTCGGCGAATAAGGCCGGCTCCTTCATCTCCCTGGATTTGCGCGCGATCAAGGAACGCTTTTCGGAGCGTTCTGCGCGCTCGGAAACGGACGGGCGATTCTCGTCCGCCTCGGCGGTTTCCGGCGACGGCGCGGGGGACTCGGCCGCGGGGGCGGCCTTGTCACTTTTGCGACTGCGCTTGAAGAAAGGGCTCACGCCTCCACGGTATCGGTACTGCAACCGAAATTCCGTTTACCGCGCCGATCGCCCGTAAACGAAGCCGCCCTCACACATCCGCACCCAGGGCTGACCATGCGGCACGTCGACGCCGTCCCATTCCATCATGCGCGCTGCGACAAGAGGAGCCGAGATTGCCTCCTTAAGAACGGGATTGTCCCTTAAGGATCGGTTCCGACGATAGTAAGATCGAATTGCAAGGCGCGGCTCAGCGCCGTCGGCCTTCCTGCGAGGACGGCGGCAACGTGACACAAGAGCATGGGCTTTTCCGAAGGAGCGAGGCTTCCACGATTTCTCGACTTCGGGACCGCAGTGCCCCGTTCTCGACTTCGGGCCCCGCGGCGGCCGCCGGACGGCGGCAACCCGTCAAACGGCTCGAGGGCCTATCCGGAACCGAAGGCGAACAGGGTCGAGCGCGCGGCCTTTGAAGACGAAGCTCAATCTGAAAGGATGGAAAGATGGACGGCGGATCGAAGCAGAGCGGCGAAAGCCTCGAGGCGAAGCTGGCGCAGCTTGAGGAGCGCGTGAGCGACCTCGAGGGGCGCCTGGCGCGGGCAGAAGAGTACAATGAGCTGTCACAGAAGGCCATAGTGAGTCTGCTGACGACGACGAAGCAGCTCTCAGTGAGCGGCAAGGATCTGGCGCACGCGCTCGACAAGCTTATGGACACCACCGGCAAAACCCTGGGCGCCGTCCACCCGCTCATCCCTTACTTGGAAAAGATTCGCGACAGAGAGCAAATGGACGAGGACCTGCGGCGCCTTTTCGAAAAGTGACGGCGGGAAGGACGCAACGCCGCCCTTTCGAGAAGCGACGCCGCCCCTCCAAAGGATGACTGCGATCTTCCTCCTCAATGAGGAGCGACGCCTAACGCAAAAGCGACACCTGGCGGCATCAGAAGGCAAAAGCTAATAACAACCACGTGTGAGCCCCGGACGAGGCCGGACTGTCGGTCGCCGCGCCGGGGCGACTCTGCGCCCTCGAAAGGATTCGAACCTTCGACCTACCGCTTAGGAGGCGGTCGCTCTTCCCCTGAGCTACGAGGGCAACATGCCTAGTCTACCCGCGTCGGCGGGTTGAAGCACGTTGGTGCAGGCGACGTGTGCCGTCTCCGGCCCGCTCGCCCAGCAAGTGGCTGTATGCGCTGACTTCGGGCAGCCCGATTGCACGATCAGCACCACGTCGCATGATCAGGACCTCTTTTCGGTCCTGATCATGCATCTAGGAACTTTTCATCGTCAGGCATGCCGCTCGCTGCCAGCCATACCGTTCATCGTCAGCCAGCACCAGCCCCATGCCGCTTCAGCCGCAGGCAGGAAGACGGCCAGCCGCAGAGCCACTACTTGGCGGTGCGGCTCCACGGGACGTTGCCCCACGGGGCGTCCTCGTTCTCACCGGTTCGGCGAGGAACGATGATCGTCGGGCACACAGCGTGATGGAGGATGGCCTGGCTCGTCGATCCGAGCAGCAAGCCGGCGAAGCCTCCGCGCCCGCGAGTGCCGACCACCAGCATGTCCACCGCCGTCGAGAACTCGGCGAGCAGCGCGGCCGGATTGCCCTCGATCACGTGGCAGTGCGCGTCGATGTCGTACCCCTCGGCCGCCTTCATGACGGTGTCCTTGAGGCCGGCGCGCACGTCGTCGAGCACCTCTTGATGGTACCCGGGCCCCGGAACCCACATCGACCCGCTGAGGTTGATGGCGGAGACGCAGGAAAGCTTCGCCTTCCATCTCGCGGCCTCCCGCACGGCGAGCCCCAGGGCGATCTTCGACGTCTCCGAGCCGTCCACGCCGCACACGATGTGCTCAACCGGGAGCACGTCCCTCACCGACGTCGACGGGACGACGACGGCGGCGCAGAACGCGCGCGCGGAAAGGGCCGAGGCCACCGACCCCAGGAGCCTGTCGGCGAATCCGCCGGATCCGCCCCGCGCCCCCACGACGACTCGCGCTGCCTTCTTCGAGCGCGCCAGAAGCGCCGAGGTCGGGTCCTCCGCCTCGAGAGAAGTCTGGACATCGACTCCGGCGTCGGCTGTCTTCTCCCGCGCCTTGTCGATGACCTCCCGCGCATCGGCCTCGGTCAGGCCGGCGTTGCCGCGGTGTCCCGGATATGTCGGTTCCTGATGGCAGCAAAGGATCTCCAGCACGGCGTTGCGCATCTTCGCCTCCTGCGCCGCCCACTTGAGGGCGTTGAAAGAAGCGTCGGAACCGTCGACGCCGCACACAACCACGTTGTCGTGTTGATAAGCCACCTTAATCACCTCCGTTTAGGTGCTTACAGTTTCCCACGTTCCCGGTGGCCAGGTAAAGCGTCACGGCCCGCCAAATTCGAGGAGATTGAGACTGGAGAGACGGGAGCGAAGGAAAGGCGACAACGAGCGCGAAAGGCAAGAGGAGCGGCGACGCCGCAAAAGGGGTGACGCTGAAAGAGACGGCGGCGCTGGAAAGAAACAACGGCGCCGCGAAAGACGGCTGCGTTGCAAGGGGCACGAGCGCCGCGGGAGAAGCGGGAACATCGGAGAGGAGCGGCAGCGCCACGCGAGGGCGAAGACGCGAAGGGACCGCCCCCTTAGGGCGGCCCCTTCGACACACTCAGTTTTTCTCAGTGGAACACGCGAATCACGGTGGGCGTGCCGCCGACCCAGGAGTTGGGTCCGACGCGGGTCCCCATCGAGGGGTTCCACGCACCGACGTTCTGACCGTTTCCGGCGTAGATGCCGACATGGCCGGGCCAGTAGAGGATGTCGCCGGGCTGCGCCTGCGAGTAAGGGACCCTCGTGCCGGCGGAAAGGACGGAAGTGGTGTATCCGCCGATCGAGACTCCGTACTTGCCGTAGACGTAGCGGACGAAGCCGATGCAATCCCAGCCGGAGGGGGTGGTGCCGCCCCAGCGGTACGGCGAACCGACGTAGGACATCGCGGTCGAAAGGACCGACGAGCCGCTTCCGGATCCGGTGCGGGCGGCAGGAGCCGCCTGGGGGGCAGGAGCAGCAGCCTGCTGCTGCCTGACGTTGTTGACAGCGGCGGGGCGGGCGCCGCGAGTGACGGTGGCGTTCGTCTGCTGAATATTCCCCTTAACGTTTCCGGATTCCTGGCTGCCAGCTGCCTTCTGCGTCTTATCTGCCTGCTGTGCGGCAGCGGGCTGGGCGGCAACCGGGGTTGCTTTCTTCTGAACGCTGACCTGGAAGGCGGTGGCGGGCTGCTGGTCGGAAGCCTGCGCGTCCTGAACCTGAACCTGCTCGAGCTGCCAGTTGGCGTCGGCGGGAGCCTTGACTGCCGAAGTGTCGGTGATCGTCTCGTCGGCGCTGAGGTCGGTAACGGGGGCGAGGTCGGCGTTGGCCGATCCCTCGTCGGCGTTGGCGGAGGGCAGTGCCACGCCAAGCATCGTTCCAACGGCCATGGCTGCTGCCACGCTGCGGCCGGCGGGGGAATTCAGAGCGCTGAGGGCGACCTCGCGATTGAGCGAATGGCGTCCGGTCATCTCGGTTTTCTCCTAAACGTTTCGTCATTCAATTCGAAGCCTTGCGGGCCCCGGATTGTTTGTCCACGTAAAACAATAACGGGCCGCCTCCCGATTGTCACGTTTAGATAACGGAACGAGGCCTAACTCACCTTCGCCTCCTTTGTCGTAACCGCACTTTCCCTTGGCACAGAAGGAAAAGGTCTGCGCTGCAAACGTTTCGATTTTGTTATCGACGATCGTGACAAACGGGGAGGCGGAGAAACGGAGAGTGTTACCCATCCCTCGCGAAACCCTTGAATTTGCGCGACTTACTCACGATATCGGACTATTCTTCGGAACTACTACTCCAGATTTAGGACCTATGTCACATTTCGGCGAGATTGCAAGAAAAGATCACGATTTTGTCGCGTCGTTGCAACGATTTCCCGGCCGCAAGGCTCAGAACGAGCCTTCCGCCACATTCTTGCGCCTTGGAGCTCAGACGCCGGACTCTCAGGGAGCCTCAGGGCGGCGACCCGGCGCGCAAAACCGCCGACGTCGCACGCGTCAAAGCGAAACGCGCAGCCTCCGCCATGCGGTCCGGCGGCGACGCCGCGTTGAGCAAGGCGCAGGCCGGCGAAGGGCCGAAGCCTCCGTTTTCGCTATCTCGCGAACAGATGGGCCTGCTGCCAGTCGGAGAGCTCGACCTCGCGGCCGCGATGCGCGCCTTTGCCCGGCGCCCCTTCGCCGGACCGCCCTTCCCCGCCGGAGGCCGCGATCGTGACGCGTCCGCCGTCGTCCTCGATCCTCACCCGGGCTCCGGGGACGACGCCGGCGGCCGACAGCCGGCCGAGGAAGCTCGGGTCGGTCTGCACGCCCTCGGCGATCCTGACGATGACGGCCTCCCCGAGGTCGCCTCGGGCGACGCGGTCCTTCACCGAGCGAAGATCGCTCTGCACGGCGCTGCTGGCCACGCCTTCGATTCCCGGGATCGGATTTCCGTAGGGATCGACGTCGGTGTGCTCGAGGAGCGTTTCGAGGCGCTCCTCAACGGCGTCGGACATGACGTGCTCCCACCGGCACGCCTCCTCGTGGACGTCGGACCAGGGCATGCCGAGGACGTCGAGGAGCAGGCGCTCCGCCAGCCGATGTTTGCGCATGACCCTGGTGGCCTGCCGCTGGCCCTCTTCCGTCAGAGCGACGACGCGGTTGTTCTTGACGTGCATGAGACCGTCGCGTTCGAGGCGGGCGACAGTTTCGGAGACCGTCGGCTTCGACTGCTCGAGGCGTTCGACAAGGCGGGCGCGCAGCGGCGGAATTCCTTCTTCTTCGAGTTCGTACACGGCCTTGAGGTACATCTCAGCCGTGTCGACTAGGTGACTCATGATTCTCCTCGCTTGGCCTGCGGGATTCGCCTGGCGTCCACATACGATTTGGCGTCTGCATCCAGAATAGTGGAACCGAGCTGCAATATCGCCCGGAATAAAGGCACTATTGGCTTATGAATATCGAGATCCCGTCAGACTTGCTCCCCCGCGAAGGCAGATTCGGCTCGGGCCCTTCACGCCCTAGAACCGGACTGCCCGCTTCCCTCGGCGGCGCCGAGGGTTTCATCGGGACGTCGCACCGGCAGGCGCCGGTCAAAGCCCTGGTCCGCCGCATCCGCGAAGGCCTTGCAGAGCTCTTCGACGCCCCCGCCGGCTACGAAGTCATCCTGGGCAACGGCGGCGCCTCCCTCGTATGGGACGCGATCGCCTTCACCGGGGTGCGACGCCGAGCCCAGGCCGCCGTCTTCGGCGAATTCACAAGAAAGGCCGCCGCAGCGGTCGCGCACGCCCCGTGGGCCTGCTGCGCAACGGTCGAAGCGGCCGCGGGCGGGGTCGCGCTGTGCGACGACGGCGCAGGGCGCGGAAGAGGCGAAGGCGCTGAAGCGGGCGCAACAGACGAGGGCGCGGGGGAGCAGGAACCCGTCGATGCGTACATGTACGCGCACAACGAGACCTCGACCGGCGCGATGAGCCCCGTTCGCCGGTTCGGCCGCGGCCAGGCACTGACCCTCGTCGATGCGACGTCGAGCGCGGGAGGCGTCGCCGTCGACGTCGGCGAAACCGACCTTTACTACTTCTCACCCCAGAAATGTTTCGGGGCCGAAGGCGGGCTGTGGCTGGCCCTCGCCTCCCCCGCCGCGCTCGCGCGATTCGAGGAACTGGCCGGCGAACGGTACGTCCCCGACATTCTCAACCTCCATCTCGCGGCTGCGAACTCGCGCGCCGACCAGACTCTCAACACGCCTTCGATCGTCAACCTCGCAATCGTCGCCTCACAGGCCGACTGGATGCTCGAAAGCGGCGGCCTCGCGGCGATGGACGCCCGCTGCCGCCGATCGTCGGGAATCCTCTACGAGTGGGCGGAGCGCTCCGACTTCGCCGCGCCCTTCGTCGCGCCGCAGTGGCGCTCCCCCGTGGTCGCCGCAATCGACATCGACGAGGCGATTCCCGCCGACGGCCTGCGCCGGGCCCTCCGCGCGAACGGGATCCTCGACGTCGACCCGTATCGCTCGCTCGGGCGCAATCAGCTGCGCGTGGCGACTTTCCCCAACGTAGAGGCCGACGACGTCGAAGCGCTCACCGCCTGCATCGACTACGTAGCCGAGCGCATGTGAGCGGTTTGCGAGACGTCGCCGAGCGGACGCGAACCGCCTGCGGGCCGGCCTCGGAGGCTTTACGGAACAATCCCGGGCGTGTGGCGGCCTTGCGCGGAGGCCACCTCGCGCGCAAGCTCCTGCTCCCTGAGCCGCTCCCGCTCGACGGGGCCGATGATCTCAACGTGCGGGCGCGGCGTGAATGAGTAGCGGACCTCTACTCCCCAGTGGCGCCTGCCCCACACGAAGGCTGCGAGGACCACGGCGAAGGCGGCGACGGCGCCGATTCCCACGCCCCAGCGCGGGCTGACGTTCTCGCATACCCAACCGGCGATGAACAAGCCGATCGGCGCGGTGCCGATCATGACCGTCTGGTAGAGCGACATGACGCGGCCGCGGATCTCTGGGGCCGTGGAAACCTGGACGGCGGTGTTGGCGCTCGTAAAAAGGAGAAGCGCGGTGAAGCCGACGAACACGAGCGAGGCGGCATACGAGGGGTACGTGGGCATGACCGCGTTGACCAGCGCCGTGACGCCGCACAGCGCTGACGCGACGACAACCGTGCGCACGCGCGGGGCTCTAGAGCGGCGGGCGGCCAGAAGCGCGCCTGCGAGCGAGCCTGCGCCGAGCAGCGAGCCGAGAATTCCGTACTCCCCCGCTTCCAGGCCGAAGACCGTTCTGGCCATGGCCGCGCTTGTCAGCTGATAGTTCATGCACAGGCATGAAACGGTGCCTGCGACGACAAAGACGACGGCGAGGTCCGGGCGCTGGCGAATGTAGCGGAGCCCCTCGCGGAAACGGCCGCGGCGGGAGGCCGCGGAACCGGCTTCGCGGGCGGGATCGGACTGGCGGGCCGGCTCCGTGAAGTACTCGCTGGGGCGCACCGCCAGAACCGCGGCGATCGTGAAGCCGAAGGTCACGGCGTTGACGAGGAACACCCAGCCGGAGCCGACCGCGGCGATGAGAAGCCCCGAGGCGCCGGGGCCTACAAGCCGCCCCAAGTTGAAGCTCGTCGAGTTGAGGCCGACGGCGTTCGGCAGGTCTTCGGCGGGAACCAGCTCGGAGACGAACACAGCCCGCGAGGGCATGTCGATCGACGCCGCCGTCCCGCTCGCGAAAGCGAAAACGGCGACGTGCCAAACCTGCACCTCGCCCGTGAGCACAAGGGCTCCGAGCCCGGCGGCGAGCAGCGCGAGCGCGCCCTGGGTCATCAGGAGGATCTTGCGCCTGTCGAACCGGTCGACGAGCAGCCCCGTGAACGGAAGGAAAAGCATTGTGGGCGTGAGCTGAAGCGCCGAGACCAGGCCGACTGCGAAGGCGTTGTCCTTCGTGAGCTCGGCGAGGACGATCCAATCTTGCGCGATGAACTGCATCCATGTGCCGATGTTGCCGATAAGGGAGGCAAGGAACCAGATTCTGTAGTTTCTGTGCTTGAGGCTGGCGAACGTGCGCTCCATTGACCCCTCCTTTTTCTTCGTCGCGGACGGCTCCGTTCGCTTTCAATGTGAGGCTTCTACTCTACGCCAGCGCGGGAGCGCGATCGTCGATCCCACGCCATTTCCACCGCGCAACGGGCAATGGCGCCCGCTGTGAGGCGTGGCGCCTCGGCGTCCCCGCGATCGGACGCGCATCCCGGCGAACGCAATAGGATCGACGGCGATCCCCGCTTCGCCGTGCCGACCTTCGACGACGAGCAGGGCGGCGGTCCCCTCCGCGCCTTGCGCGGCAGCGCGGCAATGGCCCGCTCCATGCGGCTTGCGCCGAGGGCGAAGACGCACACCAGCCCGAAGGCCGCCGCGTCAGATGAGGCCGAGCAGCCTCTGGATCGGGTCGAGCAGGAAGTAGACCACGAACAGCGCGCTGACGAGCCACATGAGGGGGTGGACCTTGCGCGCCCTGCCGCGCGCCGCCTCAACCATGCAATGGCAGATGAAGCCGACGCCGATGCCCACCGTGATCGAGTAGCCGAAAGGCATGAAGACGATCGTCAGGAAGGCCGGAATGGCAATCCCCAAGTCGGTCCAGTCGATCTTCGCCACCTGCTGCATCATGAGGAAGCCGACGGCCACAAGCGCCGGCGCCGCGGCCTCGTTGGGCACGAGCGCCGCGAGCGGGGCGAAGAACGTCGACAGCAAGAAGGCGACGCCAGTGACGACGGACGCAAGGCCGGTCCGCGCGCCGTCGGCGACGCCGGTGGACGACTCGATGTAGGAGGTGTTCGAGGAAACTCCGCCGGCGCCGCCCGCGATCGCCGCGAGGGAGTCGACGAGCAGAATCCTCTGCGTGTTCGGCGGGTTGCCGGCGTCGTCGAGCAAATCGCCTTCCGCGCCGACGGCGACCATCGTTCCCATCGTGTCGAAGAAGTCCGCGAGCATGACGGAGAAGGCCAGAACCACGACGGCGACCACGCCGATCTTCGCAAACGGCCCCGCGATGGAAAATTCGCCCAGGGTCGAGAAGTCTGGCGTTCGGACCGGGCTTCCCTTGAGCGACGGAACCGTCAGCCCCCAGCCGCCCGGGTTGTCGCCGCCGTGGGGCCCGACGTGCCTGACCGCTTCGACTATGACCGCCAAAACTGTGGTCGAAACGATTCCGATGAGGATCGCGCCATTGACATGGCGAACCATGAGGACGACGGTCAAAGCGAGCCCGAGCGTGAAGACGGCGAGCGGCCACGTCGAGACCGAGCCGTTGACGCCGAAGGCCAGCGCCGTCTCGCCTTCCCCGCCTTTGTGGACGATGCCGGCGTTCACGAGGCCGACGAAGGTGACGAACAGCCCGATCCCCACGGAGATCGCGGTGCGCAGATATTTGGGCACAGCGCGGAAGATCGCTTCGCGCAAGCCCGTCAGCACTAAGAAGACGATCACGACTCCCTCGATGACGACGATCCCCATGCCGTCGGCCCAGGTCATCCCCGGGATCTTGACGATCGTCCCCGCGACCATCGAATTGAGCCCGAGCCCCGCCGCCAGAGCGAGCGGGAAATTTGAGACCGTGCCCATGAGGATCGTCATGAGTCCGGCGACCAGGGCGGTTCCGGCGACGATCGCGGCCGCGTCGGGCTTCGACCCTCCGCCGAGGTACTTTCCGGCTGAGTCCGTGCCCGAAAGGATAATGGGGTTGAGGACCAGAATATAGGCCATCGCGAAGAACGTGACGACGCCGCCGCGCACCTCGCGCCACACCGAAGTTCCGCGCTCATTGAGATGAAAATAACGGTCGAGGACGCCCCGCCGGGACCCGGTGGCGGAGTCCGACGTCGTTTGAGAAACACTCACGTCACACCAGTCTCGCATATCAAACTCTCGCGGAGCGATTCCGACCGAATGGCGAGACGAAATCGTGCAGGCCGCGCGAGGCGGATCGCGAGTGAGCAAGCGCGGACCGCGAACGGCGCGGTCAGGAACGGTGCCCGCACGGTGCGCGAGCGCGGCGCGCGGATCGCGAACGGAAGGCGCTGCCGACGCCGCGGCTCAGGGCACGGCCGCCTGCACAAGATGCCCGATTCCGCGCATGGTCAGCCGTCCGTCGCTGGCAGGGACGAAGACGGCCTGGCCCGCGATGACGCTCCGGACGCGGCCCCCCGCCTCCAGCTGCGCGGCGCCCTGGAGGCACAGAACCGTGCGGGGGCCGATCCCGCGCACGCGCACGCGCGTGTTGGCGTCCCTCAGCCGGATCTCCGAAAGCTCGAAATCGTCGACCGGGGCGTAGAAGGTGGAAACGGCGGCGTTGACGCGTTCGGGCGCGATCCGCGTGGGCGGCGAGGCGGAAGAGTTGAGCACCGCGAGCAGCTCGGGCACGTCGACGTGCTTGTGGGTGAGCCCGGCCCTCAGCACGTTGTCCGAGGCGGCCATGATCTCGACCGCCACGCCGTTGAGGTAGGCGTGGACAGTGCCGGCGGAGAGGAAGAGCGCCTCGCCGGGGTTGAGGGTCACGGGGTTCATAAGGAGCGAGGCCACCACTCCGGGGTCGCCCGGATAGCGTTCGGAGAGCATGGCGGCGACGCGGTCGGCGCGGGCCGACGGCGAATCGGCGGCGGGCCTTGCCGCGCAGGCTTCCGCCACGTCGGCGACCTCCTCGGGCGAGGGCCGGGTCTGCTCGCGCAGAAGGTATTCGAAGGCCCCGCGCACTCCGCCCATGCCGAGGACCGCCCGCAGGCGCTGGGCCAAGGGCGCGTCCAGGCCCTTGAGGACCTCGCCGATGCGGCGCCGGGCGCGAAATCCCGCGAGCGCCTCGAAGGTCGTGAGCGCGTAGGCGAGCTCGGGCTTGTGGTTGCGGTCCTTGTAGTTCCGGTTCGGCGCGGACCTGGGCACGCCCGCCGCCTCTTCGGCCGCGAAGCCCTCTTCCGCCCGCTCGATCGACGGATGGACCTGAAGCGACAGCGGCTCGGCCGGAGCGATGACCTTGAGGAGGTAGGGCAGGGACGTCCCGTGCCTTTCGACGACAGACTCGCCCAGCGCGGCCTGAGGGTCCTGGGCAATCCATTCGGCCAGCGTCTGCGAGGGCGGCCCCGGCGGCACCCGCGAAGGGTAGAGCTGCGAATCGTCGACGATCGACGTTCCGACCCCGACGGAGGCTGGGCCGTCCGGGTGGGCGCCGAGCCACACTTCGGCCACGGGCCCCTCGGCGGGCGGCTTTCCCAGCAGGCCGGGAATGGCCGACGTCGACCCCCACTCGTACGGACGGGCGCGCCCCCTCAATTCCAGCACGTCAGAATCGAACCCCTGCGGCGAGCTCCATGTCTGCCTCGTCGACTACTGGTTCGGCGGGATCCCACATCCTCTCCTGATCCTCCGCGGAGACGTCGGTCTCCGAGTGGGCGCCGCAGCCGTGGTCGAAAGACACGACCTTGCCGTCGAAGGGGGACCATTCATTGGCGCACACGCCGAAGAGGAGCCTGGCGGACCCTCCCATGGGCATGAGGAAGCCACACGTCGAGCAATTGGCCTGGGCTTGGCGGGTTCCGGGGTTGTCAGGGCCGCTCTCCCCCTCGTACCACCTTGTAAATGCGGCGTCGCGCCCTTCTCTTGACAGGGCTCTCGGCCGCCCCAGGCCCATCTCGAAAGGGTCGATCTGATCGGCGTCCTCCCCCGTCTGCTCGAACCCCGGCTCGAGCCGCGAATCCTCGGCGTTGTAGGGCAGACGGTCCGTCGGAGACACGTCGGAGGGCTCGACTCTGTCCGACCACGGCACCCATTCGGGGGCGAGCAGCGCATCGGGGCCGGGCCGCAGGGCAACCTCGTTGACCGTGACCCGCGACGAACGGGGAATGCGCGAGACCGTGACGGTCCAGAACCACCCCTTGTATCCGGCCTTCAGGCAGGCGAAGGCGTGCGTGAGCAACCTCTCCGCTTCGACGACGACGCCCGCGTGCTCCCCGACCTCCTCGGGGTTCGCCACGTCCTCCAAGGCCGTCCGGGCAGCCTCGACCGCCTTGAACAGGATCTTCTCTTTGCCCGCCGACGACGTCGGATTCACAATCGCGCTAGGCATCGAAATCATCCGCCAATCTCCGCAGGGCCGAGGCGATGCGGCGCCCGCCGTCGGGATACCTGCCGTGGCGAAGCTGATTGGAGGCCTTGTCGAGGATCTTGATCAAATCTTCGATGATCGCCACCATCTCCTCCGGTTTGCGCCGATTCTTGCGTGCAAGCGATTCGACCTTCGCCTTCGGGGCCACGGTGAGGGCCTGAGGCCCCCGCCGAGTGTCGGCGACGCTGAACTCGACCCGGGTTCCGGCCTTCACGCGCGAGCCGACGGGCAGCGCGGAGCCGGAGAAGAACACCTCGGTCCCGTCGTCGCCCGCGATGAAGCCGAATCCCTTCTTCTCGTCGAAGAACTTGACTCTACCCGTAGGCACGTCACACCAACTTTCATATAGAAACGGCCGCATGAGGCGCGGCCGTACCGTCCGCTGTGCAGTAGTTTAGCCGCTGCGCACACCGGAGGGCCGGCCAGATGCGCACGTCACCCTCGCGCCGCCCCGCCGGGCTCCCGCGCCGCCCCGCCGGGCTCCCGCGTCGCCCTCGCTGTGCTCCCGCACCGCCCTTCCGACCGACGAAGAGGCATATTGCCGTGGGCGGAAATCACGCCGCATCGGAGCCGCGGCATCGGCGACCTGGTAACTTTGTCCCTGGGGATTCGTTCCCCGGCCGCACGTTGCCCACGCAGACATGGCAGGTGAGAATCAGACCGTGAAGAAAACGAATCGCCGTGGTCCGGTGCGACGACTCCTCGCGCCTTCGGCAGCCCTCGCCGGTCTCGTGGCCGTTCCCGCCGCACTCGCGGCCCCGGCCTTCGCCGAAGAGCCCGAAGAGCTCAAGTCGACGGTGACGGACACGGCCGGCGTGATATCCGACGAGAAAGCCCTCCGCGACACGCTCGCCTCGACCCGGGACAAGACCCACAAGTCCGTCTACATCGTCTTTGTCAAGAACTTCGGCTCGAAGACGAACGACACCTGGGCGAAGGAAGCCTTCCGCAAATCCGGCCTGTCCCGCTCGGATTCGGTGATCGCCGTGGCGACCGAGCTCAACAGGTTCTCGCTCTTCGCCGGAGGCACAGGCTATTCCGTCGCCGAGCTCAGGAATGCCCTTGACGGCTCGGGCGTGTACGACAAATGGCGCAGCGGCGACTGGGCGGGCGGAGCGAAGTCCGTAGCCTCCAACCTCGAAGAGAACGCCGCGAAAAAAGAGAAGGCGAATTCCAAGGGGGCCGGCGAATCGAAAGGGTCGGGACTGTCGGGGAGCACCGCGGCGCTCCTCATCGGCGTTCCGGCCGTCGGAGCCGGCGCCGCCGGCGGCGTCTACGTTTGGCGCAGGCGCAAGAAAGGCAAAGAGCTCGAGGCCAAGAACGCGGACGACCTCGCTTCGCTGTCGAAGCGCGCCGCCCGCCAGCTCCTCGAAACCGACGACGGCGTGCGCGGGGCGGCCGCGGAGCTCGAATTCGCCCGCGCGGAATTCGGCGTCGAGGCCACCAAGCAGTTCGCCGAGGCTCTGGCCTTCGCCCAGGACTCCCTGCAGAAGGCCTTCGTTGTGCGCCAGGCGCTCGACGACGACATTCCCGAAACCCCTCAGCAGCAGTGGGAGATGAATCAGAGGATACTCGCGCTGACCGCTTCGGCCCGCGAGGCGATCACGGCGCAGGAGCAGGGCTTCCAAAACCTGAGGAACCTCTCGGCGCGGGTCGACCAGCACTTGGCCGAGCTTCAAACGAGGGCCGACGAGCTTGACGGGCAGCGCAACATCCTCATGGCCGAGATCGACAACCTCGCCCTGACGTACTCGCCGGCCGCGCTCGCGACGCTGCGAACATACCCCGACCAGATCGCGACTCTCGTCACCAGCGCCCGCAGCTCGATCGCCTCGGGCCGCCACAACGCCTCCGAAGGAAAACGCAACGAGGCCGTGGCTTTCGCGCGCATGGCCGAGGAGACGCTCGGCCACGCGGCGGCGAAGGCCGAAGAGGTCAAGAAAGCGCGCGGATCCCTCGACGACGCCTTCCAGAAGGTGCATGCCGCTCTGGCGTCCATCTCCTCCGACGTCGTCGACGCCAAACGCCTCGGCGCCGGCAACCCCGTCATCGCCGCGAAGCAGGCCGACGCCGAGAAGGCGATCGCCGCGCATTCGAGCGGCGACGTCGACCCGATCAAAGCCCTGTCCGAGCTGGCCGCGGCCGAGGACGCCCTGGACGCGGCCCTCGTCGACGTGCGCAACGCCGACGAGATCAGGAAGCGCAAAGAGGAAGCGAGCCAGCGCAACAGAGGCATCGCCCAGCAGACGATCGACCGAGTGGAGAGGGTCGAGGGGTACAGCCGCTACGCCGACCAGAAGGCGAGAACCCTCCTCGCAACCGCAAGGGAGAACATCGCCAAAGGCGACTCCGCGCAATCGCCCGACGCCAGGGACGATTACTACAAGGCGGCGGTATCCGCGGCCGACCGGGCGGAGGACAGAGTCATTGACCTCCGCGAGCGCGATTCGCGCAGGTACGACTACGGCAGTTACGACTACAATTCGCGCGGCGGCAGCGGAATTGGCCACACAATGGGAGGCATGCTCGCCGGCATGGTGCTCGGGTCCCTCTTCAACAGCGGGCATGACGACCGCCACAGAGGCGGCTTCTCCACCGGGTCCTTCTTCGGCGGAGACTCCGACGACGACGGCGGGTTTTCCCTGGGGTCCCTGTTCGACGGCGACTCCGACGGCGGCGGCTTCGACTTCGACTTTGACTTCGGCGACTCCGACGGCGGATCCTTCTAGAACTTCATCAACTACCGAAAGGCACAGATATGGCTGAGAAGCAGACGATCCTGGGACGGATCACCCAGCTCGCCAAGGCGAACATCAACGCCTTGCTCGACAGGGCCGAGAATCCTCAGAAGATGCTCGACCAGATGGTCCGCGACTACACGAATTCGATCGCCGAGGCGCAGGACGCCGTGGCCGTGACCGTGGGCAACCTCCGGCTCGCCCAGACCGACTACCAGGAGGACGTCAAGGCCGCCCGCGAGTGGGGGCAGAAAGCCCTCGCGGCGTCGAACAAGGCCGAGCAGATGCGCCTGGCGGGCAACGAGCAAGACGCAGCGAAGTTCGACAACCTGGCTAAAATCGCCATTTCGAAGCAGATTGCCTCCGAGAAGGAGGCGAAGGACGCCGAGCCGCTCATCGCCTCGCAGGAAGAGGTGGTCGCCAAGCTCAAGAACGGCCTCGACCAGATGCGCAGCAAGCTTGACGAGCTCAAGACGAAGCGCAACCAGCTCGTGGCCCGCGCGAAGACGGCAGAGGCCCAAAACCGCGTTCAGGATGCGATCTCTTCGATCAACGTCCTCGACCCCACGTCCGAGCTCGGCCGCTACGAGGACCAGATCCGCCGCCAGGAGGCGCTCGCCCAAGGCAAGGCCGAGGTGGCTGTCTCGTCTCTGGACCAGCAGTTCGCCGAACTCGAAGACCATTCCCAGGACATCGAGATCGAGGCAAGGCTCGCCGCCCTCAAGAACGGCGACGCCCCCGCCCAGATCGAGGCGCGCGACTTCAACGCCTACTGACATCGCCGCGGGCGCCCTCTTAGCGTTCGCTGCGCCCGCGGTTTCGGGCGCAGCGAACATCAAGACGGCGCCCATTGAGTGCGCCCCCGCCGCCAATGCAACGCCCCTGCCGCGCAGGAACCGTTGCCTGCACGGCGGGGGCGTTTTTGCAGACAATTCCCAGGAATGGGTTGTTAGATGGCGGTATGACCGACTCTAAGCTTCCCGAAGCAACCATCCTCGTGGTCGACGACGAGCCGTCGATTCGAGAGTTGCTCTCCGCGTCCTTGCGTTTCGCAGGATTCGATGTTTTGTCCGCGGCCGACGGCAAAGAAGCCCTCGACCATCAGGCCGGCGCCCATCTCGATCTCGCCGTTTTGGACGTCATGCTTCCCGACATGGACGGATTCACGATCCTGCGCAAACTCCGGGAGCGCGACGCCGAGCTTCCCGTCCTCTTCCTGACCGCACGCGACGACGTCAAAGACAAAATCCAAGGCTTGACCGTGGGCGGCGACGATTACATCACCAAGCCCTTCTCGCTGGAAGAGGTGGTGGCTCGAATCCGCGCGGTCCTGCGCCGCACGCACCCCTCCGAAGCCGACGCCGCCGTCCTGACTTACGGCGACCTCGAGCTCAACGAGGAGACGTACGACGTGCGACGCGCCGGCCAGATCGTCGAACTGTCCCCGACCGAATTCAAGCTGCTGCGCTACCTGCTCATCAACGCCGAGAGGGTCGTGTCGAAAATGCAGATCCTCGACCACGTGTGGGATTACAACTGGAACGGCGAAGTTTCGATCGTCGAGTCCTACATTTCCTATCTGCGCCGCAAGATTGACTCGGCCGAGGCCCTGGGCATCACGGACCCGGAGGAGGCAAAGGCCATCGTCCCTCTGATCCACACGAAGCGTGGAATCGGCTACGTGCTCCGCAACGCGAAATGACGCATGACGGATAGCACCGTGGGCAGCGCCCACGTCATGAAGAGACGAACACTGACCTTTCGCCTCCTTATCACGTTTCTGTCGCTTCTCGCCCTGGTCATCGTCGCCCTGGGATTCGTGACGATATCGATGCTCAGGTCCTACCTTGTCCACAACGTGGACGACCAGCTCAAATCCACCGGGCAGGTCGTCGCGAGCAAAACCCTCGCCAATATCGCGAAAATGAAGGGAAGCAGCTCCGCGGACGACGTCGGCCACCTCAACCTGTCGGACTATTACATCTACGTCAAGATGGAGGGGGACACGATCATCGTCCCCTCTCCCGACAGCGACGCCGCCAAGAAGCCCGATTGGGACGTGGCGGGGCCGGAGTACTTCAGCCGGCAGACGTATCAGCGCTACGGCAAGCCCAAGGACCCCGGGAGCTTTGCTTCGAGAAAGGCCGCGGACTTCGAGACCATCGAGGGAACGCAGTTCGGGACCCAGTGGCGCGCGATAGCCTTCAACCTCAACGATCGACGCGGAGTGACGATCGGAACGATGATCATCGCGCTCCCCTTGGCGCCCGTCGACGCGACGGTCGCCCGAATCGCCTGGGTCATCGGGCTGTCGGGCGCGGCGATTGTCATCGTCGGCGCGTTCACGGCGCTGTTTTCCATCCGTTCGTCGCTCAAGCCCCTCCGCGGCATTGAGAGCGCAACCCACGCCATCGCCGACGGCGACCTCTCACGCCGCGTCCCCAAGGGCCAGGAGGGCTCCGAGGTGGGCAAGCTCGCCGATTCCATCAACGTCATGCTCGAGCAGATCGAGCAGTCCTTCGACGTCAAGGAACGCTCCGAGAAAAAGATGCGCCAGTTCGTCTCCGACGCCTCGCACGAGCTGCGCACTCCCCTGGCCACGGTTCGCGGCTACGCCGAGCTCTATCGCATCGGCGGCGTGCCGGACGGCGAGATCCCTGTCACGATGGACAGGATCGAATCCGAGGCTCAGCGCATGAGCGGCCTCGTCGAGGACCTTCTTCAGCTCGCCCGCCTCGACGAGAGGCGCCCGCTCTCGCTGAAAGACACGCGCCTGACCGAAATAGCGATGAACGCGGCCATGGACCTGAGGGTCCGCGACGCCGGCCGCCCCGCCGCCGTCGTCGGCCTCGACGGCGGCCCCGCGCCGGAGATCACGATCTACGCCGATTCGGACAAGGTCACCCAGGTCGTCACGAATCTGCTCTCCAACGTTCTCAGCCACACGCCGGCCGGCACCCCGGTCGAGATAGCTCTGGGCAGGCAAGGAGAAGACGCCGTCGTCGAGGTTCGCGACCACGGGCCGGGCGTAGAGCCTGAAGATTCCGAGCGGCTTTTCGAGCGTTTCTTCAGGACGGACTCCTCTCGGTCGCGCGCATCCGGCGGATCGGGGCTTGGCCTGGCCATCGTCGCCTCCGTCATGGCCGCGCACGGCGGAACGGCGCGGATCAGCGAGACGCCGGGCGGCGGTCTGACGGTGCGCTTGACTTTCCCGCCCGTCGTCCCCTCAACGGTGTCGGGCGGCATCACGGCGGCGGAGGCGGCCGCGCGCGTCGCGCCCTCGTCGGAGACGGAGCAGGAGTCAAAGCCCAAAGGCATCGGACGGTTCAAAGGCTCGGCCAACAAAGGCTCAGCCGCCAAAGACTCAGCCGCCAAGAGCCAGGCCAGCAAAGGCCCAGCTGCCAAAGACTCAGCCGCCAAAGGCCCGGCCAGCAAAGGCCCAGCTGCCAAAGACTCAGCCGCCAAAGGCCCGGCCAGCTAATGCTCAACCGCCACAGGCTCAGCCAACAAGGATCCAGCCAACAGGGGCCCGGCGAAAGCGTGGCCTCACAGGCAGAGACGGTTTGACAGCCCGGCTTTAGACGGTCCGGCCGCCTCACACGGATATGATCGCGGCGCACGGGTGAGACTCCGGTTCGGTCTGTCTGCTCCGGCCCTGCAGGAAGGAGTTCAGGCCTCAAGCGGCGTCGTCGAACTCCCCGAAGGGAGACGTTCCGTCCTCGTCGACAGGGTGAGGCGTGTGCTGTTCGAGCATGAGCTCAATCGCGTGGAAGACCCTCGCCATATAGCCTTCCGCGGACTCCCCCTCGCGTCCGTTCATGGGCCTGCCGATGAACAGGCACACTTCCGATCGGAACTTCGGCAGAAACCTTCCCACGGGCATGGCTTCGTGCCCGCCGAGCATGGCGATGGGGACGATCGGCACCCCCACCTGCATGGCGAGGGCCGCTGCGCCCGCCTTCGGCTGGCCGATCTTGCCGCTGCGCGAGCGCGTGCCCTCGGGGAAGACGAGAATAGGCACGCCGGCCCGCAGCAGGCGCCCCGTCATGCCCGCCGCCTTGCCATGCTCGACGCTTTCGCGCTTGCCCTTGCGCAGGATCGGATAGGTGTTGAAGAAGACGGACGTGAGCGAGGAGATCCCGCGTTTGCGGTAGAAGTAATCGGCCGCGGCGCCGGTGGCGAGCTTCTCCGTGATCCAGTCGGGCAGAAGCGAGAAGACCATGGGCGCGTCCAGGTGCGAGGAATGATTGGGCACCAAAATGAAGGCGCCTTCCAGGCCCTTGACGTTTTCCTCCCCCAGAACCTCGGTTTTCAAGTAGGTCGACATGACGGGCCGGGTCATGTATCTGCGCACGCGATGGCGCCTTTTGGCCTTCTTTTCGTCGAGATAGCGGTCAAGCGGCTCGAGGTTCTCCGTCACCCGTCGCGCCTCCTCACGATCTTCTGCGTCACGGCGCCGACGGCGCGCTGCGGGGCGTATCGAGCGAGGGCCGAGGCGACCTTGAACTTCAGGGAAGGCGTGACGTAGGTCTTTCCGGCGTCAACGGCTCGAAGCGTCTCCTCGACGACTGCGTCTGCGTCGAGCCAGACGGCGTCGGGAAGGTTCGACGTCGTGATGCCCGCGCGCGCATGGTGCTCCGTGCGCACCCACCCCGGCATGAAGGTCACAACCTGAACTCCGTGGGGCCGCATTTCCAGCGCGAGCGCCTGCGACCACGTTTTCACGAGGGCCTTGATCGCCGAGTACAGGCCCATGGGAACGAGGCCCGAAACCGAGGCCGTGTTGACGACGACGCCGTGGCCGCGGGCCTTCATGGCGGCGGCGGCGACGGCGCCGACCTCGACGACGGCGGTGGCCATGAGATCGATGGCCTCCCTCAGCGGCGCCGTGTCCGTTGTGGCGAGGGGGTGATGCAGGCCTTTGCCTGCGTTGTTGACGAGGATCTCGACTTGCTCCTCGTCGATGTAGGAGCAGACCTTTACGACGCCCTCCGCTTGCGAGAGATCGGCGGGAAGCGTGACGACGTCGACGCCCCGCGAGGAGAGTTCGGCGGCGACCGATTCCAGTCGGGCCTCGTTGCGGGCCGCGAGCGCGATGTCGCATCCGCGTGCGGCCAAGGCGCGGGCGAAAGCCAATCCGATCCCGGAGGTTCCCCCCGTCACCAGAGCTCTTCCGCGCAGCGGCGACGGCGGGGCCGGTCTCTTCGAAAACTTCACATCACTACGTTAGGGCATTTCGCCCCATTGCGTGGACTCAAAGCGCTGACTACGTGAAAGCTCAGGAGCTCCCCAGCCGCCGAATGTGCGATTTCAGCCAAGAGGACTAGTATGGCTGGCCTAAGGTAGGAGGTTTCGATGCACGTCGGCATTCCGCAGTGGCTGCCGCAGGCGTATGTGCGGGCAGTCCAAGCGGCTGGCTCTCCTTTGTCGAAGGAGGAGCTCGCCGTAGCATGTCGCGACGTTCTCCAACGATGGTCGTCCGACGACAGGCACTATCACGGACTTCAGCACTTGATGGACATCGCGGCGAGCGTGGAGACCCTGACGCCGCAGATGCACCGCCCCGAGCTCGTTCGGCTGGCGGCCTGGTACCACGGCGTCGTCTTCTCGACTGAGGCGAAGGACGCGTACACACGCAACGGCGGAGAGGACGAGGCGGCCTCCGCGGAGGTTGCATACGAGGATCTGCTGCGCCTCGGCGTTCCGGAGGACAACGCCCGCCGCGTGGCCGAACTGGTCAGGGGAATCCGCTCGAAGTGCGATCCGCGATCGAGCGACACGGCCAAGCTCGATGCGATCGACATCGACTTGCTGGCCCTGCGCGACGCACACATGGGAACGCTCGCTGTCGAGCCCCAGCGCTACAAAAGGTACATAGAACGAGTTCGCAAAGAGTACAGCCACATTCCCACGGTTCTTTTCCTGCGCGGACGCCAGGAGATCATTCGCCATCTGCTCGGGCGCTCAGCCCTCTTCATCACGCCGCTGGCCCGCCAGTGGGAGGAGACCACCCGGGAGAATCTGCAAGCCGAGTCCCACCGGATCGCCGCCAAGCTTGAAGCCATGTCGGAGCAGGACGGCGCCCCGGCGACCAACGAGCGAAAGGCCATGGCCGCCAGAGTCCCGGAGGTCGAAGAGGACCCCCGGCCCACGCTCGTTCCTCACGCGCGAATCTTCACGCCCGCCTCCGCGCAATCGCCTCTCTCAGCCGTCACGCCTCCCTACCCGGCAAGCGCCCCGTCTCCCGCGACGGGGTCGTTCGCGGCCGTTCAGGCCGCGGGGCAGGGCAACGGCGGGCAAGACGGCTCGGGGCCCGGCGACGCAGGGCACGGCAGAGTCGCGCAAAGCAACGCCGGGCAAAGCCGCATCGGCGCCGGAGGCCGCACGGACGCCCAAGGGCAAGTTTCGGGTTCCACGGGGCAGGTTTCCAGCCTCGAGTCCTGCGGGGAGCGATTCTCGCCGGGCGAGAAGATCCCGACGGACCTGAGCCCCGAAGAGCTCAAGCAGCTCAAACGCGAAAGGTTGGCCGCACAGGTGCGCAAGCGGATTGAGGACCGCCATCAGGCCGGGCGCTGCGCGGGCGAGGCCCAGGCGGGCTCCGGAGGCGCCTTGACCGAGACGGGCACGATGCGCGCCGTCGGCGCCGTCAAGCCGGGCAAGGCGGAGGCGGGCAAAACAGAGTCAGGGAGGACGGAGGCCGACGGCCTGAGCGCCGCCGCAAGCCTCCACGCTTCAGGCAGCCTTAAGGCGGCGAGCTCGCAGTCGGCGGACGCCGCCACCGCGGAAGCCGGCGAATGGGATGACGCGCTCGGCTCCAGCCTCAGCCGCCTGGCAGAGGAGGACGCCGCCAGGCCCAGAGTCGCCGCCGAGCAGGGAGGCGCCTCTGGGTCAGAGTCGTGGCGATTGGCCTTCCCGAGCGGGAGGCACGGCTACAGAGTTCTCTCGGCCGCCACCCCCGAATGGGTCGACGACGAAGAGGAGGCCGCAGCGCAGGGGGCCCACGCGAGCGGAATGGAGCGCGAACCCGACCTGTGAGGAACGGCTGAGAGCGGCCTGCGGCACACGCGAGGGGCAGGAACCCCTAAGGTTTCCCGCCCCTCGACTATGCAAAGAGACTGCCGATGCGGCCTCGCGGCTTAGTACATGCCGCCCATGCCGCCCATGTCGGCGTCGGCGCCGCCCGCGGCGGGCTTCTCCGGCAGGTCGGCCACGACTGCCTCGGTGGTCAGGAACAGGCCGGCGATGGACGCCGCGTTCTGCAGAGCGGAACGGGTCACCTTCACCGGATCCATGACGCCGTCGGAGAGGAGGTCGCCGTACTCGCCGGTCGCGGCGTTCAGGCCGCTGCCCTTGGGGAGGTTGCGGACCTTCTCGGCCACGACTCCGCCTTCGAGGCCGGCGTTCACAGCGATCTGCTTGAGCGGGGCCTCAATGGCGATCTTGACGATCTGCGCGCCGGTCGCCTCGTCGCCCTCGGGTTCGAATCCCTTGTAGGCCTCCTCGGCGGACTGGATGAGGGCGACGCCGCCGCCGGCGACGATTCCCTCTTCGACGGCAGCCTTCGCGTTGCGAACGGCGTCCTCGATGCGGTGCTTGCGCTCCTTGAGCTCGACTTCGGTCGCGGCGCCCGCCTTGATGACGGCGACGCCGCCGGCGAGCTTGGCCAGGCGCTCCTGCAGCTTCTCGGTGTCGTACTCCGAAGTGGAGTTCTCAATCTGCACCTTGATCTGCGCGACGCGTCCCTCGATCTGCTCGGGGGTCCCGGCGCCGTCGACGATCGTCGTCTGGTCCTTGGTCAGCACGACCTTGCGGGCGCGGCCGAGCATGTCGATATCGGTGTTCTCAAGTTTGAGGCCGACAGTCTCGGAGATGACCTGGCCGCCCGTGAGGATGGCCATGTCCTGGAGCATCTCCTTGCGGCGGTCGCCGAAGCCGGGGGCCTTGACGGCCGCGGACTTGAAGGTGCCGCGGATCTTGTTGACGACGAGGGTCGCAAGGGGCTCGCCCTCGACGTCCTCGGCGATGATGAGCAGGGGCTTGCCCGTCTGCATGACCTTCTCGAGGACGGGAAGGAGTTCCTTGACGTTGGAGACCTTGGAGTCGACCAAGAGGACGTAGGGCTCCTCCAGGACGGCTTCCTGACGCTCGGGATCGGTGACGAAGTACGGCGAGAGGAAGCCCTTGTCGAAGGACATTCCCTCGGTCAGCTCGAGCTCGAGGCCGAAGGTGTTGGACTCCTCGACGGTGATGACGCCTTCCTTGCCCGCCTTGCTCATCGCTTCGGCGATGACCTGGCCGATCTCCTTGTCGCCGGCCGAGATGGCGGCGGTCGAGGCGATCTCCTCTTCGGTCTCGACTTCCTTGGCGTCGGCGAGCAGCTGCTCGGAAATGCGAGCGACGGCCTTGTCGATGCCCTTCTTCAGAGCGATCGGGTTCGAGCCGGCCGCAACGTTGCGCAGGCCCTCGCGCACGAGCGCCTGGGCCAGAACGGTGGCGGTGGTGGTGCCGTCGCCTGCGACGTCGTCGGTCTTCTTGGCGACTTCCTTGACCAGCTCGGCGCCGATGCGCTCATACGGCTCTTCGAGGTCGATCTCCTTGGCGATGGAAACGCCGTCGTTGGTGATGGTGGGGGCGCCCCACTTCTTGTCGAGGACGACGTTGCGCCCCTTGGGGCCGAGCGTGACCTTGACGGTGTCGGCAAGAAGGTTGAGGCCGCGCTCCATGGAGCGACGTGCTTCCTCGTCGAAGGCAATGGTTTTTGCCATGCTTAGTATTCCCTCCAGATGGGATGCTCGGTCGGCGCCCGCGACGGACGACGCCGCGCGAACCGGTCCTATTTCCGGCCCGCCCGACGCCTCGCCGACTGAGAGGTTTTATCACTCTACGGTTGCGAGTGCTAACTAAGATTCTGGCACTCGAGCCCTAAGAGTGCAAGGCAACGCCGTTCACCCAAAGCTGAGTCTTCGCGGCTCAAGTCTGGAGGCCCCTCTCAGCTGAGATTCCCGCGCGACCGCCGCGCTTCGACGGCGGGGCTGGAGGCCGCCCGCAGGCGGGATTCCCTTGTGCGGACGGACGACGCCGCCCAAGGGAAGCTTGCGCCGCCGCCCGAGGGCGGCTTCCTCACACCAGCCTCTGTTGCGTGGAAAAGAAGGCGGATGCGTTCGTCTGATCGGCTGAGGCGAAGTCCTCTGCCGCCTCTTTGGTGGCCTTCGAATACGCCTCCAGGCGCTTTGCGTAGACGTCCACCGCCTCCTCGAAACACCCCGCGGCTTTCTCGGCCACGGCGCCCAGGCCGCCGTTGACGATGCCGTCGTTCGACTCGCGGATGGCGTCGCCGTTGTCGATGCCGCGGATGACGCCGGCCAGGTCGTCCGACGTCGCCACCATCTTGCGAAGGACCGAATCCTCCACTCTGAGATCTCCCATGTTTCCTCCTTTGCGTGATGCCCGGGGTTTGCAGCCGGGCCTTTGGGATTCCCGCGCCTCGGTCAGGCACGCCAATCGAGCCCCCTATTAGAGCTCGCGCATTGGATCCCGCCATTCGAGCCCGCCTTCCTTCGAGCTCGAGGCCTTCGCTGTGACACTCGCCGGCTTCGCCGCGCCCTTCGCGGGTTCGGCCTTCGCGCTCGCGGGCTTCGCCTTGGTTTCAGCGGGCTTTGCCTTTGGGCTCGATCGCTTTGCCGCGGGGCTCGGCGGCGGTGTGACGGCGACGTTCGGATCGTAGGGCGCCCATTCCTCCGGCGAGGAAAGGCCACGTCCCGTGCTGCGCAGGCTGTCGGGAACCACCTCCGTTCCGCGAGGCCAGTCGGCATAACCCTGAGGCTTGTTGTCTTTGCCGCAACCGGTGTCGATCTCGATCAGAAGGAACTCCGGGTGGCTGATGACGGTGAGCTCGGCGCCGGTGCGCGGATTTTTGAGGATTCCCGCGTTGCCCTCGGTGTGTATATAAGGTTTGGGCTTGCCAAATCCGTAAGGCTTGGCGAGCTCGTATATCCTCGCCGTCGCAGCCTTCCACTTTTCGGCCGGAATGGGAGCCGCCGTCGCCAACCTATACAGTTCGGAGGAGTATCCGGCCGGGCAAACGACAAACGCACTCACCTTCGTCTGAATCTGCTCCTCTTGGGGCTTCCATTCGCCCACCCCGTATTCTTGGCTCAGCATCCGGTAAAGCGAGATTTCCAGCCCCAGGGTTTCGCGCCGAAGCTCGACAACGGGCCGCTCGACGGGCGAAGCCGTCGCCTCGCCCCCGCCAAGATACTCATCCGACATGTCGCACCCAGCGGCGCACGCCGCAACCGCGCACAGGGCGGCGAGCGCCTTCTTGCCGACCATCTCACTTCTCCTCCGCAGCCATGCCCTTGCCCGACATGATGCGTCCAATATTGTACGTCGAAGTTTTTCCCTCGGAATTCTTGGACTCGGGCCCCGAAAGATACTCCGAATGACCATGAGAAGCCTCGTAACGCTCCCCTTCGGGACTTGTCCACTTCTCGGTGCTGAAATGCTCGAAGTTCTTGTTGACGTCGGGATTCAGGCCGAACCGCCCGCTCGCCGCGACGGCGTCCCCCTCCGCGGCGCCGACGTAGGTATTTCCAGGAAGGACGTTGAGCTCGTCGTTGGTCGTGGCGTTCACCCCGGCGGATCCCCACACGGCGACCCGATCCTGAACATCGGTGAGGCCCGCGGCGATCGCCGCGGTGAGCGAACCGTACGAGTGTCCGCTCAACGTGAGATTCGGATCGCCCACATGCGTTTGCTGAACGCCTTTCATGAAAGAAGACAGGCGTTCTTTGGCCTCGTTGGCCGCATGGGGGTAATAGACGGCATTCTTCTGATACGGCGCCGATTCGCTCCAGCTGGGGGCGTCGTAGTCAAGCCACACGACCCCCGCGCTTTCCCCGGTATGCTGCCGATCGGACACTTGCAGCGCTCTTTCGAGGCCGATCACGGAGCTCCCTCCTGCGCCTCCGGAGCCGATCAGGCCGTCCCGAACATTCGTCGTCATGCCGGGCACGTACACCATGACGTTCTTGGCCTTGTCGATGTCGCCTACGCCTATGGCCGCCCGCACGTGCTCGTGCCCTTTCCCCGGATCGAAAACCAGAAGGCTGTGTCGGTCCGGCTTCGCATTGAAAAGCGCCTCCGGGCCTCCCTTCGGCATCGGAAACCGCTTGGCCAAGGCAAGAATGTGATCCCGGTTGTTGTGGACGTAAGCGTGGTACTCGCCCGGATTCACGCCGTATTTCTTGAACAGGGCGTCAGACTCCCCTTCGGTTTCGACCTTTCTTTTAAGCTCCTCCATGCGATCAAGGTACTTGTGCAGCAAGACCGTGTTGGCGCGGCTTCGGGCGTCCGCCGGAATGCCGTCGCGATGCCCGATCCACTCGGGATGCTTGAGAATGATCTCCTTCTGCTCCTCGGGCGAGAGCGCCGTCCACCAGTCGTTGACGCTCTGGGCTCCCAGCGTGGAGCTCGGCGGACCTTTAGTCCCCAGTTGGACCACATTGCTGCTACTCTCAGTGGCATTGCTCCACGCCTCTGTGCCAAAATGCGAGTAGATCTGCTTTACGACCTTGAGGAACTGCTCGGCTTTGCTCACACACAGGCAGCCTCGCTTAGTAAACCCCTCCTGCAGCGTGTCCTGAAGATCCTCCTTTGTGACCGGACCCGGATGGCCAAGACGGAAGCCCAGGTCGACGCCGCTGACGGTGCCGTCGTCGTCGACCTCCCCGCCTTTCGCGCGCACTTCGGCGTTGAGCTCGGCCGCCTCTTTGGCCAGTTTGTCCGCCGACGCCCCGGCCAGGTCGAACTTCTGGGCCGCGCTCTGGAAGGTCCGCCCGAGATCCTCCGCGTCGTCCACCATCGATCGGCGCTTTCTCTGCTCGGCCTCGGAAAACTTGCCCTCGAGCCCGGAAGAGCTTATCCCCGCCATCGCCGAGTGCGTCTCGTCGAATCGCTTCGCAGCAGCGCGCAGCATCGTGGCCGCGTCACGAAACTTGCCGCCGCGCCACAGAATGACATCATGAAAAGAAACCATCGTATCCTCCTTCGTTCTTCAACGAGCCTATCAAACTTATGCCGTGCATGCCAGGTCTAAATCGATTCCGTCAGAGGAGTCGCATTGCTTGCTTTATTGAGAAAAGGCTCTAAGGAACTCAAAGTCTACGAACTGGTTGGAAAGCATATCGACGGAGGCGGACACGCGCCTCGGGGCACAGTAAAGGCCCCGGGACGACGTCGAAGCCGATCGTCTCGGGGCCTTGCCTGCCCGACGGTCCGCATCCCGGACCGGCCTAGCCTCGGCCGGTCCGGGATGCCTGCGGCTCAGCCGGAGAGGAGGGCGCGGCCGAACCCGTCGGAGCCGTCGGCGAAGGCGTGGAGGCATGTCCGGCTGTGGGAGTTGCGCTCGGAGCCGCGCCGTCGGCGACGTCGGCCATGAGGGTCAGCTCAGTGTGGTCGCGGACCTCGACCTTGACCTTCCCGCCGGCCGCGGGGGCGTTGTACTCGACGCTCGCCTGGTAGCCCTGGCCGGAGGCCTTTGCCTCGACCCAGTCGGACAGCGGCGTCGTCGTCCCGTCGGAGCCGACCGCGACAACCCGCGCCTGGTGCGCGCCTTCGGACACGCCTCCGCGCACATCGACCGTGACCGCCGACTTGCCTTGGGAAGAGGCGGCGGGCCGCGCCGTGGCGCTCATCGGCGTGTACCGCTTGAGCTGCTTGGCCGGATCCATGCCGAAGGCGGACATCTTCTCGGACGCGAGCTTCCAGGCGGATGAGCCCGGATCGGCCGCCACGTAGAAGACCGCCGAGGCCTTCCATTGCCCATCGACGGACTCGCTGTCAATGTTGAGCTCCTTGAGCGTGCTCGGCAGAACGAGAACCTTCGGAAACAGGCCCGCAGAGTAGCTGACTTCCGTCATCCCCTCGCCGAAGTACGCGGAGACGGGCTTTGACCGGGGCGCAGCGTTCGTCGGGCTCTCGTCGCTTTCGTCGTAGGAGTACACGAACTTTCCGTTCTTGGCGCCGCGCACGATGATCCGCTCGGGGCACCGGCCTTCGAAGGCGCGGTCAATCGAAGTGATCTGGGCGCCGAAATCGGCCTTGTGCAGCGACGGCGTGTGGAAGAATCCGTCCGCAACCTCCAGACTGTCGGGGAAACGCACTTCGTTGAGCGCCGTCGCATTCTCAAATGCGCGATTCCCGATGCTCTTAAGACCGTCGGGAAGGCGGAGCTTTTCCAGCTTCGCATTGTCGGCGAAGGCACGGTCGTCGATTGCCACGACGCCGTCCTTGACGCGCCGCTCGGGGGTCTGGTCGCCCGGGGCGGAGCGTATGAGATGCAGGCCGTCGTCCCGTTTGGCGTAGAGTATGTTGCCCTCGGCGCTGAAGACCTGGTTGCCTTGGGCCACCGTCACTTCGCGCAGTTTCAGCGTCCCGTAGAAGACGTTCTCCTCCAGCGTGGAAAGTCCCGACCCCAGGCGAACCTTGAAAAGCCCTTCATCGCCATAGAAGGCGCCGTAACGGATTGTGGTGACCGAGTCGGGCAGCGTCACCTCGGTCAATCCGGAGTCTGAGAAGGCATCCGAGCCGATCTCCCTGAGCCTGTTGAGGTCGGTCCGCATGTTGACGGTCTTGAGCGCGGGCGTCTTCCGGAAGGCATAATCGCCGACCGCCGTGGCACCGCCAAGGTCCACGCTGGTCAGGCTCGCCGCCCCTTCGAAAGCGCTGCTCCCGATCGTCTGAAGGCCGCTCGGCAAAACAATCCTCTTAAGCCCGGAATATAAGAAAGTCCCGTCTTCAACGGTTCGCAGGCCCGACGGAAGGGCGACTTCTTCATAAACCGAGTTGCTGAAGGCGTACTTGGCGATTGCCGTCACACTTGCCGGGACCTTGTAGGTCTTTGGCCCGCTGCTCCCGGTGAGATCCCGGGGGACGACGATGAGCTTGGTTCGCTGCTTGTTGAACAGCGCTTTTCCGACGACCGCGTAGTTTGGGTTGCCCTCGCTGACGGAGATCGTTCTGATGGAGTTGTTTCGGGCGAATGAGCCGTCAAACTGATCGGGCCCCACGCCCTTGCCGATGTGGAGTTTGGCGAGTTCCCTCGTGCCGCTCACGGCGCCGTCGGCCTGGACGACCGAATCGGGAATCGTCATTTCGGTCAGTTTGGTGAAGGAGAACGCTCCGCTGCCGATCGACTTCAGACCCTCGTGAAGGGCCAGCTTCTTCAGCGGCGTGTGGTCGAACGCGGATTCTTCGATCGTTTCCAGTCCGGGAGGAAGCACGGCTTCCCTGATCCCCGACCGCCAGAAAGCCCATTTGCCCAGAACTTTGAGTTTCGAGGGAAATCCCGTCGAGATCCGCCCGTCTGCCCCGATAACCTTCAGAGACTTGAAACTGTAGGTGATGGCGAACGCCCGGTAGTCAATCTTCGTCACGTTGTCCGAAACGGTGACGTCCTTCAAATGCCCCGCCTTCATGAACGCCCTTTCGGGAATCTCCATCACCCCGGCGGGCAGCGAGACTTTCTCGATTCCGCTGTCGTAAAAGGCTTCTTTCCCGAGGCGCGTCACCGAACGCGGAAGGGCGATTTCTTTAAGAACTCCCGTCCTGCTGAAAGCGGATTCGCCGACCTTGGCCAGTTTGCTGGGCTTGGCCTCCGTGTCCTCAAATTCGACCGCGGCCAGGTCGCGGCAGTAGGCAAAGCCTCGTTTTTCAATTTCGGTCACCGTCGCGGGGACTTTGACCTTGACGACGCCGGTTCTATAAAAGGCCTCCTCGCCAATGACTTTGACGGAGTCGGGAATGACGACGTCCTTGGCCGATCCCTTGTACCGCACTAGCTTGCCCTTGCTGTCTATCTCGAAATCCCCGGTTCGCGGGCTCGGGGTGTCTGCGGGAAGAAGTTGCCTGTTGGCCGAAGCGGCCCCTTTGTCAGCCGAAGCGGACTGCGGCGCGTTATGGGAAACGGTCTGTTTTCCCACTGCCGCCCGCCCGCCCGCTGCGGCGGGCTTCGAGACTGTCACGGCGGGCTTTGAGACTGTCGCAGGCTCCGCGGCGGCAGCCGGTGAAACGACTATGAGCACGGTCAGAACCACGACGGCGACCGTGGCGGCGAGCGACAGCCTCCTAGTAGAAATATTCATGGTTTCTCCTATGGAAATAGCGCGAATGCGCGAGAGTGAGCGTTGAGACATTGCTGCCTTTTCCAGGTACCACTAACTTTACACAGGATGTACCTAAAAATATACGAGTTTAGGTACCCATGTCGTTTTCCGCCACACGCATCGACTCGGGGCGCACGCCCCGCTTTATAAGCAGTTCCACACTTGTCCACAAGGTCTTACGGACTTCCACAAGAAATTGCAAGCCTGCCCCCGTCGCGGAATGCGGGGGCAGGCTTCGAGAAGGGGCTTCAGGCTTTGCTTCGCGCCTCACCTCGCATCGGCGCGAAGAACGACGACGATCTGGTCGCCGCCCGTGGCCTTCGGCGAAAGAACGACGTTGCCGGGGCGGATGCCGAGAGCCGCGGCGACCTGCTTGGCCGTCTGCGCGTCAGAGGCTTTCGCGTAGAAAACGGTGGAAACTGCGGGGCTTCCTCCGCTGTAGTTGTTCGCAGAGACCTTCGTGTAGCCGGCCTTTTCCAGTTTCTGCTTCCCGGTGGCGGCCAATCCGGGCTTCTTCGATCCGTTGAGCACGAGAACGGGACGGCCGGTGCCCGAATCGGCCGACGTGCTGCTCTCCTGGCCCGACGGAGTGGCAGAAGCGTCCGTCGACGGGCTCCCGCTTGTTTTGCCCGACTCCGACGGCTTGTTCCCTCCGGAGGAACCGGATTCGCCGCCTGGGCCCGCTGTCGAAGAGGCGCCGCCCGGGGCGCCCGAGGGGGGCTTCGCAGAGGCGGTAGGCGCCGGCTTCTCCTCGGAGGAACCGATGTAGGTCGAGATCGCCCATCCCGCGGTCGGGGCAAGAATCACAACGGCGACAAGCGCCAGCCACCATTTGAGGTTTGACTCCTTGCGCCTGTGAGTTCCTCGAATCGTCCGGGTGTCTGCCAGCCGATCGAACTCGTCTGCGGGGTATTCGTTATCTGCCACACTCATAGCCTAACAATCGCCGTCACTACTTCGCTCGCCAGCACGCCGGTCCCGCAAACGCAGCAACCGCCCCACAAGCTCAGGGCGCTCCATTCGCGCCTGCGGATTGGCAAGAACGCGGTTAAGCACGAGATAGTAACGGGTGGTGGTCATTCCCAGAGTCGCTATGGCCTCAGACTTGGTTCTCCCGCGGGTCCACCACGTTTCCTCCAAGTCCAGAACGGCGTTTTCGACGTCGGACAGCCTTGTGCCCTCCTCCAATGTTCCGCCTTTCTCGGATTCGCGCCTCCATCGCGAGTGTGCTCCCAGCCGAAAGCGATCCTGCTTCCTCAGGCATCCTACCCCGCCAGCTCGGCGAGGGGCTCTCGGTCAGCGAATCTCACACACAAGAAGGTTAGGCTTGTGCCATGACCCTGGCAGACATCATCGACCCTGGATGGGCGCGCGAATTGGAGCCCGTCGAGCAGCGCATTCACGCAATGGGCGACTTCCTCCGGTCCGAAAACGCTGCGGGCCGCGGCTACCTCCCCGCCGGCGACCGAGTGCTGCGCGCCTTTTCGTACCCGTTTGACGCCGTGCGCGTGCTGATCGTCGGGCAAGACCCTTACCCGACGCCCGGGCACCCCGTGGGGCTGAGCTTCTCCGTCGACCCTTCAGTTCGCCCGATCCCCCGTTCCCTCGTCAACATTTACAGAGAGCTTTACGACGATCTGGGCGTCTCCCCCGCCGACGACGGCGACCTCACCCCCTGGTGCGAGCAGGGAGTGATGCTTCTCAACAGGGTCCTGACCGTCCAGCCCGGCAAACCCGCCTCGCACAGGGGAAAGGGCTGGGAAGAGGTGACGGCCCACGCCATCCGCAGACTCGCGGGGCGGGGCGGCCCGCTGGTCGCGATCCTGTGGGGCAGGCCAGCCCAGGAGCTCAAGCCCCTGCTGGGCGACGTGCCGACGATCGAATCCCCGCATCCTTCGCCGCTTTCGGCGACTCGAGGCTTCTTCGGGTCGCGTCCTTTCTCCCGGGCCAACGCCCTCCTGACCGACCTCGGCGGACATCCCGTCGACTGGTCGCTTCGATAAGGCGTCCGATCGCTTCGACAGGTCGACTGGCCGCTTCGAGAAGGCCTTACGCCCCGGGGCGTTTTGCCAAACAGCCGAGCCGGTACGGAAAATCTGTGATGCGAAGCGGGCCCTTTCGTCGCCGATGGCAAAAGGGCCCGCTTGTAAGACCGGCGCAAACCGACACCAATGAAGGCGACTGCCGGGGCCGCGAAGGGTTGCGGGCATCGCAGCCGTCTCCTCCGACGTGTTCCGCACCGGTGTCGGTTTGCCGAGCCGGTGCGTGACTTCCGGCTCGTAATTCAATCTTAAACTAGAAGGCCGTGTAAACCCATACTGCGAGAGGCGGATTTCATCACGATTTCCCCTCCGCCTCGGGCATTGCGAAGGAGGCGCACGCGGTTTGAGCCTCCCGCGGCCCTATCCGCGCAGGGACGGACCCGAGGGATTGAGAGGCTGCGGCCGCATAAGCGATTGAAAGGCCGGGGCGGCATGCGAACTAAGAGGCTGCGACCGCGTCAGCCGCCCAAGGGGAATAAGAAGAAGCTCCGTAAACTGTGAGCCACCTAAGGGACTCGAACCCTTGACCGTCCGCTTACAAGGCGGGTGCTCTACCAACTGAGCTAAGGTGGCGTAGGCGCTCCCCGAGTGAGCGCCTCTCTATCTTGCCAGACGCAGGCAGTTTACCCAAGCCGGAACGGCGCAGCCCACAAAGCCCGGCCGTCCGAGGCGCGCTCAGGGCGACGCCGCCGCACCCGGTGCGCAAAGGCGGGGCCACGATCGACGTCGCCCCGCCTTTGCGCACCGGGCTCGAAGAGCCACGGACAGGCTCCGTCGAGAGAGGCTTGTCAGCCCTTCGGCGTCGTCGACTCCTTCTCGGAGGTTTTCGGCGTCGCCGGTTCGGCGTCGGAGGCCTCAAGCTTGTGGCCGGCGACTTTTTCAAGCTCGGTCAAGAGCTTGCCCTCGGTCCAGTCCTCGAGCCTCCTCCCGTTGATTGTGACGGTCGGGGTGCCTTGGTGCCCGGCGTCGGCGAACTTCTTGGCCGCGTACTGGAGAAAAGAGCCGTAGCGATTCTTGCTCAGGGCGCTGTCGAGGCCTTTGAGCACGTCGTCGGGCACGCCGACTTTCTTTGCGACGTCGAGCGCGACCTTCTTGTACTGCGAGGGAATGCCCTTCTGCCGTGCGAAGATCGGGGCAGAGACGTCGGCGAAGTACTTCGTGTGGAAGGCGGCGTAGTACTGCGGAGCCTTTTCGGCGATGTAATAGTCGGCCTGGCTGGCCACGTCCGAGAACTTCTGCCGGAGGACCGACAGGGGAACGACCTCAAGGGTGATCTCGCCCTTGCTGGCGAGGTTCACAAGCTTGTTGCCGTATTCCTTCTCGAGGTCGTTGCAGTGGGTGCACGCATAGTCGGAGTAGATGCGGACCCTCGGTTTGTCGGCGTTCTTCGCGCCCGCTCGAGTTGTGCCTTCAGAAAAGCCCTTCCCGACGGAGATGACGCCGTCGGCCGAAACGTTTGCGCTCGGACTCACCTTCGGTTTCACTTCCTCCCCCTTCTTCGTGCCGTTCCAAATGACGAAAACGACGGCGGCGACGACGAGGATGACAGCGAAGGAGCTGCCCAACGCCACGAACAAGCGCGTGCGCTTGGCGCGTTTCGCCTCCGCCTGCTGAAGAAGGCGGGCTTTCTCGCGGGCCTGCTGCTGCCTCTGCTGCTTCGTCAAATGGGGCGAGCTCAGCCCCGGGGTGTTTCGTGAAGCCATGCGCACGATTGTAGGCGAGCAGGCTGTGGAGAAACTAGTAAGCTCTTGTGATCGTTCTGTCACCGTTCGTCCGCGGGGGCGCCGAAGGCAACCCCGTTCGATCGCGCCGCTCTCCGTCTTTCAATCGCGCTACTCCGTCTTGATGAAGGAAGGCGCGCCGCCGAGCGGCGTCCAATCGGGATACTGCCGGGCGGAGGAGTAGAGGACGCCGAGGCCTGTGAGAGCGACGAGGACCACACCCCAGAAGTACTTGTACGAGCTGACCGGGGCGATTGCCGCCATGAGGCTGCGGGCGCCGAGCCTCGCGGGGGCGTTGAGACCGTTGAACCACGCGACGGTCATCGCTATGACGACGGCGGCAAAGGTGCCGAGCCGGGGCTCCGAGGGAACCGCGAGGCTCAAGCCCCACAGCGCAGCGCCGCCCAGGGCGACGCCGATTCCGACGCACACCGCCTGTTCGAAGACGGTCTTCACGAATACGCCGGGCAGTCTCAGCGCCACGCCCCATTTCTCGCCCGAGAACTTGCCGCCGCGGGCTCGACGCCGGGCGTTGAGGCTCCGGTAAGACGATCCGACCATCGCGAGCGCGAACGCCGCAAAAGCGTATGCGCTTATCCCGGCTATCGGGAATCGCACGGAGAAGGAGAGAATCGCGAGGCCTCCGAGGAACACGAGAAGGCGGACGGTTGGCAGGGGGCGCATCCATTCGGGGGTTTCTCCCGGCGCGCCGGGCGCCTGCCCGCCGATGAACTCATTCCACGGCGGCGGATTGAAGGCGCCCGGAGGATACGGCTGCGGTTGCCCGGGCTGAAGCCCAGCCTGCGCCTGCCCAGGCTCTTGGCCGAGATTCCCCCGACGCCCGGCCTCTTCGGGAAGCGGCGCCACGGGGACCGACGGCGGCATCTGGGAAGGCGGGGCCGCCATTGGGGGTTCAGCCGAGATGACCTCGGTCGGCGGCGTGGCCCGGAAGCCGGGCCGAGCGTCGTCGCCGCCGAACTCCCCGGCGGGAAGGATCTCGGTCCGCCCGCCGCCGAAATCAGCGTCGCCGGCCGGAAGGATCTCGGTTCGCCCGCCGCCGAAATCAGCGTCCCCTGCGGGAAGGATCTCGGTTCGCCCGCCGCCGAAATCAGCGTCGCCGGCCGGAAGGATCTCGGTTCGCCCGCCGCCGAAATCAGCGTCCCCTGCGGGAAGGATCTCGGTCCGCCCACCGCCGAAATCAGCGTCGCCCGCCGGAAGGATCTCGGTCCGCCCCCCGCCGGGTCCGGGCGCTCCGAGGATTTCCGTTGCCGGCCCTCCCAGTTGGGCTCGCCGCATCCGGAGGGCGGTTTCCGGGCCCTCGTCCCACCCTAAGCCCTTGTCCCGTCCGTAGGCGTCGTCGCCCCGATGGGCGTCATAGTCTGCGTCGCCGTACTGGCCGTACCCGTCGCCGAAAGCGCCGGGAGCCCGAAGCTCCTCAGCGGCGCCGACACCTCGCGAGGCCGTTTCGCCCGTGACGAGGGGCTCGAAGGTGTCCCCCTCCCTCATTGCGGAGCCCGCGGCCCCGGCGAGGCCTCCGACTCCCCCCATCACCCCCGCGATGCCGGCGAAGGCCGAGTTCGGCCCGGAAGAGGCGTCGTCGAACCGGCCGGTCTTGAGCACCGCGACGAGCTCGTCGATCCCGATCCGGTCCTCGATGTCCGGCGCGAGAGCGCGCACGAAGGCGGCCGCCACCGGACCCTGGATGCCGACGATGTCCGGCACCCCCTCGAAAACCCTGCGCATGATCGCCTGCGGGTTGCCCTTGCCGAAGGGCGCCCGGCCCGTGGCGGCGAAGGCGAGGACGGCGGCCAGCGCCCACCAGTCCGCGGTTTCGTCCGGGTTGGCGCCGTTGATGACACGCGGGTCGCAGTACCCCGGCGTGTGCGCGACCGAGCCGGGCACTGTCAGGCGCGAATCCTCGTCGACCTGCGCGATTCCGAAGTCTATGAGCACGGGCCCGTCCGGGCCCAGCATGACGTTGGACGGCTTGAGGTCTCGGTGGAGGACCCCCGCCTCGTGGATCGCCTCGACCGCCTGGCGGAGATGCTCGGCGAGCTCGACCAAGTCCTCCCCTTCGAACACCCCCGAATCGACGACGTCTTGCTCCAACGTCGGCCCATCTATGAGTTCCGTCACAATAAAGGCCTCGTCGGCGTCGGTCTCGGCGTCCAAGACCTCGGCGACGTAACGGCCGCGCACCTTCTGGAGCATCGCGACTTCCCGGCGAAGGCGCTCCCTGCCCGAGTAGTCCACCACGAGGGCCGGATGCAAAAGCTTGAGGGCGACGCGGACCCCGGCGCCGTCCTCCGCCTCGAAGACGGTGGACATGCCGCCCGCGCCGATTCGCTTGATGAGCCTGTACCCGCCAATGTTCATCTGCCTACGCACACCTCTACGCTATCGAAGGACGCCCCCTGCGCGCTCGTTACGCTCCCTGAGCATGCTGTGCACGAATCGCCAAAAGGCAGATTTGCGTTGGGATTTCGCGATTCTGCGTTCTGCTACACATTTCTGCCCAAAAAGAGGGCGCGCTCAGCGGCTTTCTGTGTAATAATTTTCACGGATGTTCTAAGCATCTGTGTCAGAGTCGACACTTTGGCACTCTTCACTCGGACCGTCCGGCACGTTCCTGCCGGTGAAGGGACCATTTGAATATGGCAACTGTGACCTTTAACGGGGCTACTCGCCTCTACCCGGGCTCGGAGAAGCCCGCAGTCGATCACCTCTCTCTGGACATCAACGACGGAGAGTTCCTGGTTCTGGTCGGGCCTTCGGGGTGCGGCAAGTCCACCTCGCTGCGCATGCTCGCAGGCTTGGAGCAAGTGGACGACGGAACCATCTACATCGGCGACGACGACGTCACCTACGTTCCGCCGAAGGACCGGGACATCGCCATGGTGTTCCAGAACTACGCCCTCTATCCCCACATGACCGTGGCGGACAACATGGGCTTCGCCCTCAAGATCCAAGGCGTGCCGCGCGAGAAGATTCGCCAACGCGTGGTCGACGCCGCCAAGATCCTCGACCTCGAGCCCTATCTCGACCGGAAGCCGAAGGCGCTCTCCGGCGGACAGCGCCAGCGCGTGGCGATGGGCCGCGCCATCGTGCGCGAACCGCGGGTCTTCCTCATGGACGAGCCGCTGTCGAACCTGGACGCGAAGCTGCGCGTTCAAACCCGCACCCAGATCGCATCGCTCCAAAAGCGGCTGGGAATCACCACCGTGTACGTGACCCACGACCAGACCGAGGCTCTGACGATGGGCGACCGGATCGCCGTGCTCAAGGACGGCCTGCTCCAGCAGGTGGGCATGCCGAACGAGATGTACTCCTCGCCCGCCAACGCCTTCGTCGCCGGCTTCATCGGATCCCCCGCCATGAACCTGGGACGCTGGCGCATCGTCGGCAACGCCGCCGTCTACGGCGACTCTTCCCTCCCCGTTCCGTCGAGCGTGGCGAACTCCCTCGCCCGCGAAGACAACGGGCAGATCGTCGTCGGCTTCCGGCCCGAGGCCCTTTCGTGGAACTCAGACGAGACGTACACGCCGAACCCCGATGAGGGCGCCCCGCTGGGCAAGATACCGCTCAAGGTGACGCTCGTCGAGGAGCTCGGATCGGACGCTTACGTCTACGGCCACGTGGTCGGCTCCGATCGCGAAGTCGAGGAGTTCGGCTCCGGCGACGGTTCGGACCTCGTGACGATTCGCATCGAGCCTGATAGAGTTCCAGCTCCCGGGGAAGTGATCCTCGTGGAGCCGAACCCGGATCGGATTCACTTCTTCTCTGCCAGCACTGGAGAACGGGTCAACTGATGGCGTTCGGGGCCGGGGCTGGAAGAACACGCCCCGGCCCTTGCCGTTTCCAGGCGGGGCTACGGAAGGAGAGAAGACATCTGCTCGCCCGTTGGGCGTACCCCATATTCACATAGAGGCGCCTCAACAGACGAGGAGATCACGTAAAATATAACCAATACGCGCAAATATCATGGATAATTCAATTCAACAACTCAAACCTGTTCCAAAGAAGGAACGGGTATCGTCAAAGCCGACGAGACGCTCGAAGGCCTCCAAGAAGGCGAGGCCGGTGAGCTCCTCGCTGCGGATCACCGCGGCCAAGCCCGATGCGGCCCTTCTCGACCTTCCTTGGGACAAGCCGTTGAGCCGGTGGCCGGACAGCATTGTGGCTGCGCTTCCTCAGGGCATTTCCCGCCACGTCGTGCGATTCGTCCACCTGGACGGGCGCATTCTGGCCATTAAGGAGATCGGCGATTCGGCGGCCCATCACGAGTACCAGATGCTGCGCACGCTTCAGCGCCTCGACGCGCCCTGCGTCGAGCCGGTAGCCGTCATCACCGGGAGGACGACCCGTTCGGGCCACCCGCTCAACTCGGTCTTCGTTTCGGAGCATCTGCCGTACTCGCTTCCCTACCGCGCTTTGTTCGGCCAGTATCAGCGCCCGGAGACGGTCGACAGGCTCATCCGAGCCCTTTCGGTTCTGCTCGTGCGGCTTCACCTTCTCGGATTCTTCTGGGGCGACGTTTCCCTTTCCAATGCGCTGTTCCGGCGCGACGCCGGGGAGTTCGCCGCATACCTCGTCGACGCCGAGACGGGCGAGGTCTACGACGGGATCACCCAGGGCAAGCGGCTGTACGACATCGACGTGGCGCGCACGAACATCATCGGCGAGCTCATGGATCTGCAGGCCGCGGGCCACCTCTCCGAGGATTACGACACGATTGACATCGGGAACCGGCTGGTCGCACAGTACACGACCCTGTGGGACGCCCTCACCGGAGAGACCACCTTCTTCACGGACGAAAAGTGGCGGGTGAACGAGCACGTCAAGCGCTTGAACGAGCTGGGCTTCGACGTCGACGAGCTTCAAATCGTCGCCGACGAGGACGGCCGGAGGATTCGGATTCAGCCGAAGGTGGTGGACGCGGGGCACTTCTCGCGCAAGATCATCCGCCTGACCGGCATGGATGTTCAGGAGAACCAGGCGAGGCGGCTCATTCAGGACATTGAGCAGTACCGCGTGGCGGCTAACAAGAGCTCGTCGCTCCCGATAGCCGCGCACGACTGGATGACGAACGTGTTCGAACCGATGATCAACGCGGTGCCGCGCGAGCTCAAGGGCAAGCTCGAGCCGGCAGAGCTGTTCCACCAGTTCCTCGACCACCGCTGGTACATCTCGGAGCAGGCGGGCCGCGACATCCCCATGGACGAGGCGATTGCGAGCTTCATCGACAACGTCTTGCGCCATCAACGCGACGAGCGCTCCTACATCGTGGTCAGCGGGGCGACGCCGATCACCAGCGCCAGCCCCATCACCGGCGACAGCCCGATCACCGGCGACAGCCCCGTCACGGGAGACAGCGCTCCCTCCGTGGAATCGGGCGACGAAGATGAGTTCGACGAAGAATTCGACGAAGACAAGTACGACTCGTAAACCGCGTTGCCCGGCCGAGCGAACGCTCCGGTTGAGCAGTTGAACGCAGCGGGGGT
>ERZ772918.60-NODE-60-length-88713-cov-6.79768_pt1 | contig 88713 bp, 76 predicted proteins | sample MGYA00512118_ERZ772918 | MGnify/ENA primary metagenome ERZ772918 (study PRJEB29015, sample SAMEA2737939) | human oral metagenome | biome: human oral; feature: human-associated habitat; material: dental | place: China | collected 2135 ... | reverse complement strand
CTGCTGGGTCACCGCCACCGGAGCCGCCTACTGCCTCAACACCGACAAACAAACCATCCAAATAGCACAACACTGAACCTCCACTTTTCCTCGCACCGAGCAACGTCGTCTCACGCGAAATGAGGTCTTCTCGCGCCGAGCAACATCATCTCGGGCTAGGCCGTTGTCTCGTGGCAGGCGGCGTCTCCTCGCGCCGTGCGCAAGAACTCGAAGGAAGACCTTGGAAAGCCTTGTCGCATACACATCAGGCTTGCCGGATGAGGGCTGCCGTTGCTGTGTCCTTTTCCCACGTTCCCACGCGCGCTGGGAGGGATCACCGCGTCCCTTTGTCCGGTAGCGGGTCCTGACCCTTTTCCCACGTGCGCTGGGAGGGGTCATGGTGACAGGGAAGGCGGTTACGCGATTCCGTTTCTCACGCGCGTTGGCGGGGATCACGCGCGCTGGCAGGGATCGCGTGCGCCTCTTGGACTCGGATCTCGCAATCATTCCTTATTCCGTGTGGGCAGGAAGCATGACATCCTTATTCACGTCCGAATTGCGATTGGCCACCTTGTCTCCCGCGGGCAATGAGTATCAGGATGGCAATTGTCGAAACGGCAGCGGGTCGCATACGCGCCGGGTCTGTCCCGAACTGTGCGCCGGGGACGGATTGAGCCGGAGGCGGGTCACATACGCGCCGGGTCCGTCACATAAGCCCTCAAAAATCGCCCGATTTCCTCGAAGGCCCGCTCCCGCACCTCGCGTCGGGAGAAAGTGACGTCGTGGACGGCGTCGTCGAGCTTGACGAGCGTCGTGTGGCTCCCCAGCTCAGGCACGCGTTTCCAGATTTGTTTGACGTCAAGCACCGAGTCGACCGCCCGGAAATCCTCGCTCCAGGTGTTTCCGGTCAGCGATCGCGCGGACGTCAAGACGAGGATCGGACATCCGACGTCGAGGCCGGCGGCCACGCGCGCATGGCCGTTGAGAACGGCCGACAGCCAGCCCGGACGCACAGGCGCGCCCGATCCGGTGCGAAACTCGGGCTTCGGATTCCATCCTGTTGTCCAAAACGGGTCGTCCGACCCCTCATGCCCGGGAACTGCCTCGGCATCGGGATCGGGCCGCCAAGCCGTGAGAGCCCGCTGGTAGAAGTCATCCTCGGCCGTCGGCAAAACAAACGTCGGGGACGTGCGGGCGAGGATTTCGACGACGGGGGTTCCCGCCTGCCGCATCCCCGTGGAACCGTGGTACTCCAGCCACGGCGAATTCAAGACGAGCCCGTCCGCCGCCCCGGGATGCCGGTCAGCCCAGAGCGCGCAAGCCAATCCGCCCGTCGAGTGGCCGTAGAGAATCAGCGGAATCTTCGGCCCGAGCTCCCCGTATATGAGGTCGCGGCAGATGTGAAGCTCGTCGTCGTACTCGTCGAAATCGCGAATGTATCCAAACGTCTGCCCCTCTCGAAGCGAACGGCCATACTTTCGCAGATCCACCGCGTAAAACGCGCCGCCGATCGAATCGACATAACGGGCCAGCTCGGTCTGGTAAAAATAGTCGTTCCATCCGTGGACGGCGAGGAAGGCGAAAGCCGGATTTCGACGCTCGGCTTCGCGGTCCTCCGGCTCGGGGCTGCGCCCTATTTCGACGCCGCGTTTCCTTTCGGCACCGCGTTTCGGCTGGTCGGTGCGTTTCTGTTCTGTATCGGGTTCTCTTTCGACGGCGCGTTTCCGCTCTGCGCTGCACTCCCGCTCGACGTCGGGGCCGGCGTTCTCTCCTGGTAAATGCGGTGCAGCGTCGGGGGCGGCGGTCTTCTCCGATGAATGCGCTGCAACGCTGAGATCTGTGTTCTCTCCCGGTGAATGCTGTGCAACGCGCGAATCCGCGGTCTTCTCCGGTGAATTCTGGGCGACGTCGGCGCGTGCACGATCCGCTTTGCCTGCTTCGACATTGGACGTTTCGGGTCGGTAGCGCACGACGGTCGTGACGACGGCGCCTTCGTCGTCGTCAGGAAGGGAGAATGTTCGAGCGAAGAAACCCGGTCCCAGGAAATCCGGCTCCCATCTTTCTGCCATGGCTATATCCTGCCACGCCAAACCCGACTTGGCCTGCTCGGACAGCAGCTCCAGATCGGAAGAAAACCTCTAGACGGGCGGGCCGCAGCTCTAGACGGGAAGCGTCTCTAGACAGATGGCGGGCCTTAGGCGGAGCAGTTCTAGACGGGGGCTCTAGTGCGGAAAGCGGCTTCAAGCGGGTGGCTCTAGTGACGGAAAGCTGCCTTAGACGGGCGGCGCTTAAAAGCCCTTTCGCGCTTTATAGTCGCCAGCTTTGGCACTTATGATGCGCCAAGGCACTTTTCATGCCTAAATGATCAGCCATGCTCTATCGCGAACATGCTCTATCGCCGCCGTCGAACTTCTAGCGCGCCGCCGACGCCTTGGAAGGCCCGTCGGCCCGCGCATTGGCGCTTGGATGGCCGGGCTAAGCCCTAAGCCCGTCCCTCGTCGAGATCGCCCAGAAACTTCCTCAAAATCGCCGTGACCTGGTCGTTTTCGATGAGGAACCCGTCGTGGCCATGGCGCGAGCGGACGGTCGCCACGCCTTTGCAGCCGGGCAGGGCGGCCGCCAGCAGCCGCATGTCCTTGGGGTAGAAAAGCCGATCAGAGTCGACCTCCACCACGAGGGCAGGAATCGTCATATTTTCGAGCACATTGTCCACGCCGCTGCGGCCCCGCCCGATGTCATGCGTCATGAACGAACGCGTGATGACGAGGTAGGAATTGGCGTCAAAACGCATGGCCAGCTTATAGGCGTGGTAATCGAGGTAGCTCTCGATGGCGTAGCGCCCGCCGTGAAGAGGATCCTCGCCCTCCTGGGCGTTGCGGCTGAAACGCGTATCGAGCTCCGGCGCGCAGCGATACGTCAGGTGGGCGATTTCCCGCGCGAAGCCGAGGCCGAATGCGGGGCCGTCGCCCTCCGGCGCGTCGTAATAGTTTCCTCCCCGCCATTTCGGATCGCCCTGAACGGCCTTGAGCTGGAAGTGCGCGAAGGCCACCTGCTCGGCGGTGGAAGCCGGCCCCGAAACGAGCACGGCGATGGCCCCCACCCTTTCTGGGAACGACGCCGCCCACTCCATCGTCCGATTCCCCCCGAAGCTTGCTCCGGCGACAAGCGCCCAGCGTTCGACCCCGAGCAGGTCGGCGAGTTTCGCCTCCGCCGCGCACATGTCGCGGATCGTCGCCTCGGGGAATCGGGGCCCCCATGGCCTGCCGTCAGGCGCCAGGTCGGCCGGGCCGGTGGTTCCCTGGCATCCGCCCAGAACGTTGGGGCACACCACGAAATACCGGTCGGTGTCGATGGCGAGGCCGGGCCCGACGATGTCCTTCCACCATCCCGACTTCCCGTCGCGGCTCGTCGCGTGCGAATCCCCCGTCAGAGCGTGGCACAGGAGGATGGCGTTGGAGGCGTCCTGGTTGAGCTTCCCCCACGTTTCGTAGGCCATGCGCACGTTCGGCAGCCGCCCGCCGAGCTCCAGCTCGAGGGGGCCGACGTCGGCAAACTGGCGTTCGCCCGGGTCGTCCCCCTCGCGCCACGCGCCGGTGACCGGAATCGTCAGGCGCGGGCGCGGATAATAGCCGGTGTCGAAGTCTCCGATGGGTTCGGCGTCGGTGACGTGGTCGAGAGGCGGGTGCCCGACCAGAAAATTCGGCAAGTTGATTGGCATCTGCTGGCTTCCGTTCGTGGGTGTGCCTCGGTTTGCCGCCCGCGACGGGCCGGCGGCCGCCGATTGGCTGAAGGCTGACGGCCGGGCCGACGATCGGCGGTGGGCTGACGCCCGCCCGCCGGCCTGGAGCGGACGGTCGTTCTGGAGCAGGCGGTCGGCCGGAAGGGGCCGGTCCACGGCAAGCGGCCGGTCGGTCTGGAGCGGCCGGTCGGTCTGGCGTTTGGCGATCGACTGGGACATTGCTCTGCTCAGATTGGTCGGAATATTGCCGCGGTCACGCGGTTGCCGCCGCGATCGCCTGATCGAGGTCGGCCAGGATGTCCTCGATCGACTCGATGCCGATCGAGAGCCGAACCGTTCCCGGGCGGATTCCGGCCGCCAGCAGCTCCTCTTCGGTCATCTGCGAGTGGGTGGTCGAAGCCGGATGGATCGCCAGCGAGCGCACGTCCCCGATGTTCGCCACGTTGGAGAACAGGTTGAGCGCGTCGATGAAGCGTCGCCCGGCGTCGGCGCCGCCCTTGATCTCGAAGGTGAAAACCGACCCCGCGCCCCTCGGCGCGTACTTCTGGGCGAGCTCGTAGTAAGGCGAGGAGACGAGGCTGGAGTGGCGGACGGATTCGACGCCCTCGTGTCTGTCAAGGAATTCGACGACGGCCTTCGCATTGGACAGATGCCGCTCCATCCTGAGTGAAAGGGTCTCCAGCCCCTGAGCCAGAAGGAAGGCGTTGAAGGGGGAGACGACGGCGCCGGTGTCGCGCAGCAGCACCGCGCGAATCCTCGTGACGAATGCTCCGGGCCCGATGGAGGCGAACGTCAGGCCGTTGTAGCTCTCGTCCGGCTCGGTCAGCAGCGGGAACTTGCCGTTCGCCCAGTCGAAGTCGCCCTTCTCGACGATGGCCCCGCCGAGCGACGTGCCGTGGCCGCTGAGGAATTTCGTCGTCGACTCGACGACGATGTCCGCGCCGTGTTCAAAGGGCCTGACGTTGTAAGGCGTGCCGATCGTGTTGTCGACGACCAGCGGAATGCCGTTCTGGTGCGCGATCTCCGAGAGGGCCTCGATGTCGAGGATGTCGCCCTTGGGATTGGGGATGCTCTCGCCGTACAGGGCGCGGGTGCGGTCGTTGACGAGCGCGCGCCACGATTCGGGGTCGTCCGGATTCTCGACGAATCTGACGACGACGCCGACTTGGGCGAGGGTGACTTTCAGGAGGTTGTACGTGCCGCCGTACAGCGACGGCGACGCGACGATTTCGTCGCCTGCCTGGGCGAGGTTGAGGAACGTGTAAAACTCTGCGGCTTGCCCCGAGGCCACAAGGAGGGCCGCCGCGCCGCCTTCGAGGGCTGCGAGCCTTTCTTCGACTGCCCCTTGCGTCGGGTTTGTGATGCGCGTGTAGATGTTTCCAGGCGTCGTGAGGGCGAAGCGTCCGGCCGCGGTTTCGGCGTCGGGGAAAACGAAAGACGTTGTCTGGTGAATGGGGAGGGCGCGAGATCCGTAGTCGGAATCGGGGGTCTGGCCCGCGTGGATCTGGAGGGTGTCGAAGCCCCATTTCTTGTCGGTCATTTCTGCTCCTTGTGAGTTCCGGGGCATGTAGACACGGCAGCGCGACGACGGTCGCATAGTTCTCTCTTATGTTCAGCTGCCGAGCAAGCCCGCGTGGGACGATGTGCGGATGGCTTGCAGCGCAGCGCCGGGCTGGTGAGCGGGGCGTGCGCTAGTTGGGCATTCGCATGAACATGGCATCAAGCATAGACGCCCCGGGGGAGGGCGGGTCAAGCTGAGGTGCGGCGGGTCGAGCCGGGGAGGGCAGATCAAGGTGGAGGGCGGCGGAGTGCGCGATACGGCGGCCCGTGCTCGTTGTTGGTTTCGTGGTTTCCGGGTGTGTGGGTCGGGGTTCTTGTGTTCGTTTTCTCGGGTGTTGAAGCTGTTTGTCTGGGCGGCTTCGGCGCGGGAGTCGGCTTACTTGTCGTGTGCGTGTGTGCGGTAAGCGTGTTTTATCCCGTGGGCACGGGCGCGCGGGAGGGTTACGGTTGTGTCGTGCGCGGGTGTGCGGGCGCTTGGGACGGGATACCGAGGGAAGACGTCTATGAGGCGTGTCGTGTGCGTGTGTGCGGGCGCTTGCCCGGCCGTCTTCGGTGTGTCGGGTGTGGGCGTGTCGCCTGGAAAGGCTTGGCGCGGCGCGGATTGGTCCCGGCAGGGCGGGTCCGTGATCGGGACAACGTCCGTGTAGGGCTGGCGTACCCGGTGTGAATAGAGTACTCTACTATTACGCAGCCGCCAAGCGTCCGCGGCAAGCTTGACGGGTCTGCGCATCGACAATTCAATCCCTTATGTTCGATTAGGAGGCGTGAAGCCAATGTCGATCTTTCAACTTAACATCGATCATTTCTCTCAACAGCTGGGAGTGCTCAAAGAAGCGGGTCAGCACTTTCAGGACGCCAAAGCCCGGTTCTATTCCAGCGTGAAGGCCAACGTCGAGGCCTGGACGGATCTGGGCGAAATCGACCAGTTCCAGGCCCCGCTGCACGGGTCGCTGCTGACGATCAACGACGAGCTGGGCGAGACCTCGGCCGCCTACACCCGCACCATCCTCGCCCTGCAGCGGGCGATCCTCGACTTCGAGGAAATCGACGAGGGCCAACGCCAACACCTCCTCGACGCCTTGGCCGGCTTGACCGACCAGTTCTCCTACACCCCGCCCGAAGGGATCCGTGCGATCATGTCCGTCTACCGGGCCGCCGCCGGCATCGTCGGAACCAACCCCGACGTGGCCTACCCCTTCGCCGCCGAAGGGGTAGGGGACGCCGACTCCTCCGCCGGGGACAGGCGCGCCGACGCCGACCGCGCCCGCGCCCACGCGACCGCCAGGAGGGGCCATGGCCACCCCTAACGTGGACCGCCTGCACGGCATCGAGCCGTGGGACCCGCGGATCAACGAGACCACCAACGAAGAAATCCTCAAAATCAGAGACGACCTGAACCTGGTGGCGGATCTGACCGGAAGGGCCGCCGCCGACCTGGGCATGCGCGGCAGCACCGCCCAAGCGGCCCAAGCCCAACTGACCTCCCTGACCAGAAAGGTCCACGGCTACGCCGACGGACTGACACAGCTCGTCGACGTGCGCACCACCGTCATCACATCAGGACGCAACGCACAAAACACAAGCCACCAACTCCAAAAAGAACTGATCAAAGCCAATAATGCTTATGCTTTTGCGCAAGATGCAGCGAAATCCAGTCCGGCGGGCGACGCCCTTCTTGCTCAGGCAAAGGCTGTTCAGGACACTGCGCATGCCAAGCTTGAGGCGAAGGCGTCTGAGACGCTGGAGTCGTCGCGTCAGGTGACGGTGGACGCGATTGCGAATTTGCCGTTCAAGCCCAAGGACGTGCCCGCCGTTGCCGGCCGGGACGACGGGAAGAGCCTGGCCCGGCATGCCTCTGCCGGCGCGCCTGTGGCGGCGGGCGCCTCCGAGCGGGTGCCGGGAAGCGGCGCGGCTGGCGGCTCCGGCGTGGGTCTGCCGCGTTCGGCGACCGAGTGGAGAGCCTCGGGGCCCGGCGAGGGCTCGCTCGGCCATGCCGGGCCAGTCTCGCCAGAGCCCGGTTCCGTGGGGTTGCAGCATTCACACTATGCGCCCGAACAAGCCGGCGCGGTCTCCGGCGGCGGGCGTCGGTCGGTGTTGGACTCTCCCGCCGTGTACAACCCGCTCGCGGCGGCGGCCATGACGGGAGGGGCGGCCGTGGCCGGCTACCGGGCCTACCAGGCTGTGCGCGCGGCGCGGGCCGCGCGGTCGCTGCCGGTGTCGATGCGCGCGGCCAGCCAGTCCGGAGCCGCGGTGCGAACCCCGGCCCCGACTAGCGGAAAGGGAATCCTTCGCGGGGCCACGACCGCGGTCCGCGCCCCGGCCGCAGGCCCAACTGCGCCGGCACGGGGAGGGGCGAGCGGGATCGCCCGGCCTGTCTCGGCCAGTTCTCAGGGGCGTTCGTCGGGCATTTTGCGCGGGACGACGACCGCCCCGCGGGCGCGGGTCCCCGCCCCGAGCCCGTCCCGCGGCTCCGGGATTGTCAAAGGCGCGACCACAGTTGCGCGGGCCCGCACAACCGATCCGGCCCGCATGGGAATCACCGGCAAACAACCCACCCCCAACGCACGCTCCGGAAGCGCCGCCGGAACCTCGCGGGCAGGGGCCGGAGCCCGCGAATCCGCGAGCTCGAAAACCGCGGCGTCGAAGGGCGCGTCAAAGACTCAGTCCTCGCGAGGGCGGCCCGCAGCCGCCGGAACGCTCCGCAACGGGGCACAAGGCGAATCCCAAACCGGCCAGACCCGCCAAACGGACTCACGCGGTCACACGAGCAAGCCTGGCACGTCGCGGGCCTCTGCCGCCTCCCGGGCCTTCTCCCTCCTGACCGGCAGAGCCAAACCCGGCAAAACCGACACAGACGAGAAAACACGCCAACCCCCACACGAGGAAACCCGCCCCTCGCCCTACGAACCTGACAGGCGAACCACCTTCCTGCCAGCAGGATACCGCGACACTACCGACACCTAAACACCAACAGACAAACGCCACACACAAACGGCGGGGAAAGACCAACAACAGCCCTTCCCCGCCGTCCCATTTATGTAGGGATCTGCGACTGTTTCAGTGAATCGTCGGCTTCGGACTAGCTTCCATACGGCGGATAGGGACCGCCCTGCTGGGTGTGGTCGAGATACCGACGAGGATCAGAATAAGAACCGCTATCGCGACGTCTACGCTTCTTCGTCCGAACGGCTAACATCGCCGCGAGTAGCACGGCTAAGGCACCGCAGCCGATGCTGGCCCATGCCCATGCGGGAAAGACCGACTTTGTTGTCGAGCCGCCAGAATTTACATCTTTCGTGTCGTTCTGCGAAGATTTGGGAGAGGTGCTGGAGTTCGGTTTTTCGGATATAATCTGAAACCCGTTAATAACGTAATTAAGGCCTTTTACTACAACCTTATTTCCTTTAACAGTTCCTACGTCCGACTTTACTACTTTGCCAGGCGTTGTGATTATAGTTGTGATAGAGGCGCTTCCATCGTACTTTTCTCTTATTTTCAATCCGTTTAGAGTAAAAATATACGAATTCTGTGTTTCACTAAATGTTATTCGGTCTGGCTGATTATCTGATGTTATTTTGCATTTAAGGCGTCCTCCCGGGGTGGTTACGTCTTCAGTCTTTGCATTTGATAAAAATTTAACCGTTCCAGTTACTATCGTTTTAAGATCTTCACAACTACTGTCGATTCTCTGCATCGAGCCCGTATTGTCTTCGACTATGATTTCGGTGTGCGCGCTGCCGTCTTCTTTGAATTCGAATTTCGCGTCGATGCGGCACGCTGTCAGGAGCAAGGTCAGGGCGGCGAGGGCCGTCAGACAACGCGACGACGTCGTTGTTCTGCGGTGTGGGCGGCCCTTGCGGTGTGGGCGCCTTCCGTTCCGGGGGGACTTCTTGGGGCCGGGCGGGGTTTGCGCGGGGGCTTCTCCTGCGTTTGCGCGGTTTTTGCGGCCAAGGCGGGGGCCGCTTGAATTGTCGTCGGGGGACGAATTGCCTTCTGCGGCGTCGGCAGGGGAGTGGGGGTGCGCCATGTGAAGCCTCCTTAGCTGTCGAGTCGGTGCAAAGTTGTGCCCACGTCCGCCCAGCTTACCCTTCCGACGCCTTGGCTTCCAGAGTTGCGCAAAAGACTTTGCGCTAGGCCGCTGGAAACGCTTTAAGGGACGGGGTCGGCGAGAGAAGTTTTGGAAGGGGCGGAGAAGGGCTTGCGAAGGGGCGGAGAAGGACTTGCGAAGCGGCGGAGCCCTCTGCGTCGTGGCGGCCGCTTTTGCGAATGGGGCCAGCGGGTTCTTGCGATGCGGCGAAGGCCTTCGGTTTCGGGGCGGGGCGGCAGGCGGTGAGTGTTTCTGCGCCGCGGCGGCAGATTTCGTTTCTAGGCTCGTGCGGCGGCAAGCGCCGCTTCGGCGTCGTCGGGTCAAGATCCCCGCGTGTCATTCATGTGAAAAGTGTTACCAATGTGCTATTAGAACGATCGATGTTATATATTTGTGATCATTGTGAACAATGTTCGTGATGAGAAGCTCGGGAGGCGGGCTTCCCGCTCGGACACAAAGAAACCGGAGGAATACGTGAGTATTCGTAAGTGGTACAAGGGCGCATCGGGGGCGATTGCGTTGGCGCTTTCTGCCGCCGTCGTCCTTCCTGCTCGCGCCGACGACGGGGGCGACGCCGACATCGCTGCTTCGAAGGAAGCCGAGCAGCGCACAAAGGCGGACATCTCCAACACGGAGGCCCGTTTGGCCCAGTTAGGCGTGAAGGCGAACAGGCTCAGGGTGGGCGCCGCCAAGGCTGAAGCCGCGTCGATTGCCGCTCGGCAGCGGCTTTCGACGTCGATCGGGGAAGCGATGGGCGCCCAAGACGCCGTAGATTCCGCCGACAGGCAGGTCGACGCCGCGCGCAGGCAGCTGTCGGGAATCTCAACGTCGATCTACAAGCACGGCGCCCGGGCGGTGGCCGGAGGGCGCTTCAGCCTGAGCGCCGCGGACTTCCGCCAAGCGCGGGAGAAGGCGCGCGCGTACAGAATCCTTGCGAACAAGACGAACCGGGACCTCCAACGTTTCAAGAGCGCGCGCTTTGAGGCTGCGACGCTGCAGAAAAAGGCCGATGACAAGGCGGCGGCCGAGAAGGACGTGGCGCAGAAGGCCGACGAGGCGCTGGCTGAGGCTTCGCGTGTGGCTTCCAATGCGGAAACCGAGGTTCGGACCATCTCGGCGGAGCGGGATCGTTTGATTTCGAAGTTGGCCGCTCAAAAGGGGACGACGGCGGAGCTGGTGCGCAAGCAGCAGGACGAAAAGGAAGCCGCGGCCAAGGCTGAGGCCGAGCAGGAGTCGCAGCGGATCGTCCAAACCGCGAACGAGCGGGCATTGCAGGCAGCCTCTCAGGAGGCGGCCCAGCAGGCTTCGGCCCAGCAGTCCGACGTGCAGCAGGCCGGCTCACAACAGACCGAATCCCCAAGCGCGGCCCAGGCCGCCCCCGCGGCGGAAGCCGACGAGAAGCCGGCGGCCGCCGATCCTGCCGCTTCCCAGGCTTCGGGCTCGCAAGCGGCTGCTTCTCAGCCGGCGCCCGCGCAGGAAAAAGCTCCTGCGTCAGAAAGGCCTTCGGGGCAGGAGCAAGGGGCGGCCGCGCCTGCCGCGCAGGGCCAGGCGCCTCAGGCCGAGGCGCGGGAGCAGAGCCAAGCTGCGAGGCGTGCCGAGGCGGAAAGGCAACGGCAGGCCCAAGCCGCAGCGCAAAGGCGGGCCCAAGCCGCCGCGGCGCAACGTCAGGCGCAGCAGGCCGCCGCGGAAAAGCAGGCCGCTCAGCAGCGGGCGGCGGAACAGCAGCGAGCTGCGGCGGCCCAGCGCCGCGCTCAGGCGGCAGCCGCGCAGCGCCAAGCGCAGCAGGCCGCGGCTCAGAAGGCTGCGGAGCAAAGGGCGGCAGCCCAAGCTGCGGCCCAGAAGCAGGCCCAAGAGCGGGCTGCCGCTGAGGCCGCTCGCCAAAAGCAGGCCCAGGCGGGCGGCGGGTCTTCCTCCGCCGTCGGCGCGCAGATCGTCGCCTACGCGCGCCAATTCGCCGGTGTCAGATACGTGTGGGGCGGAACGAATCCCTCAAGCGGATGGGACTGCGTCGGCTTTACACATTACGTCTACGCCCACTTCGGGCGCGAGACTCCGCGGCGGACGGGCAGCTACCTCGGCCAATTCTGGAAGGGCTACAAGGTGGTTCCCGCCTCGCAGCGCCAGCCTGGCGACCTCATGTGGTGGCCGGGGCACACCGGAATCTACACGGGCAACAACATGCACATCGCCGCGTGGAATCCCTCGATGGGAACGCAGGAGCGCAAGGTGTGGGGGAGTCCGGTCTACCTGCGCATCGTCGGCTGACGGGCGGGGCGGTCCGCTCCTGACCGGATTCGCCGTCCAACGTGCAGGGTTCGCCGCGGCGATGGCCGTCGCCGCCACGGTGCTCGCGGGCCTCGGGATCGTCGCCGTCGCGCGGCTCCCGCGGTCGCTTCGGGAACCGGTCGATTTGGCCTAGCCGCGCGGCTCGCGCCTCCCTTCGGCGGCGTGCCGCACATCGGCGGCCGCCGCCCGAGGCCTACGACGAGCGCGTGGGCCGGAAGGCATGCGACCGGAAGGTCCTCAGCGGCGGCATGCCGCCGCTGAGGCAATCTCAACAGTGGTCGTAGTAGTGCTCGTCGACGGCGCGCTGGAAGGACGCCTTGATCTCCGCCTCGGCCTCTTCGCGGCCGACCCAATGCGCGCCCTCGACCGACTTTCCAGGTTCGAGGTCCTTGTACACCTCGAAGAAATGCTGAATTTCCAGGCGATGGAACTCGGAGACGTCGTCGATCTCCGTGCGCCAGGAAGCGCGCTGGTCGCCCGCGGGCACGCACAGGACCTTGTCGTCTCCGCCCTTCTCGTCGCGCATGCGGAACATTCCCAGCGCGCGGCAGCGTATGACGCACCCGGGAAAGGTCGGCTCGTCAAGGAGCACTAGGGCGTCGAGGGGGTCCCCGTCCTCGCCGAGGGTGTCGTCGATGAATCCGTAGTCGTCCGGGTACCGCGTCGAGGTGAAAAGCATGCGATCGAGGCGGATGCGGCCGGTGTGGTGGTCAAGCTCGTACTTGTTGCGGTTGCCCTTGGGGATCTCGATGGTGACATCGAATTCCATCATGTGCGCACTCCTTCGTCGGTCGCCCGGCGTGCGATGGCCGCCGGACCATGCGAAACTTGCATAGTGAAACGGATGACGGTCCTCGCGACGGCGCTGGCTGTGGCCCTCGGCGGCTACGTCGTTGCCGATGCATACGATATTACCCCGGGCTTTCTCACCACGCGGCCCACAGAGAGCGAAGCGCGCCCTTATCCCAGCGTTTCCGCGGCTTCCGCGCCCGAGGCGCTCCCGTCGTGGAAGGCGGACGCCAAGGTCGACAACGCGGCGGTCACGTCTGCGCTGGGCTCGCTCGCCGCCTCTCCCGAGGCGCACGGACACGTCTCCGCCGTGGTGGCCGACGCCGCCACCGGCAAGACGATCGCCCGGCTGGAGCCCGATGCGCTTCGCGCGCCGGCGTCGAACATGAAAATCGTGACGGCAGCCGTCGCCCTGCGCGTTCTGGGGCCTGAGACGACGCTGAAGACGACGGCGAAGATCGAGGGGAAGACGCTCTATCTGGTCGGCGGGGGCGACGCGCTCCTCGGGTCCGGGGGCGCGAACCCCGCGGCCGTCAACGGAAGGGCGGGAATCGGCGAGCTCGCCGACAAGGCCGCCGACGCGGCCCGCAAAGCCGGAGTCACCGAGGTGGTCGTCGATTCCTCGCTCTTTTCCGGGCCGCAGCGCAATCCCAGCGTCACAGGCGGCAACGCATCCTTTGTCATGGAGCTGCGCCCCCTGGCCGTCAACCAATCGCGCAACTCCGGAAAGGCCTACACCGCGAACCCCGACATCCAGGCCGGGCAGGCCTTCGCCAAGGAGCTGGCCGCCCGCGGAGTTCCCGTCTCGGGCGCCGTCCGCCGCGGCCAAGCCCCGAAGCAGGCGCGGGAAGCGGCTTCCGTGGAGTCCGCCCCCGTTCGCGACCTCGTCGACTTCATGCTCAAGCATTCGGACAACACGACGGCGGAGATCCTCGGTCACCTCGTCGCGGTCAAATCCGGCGAGCCGGCGAGCTTCGAGGGGGCCGGCCGGGCCACGCTGGCCGACCTGAAGAAGACCGGGGTGAACGCCTCCGGCGTCGTCGTCGACGACAACTCGGGGCTTTCGCCCAAAAACCGGCTGAGCGCCTCCCTGCTGAACGAAATCATGAAGAAGGTCGCCTCGTGCGACGGCTGCGCCCTCGAATCGATCACGTCGGGCTTCCCGGTTTCCGCACTCGACGGCACGCTGGACGACAGGATGCGCGGCAGCGCAGCGGCAGGCAAAGTGCGCGCGAAGACCGGGACGCTGTCCAACGCCGCCTCGCTTTCCGGCTTCCTCGAAACGAAGAGCGGCAGGCTGCTGACGTTCTCGATTCTGATCGACGGGATACCCGACGGCTCGTTTACGTCCGCCAGGCACGCGATCGACAGTTTCGTCGTGTCCCTGGCTGGCGCCTGAGGAGCGCGGAACGCTGCGCTGGCGGCGAAAAGGCGGGGTCGGCGATGGCGTCTGCCCGATCGCGGGGATACGGTTGTCTCCATGGCGACGATCAACCCTGAAATGTCACGCTCCGTAGCCCGCTGGCTTTCCGGCGCGGGTCCGTCCGTGTCGGCGACTCAAGCGCGCGCGGTCGTGGACCAGCTGCACTCGCAGGCTCGCCGCGCTCCTGAGATCGTCGCCGACGTCACCGGCCTCTCCGAGGCGGCGGCCGCTGCGCAGGAGATCCCGGTATTCGTCGTCGACAGAGCCGGGTGGGCGAAGGCCGCCGCCGATTCCGCCGGCGGCCTCCTCGGGCCCGCGCTCGCGGCGGGGACCGGCAAGCTTGCGGATTTCTGCGGCTCCGTCGAGTTGGCGCTCGGGGCCAGCGTGCTCGCCGCGAGGGTCCTCGGCCAGTACGACCCCCTGGCGAAGCGGCTTCTGCTCGTCGCCCCGAACGCGGCGGCCTTCGCCGCGAAATACTCGCTCGACCGGCGCGACCTTTCCCTCTGGATTTCGGTTCACGAGCTGACCCACGCCGCCCAGTTCGCGGCGGCGCCGTGGATCGTCGACTATCTCGTCTCCCGCCTCCGATCGCTGCTCGAGCAGGACGACGTCGATCTCGAAAGCGGATCGGCCGCCGAGGCAATGTCCATGATGAGCCTGCTCGAAGGCCACGCGGAGTACGTCATGAACGCCGTTCCCCTCTCGCTCATGCCGTCCAAACGGCGGCTCGTCTCCTCGATGGAGCGGCGCCGGGCGGCTAAGAATCCGCTGAAGTCCGTTCTTTCGAAGGCGTTCGGCCTCGATCTCAAGGCGGCCCAGTATCGCAGGGGCTCCGCCTTCGTCGGCGCGGTCGTCGACGCCGTCGGGCACGCCGGATTCAACAAGGTGTGGGAGAATCCGCTCCACGCTCCCACGCCTGAGGAAATCGACGCGCCCAGCGCGTGGATTCAGCGCGTCGGAGCCTGATGGGAGGACCGCATCCCGCTCTCGCCCGCACGCGGCGCGCGGTGGAGGAAACGTTCGACGCCGCCGGCGTGGGCGCCGGTTCGAGCGTGCTTCTGGCCGTCTCCGGCGGCTCCGACTCGATGGCCCTCGCCCAGGCGGCGGTTTTCGTGTGCCGGCGCGAGGGGATCGTCGCCTCGAGCCTCACCGTGGACCACGGGTGGCGCGAAGGCTCCGCCAGCGAGGCCGCAAGCGTCCGCAGCGCGCTCGAAGCCATGGGCGTCGAGTCCGCCGCCGTGGCGCGGGTCGAATCGAAAGGCGACGGCGGCGTCGAGTCGGCCGCCCGCGCGGCCAGGTACGCCGCCTTGGCCGAAGCGGCCAGGTCGATGCCCGGCCGGGCCGCGGTCGTATGCGGGCACACCGCCGACGATCAGGCCGAAACCGTCCTGATGGGCCTGGGCCGCGGTTCCGGGCCCCGCTCAATCGCGGGCATGCCCGCCGTCGGCGCGTGCCCCGGAGCCCCCGACGTGCCGCTCATCCGGCCCTTTCTGGGGCTCCGCCGCGCCGAACTTCGCCGGGCGCTGGCGTCGGAGGGCGTCGAATGGGTCGAGGACCCCACCAACGACGTCGATTCGCCGGTGCGCGCCGCCGACGGGTCCCTTTTGCGCCGGGCGGCCGTCAGGCACCGCTGCATGCCTGCGCTCGAGGACTCGCTCGGCCCAGGCGTGGTGGAGGCGCTCGCGCGGACTGCCGCGATGATTCGAGAGGATCTCAGCGCGCTCGACGGGTTCGCCGAAGAGATCGACGCGAAGCTCGGCGCCGAGCCGTCCGTGCGAGAGTTGGGCGGATTGCCCCCGGCCCTTCGCACCAGAATCCTTCGCCGCCGCGCCATCGACGGAGGGGCCAGGCCCGGAGAGCTCACTTCGTGGCACATTGCCACCCTCGATTCCCTCGTTTCGCGGCGGCGCGGAGGGTCGAGCCTCGACCTTCCAGGAATGAGGGTGACAATCGACGAAGGTCGGATAACATTCGATGGGGCAGTTCCAACGAATCGGGAGGAGAGCTGTGGACGCAGCTGACATGGGCGGGGACCTTGAGAAGATCCTGCTGACCGCAGAGCAGATAGACGCGCGCCTTGCCGAGCTCGCTGCGCAAATCGACGAGGAGTATCGAGGCAGAGACCTCCTCCTCGTCGGAGTCCTGCGCGGGGCCGTCATGACGATGGCCGACCTGTCGCGGAAGATCCGCATTCCGCTGGAAATGGACTGGATGGCCGTCTCCTCCTACGGCTCGGGGACGAAGTCGTCCGGCGTCGTCCGCATTCTCAAGGACCTCGACACCGACATTCAGGGGCGCAACGTGCTCATCGTCGAAGACATCATCGACTCGGGGCTCACCCTTTCCTGGCTGAGATCCAACTTGCTCTCCAGGGGGCCCGAATCGGTGCGCATAGCGACCACTCTGCGCAAGCCCGAGGCTGCCAAGGTCGCGATCGACGTCGACTACGTCGGTTTTGACATTCCGAACGAGTTCGTTGTGGGATATGGACTCGACTACGCCGAGCGATACCGCCACCTCCCCTTCGTGGGAACGCTCGCGCCGCACGTTTATGGAGGCTAATGTGACCGAAGAAGAACGCAACGAAGGCGTGCCCGCACCCGCGCCTTCGCCCCGAAGCCGGAGGGCAGCCGTGCAGAAAATGCAGATCGAAGCCGAATCCGCGGAAGAGCGGGCGGACGGATCGAACGGCGAGGAGCCCGGCCGCGCCGGGCAATCGGCCGGCGGAAGCGGGCGAACCGACACGGACGCGCCCCGACGCCGCAGCGCCGGGCCCTCGCGCCCCGCAGGCCGAAGCGCCGACGGCGTCAAAAACGGCCAAAAGGAAACGCCCAAAGACGCCAAGGATCGCAAAAAGCGGTCCATGCGGCGAATGTTCACCGCCTTCTTCTTCATCGGCGTCGTCGCCTCGGGCCTGTGGCTCTTCTTCGGCGGCGAGCACTTCTCTGCCGTCAAAACTTCCGAGGGAATCTCGCTTCTCAAGGGCAAGCAGGTCGAGCGGGTGCAGATCACCGAGGGGACGCAGCAGGTCCGCCTGTGGCTCTCGCAGCCGACGAAGGCGACCGACGAGAAGGGAAAGAGCCACGACGTCGGCAAGCGCGTCCAATTCTCCTACGTCGAGCCGCAGGCCGAGCAGATCGCGAGGCTGACCGAACAGGCGAAGCCAAAGCTCGGATACGACTCGATCGTCCCGCAGGCCTCGATCTGGTCCTCGATCTTGACGATGGCCGTTCCGATGCTCATCATCATCGTGGCCTTCATGATCCTTTTGCCTCGGATGCAATCGGGGATGGGGGCCTTCGGCAGAATCAAGGACCGCAAGCAGCTCGACCCGGACAAGCCCGACGTCACGTTCAACGACGTCGCCGGCGAGGACGAGGCCGTCGCGGAGCTGCGCGAGATCACCGAGTTTCTCACCGCGCCCGAACGCTTTCACGCGCTCGGAGCGGAGATCCCCCGAGGAGTCCTCCTTTACGGGCCTCCCGGAACGGGCAAGACCCTCCTGGCCAGGGCCGTGGCGGGCGAGGCCGGGGTGCCCTTCTATTCGATCTCGGCCTCCGAGTTCGTCGAAATGTTCGTGGGCGTGGGCGCCTCGCGCGTTCGCGACCTGTTCAACAAGGCCAAGGAAAATGCGCCGGCCATAGTCTTCGTCGACGAGATCGACGCCGTGGGCCGCGGCCGCGGCGTGGGAATCGGCGGCGGCAACGACGAACGCGAGCAGACCCTCAACCAGCTCCTCGTCGAGCTCGACGGCTTCGACTCGCACTCCAACGTCATCCTCATCGCGGCGACGAACCGGCCCGACGTGCTCGATCCGGCTCTGCTGCGCCCCGGCCGATTTGACCGCCAGATCTCCGTGGACGCCCCCGACCTCAGGGGGCGCGAGGCCATCCTCAAGGTTCACGCCAAGGGCAAGCCTTTTGCGCCCGACGTCGACCTGGCCATGGTCGCCCGGCGCACGCCCGGATACACGGGAGCGGACCTGGAGAACATCCTCAACGAGGCCGCATTGCTGGCCGCGCGCTTCGGGCGCCGGGCGATCGGCGTCCCCGACGTCGATGAGGCCATCGACCGCGTCATGGCCGGCCCGCAGCGGCGCTCGCGGCCGATGAACGACCAGGACAAGTTGTTGACCGCCTACCACGAGGCGGGCCACGCGCTGACGGCGGCGGCTCTGCACAACGCCGATCCGGTGACCAAGGTGACGATCCTGCCGCGCGGGCGCGCCCTCGGCTACACGATGGTCCTGCCCACCGAGGACCGCTACTCCGTCTCCCGCAACGACCTGCTCGATCAGCTGACCTACGCCATGGGCGGGCGCGTCGCCGAGGAGATCGTCTTCCACGATCCGACCACCGGCGCGTCGAACGACATCCAGAAAGCCACGAGCATAGCGCGAAGCATGGTCACCGAGTACGGCATGAGCGCCGAGGTCGGGATCATCCGCCTCGCCGCCGAAGACGCCGACCCCCTCGAGCGGACCATGGGCGGCGGCGGAGAAGTCCATTCGGACGGAATGGTCAGCGCGATCGACGTCGAGGCGCGCGGGCTCGTTGAGAACGCCCACCGCGAGGCCTGGGCGATTCTGGCGCAAAACCGGGGAATCCTCGACATTCTGGCCTCGCGGCTCATGGAGAAGGAGACCGTGCTCGAGTCCGAGCTCAAGGAGATCTTCGCCGACGTCGTCAAAGCGCCCGTACGCGAAAGGTGGCATGTCTTCGAGGTTCCGGCCGAGCTTTTGGCGGCCACGGAGATACCGCCGATCGAGATCCGCTCCCCGCAGCCCGCCAAGGGAAGGCATGCGGCCGCGCCCGTCGATTCCGGCGCGTCGGCCGTTCTCAGCCCGGCCGTTCCCGCTTCGACTGCGCCCGTCGATTCCGGCATTCCGCCTGCGGCTGCAAATGCCGGCAGCTCAGCTTTTGCCGATTCCGCGAATGCGGACGGCTCTGCTGCCGCTTCCCCCGGCGGCGCTCCCGCAGTCCCCGATGAGGGCGACGGGCCTGGGGACGACGTGCCTCGGGAATCCGCGGTCAAGCCCCCGACGGCCGGCGAGCCGGGGACGGTTCTGTCTCCCTCGGTTCCGGCCGCTCCCTCGGCGCAAAGCCCGGACCCTTTGGGCGACGTGACAATTCCCGAGCTTTCGGCCGACGCGGCGCCTCGCGCCCCTTTGGACGGCCCGACGCCGAACTCTCCAAGAGACCTGAAGCTGCCCGACCCTTTGGCCGATGCGGCTCCGAGCGATCCTCTGAGCGGCCCGCCCCTGAGCGATCCGGCGTTGAGTGAGCCGGTGAACGAAGCCGGCTCCTCTGACGCCGGGGACGGCTTGCCCTCGACCGAGCAGTTGCCGAAGGCTGATCCTCTGTCGGCGACCGAACGGATGCCCAAGGTCGATCCCCTGTCCGGGCCGAGCCCGCTCTCGTCATCCGCGTCGCTCGATCCGCTTTCGGCGCCCGGCGGTCAGCTTTCGGCTCCCAGCCCGCTTGAGCCCCTTCCGGGGCCTTCGCGGACGTTTGCCGACAGGCCGCTGCCGGGGTCGTCTTCTGGCGATCCTGCAGGCGACGCCGATTCCGGCCGCGACGCCGATTCCGGCCGCGACGCCGGCCCGAGCGGGAAGCCTGAGCCGAGCGATGGCTGAGGGCAAGGCCCCGGAGCCGGAGGGGGACAAAGGCCGGGTCTCCGCGGACGGCGGAGAGCGCGGGCAGAAGGGCCGCGAAGGCGCCGATTGCCTGAACGGCGGCTACGACGAAGCCGCCGTCGAGGAGGCGATCCGCTCGCTGCTTCGCGCCGTCGGGGAGGACCCCGAACGCGACGGGCTCGTCGACACCCCGGGGCGCATGGCGCGATCCTTCAGGGAGATGTTCGCGGGATTGCGCCAGGACCCCGCCGACGTGCTCGAGGCGAAGTTCGACATCGGGCATCAGGAGATGATCATCGTCAAGGACATCCCCTTCTATTCGACGTGCGAACACCACCTGCTGCCGTTCCACGGGCACGCCCATGTCGCGTACATCCCGAACGCCGACGGCAAAGTGACCGGTCTGTCGAAGATCGCGAGGCTCGTGGACGGGTACGCCCGCAGGCCCCAGGTGCAGGAGCGGATCGCCACCCAGGTGGCGGAGGCGCTGGAAAGCCGGCTCGGGGCCAGGGGCGTGCTCGTCGTCATTGAGGCGGAGCACATGTGCATGTCGATGCGCGGGGTGAACAAACCCGGCTCACGTACTGTAACATCGGCAGTGCGCGGAGTTCTCCGCAACCAGGCAACTCGCAGCGAGGCATTGAGCCTCATTCAGGGGTAAGGAGAGCCGACATGTTGCCAGCAACGCTGCCCACGGGCCGTTCCCTCGTCATGGGCATCCTCAACGTCACGCCCGATTCTTTCTCCGACGGCGGCCTTTACGTCGACACCGACGTCGCCGTCGAGCGGGCTTACCGCATGGTGCGCCAGGGCGCGGACATCGTCGACGTCGGAGGCGAGTCCACGCGCCCGGGCGCCACGGCCCTCACCGCCCGCGAAGAATGGAGCCGCATCGGCGCGGTTGTGACGGCTCTGGGAAAGACGGACATCGTGGTGTCCGTCGACACGTATCACGCGGACACCGCGCGCCGGGCCATCGACGCCGGGGCCGAGATCGTCAACGACGTGACCGGAGGGGCCGGCGACCCGAACATGTTCAGCGCCGTAGCGTCGAGCAGCTGCCTGTACATCCTCCAGCACGGCAGGGGAAACGCCCGCACCATGAACTCCCTGGCGGACTACGGCGACATCGGGGCGGAGGTCGCCGACGAGCTTTCCGCCGCCGTCGACAGGGCCGTCTCGTCCGGGGCCGACGCCTCGCAGATCGTCGTCGACCCGGGCTTCGGCTTCGCCAAGGTCGGAAACGACGATTGGGACCTCGCCGCGAACATGGCGCCGATCATGGAGCTCGGCATGCCGGTCCTCGTAGGGGTCTCCCGCAAGCGTTTCCTGGCCGAGATCCACAACGGCCGCTCCGGCCCCGCCCAGCGCGACGACGCGACGGCGGCCCTCACCGCTTACTTCGCCGAGCTTGGCGTGTGGGGTGTGCGGGTGCATGAAGTCGCGGCGTCCAGGGCGGCCGTCGAAACGGTCGCGCGTTTGCGCACGGCGGGCGCCTACCCGTGACCGACACGGTTCGCATCGAGGGAGTGAGAGGGCACGGCGCGCACGGAGTGCTCCCCGAGGAAAAGCGCCGTGTGCAGCCGTTTGTCGTCGACGTCGAGATGGAGGTCGAGCCCGCCGCCGCTGACTCGATCGAATGCACGGTCTCCTACGCCGACGTCGCTGCCGACGCTCTGGCCGTCGTCGAGGGCGAAAGCGCGGACCTTGTCGAAACCCTCGCGGCCCGCATAGCCGAGCGCGTGCTCGCGCGCGGAGCCCTCCGCGTCGCCGTCACCGTCCACAAGCCGGAAGCCCCCGTCGGCGTGCCGTTCTCCGACGTCTCCGTGACGGTTCGCCGAAACGGACCCCTTGTGGAGGCCGGGACGATACGCCGCGCCGTCCTCGCACTGGGGTCGAATCTGGGGGACGGCCGCGCCCGCCTCGACGCCGCCGTCGAGGCGCTCGGCGCCCTCGACCTGCACGTGGCCGCGGTTTCCGATTACTTGTCCACAGCCCCCCTGCTCGCGCCGGGGCAGGAGCCGCAGCCGCGATACACTAACGCTGTGGCCACGGTGACCACGGCGATGTCGCCGCTGGCCCTGCTGGCCGAGCTTCAACGGATCGAGGTCCGCGGCGGCAGGGTGCGCGAACGGCGATGGGCGCCGCGGACGATCGACCTCGACATCATCGACGTCGAGGGTGTGGCAAGCGTCAATCCGAGGTTGACTCTTCCTCATCCTCGCGCGGGCGAGCGCCTGTTCGTCCTCGAGCCGTGGGCGCAGATAGAGCCCGAGGCGACGTTGAACGGCGTGCCGATAGCCCGCCTCATTGAGAAGCTGCGGCGCTGACGGCCTGACCGCCGGTGCGCCGCCGCGGCCCGCTGCTGCGAGGAAACTCGGAAAGGAGGCGAAGCATGAGCCTGACATCCATCCGCAACCTGGCCTTCAGCCTGGCGTTCGGCCTCGGCTGCGGGCTCGTCTTCTGCGCCTTCACCCTCGGCGGCGGCCACGCCCCCTGGCCCATCCCGCTTCCCCTCGGCATGCTCATCCTCGGCTTTTCGGCCTTCCTCTTCGCCTGGGGCCGCAGGGTCAAAGCCATGCGGGAAAAGGACCGGCCGGAGAAGAAAGATCAGCGGAGAATGCGGCGGAGAATCTCCCCCTTGCAGGCGGCCCGCGTGGCAGTCCTGGCTCAGGCGTGCTCCAGATGCGGGGCCTGGCTGGCGGGCTTCTTCGGCCTGTGCGCGGCGCTGTTCTGGAGGACCGGAGAAACCTCGTACGTTCGCGAGCAGGTCCTCGCCGCGGGGCTCGCGGCCGCCTCCAGCGCCGTCTTGACCTGGACGGGCTGGGCCGTGGAAAGGTGGTGCATCGTCGATTCCGACGACGACGGCCCCGGCCCTCAAGCAAGCCCGACCGTCGCGTGAACCCGCCGCGCCGTACAACGTCGCGTGAACCCGCCGCGCATCGATCTGTCGACCTCGCCGCGCCCGCCAGTGCCGTCCGCGCCGCGCTGCATTCCCGCGTCTCGATCGGCTCGCCGTCGCCTCGCCGGAGGTTCGCCCCGTCCCCGGAGCTCTGACGCGTTATCCCCGAGGAATGCCCGCATTTTCAAGCGATATGCCCGGGTTAAGACGGCGTGGCTCGTCATATGCGGAAGCGACCATGGGCAGCATTACTCCTCGCGTCGACGTGCAAAGTAATTTAGACTATATGTGTGTTCTTACATGCTAGAGTGAATCGCGACGTGAACAAAGGCTGCGGGGAGGCGACCACGTCGACCCCCCTGTCGCCGACTATCACGTTCAGCGGGGTGGGGCGCGCCTACGCAAAAGTTCTTCGGCTGCAAGGCTTGCTCGTCCTCGCCTGCTCTCTCGCCGCGGTGATCGCCCTCGCTCTATATTCCGGGGACGAATGGCCGTGGCTGTGGGCTCTCGTCCCGCTGTGCCTCGTCGCCGAAACGGCGGGGGTCCTCATTGCCTCCCGGCGGGCGCGGGCCATCGGCTACTACGAGGGCGACGACGACCTGGTGGTATGCAGGGGCGTCTTGTGGCCTTCTCTCGTCGTCGTCCCGTACGGCCGCATGCAACAGCTGGTCGTCACGTCGGGCCCCTTTTTACGGAGGTATGGTTTGGCCAAGCTCGTGTTCGTCACCGCCTCCGTCAACGTCAATCCCTCCATCCCGGGCTTGCCCGTCGGGGAGGCCGAGCGCCTGCGAACGAGGCTTATGGAGGTCAGCCAGGCGAGGATGGAGGGGATGTGAACGCGAAGAAGCCCGCAGACGACGCAGGCGAAGGGCGGCCGCCGGCGGAAGAAGGCCTGGCGGACGCAGGCGCCCCAGGCGAATGGCGGCGGTTCCACGCTCTCACCCCGTTGGCGAGCGTGCTGCGAATGTGGTTGAGCGTTCTTGTCGCGGCAGCTTGGTTCTCGCGCGATTGGATCGAGAGGCAGGACATCGGCACGCTGTGGGGCGCGGTTCGCGGCCTCGGGATGCGGGCCGTCGGATGGGCCCTTCTGGCTTTCCTTGCGGTGAGCGTGGTTTCGTCCGTCGTCGCGGTCGTCGTCTGGCATGTCAAAGTGTTCTCCCTCGGCTCCGACGGCATCCGCCTGCGCTCCGGCGTCGTGCGGAAGAAACGCGTCCATGTGAAGTGGGGCAGGATTCAAAGCGTCGAGGTCCGAAGGAGTCTGCTCGCCCGCATGTTCGGACTCGGTTCGGTCACCGTCGAATCGGCGGCGACGGGAAGAGGGATGCGCCTCGGGTGGCTGACCAAGGAGCAGTGCGAAGGTCTGCGGAAGGCGATTCTCAAGGCGGCCGACGACGCGCGCGCCGACCGTCCCGTCAGGATCCTGCCGTGGCGGGAGGGGGCTTCGGAACACGCCGACGAGCCTCGGGTCTACGAGCTCCAGCCGGGCAGGCTCGTCGCCTCGCTGATGCTTTCGCCGGTCTTCTTCATCGGGATTCTCTCGGCGGCGGCCTCCATCGCCCTTCTCGCCTTCGACCAGGAGATCGCCCTCCTTCCCGTGGCGCTCGTGCTCCTCGGCGCGGTGTGGGGCGGCATCGGCGCCCTCTCGCGTAAGTGGGGCGCCGCGCTTTTCCTGACCCCCGACGGTCTGCGGTTTCGTTCCGGCCTCGCGTCGCAGAAAGCCACCACGGTCCTTCCCATGCGGGTCCAGACCGTGCGAGTCCGCCAACGCCTGCTTTGGCGCCGCTTCGGCTGGTGGAGCGTCGAGGTCGAAGTCGCCAACATAAAGTTCACGTTGAACGAGGAGGGCGCCAAACCCTTGGAGCTCGTCACCGCGGGAAGCATGCGCGACGTCGAACGGGTTCTGTGGGCGCTTATCCCGGACCTCGGAGTCGACGATCCCGAGGCCTTCCTCAAAGACGCCTTCGAGGGCAAAGGGCCCTCGGAGCTTTTCGTCGCGGCCCCGCGCGCCTCTCAAGTGCTCGACCCCTTCGGGTGGGTTCGCAACGCCGAGGCGCTCACCCGGACGGTGGCAGTGCTGCGCTGGGGCCGGTTTTTCGGCCGTTCGCTGCGAATCGTGTGGCATGCGCGCTTCCAGGGGCTCAGGCTCTCCCAGGGGTTGGTCCAGCGCGCGCTCGGTTTGGCCTCGCTGCGGCTGAGCACGGCCGCCATGGCGATCGAGACCGTGCAAAAGCACCTCCGTTTGGCCGACGCCAGGTCGCTGTGCGAGCGGCAGTCCCAGCTGGGGCGCGACCGGAGGGCCGAGGGCGACCGCGAATCGATCGAGGGCTGGCGCGAGCGGCTCGGGATCTCCCGGCAGTTCGAGCAGGCTTCTGAGTGCGGCGGACGCACGCTTGCGGCGGCTCTCACTCCCGGGTGGGGGCCGGTTGACGGCCAAGGCATTCGGAGGCCGACGGCGGCGATATGAAAGGCCGCGCCGACGCGCCGCCTCGACCGGGCGCGAATAGTAGACTGCTGACGCGAGGCGCGAACGCTTGCGAAGGACCTTTGTGTGGGAACGCCCGAGAGGAAGCGCTTGCAAACAAACGCCTGCGAGTGAGCGCCCGCAGTCGAACGCTTGAGAGGAAGGCGGCGGAATGGCCACAAGCCTGTCGATCGGCATCGTTTCAGCCGGGCGCGTCGGCAGCGCTCTCGGCAGCGCCTTGCGCGCCGCCGGGCACACGATCGTCGGCGCCCACGCGCCCTCTGAGGCAAGCCTGGACCGCCTCGGCGCCATGCTGCCCGGAGTCCCCTCCCTGAGCGTCGAGGAGGTCGCCCGCCGAGCCGAGGTGCTGCTTTTCGCCGTTCCCGACGACGAACTCGGCCCGCTCGTCGAAGGCTTGGCCAAGCTCGGCTGCTTCACCGCCGGGCAGTTGGCGATCCACGTCGCGGGCCGCTACGGCGTGTCCGTGCTCGAACCTGCGGCACGCGCGGGGGCCCTCACCCTCGCCATCCACCCGGCCATGACTTTCACCGGAACCTCGCTCGACGTCGCCCGCCTCGTCGGCTGCCCCTTCGCCGTCACCGCCGCCGCCACGCTGCTGCCCATCGGCCAGGCGCTCGTGACCGAGGCGGGCGGCACGCCGGTCGTCGTCGCGGAGGAGGACAGGGGCCTTTATCACGCGGCCCTCGCCCACGGCGCAAACCACCTCGTCACCCTCGTCGCCCAGTCGATGCGGGTGCTGGAGGCCCTCGGGGTCGAGGCCCCGGGCGCCTACCTTGCGCCCCTTCTTCAGGCAGCCCTCGACGGCACGCTCGGCTCCGGCGAATCGGCGCTGACCGGGCCGGTTGCGCGCGGCGACGTCGGCACCGTGCGCGAGCACCTCGCCTCGCTCGATGCGCTCGCGGCGACGGGGGACTTCGCGGACATACCGCCCGCCTACCGCGCGCTCGCGAGGGCGACGGCGGCGCGGGTCGCGGCCCGCAGCCTGCGGGAGTCTCCGGCGATCGACGGATTGCTGGCCGAGCTGGACGGCGGCGCTTCGGGCTCGGCCGCGTCGGACTGAAAAGCCGGTTTGTGCCGGGCAGATTCGGACGGGAGCGTCGGTTGGAATTCGGCGGACTTATGAATCGGTTAGCGGCGACGAGGGCAGCGCCTGACAGCAATGGCGCAGCCCGGGACGGGGGCGGGGATGTCTGCCGCGCTGAGTAAAATCGTTTTGAGCAGTTGAACATGACGCGGCGGCCGCGGGGATTGCCCCCTGCGGCCGCCGCAACTGTCCGTCGTCGCCGGGCACTCAGGTTGGAGGCTCAACGCCCGACGTCGGTGTGTCGGTGTTCTTGTAGCTCCTCAAGCCGACGGTGTAGCGGCCTCCCGACTGGATGACACGAAAGCGGTAGACCTCCTTCCCGTTGAGGTTGAGCGCCACCTCCTTTCCGGACCCCATTTGCGCGCTTTTATCCTCTCTAATCGAGTAATCCGACGCCTTCCGGCGGTTGAGCAGCCTTTCACGGATGGCAGTCAGGCGTTCAGCCAAACCGTCGGTCGATTCGTAGTTGCTGACGCTGCACGCTTCTTCGACGTCGTCATTCTCGACGGCTTTGAGAAGACGCGTCACCGCCTCCGTGGGGCTCTTTCCTCCGTCGCCGCAGGATCCGCCGTCGCCCTCCGAACACGAAGACAAAAGCCCCGCGACTAGCGTCAGAAGGGACAAAACAGCCAGGAGCCTTACATCTGGTCTTAGGTGCGATGTGCGAACCATGTGGCATCCTTAGTGCGTTTTAATATGTCGGAAAGAGGTTTATTGAGTGTGTTATTTGTATGGTAGCTCAGATATGGCATGCCGCTCACTTTCTTTGTGACAATCATGGTATGCGTCATATTGGTGTGTGATTTGAGTTTGTACTGTAAAATATCGCCCACTTCGAGGTCGTAGACACTATTCAGCATTTTTGTCCGATGCAAACCTTTAGGTCCGTTGGCCATGCGATAGAAGTTTTCCGCTCCTGACCAGGTCCAACTGTTAGTCGGGATTCCGCCATACCACCATGCATTATCCCATTTATAATCGACCCAGAAGTGATAGACCTCCTTCCAGCCTCCGGCGAACATGGCTTGCGACACAAAGTTCGTGCAGTCTTCGTCATACTCGCGATAGGAAGGATTTGGTTCCTTGGCGTACTTGACTGCATAGCTGGCGGCTTTTCCTTTCTGCGCCCTGTTCAGCAGCGGCAGGGTCACCGGATCGAACTGTGTTTGATTCGCTTGGTCTGGTTTAGCGCCGGACCTGTCCGAGGATGCTTTAGGGGAGGGGTCCGAAGTGTTCTTCGGATCTTCCGGCAGTGCATTCCCGGGATTCTTATCGTAGTAGCTTCGATCCTTGACTGTGAAATTCAAAATGCAACCGTGCGCATCCATTTCGATTTCATGGGGCACGATCTCTTCCCAGAAGATATTGTCTTCCATTATGTGGCGCGAAACATCTAACTGGGCGTTTATGACGAAGTTGCCGTCACTTTTCTTACTAGTCTTGAGGCTTTTGACTGCGATTTTGACTTTGTCTATATGTCGGGGGAGCTTAGGGTCGTCGGACAGCGAACGGGCCGTTTCCTTGACGGAATTTGCGTAGGCTGCAGCGCTATCTCGCGCCTCTGCCTTTGAGCAAGCTCCTTTAATTGCAGATTCGGGAGCGTCCTTTTTGGCAATGAACGCATCCGTGCTGGCCTTTTCTTCCATAGCGGCCACCGCGTTTGAAGCTTTGCTCGGCAAAGCATCTGTGCGTGGGGGCGAATCTGCGATTGCGGAGCTTGAGTTAAACGCCATTGCCGCGGCACAGAGCGTTGCGGCAAGGAAGGCGGTTTGTTTCTTCATTTTGCTTCCTTTGTTTGTAGTCTGGACGCGTAATGCTTAAGGGGCAGGCATCTTCCCTAGAGTCATTTTCACGCCTTATGTATAAATTCATTTTTTCACACTGCGGCCCAAGCGAAGAAGGGATATTTGTCCTTGACTTTCTTCATGCCGCGCTGTAGACTTTTTATACCTGGGTTGTAAGGCAATATTTAAGCATATGTGAAGTATTGATTTTATGATTTAAATGGCTTTCTACCAGTGGTTATTGATTATTTTCAGTGATTAAGTCCAGTGAGCCTCCCCTCATGCTGCGGCTGCGAAGGCTTCGTCGTCGGCCGGTAAACTGGTGCCCGTGACTAAAGTTGCACGCACTAAGGCTGATCTCGCGGAAGCCCTCGGCGCCTTCAAAGGCACGAGTGCGCTCGTCATGACGATGGGCGCGCTCCACGAAGGGCACCTTGCGCTCGTTCGGGCCGCGAAGAAGGCCTCGGACAACGTAGTCGTCTCGATCTTCGTCAACCCCCTCCAATTCGGGCCGGGCGAAGACTACGAAGCCTACCCGCGCGACCTTGAGGCCGATCTGGCCCTTCTCGAGGCGGTCGGCGTCCAGGCCGTCTACGCTCCCGAGGCCGAGGACGTCTATCCGCGCGAACCGCTTGTCCGCATCGATCCCGGTCCGATGGCCGCCGTCCTCGAGGGAAAGACCCGCCCGACCCATTTCGCGGGCGTCCTCCAGGTCGTCCACAAGGTGCTCAACCTCGTTCGCCCGGACGTCGCCCTCTTCGGGCAGAAGGACGCGCAGCAGCTCGCCCTGATCCGCACGATGGTCGCCGATTTGGACATGCCGGTCGAGATAAGGGCGGTCCCGATCGAGCGCGACGTCGACGGCCTCGCCCTGTCCTCGCGCAACTCCTATCTTTCGCCCACCGAACGCATTGAGGCTCTGGCCCTCAACCAGGCGCTTGCGGTGGGGGCCGACGCCGCCCAGCGCGGCCTGTCCCCGAAGGAAGTGCGCGACGTCGCCGAACGGCATCTGTGCGAAGCGCCGGGAGTCAAGATCGACTACCTCGCCCTCGTCGACCCCGAGACTTTTGCAGCCATCGACGGCGCGGCCTTGCCGGCAGACAGTGCCGCGACTATGCCTGCCAGCGACTGCAGGAGTTTTCCGGCGAGCAGCGGTGCGACCGTGTCCGCGGGCGGCGCGCCGCCGAAGCACGGGCGGGGCTTGTTGGCCGTCGCGGCATGGGTAGGGCCCACGCGGCTCATCGACAATATGGAGGTCGAATTTCGTGGCTGAGTTTCGCCTGCGCCGGATGATGACGGGCAAAATCCATCGCGTCACCGTCACGGGCGCGGATCTGCACTACGTCGGATCCATAACGATCGACGCCGACCTGCTCGACGCCGCCGACGTTCTGCCCGGCCAGGAGGTCGACGTGGTCGACGTGACCAACGGAAGCCGGCTCACCACCTATGCGATTCCGGGCGCGCGGGGCAGCGGGGTGTGCCAGATCAACGGCGCGGCCGCGCACTTGGTGGGCGAGGGCGACGTCGTCATCGTCATCTCGTATTCGCTGCTCGACGACGCGTCCGCGCGCAGCTACGAGCCCAGCGTCGTCTTCGTCGACGCGGCCAACGCGATCGTCGAGACGGGGAGCGAGCCCGGCCAAGTGCCGCCGGGCCACGGGCTGCGCAGCTCGGGGAAGCCTTTCGCTTCGTCGCGGGAGTGACCGCGCGGCAGGCCGCGCACGTGTGTCACGACCACGGCGCGATCGCCGCGGCCACGGCACGCCACACTTCGAGCGACGTCACGGCCACGGGAACCGCGGTGTCGCCGTCGACCGTGATCCCGACCATGCCGGCCGACGTGTCGAGGACGCACACCGTGGTGCGCGCCTGAGGCTCGCCGACGGCGACGTCGAAGGACTGAATGAGCCACAGCCGCCAGTCGTCCTTTTTGATCGCCTCGCTCGCGGCCGGCCACACCTCTCTGAGCGTCTCGGCGAGGTCGTCGCGGGCTTTGGCGTTGCGGTCGCTGTCGCTCGGGCGCAGGAGGTCGCGGATGATCCTCGCGGAAAAGCCCGGAAGGGCGCCCTCCGGGAGGCGGGGCCGAGGCCCGATGCCGAGCATCTCCAGCAGCGTGAGCGGAAACTGGCCCGGCTCCTGGCGCCGCAGAACCGTCACTTCGCCGTCGGTGATGTCGAGCAGCACGCTGCGATCCTTGGCCACCCACGTGCGGGCTTCGCGCACCACTCCGGCGTCGCACACATATAGACGCACCGCTCCCGCGGCCTGCTGGTAGGCCTGCAGAAGCTTCGCGGCCGACTGCGAGAGCGCGCCGTTTTCAAGGAAGCCGCGCTGCTCAAGGTCGCCCATGAGGTTGAGGGGCGCGCCCTCGCCGTCGAGAAGGTCTTTCAAGGCCTCCCATTCGTCGGTGGGGAAGACGACGCTGATCGTGTCGCTGCTCATTGTTCGCCTCCTGAGGGCTCGAAGCTGGTGGCCATGTCGATGAGGGAGTCGCCGATCGTGGGTAGGTCGGCGGAGGCGCACGTGACCGTCACGACGTAGCCGGGCCTCCTGGCCGAGCGCCTGCCTCCCGTCAGCAGCGCGAACTGCATCTGGGTGACGTTGACGGTTTCGACGGTCATCGACAGGGCGTGGACGATCGCCGGGTGGCCCGCTATCTCCAATCCGCCGACGTCGATGACGTGCAAGCCTGGAATCGTCTGGGACGACTCTTCGATCATGGCGGCGGCCCAATCGTCGAGCGTGCCGCTGACGCCCTCCTCGTACGTGACGACGGCGGAGGGCGAGTAGCCCAGGTAGCCTCGAGGGCCCATGGCGATGTACTTGGCAGCCTGATATTCGTCCGGCACATCGCGGACCTGCCAGGAATCAGGTAGCGTGAGATGCATATGTCCATCCTAAGCGGGGCGGGCCGATCCCCTTGGGGGTAAAGAGACCCACGTGTTTTTAAGGGTGAGTTTCGCGGCGAACCGGCGTAAAGACGACGCGAAACGAGCGTGGAGCCTGTGTGAAAGCGGCGCGAGACAGGCGTGAAATTTGAGGCCTTCTTTGGGCTTCGTCGATGCGGACGACGTCGCTTCACGTGATCGGCGTCGGTTTCAAGGTCAAAGCGTAGCCGTTTATTATCCCCTTCGCCTTATTATCCCCTTCGTCGTCAAAGGAACGCGTCGGACGCCGAACGGCGTCGCGGATGGCGACTAGAAGCAGAATCAGAGAGAAACCGAAGAGGCAAATGACGGTCGCCCGTTGAAGGGGCAGCGAAAGCCGCTCGAAGCGAGTGGTCCGCATGCGGCCTTGGGCGTCCGCGTATGGAGATTTGCCGAGGTCCGTTGCTGAAATGACAGTCGTAGTCATCCCCCAAAGCACCCAATGCGCCGAGCGGCGCCCTGATCGGACCCGTCAGCGCCAGGTGGTTCGGCTGGTTGAGAATCCTCTGGATCTCCTCCGGCGTTCTTCTGCCTGCCATGGCTGTCCTTGTCTCTTTGCGTGAAAGTAGGTCAAATAACTATACAGGAGACCGCGAGGAGGCGGGTTGGCCGTCTCATCGATGTCGGAGCGCCGCGCACGCTTCGGGGTACAGATAGAACTCAGAAAAGTGGGTTATGCTAAAGTTATAGAATGACGTAGTCAATCCTTAGGGGGTCGTCGATGACTGTGCCTATCACGAAAATGACCCGCAAAGACATTGCCGAGCGGCGTCGTGAAATCCAAGAAATCGTTGACGAATCAGAGTTCCAGGAGCGCCGGGATGAAGGGGATCTGACATTCCGAGACCGTAAGCTTCTCGAAGAGCTCCAAGATCTTGAGTTTCTTGCAGGCGTCTTCGGTGACTAAAACTCTCGAAACGGTCGCCCGCGAATTTGCCGAAGAAATCAAGTCGACGATAGTAAAAGCCCTCCCCGTCAAAACCACTAATCTTGGTGTGAGACTAAGTGAAAAAGACGGGAGGGGGCGCGTTGTTCTGGAGACGTCGGAGCCAATTGAACTGTCATGTGACAATCGTCCTTTATTGTATCTTGCAATTAAGTATCACTTTACGTTGAACGGAACGCACTCGTTCTTAAAAGTTGAATCGTCTTCATTCTGCGTGCTGCCAAGCAAGAGCGGCAATCCGCTCTTCCGCTACGAGTATCTAGACGCTCCATCCGATTCGACCCCTTCCGCGCACCTCCATGTTCACGGCCATAGAGATGAAATCGTCAAGCTGTTGTATGTATCCGAACGATCCAGATCGAATAGAGTCCAAAGCTCAAATGCGCGTGAAAAGGGGATGGTGGATCCCAAAAAGGTCAAGCATCTCGCCGAACTTCATTTCCCTCTGGGAGGGCCGCGCTTTCGCCCTTGCTTGGAAGACGTCGTTGAGCTTCTAATCGTTGAATTTGGTGTCGATAGCGGGGATGACTGGCGCATTGCGATTCAAGAAGGACGTAGAGCTTGGCGCGAGAAACAGTTTCGGACGGCGGTGTGGGACGATCCCGAGACTGCGCGGGCCGCGCTCGCGCAGTTCGACGAATTGCAGGATAAAGCCAATGAAACGAAAAGGGAGGAGCGTGTTGTTCAGTTTTAACAGGTAGAGAGTCGTCGCGAGTGAGGAAAAGGAGTCGATCTTGCTCTGAGTGGCGCTCTGGAAGCATTTTAAGGATTCCGTAACGTCATTGCAGTTTGATTGTCCAGCGGCCTGCGGAATCGATTTGCGACATTCATCCCGCCGACTTCGGATGCGGCACGCAAAGAGAAAGAGGAAAATGGCCGGTATGTATGCGCATGCAGAGTCTGAGCGAATTCGTTGTCTCGACGGCCCCGTGGGTTCGCGTCGGCTCGGCCTCGTCGTTCGACTGGCGCGTCAGGTGTAAGCCGTGATCGCTCTTCCTTCCGATTGGCGCCAAGTCGACGCGTCCGACGACCCCGAGATGGAAGTCTTGGCCCACGGCCCCATGACTGAATACGGCTATGCCCCCGCCGTCATCGTCAGGCGCCTGCCCCACCTCGAAGGGGGCCCCGAAGCCGGCATGGCCGCGATGCTCGAGGGAGGAATGCGCGAGGATCCGACGCACCGCATAATCGACGTCGGGGAGACCGTGCTGGCGGGGTATCCAGCAGCCGTCGCCGTGTTCACGTACTGCATCGAGCAGAAAAATCTCACGCAAATTCTCTACTTCACCACCCCCGAAGACCTGCCTTCGGGGTACGTTCTGGCGCTTATCGCGGCGACCCCGGATTTCGGCCCGATGGCGGGTGTGTTCGCGGACATCGTTGCGAGCTTTCAACCGGAGGGATTCTAATGCAGGCCAGCGCCATCGTCATTGTCCCCCAAAGGGCTTGGGACGATCTGCGGACCTTCCTCGCCGGCGACGGCCTTTCCGAAGGCGGCATGGCCGAACTTGCGCGCCTCGGCTTTTTCGAGGACGGCTGCCTGACCGACGTCGCCCGCAAACTCGTGGCCCCTTACCGCGAGCCCATCGGGCACGTCGAGCTTCTCATGAACGACGGCGGCATCCTCCGCAACGCCGTGGCGTGGATCGATGAGAACAGGGAATCGTGCGTGGCTCAGACGATCGACGACAGCGTCGCCCTGTCCAGATACGAGACCGCCGAGTTCCCCGTGGTCATGGTCGACCTGCTCGACCTCGGCCCGCGCCCGGTCGCCCATCCGACGGCGACGACGCGCGTCCCCAAAGAATGGGTGCTCAAGCTGCTCGAATCGGCTGCGAGCGGCGACGCGCGCGACAGACTCGCCGATGAAATGAGCACGTTTTGGCCGGAGGCGCGCGGATCCCTGCGCGACGGCGATTGGAAGCTGTGGGCAGTCTATTCGAGGCCGGCGACGGAGACTGCGGAAACCCGAGGGCCGATCTGCGTGCTCGACACGTCCAAAGGTTATTTCAGAGTCGTCTTCGACGGCGACTCTGCGGTCATTCGCCCCACGAAGTCCTTGCAAGTGTGGTGCGCGCTGGCGTATGTGATCGCTACTGCCGCGTAGGCTGTGCTTCTTGAGGGAGGCGCCGCCGCATCCGCGATTCAGGCGTTTCCCTGTGAACGTCCGAAACGCGCGGGCCGCGTCTGCAACGCAGCTCGAGCATGCCGCGCAGCCGCCTCGCCGCGCCCTTCGCCGGAGGGGCGCTTCGGCGAAGTCTGGAGACTGGCGCGACCGGGGGCGCTGGTAGGTGCGAAGGGCCGAATCCGCGCGGGTGCGCTCCACGCTGTAGTCTATTGTCCGTGACTACCAACGAGGCGTCCGCCGCGGCGGCGCAGAACGACGACCTTCCCGGCCAGATCAGCGTTCGGCTCGCCAAACGCCAGAGGATGATCGACGAGGGCATCGAGCCGTATCCAGTCGAGCTTCCCGTCACAACGACGATTCCCGAGCTGCGGGAGAAATACGGCAGCCTCGAAGCCGGCGTCGAACTGACCGACGTCGCCGTGGGGATCGCCGGACGCGTCATGCTCTCGCGCTCCTCGGGGAAAATCGCCTTCGCGACACTTCAGGACGGCCCCGGGAACCGCATCCAGGTGCTTCTGTCGCTGGCCAACGTCGGCGAGGAGGCCTTCGCCAGGTTTAAAGCCGACGTCGACCTCGGCGACCATCTTTTCGTGGAAGGATACGTCGGAACGTCCAAGCGCGGCGAGCTCTCCGTGTTCGCCCGCTCCTGGCAGATCGCGTCCAAGGCCATCCGCCCCCTGCCCAAGGTGTACACAAACGCCGACGGCGAGGACGTCACCCTTTCCGAGGAGTCGCGCGTGCGCATGCGCCACCTCGACCTCATCATGCGCCCGGCGGCCCGCGACATGGTGCGCCTTCGCGCGGGTGTCATGAAGTCTTTGCGCGCCAACTTCGACGATCGCGGCTACCTCGAGCTCGAGACCCCCATGCTCCAGGCCATTCACGGAGGCGCGGCCGCCCGCCCGTTCGTCACCCATATCAACGCCTACAACCAGGACCTGTACCTGCGCATCGCCACCGAGCTGTACCTCAAGAGGGCCGTGGTCGGCGGCGTCGACAAGGTCTTCGAGATCAACCGAAACTTCCGAAACGAAGGCGCCGATTCGAGCCATTCCCCCGAATTCACGGCGATCGAGGCGTACGAGGCGTACGCGACGTACGACACGATGGCGGAGCTGACACAGTCGCTGGTTCAGCGCGCCTGCCTCGACGCCCTTGGGGCTACCGCGGTGACCCTTTCCGACGGGACGGAATACGATCTGGGCGGCCAGTGGGCGCGCATCGACCTGTACACGTCGATCTCCGAAGCGGTGGGCGAGGAGGTCACCGTCGAAACCCCGCGCGACAAGCTCGAGGCCATCGCCGAGCGCCACGGCATTTCGGTGGCGCCTTACTGGGTCGCCGGGAAGATCGCCGAGGAGATCTTCGAAGAGCTCGTCGGGTCGAAACTGTGGGAGCCGACCTTCGTTCTCGACTTCCCGGAGGACACGTCGCCCCTTACCCGGCCCCACCGTTCAAAGCCCGGGCTTACGGAGAAGTGGGATTTGTACGTGCGCGGAATAGAACTGGCGACGGCGTACTCGGAGCTTGCCGACCCGGTCATTCAGCGCGAGCGCTTAGTCGCTCAGTCTCTGGAGGCCGCGAACGGCGACCCCGAGGCCATGCAGCTCGACGAAGAATTCATCGAGGCCCTTGAGCAGGGATTCCCGCCGTGCGGCGGAATGGGGATGGGCGTCGATCGGCTTTTGACGGCCATGACGGGCCTCGGCATTCGGGAGACGATCACATTCCCGTTCGTGCGTCCGCAGGGCAAGTGACGACGAAAGGCTTACAGGAAAGGCCATAGGCAGCGCCCCGCGGCGCGAGCGACGAATGGCGCGCGACGCGGAGCGTCGATAGGGCGCCGCCGTCGAACGTGGCGTGGGACGGCTAGATCGCGGCCCCACGCCGCGCGTCGTCTCCGATTCGATTGGCGGTGCGCGACGCCTCCTTTCCCGGACGCCGTCACTTGTCAGTCATGGAGCCGCCCTTCATCGAGCCGTCTGCCCCCTTGTCATTCATGGACCTGTCGGCCATTTTGTCTTTGTCGGTCATCTTGCTCTTATCCGACATCTTCTCGTTCTGCGTCGTCGACGCCTTGTCGGTCATCTTGTCTTTATCCGACATTTTGTCCTTGTCCGACATCTTGTCCTTGTCGGACGGCTTGTCTTTATCCGACATCTTGTCCTTGTCCGACATTTTGTCCTTGTCGGTCATCTTGTCTTTATCCGACATCTTGTCGTTCTGCGTCGTCGACATCTTGTCGGAGGGCTGATCGTCGGCGCCGCACGCCGCCAGGCCCAAGCCTGCGGCAAGGGCGACGGATGCCAGAGCGGTCGATGCGAAGAACTTGCGAGCCATGAGCATTCCTTTGTTCGAGTGCTTGTTTGCAGGGCGGATCGTTCCGCCTTCAATCACTGTTCGACGCCGCAGGCCCTGTCAGATGTGTGAAGTGTTGCACACATCCACGGGATGTGTCGGCATCGAACCAACGGTGAAAGACAAACGGCGGCGAAAAGGAAATCATGTTCTCGCAGATTCTCATCGGCTTGTTCGGCGGCCTGATCACGGGCGTGTCGCCGTGCATACTGCCGATGCTCCCCATCATTTTCCTCGCGGGCGCGACCGGCGCCTCCTCCGACGGCAAGTCGCCGTCGAGAAAATACCCCTTCCTCGTCACGCTCGGGCTGGTCGTCTCCTTCACGATCGTGACTCTGCTCGGATCGACTGTTCTCAGCCTTCTCGGGCTTCCCCAAGACCTCATTCGGTGGGCGGGCATCGCCTTCCTCGCGCTCATCGGGGTCTCGCTTATGGTTCCGAAGGTCGAGGAATGGCTGGAAAAGCCGTTCACTCGCATACGCATGAAACAAGTGGACAAGCGTTCCAACGGATTCGTCTTCGGCCTCGTGCTCGGAACCGCCTACGTTCCTTGCGCGGGACCGGTGCTCACGGCGATCAGCGTGGCGGGTTCGACGGGGCGAGTCGGCGCTGAAACCGTGGCGCTGGCGATCTCCTTCGCCGTCGGCGTCGCCGTTCCCCTCTTCTTCTTCGCCCTCGCAGGGCGGGGCGTGACCGAGCGCGTCAAGGGATATCGGAAGCGGCAACGCGGCATCCGGATAGCGGCGGGAGGCGCGATGATCGCCTTGGCGGCGGGCATCGTCTTCGATCTGCCGGCGAAAATCCAGCGGGCCGTCCCCGATTACACGGCGAATCTCCAAAGGGCCGCGGACAAGTACCTCCACGGCGAGCGGCCGGGAAAGTTCACATGCTCGCCGGATTCCGCCGAACTCGCCGACTGCGGACGGCAGCCCGAGATAACCGGGATTGCCGCCTGGTTCAACACCCCCGGCGGTCGCGCCCTCGACCACAAGGTGCCCGCCGGCGGAGTGCGGCTCGTCGATTTCTGGGCGTACTCGTGCATCAACTGCCAGCGTTCGGCGCCGGGGATTGAAAAGCTCTACAAGACCTACCGCGACTACGGGCTTCAGGTGATAGGAGTCCACTCGCCGGAGTACGCCTTTGAAAAGGTGCCGGAAAACGTCAAAGGCGGCGCGCAAAAGCTTGGGATCACCTACCCCGTCGCCGTCGATTCGGATCTGAAGACGTGGAGCGCTTTCGACAACCACTATTGGCCCGCCCACTACCTCGTGGACGCGCAGGGCAAGGTTCGGCACATCCACTACGGCGAAAACGGCGAAGCGAGGGCAGAGAAGCTCATCCGAGAACTGCTCGCCAAGCAAAACCCCGGAAAGAAGCTTCCCGATCCGGTTTTCTCCGACAAGGACGGGCCGAAGGCCGACGCCGCCCGCGCCGAGGAGGCGAATCCGGAGACGTATCTCTTCCCGGACAGGGCGCGTTACTACGACGGCAAGATCCCCTTTGCCGAGGGCGTGGTCGACTACGGGCAGTCGGACGACCCCAAGCCGGGCAAGTTCAATCTTTCGGGCAAATGGAGGGCCGACGGCGAATCGGTTGCGCCCGCCTCCGAGGGCTCGAGCGTGAAACTGGGGCTTCATTCCCGCCGCGTCTACCTCGTAGCATCGGGCAAGGGCGAAATAACCTACACCTTCCAGGGGCGCAGCTACACGAAAAAGGTCGAAGGAATTCCCAACGCCATCGACCTTCTTCCCGGCGACGCCGCCAAAAGGGGCACCCTCACGGTCGCGGCGAGCGGCGGCGTTCGCCTTCACTCCTTCACGTTCGGGTGAGCGATGCGGCTCGCGGGGGCGGCGGCACGAAGAGCGGCAACACGCCCAGAGGCGAGGGCGACGTCGGTTGCGAAGGGCGCCAGGCGGCCAGGCGCCGATCGAGCCGCTAGCATAGTTGCCGTGCACGATGCTCACGACGATCTCGACCGCCTGCTCTCCGCGGTCGCGAAGGGCGACGGCGACGCCTTCGGCCTCCTCTACGACCGGGCCGCCGGCCATCTTTTGGCCCTCATCCGCCGCATCGTCGTCGATGCCGACCTGGCCGAGGACGTTCTGCAGGAGGCCTTCTGGCAGGTGTGGCAGCGCGCGTCGTCCTTCGACCCCGCGAAGGGAAGCGCCAAGGCGTGGCTGGCCGTCCTCGCTCGGAGGCGGGCCATCGACTGTGTCCGGTCGAACGAGTCCCGGCGTCTTCGCGAGGCTTCTTCGGCCAAGTTCGACGTCGAATGCGATTCCGTGGCCGAAGCCGTCTTTTCTCACGAGCGGCGCGGCGAGGTAGCGCGGGCCGTCGCAGACCTTGACCAGCCGGTCCGCTCCTGCATCGACGCGGTCTTCTTCCGGTCGATGACCCACGTGCAGGCGGCGCAGGCTTTGAACATGCCGCTGGGCACCCTCAAGACCCATGTCAGGAACGGAATCGCGCAGCTGCGCGAGGTTGTGGAGGATCAATGACCGAACGCGACGACATCGCCTTCGGCACTCCCGAAGCTGAACTGCTGGGCGCCGCCGCCTTCGACGGCGAGCCGCTGTCGCCGCCCGCCGGAGTCAAGGCGGCGCTCATGGCGCGCGTTTCTCAAAGCGGAAAAGCTCTGCCGGGCGAAGCGTCTCGGGACGAGGGCGGCTCCCGCGGCGCCGGTCGGGCGGAGGACGCTCCCTGCGGCGCCGACGAGGACGAAGTTTCCCGCGGCGCCGACGTCGTCGAGCTTTCTCGGCGAAGAGCGTGGGTGCGAAGGCTCGCGGGGGCGGCCGCCGCCGTCTTCCTCGCCGCCGGGGGCTTCGCCGCGGGCCGGGCGTGGACGATGCGAGGAATGTCCGACGAAACCAGGTTCAATGCCCTGAACCAGGCATCCGATTACAGCCAGACGTCCCATAAGATGGCCGACGGGCACACCATCCGGCTCGTGTGGTCGTACAAGGAGCATTCCGCGGCGCTGGTCATGCCCGCGGGAATGCGGATTCCGCGAGGCAAAGCCGTTCAAGCCTGGTCGGTCAAGGGCGGGCGGACCACCTCGATGGGCATGTACCCTTCGGGGAGCAGGGCGCGGTACGCGTTTTTGTCGGCGATGCCGGACGAGGGCGAGTCGGTCATGCTGACGATGGAACCCGCTTCGGGCTCGTCTGCCCCGTCGTCGGACATGGTCGCTGACATTCCCATGGGCAAAAAATGAGGCGTCGGGCCCGGTGCGTGACGTCGGGCCCGACGGTGCGTCACTTCGAACGCCGCCGACGCACGACCCTCAGCGCGAACGCCGCCGTCGCCAGGGCCGTGCCCGTGACCGTTATGGCAATGGTCCGCGCTGCCGATCCGTCCGGCGCCTGTCCGACTTTCTCCGAGTAACGCACGATCAGATCGTCGGGTGCGTCCGCGGCCGGCGACCCCGAGCCTGAAGCTGCCGGCGCGTCGGGCGCGGGGCTCTCGATCGCGATGTCCAGGGTCGGAACGTCGCTTTGGCCTTGGCGTTGGTCCGCGGGGGCTTCCGGGGTCCGTGCCTCCGCGCTTGGCGCGGGGCCCGCCGTTTCCGGCGTCGCGGGCGCGACGTTCGACGTCGTCGCGGGCAGGGCCGAAGTCGCCGGGAGGGGCGTCGGGGACGCCGCGGGCAAGCCTTCGGCGGCGGGCGAGGAATCGGCGACAGGCGCGGCTTCGGCGGCGGATGTGGCTTCAACGACGGGCGCGACGCCCTCGGAGGCCGGCAAATCTTCGACGTCGGCCGAAGCCTGGGAGGCAGGCGAGGCCCCAACCGCGAAGGCCGACGCTGAATCCTGCGAGGCGGCGCTCGGCTCGCTGATCTCGATGCGTGCCGTCACAGGCGCGGCGTCGGTGGGCGACGGCGCCGTTGCGCTCGCGGTTTCCCCCGCGGCGCCCGTGCGGCGCCGCGCGATTCTCAACGCGATGGCGCCTATCGCGATGACGGCTGCGACGCTGGCAATGATAATGGCAAGCAGCACGAAGCCTCCCGAATAGGCGTTGACCCGGGCCTCGTCGGCGAAATCGGTCCGCATGGAGGCGATGATCCTCTTGCCGTCCGCGGATTGCGGACTGGTCTGGGCACTGAAGAGGGCGGCCGCGACCTTCGATCGGAAACCGTCCATGTGATCGGCGGCGTACGACTTGCCCAGGTGCGTCGCGTAAGTCGAGAGGATCGCGACGCCGAAGGACGACCCCACCTGCTGGCTCGCGTTGATCGTCGCCGAGGCCAGGCCGATGTGCGACGGGCCGATGCCTCGCGTGCCCGCGTTGAACGCGATGGGGACGGCGACGCCCATGCCAAGGCCGAAGACTATGAGGCCGGGAAGGGCCGCTTGCGCGAACGAAGAATCGACGTCCATGAGCGAAAGGATTCCCGCGCCCGCGGCGGAAAGGCTGAGCCCGAGGGGGAACGCGGCTTGCGCTCCCAGGCGCGGCAAAATCAGTTTGCCGGAGATCGCTGCGGCGACGACGATGCCTGCGACCATCGGGAGCATGGCCACGCCCGTCTTCATCGGTGAGTATCCGAGGTGTTCCTGCAGGTAATACGTCATGAAGACGGCCGTGCCCATTTGGGCCGCGCCGAAGGTGAACTGCGTGCCGTACGAGGCGCTGCGCGCCGGATTCGTGACGATCCACAGGGGCAGCACCGGTTTGCGGGCCATCCTTTCCCGGATGACGAAAAGGACAAGCAGGGCGCAGCCGACGCTGATGAACGTGACGGTCGAGGCCGAACCCCACGATGTTCGCTGGGCGCGGTCGAGGCCGAAGACGACGCTGAAGAGCCCCGTGCACCCCAGCACGAGGCCGAAAAAGTCGTCCGTGATCGAAGCCCCGGAATTGTTCTTGTGAGCAGGCGGGAGCGTCTTGCGGCTGGTGACGAGAGCGAAGGCGGCGATGAAAATGTTGACGAACATCGCCCATCGCCAGTTGAGGAGGTCGGTCAGCGCCCCTCCCAGGAGGAGGCCCACCGCGGCGCCGATCCCTCCGGTGGCGCCTATGAGCGCGAAGGCGCCGGCGCGCTCCTTGGGATTGACGAAGGAGTTGTTGATGAAGGCGAGAATGGTGGGGGCGAGCAAAGCGCCGAAGACGCCCTGGGCTGCGCGTGCGCCGGCCAGCACGGCGAAGGACGGCGCCAGGCCGCCGACGAGGCTGGCTATCGAGAATCCCATGAGGCCGATCGGGTAGGCCCGTTGGATCCCGACGATCCCGACGAGGCGCCCGCCGAAGAGCACGAGGCCGCCGAAGGCCAGTGTGTACGCTGTGACGATCCATGGGCGTTGGGCGTCGGTCATGTCGAGGCTGCTCTGCATGCTCGGCAGCGCCACGGCGATGATCGTCATGTCGAGCACGATCATCAGCTGGGTTGTGATGATGCTCGTGAGGATCGCGGCTTTGTTCTTGGTCTTCCCGCCGCTTGTGGCGGCGGATTCCTGAGTAATGGCAGACATGTGAACGCTTTCAAATCGAAACGATCGTTTTACTCTTGTGAGCTTACGCCGCATGCGGGCGGTTAGCAACAACGATCGTTTCGATTTACGGATCAGGGTACCCTTGAAACATGCCCAGAGTCAGCGCCGGCCACCAGAAGCGCCAACGCGAGCGGATAGTTGTGGCAGCGGAAACGTGCTTCGCCGAGAACGGCTTCCATGCGACGTCGATGGACGACGTCGTCAACGCCGCCGGCATGTCCACGAGCACCGTCTACAACTATTTTCCGGGCGGCAAGAACGAACTGATCGTGACGGTGTGCAAAGAGCGGACCGACGCCGTGTTCGCGAGAATTGCGATTCTCGCGAAACGTGAGAATCCGCCCTCCTTGAGGGAGGTGTACGCAGAAGTCGCCTTGGCCTTTTGGCGGCATATGGACAAGGTGGATCGCGAGAGGCTTCGAAGCGACGAAGAAGACCCGCCCGACGAGGAAGACGCGCCCGGCGAGGGCGAAGAGGCGTCCAAGGAGGGGTGGCAGGCGCCCGGCGAAGGCGGGCGAGCCTCCGGAAGCGAGGAGGTCGCCGACGGCGTCGACACGGACGAGGCTTTGCAGATGTTCGAGGAGCTGGGCCGGGCCGACGGCGCTGAGCCCCCGGAATGGATGCTGCGCTCGGTGCGTCTGGCCGTGAACGCGTGGGCGGAGACCATTCGCAACCCCGGCCTCAACCGGGACATGCGGCGCAGGCACTCGGAGTTTCGGAAAGCCCTCATCGTCTTGGTCGACCGGTGGAAGGCCTGCGGCGTCGTCGATCCGGCGCTCCCGACGGCCGACGTCGTTCGCCTCCTCATGGACACCTACTTCGGGGCGATCGTCGATTTCGTCATTACCGGCGAATCGAGGTATGAGCGTTCGACGGCGGCGCTCGAACGGGTGCTCTCTCCGCGCGGAGGGTGAAGGCCGGATTCGCCGCAGCATTCGTCGCCGGGATTATGTGCCGTCCCCGCGCGGAGGGCGAGGGCGGCCGGCCCGTCGCGCCTTGCCCGAGCCCGCCGCGCGGCCTTAGGGTTGACGAATGGCGGAGCAAATCGATGTGCTGGTGGTCGAAGACGAAACGGCGCTCGCGGCCTCGACGGTCGAGTACCTCAATCTGTCGCAGATCAAGGCCCGTGCGGTGGGCAGCGCCGAGGAGGCCCTCGCGGCAGTTGCGAAACTGGACCCGCGGCTCGTGCTGTTGGACGTCAACCTTCCGGGGGCCAGCGGATTCGAGTTCTGCCGCAGGCTCCGCAAAGACAGAGACACCCCGGTCGTCTTCATTTCAGCGCGCACGAGCGAAGACGATCAGATTCTCGCCCTGACGCTGGGCGGGGACGATTACATCGTCAAGCCCTATTCGCTGGCCCTCCTTGTGGCGAAGGTGCGGCGGGCTTTGACAAGGTCGGCTTCGGGCTCCGCGGGCGGGCGCGAAGCCGGCCTCTACGACGACGGACGGCTCGCCGTCGACCTCGAATCCTCCCGGGTGACCGTCGACGGCGCGGAGATCCCGCTCGCGGCGATGGAATTCGACCTGCTCGCCTACCTCGTGGCCAACCGGGGGAGGGTCGTCGAAAAACGGGAGCTGTTGAACAAGGTGTGGGGAGGCGCCGTCACGGGCGACGGCACTTTGGCGGTCCACGTGCGCCGCCTCCGCAGGCGAATCGAGCCCGACCCCGACAATCCGGCATACATCTGCACGGTGTGGGGGAGGGGATACCGTTTTCGCGAGGGCGGGGCGTCCTTGAAGGCTGGAGAAACGCCCGCGAGAGCGGGAGAAGCGCTGTGACGACGCGAGAGGCCTCGGCGATTCCGGCTAGGCTGGCAGGCGGCCGAAGAAGGAAAGGCCAGGGGGCGAACGGCGGGAAAGGCCAGGGAGCGGACAACCGGGGAAATGGCGGCCGATGAAGGGCGCCGTCGCTGCCGTCGTCGTCGCGGTCGCCGTCGCTCTGGCGATCCTGTCTGGTTCCGAGCCCGCCAAGGGTTTCAAGCCCGACGTCGTGCCCGCCAACGAGCTCGTCGAAGCGGTCGAAAGGTCATGGCCCGACGCCCGCGCGGCCGACGCCCGGACCGGCAGGCGTTTTCCGCGGGTCACCGTCGTTCGGGACGACGGGTCCCCCGTGTATTCGCGCGGCAGAAGGATCAACGGCGATCGCGACGCCATGCGGACGGGAGCGGTCGGTTTCGATCTCGTGTCGGGAGGGCGGCGCGTTGGGCGCATGTGGATATACAACGGATGGGTTGAGAAGGCGGAAGAGGCCCGGAAGGCGGCGCTCCGGATGGCGGGCGGAACGATCCTCGCCGTCGCCTCGTTTTGCCTTGTCGTCGTCGCGGTGTCCAGGCGGCGCCTTCTGCGGCCCTTCAAGCAGCTGAGTTTCTTTGCGCGCGAGGTGGCCCAAGGCAATCTCGACGTCCCCTTGCGGATGGATCGGAACAACGTGTTCGGGCCGTTCACCGAGGCGTTCGACATCATGCGCGACGAACTCGGCCGGGCGCGGAGAGCCGAAGCCGCGGCGAAGGAGTCGAAGAAACAGCTCGTCGCCGAGCTGGGCCACGACATTCGCACGCCGATCGCCTCGATCTCCGCCACCGCGGAGCTCCTCGAAGCGACGGAGGCCAGCGAATCCAAGCGCGAGAAGATCGAGGTCATTCGTCAGAAGGCCGGTCAGATCGAGGAGCTCATGGCGGACGTCGCCCGGGCAAACCGCGAGGAAATCGCCTCCCTTCGGGTCGCCCCCGTTCCAGTCAGCAGCGAGGACGTCGAAAAGTGGCTGAGGGCGGCAGACGCGGACGGGGCGATCGCGGACTTCTCCCTGCCGCACTGCCTGGTTTCCGCCGACCGGCTGCGCATGCGGCAAGTCTTCGACAACGTCGTCGCCAACTCGCGCAAATACGCCGGCACGCCCATCGAAGTGACGGCGGGCGTCGACGAGCACTTCCTTCTCATCGTCGTCCGCGACCGCGGCCCGGGCGTGGACCGCGGAGAGATCGAGGCGATCTTGGGCAAGGGCGTGCGGGGTTCGAATGTCGAGGGGGCGCCCGGCGAGGGACTCGGCCTCTACACGTCAAGCTGCCTCATGGAGCGCATGGGCGGGGCGCTCTCGTGCCGTCTGGCCGACCCCGGCTTCGCCGTCGTCCTGGAAATCCCACTCGCCAGGTGAGGCATGCGGGTGGGGCGCAAGGTTCGGCTCTGCCGATCGAGCGGCTCTTCGCTCCGGGCGCAACGGCAAGGCGCGCCGAAATATAGGGCGCGCGCCGTTCAGAATCTTGCCGGCAGAGTTAAGAAACAGTTAAGAATTGCGAAAAGGCTTCGTAATCGGTTGTTGCGTACCTTGGAAGCATGAGCGCAACCGAGAACCGCAATGCGGTAGGGGAAAAGAACAATGACACGGCGCAATCTGAGGGGGAAACGTCACACTCCAAGGACGTGATTGTGACGAAGAAGCTTTCGAAGACTTTCTCGCACAAGGGGACCCAGCAGCATGTGCTGAAGAACCTTGACCTGACGATCCGCCGCGGCGGTTTCACCGTAATCATGGGGCCCTCCGGCGCAGGAAAATCCACCCTCCTTTACGCGCTTTCGGGCATGGACAAGCCGTCCCTGGGAAGCGTGGTGTTCGACGGCGAGGACCTCACAGAGCTCAGCCAGGACAAGCTGGCGGTCTTCCGGCGGACTCACTGCGGCTTCGTCTTCCAGCAGATCAACCTTCTCGACTCGATGTCCCTCATGGACAATGCGATGGCACCGGGGTTGCTTGTCGGCAAGCGGAAGGCCGTGGCCGCCCGCGTCGACGCGCTGTTTGACCTCGTGGGCGTCGATAAGGCGACCAGGAAGAAGTTTCCGGGGATGGTTTCGGGCGGGGAGGGCCAGAGGGCCGCCATCGTCCGGGCCCTTGTCAACGAACCCGACGTCGTCTTCGCCGACGAACCCACCGGGCAGCTCAACTCCGAAAACTCGCTGCGCATTCTCGATCTTCTCAGCCGAGTCAACAGCGCCGGCCAGACGGTGGCCATGGTGACCCACGACCTCAACTCAGCTTTGCGCGGAGACCGCATCCTCTACCTGCGCGACGGGACGGTCCAGGGCGAATTGAATCTGGGCGTCTTCGAGACCGCGGACAAGGGCCGCCGTGACCGTCTCGCCGCGTTCCTCGCGGAAATGGGGTGGTGACAATGCGCTGCATGTTCCTCAAACGAAGCCTGCGCAGATCGGCCGGACAGTTCGTCATCGTCGGTCTGCTCGTGGCCATCGCTTCAGCGATGCTGCACCTCGCGGCCGTTCTGATCCTCCAGTATCCGGCGACTTTGGACGACGCCACAGCCAAGCTCAACACCGAGCATATTTTCATTCTGCTCGAGAGCGAAAAAGGCGCCCGCGACGCCGGGAGAATCGCCAGGGACGACGGCCGGGTCAAGGATCACATACTTCTTGAGACGCTGCGGGCAGGCGCGACCTTCGAATACGACGGCAAGGAGCAGATCAGCGCCGTTACGATCGTTGAACAAGACAAAGACACGCGCATTGGGCGAAGCGGAGTTGTGGCCGAAGATTCCAAGCGTCACGCCGACCCCATATGGCTGCCGTATTCCTTCAAGACGGCCGGAGGATACGAGCTCGGAGATCCCTTTGAAATGACAGTAGGCGAAGTCAAACATCGGTATCACATTCAGGGATTCCATGAGAATCCCGTGAGCGGCGTGATGGGCTCGATCCAGGTCGAGTTTCGGGTGAAAGCCTCCGAGGCCGCCGCTTTGGCGTCGGCTCCGGGAATGAACCGCGTCTGGCAGCTGAGGGCGCTCGTCAAAGACGTGTCGCAGGCGGACGACGTCGCAGCCGAGATCTCTTCGAAGGTGACCAAGGCTGCGGTGCAAAGCGGGACTGCAAGCCCGGTTCTCGTGAGCGTCGGGTGGAAGCTGCTTTCCTCGGTGCTGATGATCCCCGCCAACGTCCTCATTTTCTCCTTCATTCTTTTCGCGGCGATCGTCGCCTCCGTGGTGGCGGTCATTGTCAGATTCGCCATCCGCTCGGTCATCGTCCGCGAGATGCCCGCGTTGGGGACGCAGAAGGCCCTCGGCTTCCGTTCTGGCCACATTGCCCGGCTGCTCGCTCTGCCCTTCGCGATCGTCGCCTTGGCGGCTTCCCTTGCGGGGGCCGCGGCCGGCGTCGCCCTCTTCCCGGCGATACGCCAGCTGGTCGAGTCTCAGTCCGGATTGCAGTGGTCTCCGAAGGTCGGCGTCGCGGGAGTGGGCGCGGCGGCGGGAGCGATGCTGGCGGTCGTCGGCGTCACCGCCCTCGCGGTCGCCAGAAAGGTGCGAAAGACACCTCCCGTCGAGGCCTTGCGCGGCGGGGAGGCCACACACTCATTCCACTCCAATCATTTGCCCCTGCGAAAGGCCCGCGGGCCGCTGACGCTGGTGCTCGGTGTGAAGTCCGCTCTTCAGGCCCGGGCTCAGACGATCATGGTGGTCATTGTGATCGCGATGGTTGCTTTTGCCTCCGTCTTTTCCGTGGCACTGTACTCGGCCCTGTTCAAAGATTCCCGCAAGGTGGTCGGCATTTTCATCGGGGACCGGCAGGACGTCACCGTCTCGGTGCTGAAAGGCCGCTCGGTCGAGGCCGTGCGCAAAGACCTGGGGGCGATGCCCGGAGTCGAGCGTGTTCAGATCTTCGACAACACCAGGAACGCCGACGTGTCCGGGCGCACGGTGTCACTTTCGGTCGCCGATTCCTATCCCTCCTCGAAGGGCAGCCGGTCCGTCTACAAGGGCAGATATCCGAAGTCCGCCAATGAAATATCCCTTGGCGGCAAGTTCGCGAAAAGCCTTGGCGTGGACGTCGGCGACGAAGTGACCGTCGATTTTCAAGGAGGGAAGGCGACTTACCTCGTGACGGGTTTGACGCAGACCGTTGTGCGCATGGGCATGGTCGCCTCGGTCACAATCGACGGCGCCAGGCGCATGAGCGCCGCCTACCAGCCGAAGTACGCGACCGCCGTCCTCAAGGAAGGCCAGAATATCGACGCCTTCGTCGGCAAAGTGAGAACCGAGATGAAGGGGCGGTACGACTACGTCGTCAACTCGTATGCGATCTCCGAGTCCTACGTCGCTCCCTACCTCGCGATGAGCAAGACGATGTCCTTCGCGATCTTCGGCGTGGCAGGGTTAGTGACGATGCTGGTGATCGGCCTGACAGTCGGTTCGGCGATGGTGCGCTCGCGGCGCACTTTCGGAGTGCTCAAGGCTGCGGGATTCACCAATGCCCAGCTCATGCGTCGAATGCTCGCCTGCTATCTTCCGCCCGTTGCAATAGGCGGCGCGATCGGGATCGCGATCGGAAGTGTGACCGCCATTCCCTTATTCGAGGGTTTGCTCCGGTCCCTGGGAGTCGAGCGGCTGGATGCAGAGATGCCGGCCCTCATGGTCGTCGGCTTGGGCATGACGCTGCTTCTTATAACCGCCCTGCTCGTCATGGTCCTGGCCCGCAAGACGCGCACGGTCACATCGAGGGAGCTGCTGACGGAGTAGGGGGACGGCTGTCGGCGAGTGCATGCTCCGGAGCGTTGCCGGTCGGATGGGCCGACGTCGAACTCACCGAACGCAATGGAGCGGCTCACGACGAACACGCGTCGCCTCCGCCTCTGACGAACGGCGCAGGGCGCCGAGCGGATACGGTTTTCCCGCTTGGCGCCCTGCCGCGTTGGCGAAGCGGAATTTGAGCGGCGCCGGCGAAGCGGAATTAAGTTCCACAGATCGTTTTCGCGGTTTCATATTTTGAAACTCTGAAAACGCCCCCGCCTTTTCGCGGGCTGTGGCATACTTATGCCAAGCGACTTTGCCATAGCAGAAACATCACGCATTGGAAGGAAAACAGGTCCATGGTCTCGTTTCACGAACTCGAGCGGTGGAGTGATGCGCCGCTGAATAGCGCTGCCTCGGAAGCGTCCGGGCTGGCAAAGAGATACAAAGACGTGGGCGATCAGATCCTTGACATCAACAATGCTGATCTCTCGGGGGAATTCGTCGAGGCCGAAATGCGCAGGCGGAGGGCGCTGGCCGACGACGCTTCGGATGTGAGCGCGGCGTACCAGAAAGCGCAGACCGATTTCGAGCAGCTTGCCGAGGCGGTGTCCAAGCTCGTCATCCAAGCGAAGCAGGTTTCCTCCATCATTCACGCAGCAGGAGGAGTTCTCACATCCGACGGCAAAGTTCGCAATATTGACCCCAATTGTCAGATCAACCTCGACGAACTCATGACCAGCGGAGCGAGTTTGTTGAACGAAGAAACCGATCCGGGGCGCAGGCTTCAAAGGTTCGTCAACGTCTGCCTCCAGAAAGGGAAGGACCTGCTTAACGCGGCGGGCGATCTATACGACAGTCTGGCGCGCATTAAGAAAATGGCGGTGGGGCCAAAGCCTGAGATCTTCGGGTGGGGCGTGAAGAAACCCAATTCGAAATGGGGCGTTGAGGAGGTCAACGACTGGTGGACGGCGATGTCTGTGGAGGATCAGAAGAAAATTATCAAGGAGCACCCCGACTGGATTGGCAATCTCGATGGCATTCCAACCATGGCTAGGCACAAGGCGAATGTTCTTCGTCTGGAGGCCGAGCGGGATGCGGTCAACCGCAGGGTCGAGGAGCTCGAGCGCGAACTAAAGGAAAAACAGAGAGAGGAAAGGAAAGCTGCCAAAGAGGTCAGAGACAACAGCCCGTGGAACCGGCAGGGTCCTCGGCATGAGCTGAGCGAGAGCGATCCTCTAAGCCCTGATCGGCGCAGCAAAGAGCTGCGGGCGTTGCTCCAGCGCAGAGCTGAGCTCAATGCTCTGTCTCTGAAGTTTCCCTGCCCTAAGAGCCCCGCCGAACTGGATGCGCTTCTTGACAAGAGCTCGGCCGATTACAGCCTCATGGCTTTTGATTCTCCCAAGGACGGTCATTTGCGGGCTGCTGTGGGGATTGGCGACGTCGATCATGCAAAGCACCTGCAGGTGCACACTCCGGGCATGAACTCCAGTGTTTATGGAAGCATCGCCCAGGACGGCAGCTGGGGCGGAGGAATCAGGGATATGAATACGGTTCTTGATGCGAGCAGGGAAGAGCTGAGAGCTTCGGGGCGTCCAGGCGAGAAAGTCGCTGGGGTCTACAACCTCAATTACGATGCGCCGTCGATGGGAGAGTCCTTGAATCCCGATCGAAGTGTTCTGGGGTCGAAACAAGCGGATATCGGCGCGCGCAAGCTAGCAGGTTTGTGCGATGGGCTTCAGGCGACTCATGCAGGCGATCCCCATATGGTCGTAACGGGTCATTCGTACGGATCAACGGTAGCGGGGAAGGCCCTTAGGCAGACTACCGCTCCAGATGACTTTATCGCCTACGGATCGCCGGGATTCGAGGCGGTGACGAACTCGGAGCTCAACATGGTTCCCGGTCACACAAGCATTGGCGGTGCAGAAGACGACAAGGTGGCGTGGTCTGGATGGCATCAGAGCTTCGGCCCGTCCACGCCGGAACCTCATAATAACCTCAACTACGAGCATTTCAGCACAGACAAAGCCACCGATGCTGACGGTGTGCACTATTCCGGATCAAAAGGGCACTCTGAATACATGAACAATGCCGAAAACGGGCAGATGCGGACCTCGGTGAAGAATATCGCCAGCGTTGTTGCGGGCAACGGCATCTACTTCCCGGAGCGTTGACGATGCGCCGTGTTCCGTCGACAGTTGGCGGCCTTGTCGGGGCTCTTCTCCTATTTTTGTCTTCCTGTGTCTCTGGAAAGGATGAGAACGTGAACGGCGATGTTACGCCCACACGGGTGAGCAGTCTGTCGATTGTCGAGGAACGGCGTCAGACTATCGGCCTCCTGTTGTCGTTTTACGACATGTTGTCGAAAGAGTTCGGCGTCGGCGAATGGGAGCCGCTTCGAGTTCATGCCCAGATCGGTGAGAATTTCGGAGTGCATTGCCCAAGTGGGTACGCCTCGGAGAGATATGACCTCGCCATTGCCGGGCCGTTGACGCCAGAGAAATGGAAGGCGGCCTTAAGCCGTATGTACAAGTTGGCGAAACCTCTAGGATTCGGATCTCCAAAAACGGAAGCTCCGGGAAAGAACGGAGGGCAATCGGCTGTGTTTGCACGCCCAGATGGAGCTCGCATCCTTATTAGGTACAGGGTGAAGAGTTTTGTTCGCATAGATACGGGGTGCGCGAAAGGTGAAGTGTATGAAGGGTGGCCAGCTGGGACGGAGGCTGTCCCGGAGCGGCTGCGAACCACTGGGCGGCATGAGGATGGCAATCCGCCCGAAACGTGGGCTCCCTACTCCCCGCCTGGTTCGCCCAGCGCCGCCCCGACAAGTTCTTTTGTCGCCACTCAAACCAAGGGAAAGGAATGACTATGGTCGATAGGCTCCGGTACGACCCTCAAGTCGTGGATTCGATGCTGTGGAAGTTTGACTCCGCCGTCGAACAGGTCCGCGAATCAAAAGGCGAAAGCGAGATCGCTGCGAGTGCAGGCGCCTTCGTGGGCGGCGGTCTGGAAGGCAAAGCGGAACAAGCGGCACGGAGCGTCGCCGAAGGTCGATCGGACTATCTTCTGCGGCTCGGCGCTTACAAAGAAGCCCTTCTCAAGGTGAAGAGCAAGGTCGAAGGCGCAGACGCCGACTCTGCTGACGGCTTCAAGCGGCCTCCGCGTTGGCGCGACGAAATCGTTTAGCTGCGGCTCGGACGGAGACCGGGTCTAAAGAGCTCACAGCCAAAGACTTGCGGCCAAAAAGCCAATCGTCTGATCGGGCTCCTCGAGCCAAGATGCCCGAGAGCGTTTAAGCGGTTGTTTGAGGGCTTTTGCAAGTTCTCGATGTCGGTTCGCCTCATCATTATTGTTCGGTTGAGTAAGTCGTATGAACGAGGCAATTGCATCGTTTCGAAACTTCTGAATGTGTTAAGAGAAGCAGCTGTAAATACCGAACCGGAAGGTGTGTATATAAGTAACGAATATTTCGATCGATGTTCAGCTCTTGCTTCCGGTGAAAAGTGGTGTCCCGCTCTTAGCGAAACGACGTCGGCCCGTGACTTTTCCTTGTGCTCTAGCTTATCCTCCGTCTGGGACTTTAGTCCCTTCATCCATTTTCCGATCCATGAAATGGTTGAACTCCAAGAGCCGCCTTGCGGTAGGCCTAATTAATCACGATCTCACGCAGGTAAGGCTGAAAAGCTCACCACCATCCTTTAAACGGAAGGCAATCTACATGAAACGCAGGATTCGACATGTGTCCGCGATCGCCTCTTTCCTTTCTCTGATCTCTGTGACCCCCGCCGTCGCCGACGTCGGCGCTTCGGGTCCGGCCCCCTCCTCCGCAGGGAAGGCCATCGGTCTCCGTGTGGGCGAGGATCCCACGCCTGCCCCGGGAAATGCGGGGAACTCGGAAGGCTCGTCCAGCGGCTCCCAGGGAGGGTCCGATGGATCCCAAGGCAATCCGAACGCTCCCAAGAAGTCCTACGGAGCGAAGGGGTATTTGGTCACGAGGAAGGCCCCCGCCCGCTCAGTTGCGGGTTTCAAGACCACGCGGGACTCTTACCGCTTTGCCATCGACGGGAGGGAATACACGCTCGAAGCGACCCCGCAGTACAAGAACCCCTCCGTGGCTCTTACGCGCTTCAAAATGACCCATGCGGCGGCCATTGCAAAGATCCGCGCACACTTCAAGCTTCCCGACCTTTCTGAGTCGACCGCCACGCAGTACGTCAATGTGCTCTCGGATCAGGTCATGGCCGCGAACGCGCCGGTGTCTTCGGATGAAATCTTCGCCGTCGCCGATTTCTCCTCCACCCTTGCGGCTCCCGCGGACAACGCCAAGACGGAGCAGGTGCTTCCCAAGCTCGTTTATGCGACGAAGACCAAGAACGTCTCCGCGATCATCAAGACCGGCGGCGTCCTGGACAGCACGATTCCCGCGGCTTCCAAGAAGAACGTCGCCCTCACCCAGAAGCTCGATTCGATGACGGGCCGCTCGAAGATGAACCCTGGAGGGTCGCAGCCGAGCCCGACCTCGTCACCGACCAATCCCGACGGAAGCCAGCCCAGTCCGAGCGTGACGCCGATCAACCCCGGTGAGGAGCAGCCGAGACCGACGGCTTCCCCGTCCGCTCCGAACGGCGGGCAGCCCAGCCCGAGCGCGACGACGCCGACCAGCCCGAACGGCCAGCGGCCCAACCCGGGCACGACGCCCGCCGCCCCGGCGCAGCCTCAGGCGAGAAGGCTGAAAGTTCCCAACGTCGATGCCGCCGTCGCCTACGCCAAGAAGTACGCCTTCACGCCGAACACTCAGCAGTACAAGTACTTCGAGCACGCCGACTGCACGAACTTCGCCTCCCAGATTCTGGCGGCCGGCGGTCAGCCGACCGACGCCTACTGGCACCCGCACCCGTGGGGCGACTCCACCAGGCACACCTACTCGTGGGCGGTGGCCAACGCCTTTGCCCGCCACTGGGGCCTCAACCAGGGAACGACCAGCTGGACCGAGTTCGCCTCTCGTGTCCACCGCGGATCCTTCGTGGCTTTGGCTTACTCGAACGGCAAGGTCTACCACACCGCATTCGTGACCGAGCAGGCTGACGTCGTCAGCGACGAGTACGGAACGTATCGGACCTTCGCCATTGCCCAGCACACTCGCAACTACGAGGGTTGGGTCCACGGCAACGGCCTTGCCTCCGTGTGGAAGCAGCGCGGCTACTGGATCACCGCCGAGGGCGACAGCAACGGACAGTAAGGGCGAAGCAACAGACAGCGGCGGCCGCTGAGGCGCCTCTGCACTGAAACGCAGCGTCCGCGAAGAGACGGGGCGCGGGTCTGCCGGAAGGCGGCCCGCGCCCCGCTTCTTTGATTCCGTCTGCGGCGACGACGCGGTGCCCTTTGTGAGGACGCCGTGCCTTAGCTTGCGACGTCGGCCCGTGCGCCGTCTCCTCTCGCTCAGCCGGCGAATGCGCGCAGCGGCTGACCCGCGACCTCCGCCCGCATGTGGAAGACTGCGCCCGCGCCCGGCTCGTCGGCCGTCTCGCGCGACGTCGTGATGAAAACGTCGCGAAGGTCCTCCCCGCCGAGGGCCACGGCCGTCACTCCGCGCACGGGAAGCTCCCACTCGCCGAGCACCTCGGCTTCGGGAGAGTAGAGGCGCACTTTGCCGACCCGGTTCATCGCGCACCACACATTGCCCTCGGAATCGACGCAGAGGCCGTCAGGCCGCCCGCCGTCGCCGTCGTGGAAAAGCCTGCGGTTGACGAGGCTTCCCGATTCGTCGACGTCGAACACGCTTGTGCCGCCCGTGGCGGTGTCGTTGTAGTAAGCGAGCCTTCCGTCGGCCGTGAAGTCGATGCCGTTGGACGTGGTGACGGAATCGAGCACGACGTCCACGGCGCCGTCGGCCCCGATGCGGTAGAGCTTGGCGCCGCCCGGGGTCTTGTCGTACGGCATGGACCCCGCATACAGCCTGCCCGAAAGGTCGACGCCGCCCTCGTTCATGCGGACGCCGGGGTCCGCCCACATCTCGGCCTGCGGCACGGGCGCGCCGAAGGCCGAATCGGCGAGGGCGATGCCGCGCTCGATTCCCACGACGTATCCGCCGCCCGCGCGAGGCCGCACGAAGGCCGCAACCGACGACCCGGTCGGCAGCCGATCGACGCTTCCGTCCGAGCCGATCGCAAGGATGTCGCCCGCAAGCATGTCGACGATCCGCAGCCCGCCCCACGAGGCATGCCAAGCCGGGCCTTCGCCGTGGAAGGCGACGACGTCAGTTATTTGAGTTGTCTTCTCCATCATCGACGATGATAACGCGAAGATTGCGCGGGCCGTGGACGCCGTCGACGCGCACCAGCTCAATGTCCGAGGTGGCCGAGGGGCCGGCGATCCACGTGGTCGGACGCGTCGGATTCTCGCCGAGCACGGCGACGGCCTCGGGGACCGTCGCCTTGACGTCCGAGGCCTTGAGCACCACCACGTGGGTGTCTGGAACCAGGGAGATCGCGCGCCTGCCCATGTCCGGCGCGCCGTCGAGCATGATCGTGCCCGAAAGGGCGACGGCCACGCGCGAGGCGGTGACGACGGCGTCGATCCGGTCCAGCTCGGCATTGGTCAAAGGCGGCTCGTCGACGTGAATCTCGCGGCCTTTCGCGGCGGCCTCCGTCCAGGCGGGGTCGAGCCCGGGCGGCACGACGACGCTCGCCGCGTCCGACAGCGCCTCGGCGACGGCGGCCGGCACGTCGGCGGCGGCAGCCGCATGGGTGACCTTCGCCGTGTAATCGACGAGCTTCTCCTCCATCTCCGCCACGACGTCCGATCCGTCGCCGCCTGTGCGATAGTCCCGCGGAATCTCAGGCACGGGGATGGGCCCCGCCGCTCGGATTCGGCGGAAGATCTCCTCGCGTGCGTTCACAGCGGCCTTCATCGCCCGTCCTCCTTTTCTTCGCGCGCCTTCCACCATTGCCTGAAGCTTTGGGCGGGCGGCGCCGGAACGTCGCGCACCCTCGTCCACGATTTCGCGACCGGAAGCGGAACGCGGCCGATCTTCAAGTCGGGGCCGGCGATCAGGCGCCCGGCCTGGACGCTTTTGCCCGCGGCCTCCATCGCCTTGCCTGAACGCATGACCTTCGACGAGACGGCCATGCCCACGTCCCAGACGTTCGGAATGCCGCCGCGGTTGGCTTCGACCGACTTGTGGCGCAGATGGACGAGGATGTTCGGAAGGTCGATCTTGACCGGGCAGACGTCTCCGCACGCACCGCACAGAGAGCAGGCGAAAGGCAGACTGGATGCTGGATCGCTGCGATCGTAGGCCTCCAGCAGCTGCGGGGTGAGGACGGCGCCGATCGGGCCCGGATACACCGAGCCGTAGGCGTGCCCGCCCGTGTGGCGGTATACGGGGCAGATGTTCATGCAGGCGGCGCAGCGGATGCATTTGAGGGCCTCGCGCCCGACCTCGTCGGCCAGCACGTTGGTGCGCCCGTTGTCGAGAAGGATGATGTGGAACTCCTGCGGCCCGTCGCCCTCGGTGACGCCCGTCCAGAACGACGTGTACGGGTTCATGCGCTCGCCGGTCGCCGACCGCGGCAGAAGCTGGCCGATGACCTCGATGTCGCGATACCGCGGCACGAGCTTCTCGATTCCCATGATCGTGATGAGGGTTTCGGGAAGGGTCAGGCACATTCTGCCGTTGCCTTCCGATTCGAAGATTCCCACCGTGCCGGTTTCGGCCACCCCGATGTTGGCCCCGGAGAGCGCGACCTTTGCGGTGAGGAATTTCTTGCGCAGGTGCGCGCGGGCGGCCATGGCGAGGACGCGCGGCTCGTCGCTCAGGCCCTGAGCCTCCTCCATCCTCGCCTCGAAGATGGCTTTCACCTCGGCGCGGTTGCGATGGATCGCGGGGACGACGATGTGCGAGGGCATGTCGTCTGAGAGCTGGACGATCATCTCGGCCAGGTCTGTTTCCCACGCTTTGATCCCGTGCTTTTCCAGGTGCTCGTTGAGGTTGATTTCCTGGGTGGCCATGGACTTGACCTTGACGACCTCGTCCACTCCCTTGGCTGAGATGAGGTTGAGCGCGATTGCGTTGGCCTCTTCGGCGTCGCGCGCCCAGTGGACCACGCCGCCGCGCTTGGTGACGTTTTCTTCGAATTGTTCGAGGAGCCTCACCCAGTCGGCGGCCACGGCCCTCTTGATGTTCGACGCCGCCTCGCGAAGGCCTTCCCAATCGGGCATCTCCTCTACCCGCAGATTGCGCTTGGCCCGGATCTTGCCGGTCGCATACCCGAGGTTGCGCCGCATCTGCGTGTTCTTGAGTGTTTCGTGAGCCGCCCGGGGAAAATGCTCGCCCCACTGCAGCGGATCGTCGGGAATCGGATGGCCCGGATGCCAACCGAGCTTCGCCTCTTCGGCGTCTTTCTCCGTCCACGCCGAGGGGCGGAATTTCTTGGCGAAATCAGAGAAGGCTCCCATCATGCACCTACCTTCGTATTGGTCGCAGGGGAGAACCAGGGGGATTCTTCGGTTCCGGCAAGGACTTCGGCCAGATGCATCGACCTGATGCCGGAGCCGGAGCGCGCCAGGCCTCCGCCGATGTTCATCAGGCACGAGTAGTCGCCTGCCACGACGATCTCGGCGCCCGTCGAGATGATGTTCGCCATCTTGTCGGAGAGCATCGCTGCCGAGACCTCGGGGTTCTTCAGCGAAAAGGTTCCTCCGAAGCCGCAGCAGACGTCGGAATCGGGCAGCGGCACGTAGTCGATGCCCCGGACGGCCGCAATGAGCCGCGTGGCGGTGTCGCCGATGCGCGCCACCCGCAGGGAGTGGCACGTGGTGTGATACGTGACCCTGTGAGGGAAATAGGCGCCGACGTCGGCCATTCCGAGCACGTTGACGAGCAATTCGGGAAGGTCGTAGGTCTTCTTGGCGAGCGCCTCCGCGTAGACCGCGAGCTGCGGCTTGCCTTGGTCTCTCGCCACAAGCGCCGCCTGATGCCGGAGCGACCCCGTGCACGAGCCCGATGGGGCGACGATGGCGTCCCATTGCCCGTCGAGCACGGGGGTGAAGGTGTCGACGTGGTTGCGGATGAGCGGCATGGCCTCGGGATAGTAACCCGTGTTGACGTGCATTTGGCCGCAGCAGCCCTGGGCTTCGGGAAAATAAACCTCGTGCCCTAGGCGTTCGAGCAAATGGACGGTCGCCTGCGCCGCCTGCGGGAACATGACGTCCGCGATACACGTTGAAAACAGTGCGATTTTCATACGTTTGCCTTTTCTATTGAGGGGGTTCAGACCGCCGTAGAAGGGTTCGGGCAGCCGTTTCGCCTGCCGTCGGGGACGACGTCGCAGAAGCGGATCCGCGGACGCCGCCTCGCGAGCGAAGATCCTGGGACTGCGCGGAGGCAAATCCGCGGGAGTCGCGTGCGGCGATCCCGAAGCGCAGTCAAACGGAAGCCCTTTTTGCCTACCGCCCGGAACCCCGGCGTCGTTTTACAGGGAGCCCCAGCGTCAGTTTGAGATGAGGAACCCCAGCGTCCCGCTCGAAGCAAGCACCACGATCATGCCGAGCAGTGCGATGAAAGCGATCGAGTAGGGGGCGGCTTTGCGCAGGAGCGTCGATTCGGATCCGGGCTCCTTGATCGCCGTGGCCGCGATTGCGAGGTTCTGGGGGCTGACTATTTTTCCGATGCCACCTCCGATTTCGTTGGCTGCCAAGAGCAGTTGAGTGCTGATTCCGGCCTTCGCCCCCGCCGTCGACTGGAGATTCGCGAACAGGGCGCCGGCCGACGTCGCCGAACCTGTCACTGCCGTTCCGACCCACCCGAGGATGGGCGAGAGGAATGCGAACGCCCCGCCCGCTGCGGCAAGCCACGTGCCGATGGCCACCGTCTGGCCCGAGAAGTTCATGACGTATGCGAGAGCCATGACCACGGTGATGGTCAGGATGGCGAGTTTGAGGTCGGCCATTGTCTTCCAGAGAGTCGCCAGCCCCTTGCCGAAGGAGAAGGGGTGCTTTCCGCCGGAGCTGCTCCTGCCGTAGGCCAAGGCGACGATCAGCCCGGTCAGCAGGAGCATCGTCCCCGGCGATGAAAGCCAGCTGAACGTGAACTGGGTTGCCTTGACGGCCTGCCCGTCGGCGCCGAGCAGCTGCCCGTCGAGCCCCGGCCAGCCGAATGCAACGTCCGTCGATTCGAGCGCCTTGGGCACGTCGATTCCCGCCGTCCACAGCTTGGCGACGGCGAAAATGACGACCACGAGCCAGTAGGGCAGGAGCCCCAGGGCCACGCGCGAGCCGCTGAGCTTTTCCGAGGAGGTCTCGGACAGCTGTTCCTCAGGCGTGCGGGGGCGCCACACCCGCAGGAGGAGGGTGACCGAGGCGAAGGAGAGCAGCGACGCGAACACCGCCGTCAACTCGTAGGAAAGGAAGTTTGCGGCCACGATGTGGCCGAGCCCCATGGTCACCCCGGCCACGAGCGCGGCAGGCCACGCCTGTTTCATTCCGCGTTTGCCGTCGAGGATGCCGAGGAGGAGCACGGGGATCCAGCACAGGAAGAGCGGGGTGATGCGCCCTTGGGTCGCGCCGACGGCGTCGGCGGAGGAGCTGCCGAGCTTCGCGGCGGTGGTCACCGGGATGGCCATCGCGCCGAAGCAGACGTTGAGAGCGTTGCCGACCATCGTCGCGAGCGCCGCCTTGATCGCGGGGACGCCGAGGGCGAGCAGCATGGCGCAGGAGATCGCGACGGGCGCGCCGAAGCCCGCGAGGCCTTCCATGAGGCCGCAGAAGCAGAAGCCGATGAGGAGCGCCTGGACCCGCACGTCCCCTTTGCCGACGGCGGCGAACACCCGCCTGACGTCTTCCGAGCGGCCCGTTTTCTCCGTCAGGTTGTAGAGCCACACGGCCATGATGACGATGTAGACGATCGGGAAGAGGCCGAAGGCCGCGCCCTGGGTCGCGGAAAGCAGCGCGAGGTCCACAGGCATGCCAAAGGCGAAGATCGCCGCCGCGAGGGCCGCCGCAAGAGAGATGATCGCGCACACGTGCGTTTTCACCTTGAACACGCCAAGAAGAACGAAAAAGACGACGAGCGGCAGAAGGCCGAGCAGCGCCGTCAATGCGAGCGACGATCCCACCGCCGTCGTCGACGGCGTGTAAGCGGCGTAGATCATGGGGTCTCCTTTCTTCTGCGAGGGGATCTGCCCCTGGCCGCACCTCCGTTGGTTACGGTCTGAAAGTGACCGAAATGGTGAGAGGCTTCTGCCGTCTCCTTCGTACGGCGAGATCCCCTGATGTGCGACCTACGTTACACCCGGCGAACGTTCGAGATCAACGGGATTGGCAGAGCGGGGTTCTATGCATAAAGAGCCTCGGTCAATCAGCCCTGCGACAGCCGCCGCACTCGATGATTGCGGCCGGATACTAGAGGTCTCATTTGCCCGTGGGGATAGAAGCTCGGGCTGCCCGGAATGTGGCAGTCACTGCGGCAGGCGGGCATCCCCATAAAGCCGAGAGCCTTCTGTGGCTTGGCGTGCACGCCTTTCTCCGTCTCGCATTCCTGAAGGGGGAAACAACCTACCGAAATGCCTACTATTCTGGTGTTCGTGCGCCTAGTCTGGTTGGTGTGCGGGGCTTGAACGCCCAATCGTTTGTCGGGAGTTAAGGAGGCTCGACATGACTGTGATTGCGCGCAAAAGTTTGCGCCTTGCATCGGCTTTGGCGATTGCTTTGGTTTTCGTTCTCAGCAGCTGCAAAATCGATGGGACGATTGAAGTTAAGGCCGACGGCGGGACGAAGATCGATCTCACGTTCGAAGACTCTGACGGAAAAATGGCTGAGATCGATAACTCGTGCGAAGGATTACGACTTTCGATCGAGGCAAAAATGACGTTTGTCAAGGAACCGAAGGTTGAGGATATTACCCCCTCCGGTGGGCGCCTTACCTGTAGGCTGACTTCGAACAAGCCTTTAGGTGGGCGTGTTCGTTTTACCGAAAGCAAAGACACCTTCTTCTTCTTTATTCCTGACATGAAAGACAACAGCGACTACAGCAACTTTAGAACGTCGGTAGTCGTTAAAATGCCGGGAAAAGTAATCAAATCCAACAGAGGGAGAATTGAAGACAATAAAGTCATTATCAACAGCTTCGATTTCTTTGCTCACGGGATCTCCGTCACCGCGAAAAAAAATACAAGTAGCTCTTCTGTCACACCGAAACCCAGCTGTTCGACGTGCGGTAAAGACGCCAGTGCGCCCTCTTCGGAAAACGGCGGTTTTCCGATGTGGGGGTGGGCGCTTGTCGGGGCCGGCGTTTGCGTGGTTGTTGTGGGAGCGGTTGTTGCTGTGACGAAGCGGCGGCGGGGCCGCAGGTCGGCTGTTGGGCCGTATCCTCTCCAGGGAGGCAGGTAGGCGCTTTCACGTTGGACGGATGTGGGAGAGAGCGGTGCGATGAGAGGGGGTTTTGACGCGTGTTGTCTGCAAGTCGCGGCGGCGACACGCGTTTCCGATCGGCTTGGCTGACGATCGGGCGTTGTGTCCGGGTACTGCAGGTCGTTTCTTGCAGTATGGACAATGAAGGCGGAAAGGCGGGGGCACGAGCTTCGGCTCGTGCCCCACCCTGATTGTTGTTCGCTCCGGTGTTTCGTCAAACTGGCGGCGGTGTGACGCTGGTTTGGCCCCCGAGCTTGGCTGGTGGTTAGTTGTTGTCGTCGGCGGTGTGTTGGCTTCCTGCGGGCAGGAAGGTGATGGTCTTGTCGTTTTCGTAGGGCGAGACAGGCGTGGGCTCGGCGGATGCTTGGTCGTCGTGTTGTTTGTCGCTTGCGCGCCGCTGTCCGATCAGGGTTGCCAGGGCGCGGGAGAACGCCGAATCCCGCGGCTTCGACCCCTTCTTCCGCGAGGCCGACCCCTTCGGCGAGGCGGGGGCCGTCTGGGAATCCGACGCGCCGCGGGCGGTTGAGGCTTTGCGGGTTTGGGCTCCGCGGGCCGAACCCCCGCGCGAAGAAGAAGCCGATCGGGCCTCGGCGCCGCGAGAATTCGAGGCTTGGGATGCGGTCCCTGTCCGCGAGCCGCTTGCGGCGGCCCGCGTGTTTCCGGCTCTTGTCCGCGAGCCGGTGGTGTTGGCGCTTCCGGGGCGGCCGGCCGAGGCGGGCGAGTCGGTGGTTTTGCGCGCCACGGTCAATGTGCCTTTGAGAATCCCCGAACCGCGAGACGACGACGGGGCCGGCACTCTGGCGCGCGGGGCCGTCGTTGCCCCGCGCAAAAAGCCCGACGGGCGCCCCTGAGAACTGGACGGGACGGGGCGGGCTGCCCCGGTGGCCCCGCCCCGAACACTGCGACCCGCAGACGATGCCGGGGTTGTGGGGGTTGTGGCTCGTGCGGCGGTGGTCGCCCCTCGCAAGAGTCCGCTTGTTTTCGCCGGCGGGGCCGAACGTATGGCCGCGCCCGACCGGGCAGGCGAAGACGACACCGGGGCGCTCTTGGCCGCGGCGGCTGCGCGTGCTGCCCGGTAGGCCCGATACCCGAGCACGGCGGCCGGCCCGCCGGCTGCGGCGGCTGCCGCGGCCAGATGGTCGTGGACGGCCGACACGCGCTTGCCCGGGTTCAACACGCCCAGGTCGGAACCGGGGACGGAACTAGAGCCGACGGTCCCGGACTGGACCGGCGTGTAGTGGCTGCTTTGCAACCCGACATCCCCAGGGCTGTGAGAGCCTCCTCCTCCGGGGGCGGTGTGGCTGCCCGGGCTTCCTAGGGAGACGTCTCTTCCGGGGGTGTGCCAGGCGGTCGCCGACCGGGCAGGGCCAGAGGCGACAGCCGAACCAGGGCTCGCACCGCGGTTTCCCGTGGCCGGGCCGTGTCTTTGCGCGGCCTCATGCCGCTCGAGCCGTTCGATCAGGGCCGGGTTCGAGGACTTCAGCTCTTGGCGCAGATGCTCCTGGTAGGGCAGCGAAGCGATCCCGTTCAAGGTGCGCACATTCAACGTGTGCAGCACCTCCTTCGCCCGCCGATCAATTTCTGCATGCATAGCGTCACGCTTCGCACTAAGCTGTGCGAGCGCCTCGGTGCTGCCAGGAGAAAGGCCGATCGTCTTCTCCGCTTTCCCGAAGAACTGGTTGACTTGTGCTAGTCGTGCCTGTAGTTCGATGCTGTGGTTTTTGGCTTCGATTCCGCCGTTCATGATGTCTTTGACAACGCGTGCCATTTGGTCGATCTTCTCCGCTTGGTCATACAGGTCCGTGGCGACGCGGTCGAAGTACCGGCGGGCCGCGTCGGCGGTGCGGCCTTCCATTCCCAGATTGGCGACGATTCTGCGGTTGGTGTCGGCGATAAAGCGCAACTGGGCCGAGACCGTGTCGAAGTGCGCGAAGGAGTCCTGGATCGAAGACGGCGACCACGACTCAATCCCGTGCAAACGGTCCGCGTGAGGCGTGGGCATCACTTGCCTCCCAACTTCGACGCGGCGTCGAAAGCGGCGCGGGCCTGGCTGTAGGCCGCGACGATCGCGGTCATTTCCTCGGGCCGCCGGTAGGTGAACTTCTCGTCCACGGCGGCCAGGCGGGCCAGGTAGGCCTGCCGCTCGGCCTCGTTGAGCTCGGTGAACGACGCGAGCGAGGCCCGTAGGTCGGCCACCCCGGCTTTTTCCAGGCGCGAGGCCGTCGACATCTTCTTATCGACCATGACCGCTGTGCCCCGCAGGGGCGAGCCGAACTGAACCAGCTCCCCGACGCCCGACCACTGCACCCCGCCCGACGAGCCCGACAGGCCGAACGAGGCTCCCGACGCCCCGGACGAACCGGATTTGGCCAGCTCCGCGGCGGCCGAGTGGGCGGCCACGGCGAAGGCGCTCTGGGCCTTCTCAAACGCCTGCCCGGTCGCCTCCATTGCGGCCAACTGACGGTCAAATGCATCCCGATCCAACTTAAAGACCGACATACACGTCACCTCCTAAAAACATGCAAAACGTTATTAAATGACATAATCGCGTGGCGTGCTTGTATGGCATAGGCCGCCGCCTGTATACACAAGCTCCCACGCGCAGGGGCGACCTCGCGCGGACCTATAATGCTTCACGCCGACAGACCGGCGACGCCGACGTCTCCAGACCCTACCCCCGTGCAAGCGGCAAGGTCAACGTGTATACACGGTATGTTTGTGCAAAGGTCGGCGAAACCCCCGCCGCCGCGCGGCAAAACCGCCAACATTCGTCAACGCGTGACGTGTCTCACAATATGTTGTGCGGTGCCAATTGGGGCTGCGACGCCGTCGGCCGGGGACTCTCGCACCCCGAGCCCTGCACCTCAGGTCCCACATCGCAGCGCCGTCGACGTCTGCGCCTCAGGTTCCGCATCCCTACGTGCTGACCTCGCCCTTCTGCGGGCCAAAGAGCTCGAGGCCGCCCGCATCCTCGCAGCGCGGGAATCCTACAAGCCGCATCAACGCGAACTGAACCGATAACCGTCCAATGTCGGCTCCGTCAAAACCGAACGTCGTTGCGGGAATTGCGCGTAGATTTTTTGTATGTTGTCACGCAAGCCTCGGTTCAAGCTCTGTTCGCCATTGTCTTGCTTCCAGCTCCACCTTTCATGAAGAGTCGTTAAACGTCGCCATTTGAACGGAAATCCGCACGATTGCGACATTCTCGACAGTCATAAACTGATGACTTTGTGCAGTTTTACATTCCTGTGCCCTGAAGCCGTGCAATCGCCGATCGGCTGTGCTAGATTCCAACTGTCTACGTTGCCGCAAGGTAATCGGAGTTCACGCAAATACTGAGTAACGGAGGCGTCACGTTATGGCGAACCTTGAATTCGACCGCGAGGCGGTTGGTGTAAGCGCCAAAGCCGATTGGCACGATTCGCAGACCTTCGCGTCTGTCGCGAGCTTTGCGCGTTCCCTTTCGTCCAAGGGAACGGCTGTTGATCTTCCGCGGATCTCCAGCCCCGGCACAGCCGCTCTGCGCAAGGAAATCGAAACGTGGATCGGGTTCTTGGACGTTGTTGCCGCCGAGTTTTCCGATGCGTGTGCCGATCTTGGCTCCGGCCAGAAAGAAGCGAGCGAAAACTATGACGCGACCGAAAAGAAGTCAACGAAAGACTTCCGAAAGATCGCTGACACGATGGGCGGCGCCGTATGAGCGGCAAAGATGTGATGCCGCTTCCCAAGGATGTGCGGCCCGTCGTCGATGCTCTCGTGGGCGATTTCGCCCGCATTTCGAAGACCGTGTCCTTCACGCAGGTTGCTTTGCATGGAGGCAAGGAGGTTCCCGGATGGGTGGGAGCTGCGGCCGACGCCTACACGGATCAGATCCTCAAGCTCGGCGGCCATGCCCGGAAGCTTCCTCCCGCCATCGCCACGGCAATCGTGGCGCTGCACGAATGGTCCGCGACTGTGGGGGATGTAATCGAACGCAAAATCCCGCCGCTATGGGACGAATGCGACGGGGCAGAGGCTGAGATGCACGCGAGGCAGGCCAAGTTCATCCACGGAGAGGGCGGGCAGCGGCCGACGCCGGCGGAAATCTCGGCTAACGAGGCGGTGCTGCGTTCCGACTGCCGTCAGATCCAAGCCGGCGTCGTAGCCCGATACGGGCAGATCCTGCGCGAGCTTGACGGTGTTGCCGACGCCGCCGCCAAAAAGATGAAAGCCGCACGCGAAGCGATCGTTGACTCGGAGACTCTCGCCAAAGGCCGCGACGCCGTAGGCGCCGTGCTTTTCGACGACATGCCGCTGGTGGACGGTCAAGCGGAGTGGGCGTACGCCCAACACTCCGCCGCCGAGGCTGCCAAGATCGTCAACGATCCCGATGTCACCCCGGAGAAGGTCCAGAAGTTCGAGGCCAAGTACGGCGAGATGTGCAAGAACCCGTTCTTCGCCCAGGCTCTGGCCTCGCGAGTGCCGCCGAAGAACATACTGAGGTTTCAACGCCTGGCCTATAGACACATGACTCTGCCTTCGGATTCGCATCCGATTCCAAGCGACTATAAGCAACGGGTGGGATCGCTGACGCGCCACCTGGGGAATGTTTTCGTTCTCTCAACGGGCGGAATGAACGCCGATCCTTCTGTGGCCCACGATCAAAGAAGCTTCTTTGCCGCGCGCGCCGGACTGGTCGCTGCTGACGGAACTCCGATCCCCCAGATGATTGGGCGGCGCCTCGAAGAGTGGAAAGCGGTGGGGAAGACCCTCTACAAAGCGGACGGATCGGTCGAGAAGGACACCGAGACGTGGTCAGGCGGCAATCGCTCCCGCCATTACGGCTACGAGTACCTTGCCGACATGATGGGTTCCGCCGCGAAGGCCAATCCGAACCTGGCCTTGGGGCCAGAGTGCTTCGACGGCGAAAAGTCGATTGCGAAGGATATTCTCAAGTGGGATCACCTTAACCGCAAGCACATGGGCGGTCTTGGCTCTTTTTGTGTGACGGCAGGACGTCAGTGGGGAAGATTCGACGCGCCGAGCGGCCACGACGAAACGGGCGACGCGATTCACTCCATGCTCCTGCTCATGGACCATCCGGAATCACTCGAGTCCGACGACGCCGACGGGATGCAGCAGGAGGATCGCGAGGCTCTTCGCGAAAGCAATCGCCGTCGTTTGAACAGCGTGCGTTCTTTCCTTGCGTCGGGCACCAACTTTGACGTCGATGTCAACGATGACGGCAAAATGAAAGAGGAGCAGGACGGCAAAATATCGGTAACTCGCTATCTGACTGGCCATCGTCAGGATGGGCCAGACGATGAGTACAAGGGATTCCAGGATCACGGGGAGCAGTACGGCCGCGTTCTCCAGCAGGCCTCGGCCCCTGAGCCCTTCATGGACATGCCGAAAGAGAGTCAGTACGCCTCTCACGCCGAGTATCAGCGAGCCTACGACGAGTGGAGAGCATGGCAGGCAAGGAATGAAAACGCTGCCTCCATCGCTTTGAATCACATGCGCGGGTATCAAGAAGGGCTTGAAAACCCAAAATCCCGAGGGTATGAAATCGGTGGGCAGAACGCTTTCGGGTATTACAACTCAAAGTTGCGTTCGTGGACGGGACTGATCCTTCAGCCGTACGTCGAAGATATAACAAATTCGATGTACAACGGCAGGGACGGATACGGTGTATCTGGAGGGGCTGTTGAGAATAGCCGTCTTCATTTCCCTTCGGACTTCAGAATGCGCATCTTTGGGAAGAACGGCATGTTCGCGGATCTGGGATTCGACGAGCCCGCCGTGGACGACCACGGAACGCCGAACGACAAGAGCGACGACACGTACGTGGGAGGCAGGGCGCCTGCTATAGACAATCTTTTGATTGCCGCCAAAAGGGGCTATACGGAGGATCTCAACCAAGCTTTTGCCGATGGTGGAGCCCCTGATAAGGTCAAGAATGTTTCGGCCCGCTGGGCTCCCATCATAGAAGGGCTTTTTACGGCACCAGAGGATTCCGACGTCGCCGCACTCGAGGCTTTGGACAAGCGAAACGCCCGCTGGCAAAGGGGCGTCTCTTTCGGTATCGACTTCTCCCCGGTCGGATTGGCGACAAAAAATCCAGTCGGCGGTTTCATTATGAATCAGGTCAAGTCTCGGTTTTCGTCGGCTCCCGTCATGGAAGCGATGTGGCCCACTAACAACGCCGTGGCTGCCGAAAGCGAGATAGTGACGAAAGAGGCGTTGGCGGAAAAGTTCATGACTAAAACGTTCTATAGCGTTGCAAGTACGCATGATGTGTTCCAAGGAGCCTCTCCGACGCCGGCTGAGTATAGTGCGAAGATTTCCGGAGAAAAGCCCTTTGTAGATGCTAACGGGAAGATAATTCCTTATGACCAGATGACGCCTAAGCAGCGGGGAGAATTCGAAGAATATGTCTCATCGCATGCGGGCAAAAACTACGGCGGCCAGATCAACGACATTCAGACGGCGATCACGAACGCGGCAAAGAGGCATCATGATGCGCGGGTTGCGAGCAAGTAGGGTCGGTGTGCGGCATTTGAGTGTCGGTTCGTTGCTGTGGCGAGGGTTTACCGGGGTGCGCGGGTTGTTTCGGGGCGCGGGGAGGCGTGTGTGGCGTCTGTTCGTGGCGGGGGTTGCGTTGCTGGCTTTTGCGGGTTGCTCGCCGGTCAAGCCGTCCCAATCGCCTGAGGGCACTCCAGATACGTTTTCGATGCGTGTGCCGCAAGGGTGGGTTGAGGTGGCCGAACTGAGGGACGACCGGCTGTTCGCGGTGACTCGGACGGGACAGTTCGACACCCATGCCGCCGGCATCCAGGTCGAGTGGACTTCTTTCAAAATAGCTCGCGACAGGCTGGAAACCGGCAAGCTTACCGCGAAGCGGTACAGGGATTACTTCATGATGGAGGCGAGGAAGATTAAGGGGGTGTCTGTCTCAGATCGGATGGACGACCGGATGATCGCGGGAGAGCGGGGATACGGATGGGTCCTCGTCTCTTCAGAACCGGGCGGAGACCAGACAACCTATGAGTGGATAGTCTTGCGGCGCGACGGCCTGTGGAAGTTTTACGTCACGTCTGACCCCGGGGCCCCTGTTCCCGACGATCTGGTCAAAGCTCTCGACACGGTCAAGTGGAAAACGAAGTGATACGGCCAAGGGAGGCGACATGAGATTCGAACTCTTGGTCGGTGTGCAGCCTTTGGAACCTGGCGTGTGGCTTCGGCGTGGATTTGCCGGGGCGCATAGGTGGTTTCGGGGTGCGGGGAGGCGTGTGTGGCGTCTGTTCGTGGCGGGGGTTGCGTTGCTGGCTTTTGCGGGTTGCTCGCCGGTCAAGCCGTCCCAATCGCCTGAGGGCACTCCAGATACGTTTTCGATGCGTGTGCCGCAAGGGTGGGTTGAGGTGGCCGAACTGAGGGACGACCGGCTGTTCGCGGTGACTCGGACGGGACAGTTCGACACCCATGCCGCCGGCATCCAGGTCGAGTGGACTTCTTTCAAAATAGCTCGCGACAGGCTGGAAACCGGCAAGCTTACCGCGAAGCGGTACAGGGATTACTTCATGATGGAGGCGAGGAAGATTAAGGGGGTGTCTGTCTCAGATCGGATGGACGACCGGATGATCGCGGGAGAGCGGGGATACGGATGGGTCCTCGTCTCTTCAGAACCGGGCGGAGACCAGACAACCTATGAGTGGATAGTCTTGCGGCGCGACGGCCTGTGGAAGTTTTACGTCACGTCTGACCCCGGGGCCCCTGTTCCCGACGATCTGGTCAAAGCTCTCGACACGGTTGAGTGGAAAACGAAGTGATACGGCCAAGGGAGGCGACATGAGACTCAAGCTCTCGTCGTCGGTCTTCTCATTGCTTGCGCTTATTAGCGTGCTTGTTCCAGGAAGCGGTGTCTTTGACGGGTCCGCTGCGGAGTCGGTCCAGCGATCTTGGGTTGTCGAACCGCGCGAGTCTCTGACGGGGGTTCAAGTACTCGTATGACTTTCCCGGCGAGGGAAGTCAGGCGGTTCGTGCGCGCTGCCGCACCCGGTCTATGAAGACGGCGACAGCCGGCCTAGGCAGACGAACACCTCGCGTGGACAAGCAAGGAAGTGAGCTCAGGAGAATGAGAGCGCCCGACTTGGAGCTCCGACCGGCAGAGACGACGAGGGGCCCGAGCTGCGGTCGGCAGAGTCAAATATGTACCCGGAGCCTCCTTCGGCGTTGTCCGTCTTACGCCCTATGGCAGGAGGCTCCGGGAGCTTTAATGTGTTCGAACCGGTTTTCGACGACGTCGAACTTCGATGACGACGTCGAACTTCAATTCGGACACCCTAAGCTACCACGGCTGGCCGCGGATGTGACAACTCGAGAGGGCCCGCGTTTGTCAACCGTCCGCGTAGCGCCGTCGTCGAACTGGTCGTTGGCGATGCATGCCGAAGAGTGGTGTGACTTCGTCGACCGGTCGTTTGCGACGTGCGCCCGAGGAGGCCGCCCTCGCGTGCCGGCGTGTCAGCGTTCGCCGTCGCATACCAGTGGTTTTCCGCATGGCGGCGAGGGATGCGCCCGTCGCCGCCAATCAACGAGAACTCGGACGAGCAGCGTTCCGCGCGGCGGCGAATGTGCGAGCAGCGGCCGACGGCGGTGACTAGTAGTCTGGCCGGAGACGGCTCGATTCCAGGGCTGAGCTGCGCGTGAACCGCCGCGCCGAGCTGCGCGTGAACCGCCGCGCCGAGCCGGGCGTGAACCGCCGCATCGAGCCGGGCGTGAACCGCCGCGGGGCGCGTCGCTACGAACTCAATGACGAATGAGTTCGGATGGTCATTGCCGTCCCGAGAAGAGGAGAGACCCGGTGACGAAGCGAAACGGCTGTGCAAACTTGGTGCGCGGGAAGTCGTCTCACCTTGGCCGCTGACACCGAGGCCGATCGCGACGCCGAGCTTCTCGAAGCTGTGGGGGACGGGGACGAACGCGCATTCGCCGAGCTGTACCAGCGCTACTCGGCTGTGGTGTTCGCTTTCGTTCTCGCCCGAAGCGATGACCGGGGCGACGCTGAGGAAATCAGCGCGGACGTGTGGCTGGGGTGTTGGAGATCGGCCCCCGCCTTCAGGGGCGACAGCAGGATTCTCACCTGGCTTCTGGGGATTGCCAAGCGTCAGATCTGGACGCACACTCGCCGGCGGAAGATTCCGACGGCGCCTTTGGACGAGGAGGTCGAATGTCTGGTCGACGACGCCGCCGATCCGGCGGACCTGGTCGCGATGGCGACCGGTGTCGACGAATTGCTCGGGGCTCTCAGGTCCCTGCCCCAAGGTCTCGCCGAGGTGGTCGGCCTCGCCTGGCTGCACGAATTGCCATACGGGGAGATCGCTTCGGTGCTCGAAATACCCGTCGGCACGGTGAAAAGCCGTGTTTCGCGGGCGCGGCGGCTGTTGAAAGAGGCGCTGACGAGGCAGTGAGGAGGGGCGATGTTTGAGCGCGGACAACGCGAACGCGAGGCATTGAAAGCCGCCTTGCGCCAGTGGGAGTTCGAACGGAGCGAGCCGCCCGGCTACGAGCGAGTGCGCCGTCGGGTGGCCGCTTCGCCGTCGCCGCTCGAGCGGCAGCGCCGAACGGCAGGGCAAAGCCTTCGGCTGGCGGTGGCCTTGGGGTGCTCGCAATTGAAAGTCGTGCCATGGCTGGTGGTTCCGCTTGCTCTGCTGACCGCCGCGTTCGCGGCGCTGGCAGCCCGATTCTTCAGCGTGACCATGGGGCTGCACGCCGCAGTGGGGGGATTCGCGTCCTTGGCGTTGTTCGGCGTCAACCTGACGGTGACCACGGCGCTGTCTCGAATCCGACAGGACGCCGTCGCTTTGACTACGCCGTTGGGACCGTCGACGGCAGTGCTCGCCCGGGTGGCCGCGGTGCTGGCGCTCGACGCCGCGACGGGGATCCTGGGCGCCGCAGCCGCTGCCACGTGGGGCACGGCAGACGTCTTCGGTCCGATTCTCGCGGGGTGGCTGGTCCCGATGGCGGCGGTGGCGGGGACCGTCGCGTTTCTCTCCATCTGGGTGGCCCCGTGGGCGGGCGTCGTGGTGGGGCTGGCCGCCTCCGCCGTTGTGGGGCCGTCCTCTTCGCCGTTCGGCCTCGGCCCCTCTGGTTCGCTGCAGGAGGCGATCACTCCTGCGGGGGTCGTTGCCCTCGGTCTGGCGTTGATCGCCGGCGCAGCGTTTTCTGCCCCGCGAGCAATGGCTTCGTCGAGGGACGGGTGACTTCCCGTGAACCGGTCGGCCCTGGCTCGCTACTCACACAACGACAGTGAGTTGGACGGGAAAGGAGTCAACATGTCGGTCTCGTTCCTTGCGGCACAGCTGCGACGAGTTCGCGTCATCTTGGCCATACCGCTCGTAGCTGCGGTCGTCACCGCGCTCGTGGGCAGGTTGGCTGCGGCCGCGTGGTCCTCGATGCAAGGCATGGCATTGGCGTTCGGATTGAGGCAGATTTTCGTCATCTGTAGCGGCGTGGCCGTGGCCATCGTGCTGACGGGCGATCCGTTGGTCGAGCTTCATGAGGCTACTCCGGCGTCATTCCGACGCGTGCAAGTGGTTCGCGCGGTGGCTGTGACCGCGTCCGCGGTGATCGGAGCCGTTGTCATGTTCGCGCCGCTGCATGTGGCCGGCGTGTGGATGCAAGACAAAGGGTGGATCACCGTCGTCATACCGATCGGATCGGCAGTCACGATCGCCGCTGCCGCATTCGGCGCTGCGGCTTACACGGGATCGGCGTCTTCCACCACGATCGTTGTCACGGCAACCTGGCTGTTTTTGGCCGCGCTGTGGGATCCGTATGTGGAGCCTCTGCTCTTGCGGCGTGGAATACCCGTTTTGATCGCAACGATTTTGGCCGTTCGGGCGTGGCGCAGGCTCGGCGACGCCGAGCGCAACATATCGCAGGCGGTGACAGCGGCATGACTTTCGTCGATCTCTTACGCGTCCACGCACGAATAGCGTGGAGACAGAAAACGCTGTGGTACACATCGATACCGTTGACGCTGTTTGCCGTCTTGCTGAGCTTCGGAGGAAAAGCGCCGAATACCGGAGACGTCAGAGACCTCGTCTACAAGGCGCAGGTTATGGTCATCTTCGTCGGCATCGCCTATGCCGCGGCGTTCACCAGTCTTCTCTCCGCTCCCGCCCGTCTTGGCATCGGCGAGTTGGAATCGTCCGCCCCGGTCGGCTTCATGAAGCTCCGGATGGCGCGGGTGCTGGGGCCATTCGCTGTAGTCATCGTGCCGCCCTTGGCCTTCCTTCTCGTCATGGGAACGATTCAGACGGTCCAGGGAAAATGGGACGGGCTGCCTATGGCTCTCGCCGTGACGGCATCGATGATTGCGCCCGCGATGCTGTGCTCGATTGCGATCTCAGCTTTCACGGGGTCCTTTCTGCCGCAGGCCTTCGCGCGCATCGTGGCTGTTCTCGCTTGGTTCTACCTCGTATTCTCGACCCCTGCGATTCCTGTGCCTGCTCCCGAGGGCACGATCTTCGGGGTCACCGGGGACGCCGTCGCCGAGGGTTGCTTCGGTTCGCGACCGTTGTATGCGCTCACAGGTCCGCTCAGTTCTTCTCCTGGGCCGGTTACGGCCACCGTTTCTCTGCTGTGGCAGCTCACCCTGATCATCGTGCTTCTAGCCATCGGCTCCCGTTTGTCCGAACGCTTCCGGGATCGTTGAGAGGAATCATCCCATGTACATCTCTATCAACCACGTCACAAAGCACTTTCGGGGCAAGCCGAAGGCTCTCGACGACGTCACCATCGATCTTCCCACCGGGATGATTGGCTTGCTCGGCTCGAACGGCGCCGGCAAGACCACGCTCATGCGCATGCTGTGCGGCATCATTCAGCCCACGGAGGGAAAAGTGTTCGTCGACGGTCAGGATCTCAGCGCTTCGGCGAGCCGTCGTGCGGTCAAGAGCGTCCTAGGCTACCTCCCCCAGCACGTCGAACCTTACCCGAATCTCACGCCGCTGGAGTTTCTGGACTACGTCGGCATCCTCAAGGGGATCGACAAGCGCTCCGCACGCCGCAGTCAAGCCGAGCAGCTCGTGGCCCGTGTTGGGCTCACCGATGCCAAGAACAGACGCATAGGAGGGTTCTCTGGCGGGATGCGGCGCCGGGTGGGCATAGCGCAGGCCCTTATGGGGGAACCTCAGCTCATCATCGTCGACGAACCCACCGCCGGCTTGGACCCTGAAGAGCGCATACGTTTCAGGACCTTGTTGGCGGGGCTCGGCGCTGAACGCACTGTGATCTTGTCCACCCATATTCTCGACGACGTCGCCCAGACGTGCCCCTACATATTTGTTCTGGGGCATGGACGCACCCGTTACGACGGCCCGACGGGCGGCCTCATCGAAGCGGCCCGAGGCCGCACGTGGCTGACTGATCCGCGCAGCGCTCAGCTTCCGGAGCACGCGGCAGTGGTCAACGCTCTCACCGTGCCCGGGGGAACCCAATACAGGATCGTCACCGACATGCCGCCCGACGGCGCGGAACCGGTCGAACCGAACCTCGAAGACGGCTACATGGCTCTCACCATCAACAAAGAAACACCATGAAACAAGGAGTCATCATGAAACAAAAGAACACTGCGAAGCAAGGAAAAATCGCCAAACAAGGCGCCTCATCGAGAGCGCCGAGGCGAATTCGAGGCGTCATAGCCGCCGGCCTTCTTGGAGCGATGGGACTGTCCGGGTGCGGGGTGTTTCACCCTGAGGATTATCCGACTGACACGGCGAAGCTCCCCAAGGCGACGAGCAACCCGGCAAAGATTTCGAAGGCGACATTCAGGCATAGCTGGAACTTGATGGTCGACCACGGGACTGTCTATTGCAAGCTCAACTCCGCTGGCGATCCGATCCTCTATTTCACCGCTCCCAATGGGACCGAGTACGCGCTCAACTCCGTCACCGGCAACGGTGGGCGGCCAAACATCGAAGACATCGCCGACGGTTCCGTGGGGCCGATTCGCTCGTTCGCCTTCAGCGTCTGCGATGTCAAGTGACCCCGGCTAAATCCAGTCGCGTCTGGTCAGGCGCTGTGCACTGAGCTTGTTCTTGGCAAAAGGTACCCGGAGCCTCCTTTGGCGTTGTCCGTCTGACGCCCTATGGCAGGAGGCTCCGGGAGCTTCAATGTGTCCGAACCGGTTCTCGGCGACGTCGAACTTTGATTCGGCTAGCCCAAGCTACCACGGCTGGCCCCGGTTGTGACAACTCGAGAGCGGCCCGAGTTTGTCAGCCGTCCGCGTAGCGCGGATACCGATCGGTCGCTTGTCGGCATCGCGGCGAAGGCAGCCGACGTCGCCGGCCGGTCACATGCATCGCCGATGCTCGCGGGTCATTTGACGTCGTCGTCGACCCAGTCGAGGGTCTTCGATATCGCCTTCTTCCATTGGCGGAGCTGACGCTCGCGCTCGGCCGGCTCCATCTCGGGCTTCCAGCGCTTGGCCTCCGCCCAATTGGCGACCACGTCCCCCTCGCCGGACCAGAAGCCGACGGCGATGCCCGCCGCATAGGCCGCGCCGAGGGCCGTCGTCTCCGCGACCACCGGGAGCACCACCTCGGTGTCGAGGATGTCGGCCTGGAACTGCATGAGCAGATCGTTGGCGGTCATGCCGCCGTCGACCCTCAGCTGCTCCAGCTTGACCTTCGAATCGGCCTCCATGGCGTCAAGGACCTCGCGCGTCTGGAAGGCCGTCGCCTCCAAAGCCGCGCGGGCGATGTGCGCCTTCGTGTTGTAACGCGTCATGCCTACGACCGCTCCGCGCGCGTCGCCGCGCCAGTGCGGGGCGAACAGGCCGGAGAAGGCCGGCACGAAGTACACGCCGCCGTTGTCGTCCACGCTGGCGGCCAAGGCTTCGACCTCCGGGGCCGTGGCGATGATCTCCAGATTGTCGCGCAGCCATTGGATGAGCGATCCGGACACCGCGATAGAGCCCTCCAGCGCGTACACCGCAGGCTGGTCGCCGATCTTGTAGCAGACGGTGGTGATGAGCCCGTTGTCCGAAAGCTGAGGCTCGGTCCCGGTGTTCATGAGCATGAAGCAGCCGGTGCCGTAGGTGTTCTTCGCCATGCCGGGCTGGAAGCACGCCTGGCCGAAGGTCGCCGCCTGCTGGTCGCCCAGGTCGCCGGCGATCGGCTTGCCCGGAAGCAGGCCGGTTTGGCGTCCGTATCCGTACACCTCGGAGGAGGAGCGGATCTCGGGAAGGAGCGACGTCGGGATGCCCGCGATCTCGCAGATGTCCTCGCGCCATTGCAAGGTCCGCAAGTCCATGAGCATCGTGCGGGAGGCGTTCGTCACGTCGGTGACGTGGACGCCGCCCTCGGGGCCGCCGGTTATGTTCCAAATGAGCCACGTGTCGGGGTTTCCGAAGGCGAGCTCCCCGCGCTCGGCCCGCTCACGCACGCCCGGGACGTTCTCGAGGATCCACATGATCTTTGTGATCGAGGCGTAGGTCGAAAGCGTCTCGCCCACGGTCGAACGGAACCGGTCGGGGCCGCCGTCGGCCGCGAGCCGATCGACGAGGTCCTGGGAGCGGGTGTCCTGCCACACGATGGCGTTGTAGACCGGCTCGCCTGTTGCGCGGTCCCAAATGATCGTCGTCTCGCGCTGGTTGGTGATGCCGACCGCCGCGACTTCGTGGTGGTTGGCCTCCGCCCCGCCCAACGCCATGCCGACCGTCTGGCGGACGTTGTCCCAAATCTCGTTCGGATTGTGCTCGACCCACCCCGCGTGGGGGAAGATCTGCTCGTGCTCTAGCTGACCGACGGAAACGACCTCCCCCGCGTGATTGAAGAGGATCGTCCTGGACGACGTCGTACCCTGGTCGATCGCCAGGACGTACTTCCGTTCGGTATCAGTCATCTTTAACTGTTCCTTTCTTGGTGAGTCCGCGGGGGCCGAACGGCCCCCGCGGCGGTGGCGCAGCCCGGATCAGCCTTGAATCTCGGGCGCGACGTCGAGGAAGGGCGTGATCTCCTCCGCCTGTTCGCGGACCTTCTGAGCCTCCGCCTCGCTCGCGATCTTCTGAGCGGCGGCCTCGGCCTCGCACCTGGAGCGGTAGGAGGCGAGCTCGGCCTCCTTCTTGGCCTCGTCCCAGCCGAGCAGCTCGCCCGCGAGGGTCGCGACCTCTTCGGCGACCGAGAGCCCGCGGTCTGCGTGCTCGTAGGTCAGCCTCGTGCGGCGAGCCAGGAGGTCGTCCAGGTGCAAAGCCCCTTCGTGGCTCACGCCGAAGGCGATCTCGGCGCGCAGGTACTCGGGGGCGCCCTTGAGCTCGTTCCCCAGGTCGGGGCGCTCCTCGATCATGTCGAGAAGCAAGTCGATGTCCGAACCGTAGCGGTCCAGCAGATCCTCGACGTGGTCGATGCTCAGCCCGCTCTCGCGCGCGATCGCGGCGCGGCGGCTCCACATCGAGTGGTATCCGGCGGCGCCTTCCAGCGGGGTCTTCTTCGTGACCGAGGGAGTCTGCTTGGCTTTGTCCTTGCCGATCGTGAAGTCGACGGCGTCTTCCGCCATCTGGCGGTAAGAGGTCAGCTTGCCGCCGGCGATGACGGTCAGGCCCGGGGCGGCCTCCGTCACGGTGTGCTCGCGCGAAACCTGCGTCGACTTCGACTCGTCGCCGTCGAGCGTGCCCGGCTGCAAAAGCGGGCGCAGGCCCGCGAAGGTGCCGATGATGTCGTCGTGCGTCAACGGCTTGGCGAGCACGGAGTTCGCCTGCTCCAAAACGTAGTCGATGTCCTCGAGGTCGGCCACGGGGTCGCGGCGATTCTCGTGGTAGGCGGTGTCGGTGGTTCCGATCACCCAGTAACGCTTCCACGGGATGATGAAGAGGACCGACTTCTCGGTGCGCAGGAAGATGCCCACCTTCGAATTGATCCTGTCCTTGGGCACGACGATGTGGATGCCCTTCGAGGCGAGGACCTTCAGGCCGCCCGTCGTTCCGGCGAGGGACTGGGTCTTTTCCGTCCACACGCCCGTGGCGTTGATGATCGCGCCCGTCGGCGCCTCGTACTCGCGGTTGGACTCAAGGTCGAGGAGCTTGGCGGCGGTGACCCGCCCGGCCGCGTCCTTGACCATGTCGGTCACCTGCACGCGGTTGGCTGCGAGGGCGCCGTGGCGCACCGCCGAGCGGACGAGCGTGACGACCAGGCGCGCGTCGTCGACCCTGGCGTCGTAGTAGACGATCGAACCGGTGAGCGAATCCCTCTTGAGCGCGGGGGCCAGCTTGAGCGAGCCCTTGCGGGTGTGGTGGCGCTGGATCGGCACCGAGCCGCGATGGGCGAACTGGGCGATCGTGTCGTACATTCCGACGCCGACGGCCGAATACATGCGCTCGATGACCGGCATCTTCAGAGGCCACAGGAAAGGCTGGGCCTTGACCAGGTGCGGAGCCGTCTCCGTCAGAAGGAGGCCGCGCTCGCGGAGAGATTCGGCGACGAGCGCGAAGTTGAGCTGGTACAGGTAGCGCAGGCCGCCGTGGACAAGCTTCGAGGAGCGCGACGACGTTCCCGAAGCCCAGTCCTGCGCCTCGACAATGCCCACGCGCAGACCGCGGGTGACGGCGTCCAAGGCGATGCCCGCTCCGGTCACGCCTCCTCCGACGACAAGGACGTCGACGCCGTCCTTGGACATCGACTCCAGTGCACGCTGGCGGCTTGCTGCTGAAAGGTGGGAATTTGGCATGTGTTCACTCCTCGTTGACGTGTATACCTTCGTAGGTTGTCGATACAACCCACCCTTTATCTATCATCTCAAGAAACGTTCAAAGAACGAACAAATGGCCATGTGTGCAGGGTAAAAGCCGTATGTTGAGCATCTGCACTATTTGACGTATAAGTCAAGTGGCAATTTAAGTGGTATGCATCTCGCCATATTCGGGAGGATCAGCTATTTTGGCTGGATTGACTTTGAGAGATCGTGCACAATGGAGGTGTGGCAACAAGATCTGAACGACGCAATCTCGCTTACGAAGCGGCAGTCCTGTACTTCGTCGAGCAACAGACCATGGAGGCGATAGCCAACAAGCTTGGCATATCGCGGTCGACGGTTTCACGCCTGATCGCCTCGGCGCGCGACGAGGGGTTGGTCCGCATCTCCCTTCACGCACCCGAAGAGCCCCGCGACTCCCTCTCCCGGCGCATCGAGGACCTCTATGACGTAGACGTCACGGTGGTCCAGGTGCCGGGGGCCACCACGGAAATCCGGCGGCTCGAACGAGTGGCGGGCGTGGCGGGGAACCTCGTCGGCGACGTCATAGAGGACAAGATGATGGTGGGCATCGCCTGGGGAACCACCGTCTCGACGATCTCCGAGCGGCTCATGCCCAAGCGCATGTCCGGCGTGACGATAGTCCAGCTCAACGGCGCGGCCAATCCCACGACGACGGGCCTTCCCTACGTGGGCGAGATACTCGGCAACTTCACGCGGGCCTTCGGCGCGAAGGCCTTCCCCTTCCCCGTCCCCGCCTTCTTCGACTACGCGGAGACCAGGGACCTCATGTGGCGCGAACGCTCCATCCAGGTGGTCAGGGACATCGGGCGCAATGCCGACGTCGCCGTGTTCGGCGTCGGCTCCTTCACGTCGCCCCTTCCCTCGCACGTCTACGCCGGCGGCTACCTTTCGCCGGAGGAAGTGACGGAGCTGCGGCGCGACGGAGTGGTCGGCGACGTGTGCACGGTCCTCCTCCGCGCGGACGGCACGTACGAAGACATCGAGATCAACACCCGCGCGACCGGGCCGACCCCCGCGGAGCTGGCCAAGATCCCGCGGAGGGTCTGCGCCGTCGCGGGTGCGGCGAAGGCTCCCGCCTTGGCCGCCGTGCTGCGTTCAGGCGCGGTGACGGACTTGGTGGTCGACGACGAATGCGCCGCGGCCCTGCTCGAAGTCGAAAATGACGGCAAGGCGGAGTCCGACTACGGAGCCTGGAGCTGAGGCTCGGTCCTGAGTCCGGCGGCTAGCGCTCTTCGGGGAGCGCGTAGCCGCCGGGGCGCAGGCAGGCGAGGCCGTCGTCGAGCAGGGAGTCCAGCGCGGGGGCGAAGCGCGAAGGCGCGAGCGAGGCCGCAGCGGCCAGCTCGTCGCGGGAGACCGGCGACGCGGCGCCTCTGAGGACCGCCATGATCTTTCCCCGGGCCTCGCGGTGGGTGCCCGTGAATCTCTGCACGCGGCGAGGCGTGCCGCTTTCCGGTTTGCCTGCGGCGAACCAGGCGCAGTCGGGGCGCAGCGGACACTCCTGGCACGCCGGATTCTTCGCGGTGCACACGAGCGCGCCGAGCTCCATGAGCGCGGCGTTCCACTGCCAGGCCAGGCCGTCTTCGAGGGGGACCAGCGCGTCTGCCCGCGCGATTTCGTCCTTGCGCAGATGAGAGGGCGGCGCTGCGGCTCCGTGCAGCCTGCACAGGACCCGCCGAGTGTTCGTGTCCAGAACCACGGATCGCTTGCGGTAAGAGAAGGCGATGACGGCGTCCGCCGTGTAGGGCCCGACTCCCGGCAAGGTGAGAAGGTCGTCGCGGGAAGAGGGGAGGACGCCGTCCCAGTCTGCGGCCACGGCGGCTGCGCACTCCCGCAGCCGGAGGGCGCGACGCGGGTAGCCGAGATTGCCCCAGGCCAGGATGACCTCGGCGGGCGAAGCCGCCGCGAGGTCGGCGGGCTCCGGCCAGCGTTCCATCCACTCGTGCCACGAGGGCATGACCCTGGCCACGGGAGTTTGCTGGCTCATGACCTCGCAGACGAGCACGGCCCACGCCGACGTCGTCGGCTCGCGCCACGGAAGCGGACGCGAGTTCGCCGCGTACCAGCGCAAAAGACGAAAGAGCACGGGCCAAGTGTGCCCCATTCGAAGCGTCGACGCGAGGTTTTGCGCTCCCGGTGATAGCGTGGTCGCGTGAAAAGCGATCCCAGGAAACGCCGTGGCGACGGACGCAACCGCTGGAAGGGGCCGCGTTTGGGCGCGGCACGCCCGGGCCGCGGCGACGGAGGCTCTGGGCATGCCGGCGAAGGCTCCGGGCGCGTCGGCGGCTCCGGCGGGGGCGCACGCTCGGGCCGCGCGAGTGGATCCAAACGCTCGAACGCCTCCGACGGCGACGCCGCGAGCTTCGAGGAAGGCAGGGCCTCCTCTGACGGCGGGCGCCGTCCGGCGTCCAAGGGCGGTTCGTCCAAGCGCGCCGACGCCGCACGCGCCGGCCATGCGGGACGCGCGCGCTCGGGTTCTGCGCACTCAGGCGGCTCCGGATCGCGCTCGCACATGCCGCCCCGCAGTCTCAGCGGCGCACGCGGAGCCGATCGCGCCGATCGCGGGCGCGGAAACGACGTCGCCCGGAAGGCGCGGCCCGAAGGCGCACGAGGCGCTCGGTCGGCAGCCAAGCGGCAGGCCGGCAAAGGGAAAGCGCCGCAGCTGAAAGACCGAGAAGCCGCTTCCAGGGGCGGAAGCCAGAGCAAACGTCCGGCGGCGTCTCCGCACGGCGCCGGGCAGCGGCACGGTTCGCGCGGCGCGCGCCCGGCCGGCGAGCCCCGCGGCTCAGGGAAACGCCAGGGGGTCCGGCCCGGAAAAGCCGGGGTGCAGGGAAAGGCGGCGCACGGAAAAGCCGGGGCGCAAGGGCGAGCGGGGGCGCGGGGCGCGCCCGCCAGGCGGCAGCAGCCGCGGAGCAGACCCAGTGCGGCCGCCCGGGCCCGCTCCCGGGCGGCCGCCGAGAGGGAGCGCAGAGCCAGGGTCAATCGTCGCCTCGGCTTCGGAGCGCTCGTCGCCGTCCTCGTCGTCGTGGTGGTCGTCGGCATGAGATTCGTCCTTGCCAGAATCAGCGAGCAGGACGAGACTGCCACGAAGGTTCCGACCAACGACTACAAACCGGTGAAGTGCACGTCCGAGCTGGTGCAGACGACGCTGACGACGAAAGGCGGCTCCGCCGGGCGGCCGGTGGCTTTTCAGGCGACGCTTCGCAACGCCTCCAAGTCCCATCCGTGTTACATCGACGTCGGATGGTCCAATCTCGACGTCAACATCACGAGCGGGTCGGCCCAGGTCGCCTCGATCGCCGCGTGCCACGGCGGCGCGGAGAGCAAGCGACTGCTGCTTGACCGCGGCTACACCGCAACCGTCTCGCTCACGTGGAATGGAGGAACGTCCGCGTCGGGCTGCGGAAACACCGCCAAAGGCGCCAAGCCGGGAACGTACAAGGCTGAGCTGAAGTTGAACGACAACGCAGCCGCCAAGGCGCAGGCAAGCTTTGCGCTGGAGCAGACTGCGCCTGCGCCGAGCGCGAGCCAGCCGGGGCCGAACTCGAGCCAGCCCGGCCAGCGGAATCCGAGCCAGCCGGGGCAAAACTCGGGCGACGGCCAGTCGCCGAACGGGAACGGGAACCCGGGCGGCCAGAACCCGGGGAATGCAGGGCAGAATCCGAGCCAGCCCGGCCAGCAGGGCTCCGGGGGCTCGGGGCAGGCGCCGGGCGGCGGGCAGAGTGCGTCCGGGCCCGGGCAGTAGGGCTTCGGCGTCGTCTGACGCCCCGGCGAGGGCAGGAACCCCGGAGGCTCCGAGGCCCTGCGACGTTCGCGATGGGAATCCCGGCCTCACCGGCCTCAGGCGAGGCCTTCGCGGGCAGCGGCCTCAAGGATGTCGTCGCATTCGAGCAGCGCCAAGCCGTCGGGGGCCTTGACGTTCGCTTCGCGCATTCCGCGAGGGACGATCGCCGCGCCGAATCCCAGCCTGCGAGCCTCGGCCAGGCGCTGCTGAAGCCCCGTGACCGGCCGCAGTTCGCCGGTGAGCGAGACCTCGCCGATCGCCGCGGTTCCGGCGGTCAGCGGTCTGCCCAGCCGCGCGCTTGCAAGCGCCAGAGCCATTGCGGCGTCCGTCGCTGGCTCGGACGAGCGGGCGCCGCCGACGGTCGAGAGGAAAACGTCGCAGCGGTCGAGGTCGAGGCCGAGGCGCGATTGCAAAACGGCGATCGCCATAGCCGCGCGAGAAGACTCCAAACCCGACGTCGTCCGCCTTGGAGGCCCGGAGCTTGGAACGATAAGGGCCTGCACCTCGACCGGCATCGGCCGCCGCCCCTCCAGGGCCATCGTCACGCATGTGCCGGGCACGCTCTCGCGGCGCGAGGACAGGAAGAGTCCCGAAGGGTCGGTCAGGCCCCGAATGCCCGCCTCATTCAGCTCGAAACAGCCGACCTCTTCGGTGGGGCCGTAGCGGTTCTTGACGGCGCGGACCATGCGCAGGGGCGAGTGGCGGTCGCCCTCGAACTGGCAGACGACGTCGACGAGATGCTCGAGCGCCCTGGGGCCGGCGATCGAACCTTCCTTCGTCACGTGCCCGACGAGCAGCACCGGCATCGATCGGGTTTTGGCGTCGGCGACGAGCGCGCTCGTGACGCCGCGAACCTGGGCGACGCCGCCGGCCGCCCCCTCGATCTGGGAATCGGCCGCAGTCTGCACGGAATCGACCACGAGCAGGCTGGGCCGCACGGAGTCCACGTGGCCCAGAATCGTTGCGAGGTCCGATTCCGCGGCCAGGTGGAGGCGATCATGGAGCGCGCCGATGCGCTCGGCGCGGAGCCTGACCTGGGAGGCCGACTCTTCGCCGGAGACGTAGAGCACCGGGGCGCGGCCGGACTGGGCCGCCGCCTCGGCGGCGCGCGCGGCGACGTCGAGAAGCAAAGTGGATTTGCCCACACCCGGCTCTCCCGCGAGCAGGACGACCGCCCCGGGGACGAGGCCGCCGCCCAGGACGCGGTCGAATTCGTCCACCCCCGTCGGCTGCTTGACCGAGGCCGTTGTGGGCACCTCGGTGATGGGCGTCGCGGGGCTCGCCGGAGCGAGGGCGGCTGCGCGCGTGCGCGGCGACCCGCCTTCCTCCAAGCTTCCCCACGCCTGACACTGCGGACAGCGCCCCACCCATTTCGAGGCGGCCCATCCGCATTCGGAGCACGTGAACGTGCGCGACGCCGCTTTGGCTGCCATGGACTGCGCCGTCCTTTCAGCGGTTGGCGAACTCTTCGAGGAGGGCGGAGTCGCCGGAGACGATGATGACGTCCTCGGGGCCGATCTTCGTCTCCTCGGTCGCGTACTCGAAGGGCTGGCCTGGCGCCTTCACGCCGATGATGGTCACGCCGAACCTCTCGCGCACCTTCGATTCGGCCATCGTGAACCCTTGGATGTCTCGCGGCGGGCGCATCTTGATGATCGAGAAGCCGTCTTCCATCTCGATGTAGTCGAGCATCTTGCCGCTGACCATGTGGGCGACCCGCGCGCCGGCGTCGTACTCGGGATAGACAACGTGGTGAGCGCCGATGCGGCGAAGGATGCGTCCGTGCGAGCGCGACGTCGCCTTCGCCCAGATCTGCTTCATCCCGAGGTCGGCCAAGTTGGCCGTCGCCAAAACCGAGGCTTCGAGCGAGCTGCCGATGCCGACGACGGCCACCCCGAACTCGCGCGCGCCCGCCTGTTCCAGGGCGTCGGCGCTGGTCGCGTCGCCCTCGATGATCCTGAACCTGTGCGACCACTGCTGAACCAGGACGGGGTCGCGCTCAATGGCGAGGACGTCGCGGCCCAGGCCGTCGAGGGTCGAGGCGATCGCCGTGCCGAAGCGGCCCAGGCCCACCACCAAGACGGCGTCGTCGTCGATCTGTTTCTTCTTCATCCGTGCTCCTCCGTCATCCGATCGTAGGCCACTCTTCAGGGTAGTGGATGACGCGGCGGCGGGTGCGCAGGGCAAGCGCGGCCGCGAGCGTCATTGTGCCCGTGCGCCCGGCAAACATGAGGACGGCGATGATGTACTTGCCCGCCGTCGGCAGCCCGGGCGTCACGCCCGTCGACAGGCCGCATGTTGCGAAGGCCGAGATAGCCTCGAAAAGGGCGTCGGCGAGCGGGAGGCCGGAGACCTCCATGAGCGCTGTCGTGCCCGCGGCGACGATGATCGAAGCCAGGAAAGTGGCCGCGATGGCCAGGCGGAGCACCTCCGAGGGCAGACGCCGCCCGAACGCCTGGGTGTCGCGGTCTCCCCGCGCTTCGGCGACGATCGCCAGGAACAGCACGGCCAACGTGGTCACTTTGATCCCCCCGGCCGCCGACGTCGACCCTCCGCCGATGAACATGAGCCCGTCGAGGAGGAGCCACGTCGATTGCGTCATCGAGCTTACGTCGAGAGTCGCCAGGCCCGACGATCGCGCGACGGTCGAATGCAGGAACGTCGCCTGGATCTGGTCGCCTGCGGAAAGGTTCGCCAGTGTTTTGGGGTTGTCCCATTCGAAGAGGAAGAAGAGCAGGGCGCCGAAGAGCAAGAGAACCGCGTAGGTGACGAGTGTGAGTTTCGTCGTAAGCGACCACTTCTTCACATGGCGTCGACGCCTCCACATGTCAAGCACCACGGGAAAGCCGATCGCGCCGACGACGGTGCCGAAGACAATGGGCAGGGTCAGCGTCCAATCGCCCGCATACGGCCCCAGGCCGTCGCGCATGATGACGAAGCCGCCGTTGTTGAAGATCGAGATGGACATGAAGGCCGCGTGCCACAGCGCGGAGAGGAGGGCGTCGCCCTCGCGGATGAAAAACGGCGTGAGGGTGAGGAAGAGGATCGCCTGCGCGCTGAGGGCGACGACGACGACGGCCCGCACGAGCAGGCCGACCTCGCCCAGGCGCGACTTCGTCTCTGAGGCCGCCAGGAAGCGCTGCGTCAGGCCGATGCGCCGCGACACCACGATTCCCAGGATCGAGGCCATCATCATGATGCCCAGCCCGCCGATCATCATCCCTATGGCGATGAAGAACTGCCCCAGCGGCGACCAGTAGGTGGCGGTGTCCACCGTGACGAGCCCGGTCACGCACACCGACGACGTCGCTGTGAAGAAAGCGTCGACGAAGGGGGCGCGTTGGCCCGACGAGGTCGACGCCGGCAGGGAGAGCAGCGACGTCTCGACGAGGACGATCCCCGCGAAGACGAAAAGGGCCAGGCGCGCGGGCGAATCGCGGGCAATGCGGTCCATTCGCTCCCGCGCCCGAAGGGAAAGCCCGGGCGCCGCGGACGGACGGCCCTGAGCCCGCACTCGCTTACGCACGATGGTCGCTCCTTACTGTTGCCTGTTTCACGTCTCGCCTTTTTCAGAGCTCGAGGGCTCTGAGAAAAGGAGTCGATTGGCCAAGACTATCGCCATTTGGTCCCTGTTGGCAGCGTCGGCGGGCCTGACCCGGGCGTAGAATCGCGCCGTCCGAAACGCCGAAATGTCGCGACGCGCCCGGGTGATGGCGCCCGGCTGCTGTGACTGATGTGAAAGTTCATGTACCCTTGCGGTGTGACCGCCGCTAGCCTGTGCGGAGAAGGTTCACCACACGTATTCGCAGGATGGGATTCATGACGCAGTTGCCGAACAAAGCGCCGCAGTTCTACACGGTTGCCGAAGTTGCCGAACTCACCCGAGTCTCGCGCATGACCGTCTACCGCATGGTCCACTCGGGGGAGTTGCCCGCGGTTCGCTTCGGCAGTTCATACCGGGTTCCTAAGTCGGCCATCGACGCCCTTCTAGGCGTGCAGGACGAACCGACCGCCCGCGCGGCGGGCGAGTGACGGGTTCGTTTACCGGTACGGCGCTCAAGGCGCTAGTATGTTCCTGAATATTTCGAGGGCACAAGCCCATTAGTTTCGGAGGTAACCTGTGGGTTCCGTCATCAAAAAGCGTCGCAAGCGCATGTCGAAGAAGAAGCATCGCAAGTTGCTTCGGAAAACTCGGCATCAGCGTCGCAACAAGAAGTGACCTAAAAGGCCCGGGCGGTTTCCGGGCCTTTTGTGTGGGAGGTGCGATGACTGACGTTCAGTGGCTTTCACCGGAGGAACAGAAAGCTTGGCGGGCTTTCTTGCGTGCTGTTTCCCTCGTGATGGAAGTGCTCAATCAGGACATAGAGAATGAAAAGGGTATATCCCTCAACGAATACGAAGTGCTTGCGCACCTTTCGGAGTCGCCTGGGCGGACGATCCGCATGTCCAATCTCGCGGACAGGCTCGTCCACTCACGTTCCCGGCTGACCCATACGGTGCGCAGACTTGAAGACGCCGGCCTGGTCAAGCGCGAGCCCTGCGCCGACGACCGCCGAGGCGTCAACTGCATACTGACTGAGAAAGGATTCGAGTACTTGGTTTCGGCTGCCCCTTCTCACGTGAATTCGGTTCGCCGCGTGCTCGTCGACAAGCTGGGCAGAGAAGACATGCTGGAGCTTGGGCGCCTGTCGAACATCTTGGCCGACGTCGCCAGCGAAGTGAGGCCCGTCAGGCCCGCGGACTCTCCGGCGGGGTCGGGAGGCTCCGCTGCCTCTCGCGGACCGGCTGGCTCGGTTGGTTCGGGAAGCTCAACTGGTTCGGAAGGCTCGGCCGGTTCGGCGGGGCCCCGAAGGTTGCGGCCTTCGGGCCGTTCGGCGGGCTCCGGAGGTCCGTCGCCGTTCGGCGAGTCGGAAGACGCGCCGGACTCGCGGGCGGGCTGAACCCCTCGAACTCCGGCGACGCTGAATCCATCAAACCGAGCTGAATCCCTCAAACCGACGGCAGGCTGGACACATGAACGACAAACTCACGACAGTCCATTTCGTGCGCCACGGGGAGGTGGACAATCCCAGCGGGCAGCTTTACGGGCGGCAGCCGGGTTTTCATCTCACGCCCCTGGGGCGCGCCATGGCCGAGAGCGCAGCCGATTTCTTCGACGGGCGCGACCTGCGGCTCATCGTCTCTTCGCCGCTCGAAAGGGCTCGGGAGACGGCCGAGCCTACGGCGCAAAGGCACGGGCTGCCGGTAGTCCTCGACGAGGGCCTGATTGAGGCGGGAAACAAGTTCGAGGGCGTCAACGTCAACAGAAATCGGCTCATTCTTGCCCATCCGCGGTACTGGCCGCGGTACGTCAATCCGGCCGAGCCTTCCTGGGGCGAGCCTTACAGGGAGATCGTGGCACGCCTGTCCGGGTCCGTGCGCCGCGCCCTCCGTGAGGCCGAAGGCGGCGAGGCGATGCTCGTCTCTCACCAGCTCCCGATATGGACGATGCGCCGTTTCGTCGAAGGGCGCCCGCTCGCCCACGACCCGCGCAAACGGGAGTGCGCCCTGTGCTCCGTGACCTCTTTGACGTTTGTCGGGCGTCAGCTCGTGGGCGTCGGCTACGACGAGCCCGCCGCCGAGCTCGTGCGCCGCGCCCGCGACGTCACGCCGGGCGCGTCGGAGGCCGCAGTTCACACCGGGCTGTGAGGGACTCCGGCCGGGACGTCCGCCTTCTGCGCGAGGGCGGTCTGCTTCGGTTCGTTCGGCGCAGCCGCCCGTGCGTGTATGAGGAGGCCGCAGAGAGTTTCATTGGACGAGGCAGAGGATGCGCGAGGCTCCGGTCGCAAAAGGCGATTGGGTCCCTGCGCGTTGACGGCGGAGGCGGGCGTCTGTACAGGGCTCCGATGCCGGGGCAGGCTTCGCCTCCTTCATACCGTAAGAATATTCCATTCGGTCGGGATGGCTTCAGCGTCAATGTCGGGATGGCCCTACTTGCGCATTGGCCTGGCAGCCGGATGTCTGCGCTGCTCGGAAGCCGCAAGACTGGTGGCATGAGCAAAACAACGAATAAAACAGTGAAATGGTTCCGTCGCGACGATTCCGATCGGTTTGCGGATCGCTCCATTGCAACGAGCGGCGCGGAAGGAAGTTCTTTCTATTCTTCGGTTGCGCCGCGGTCTGCCTCTGCCGGCCGTTTCGCATCTGCGCCGCGGGCGAGGTCGCTGCGGCTGGCGGCTGCCTCGCTTGCGGGGCTCATCGGCATTGGCGCGGCGTCCTTCGGCGCGGTCTCTGCGCAGGCGGACGAGGTTGCGCCGTCGTCGGCCTTGGTTTCATCCCAAAGCTTGGCGCATGGGGCGTCGGTCCTGACGCTGGATGGCCCGACGCCGTCGCCGTCGGGCCAATCGGCCAAGCGGGGGAAGTCGAGTGCGGCCCAGAAGCGGGATTTGAAGGCGACCATTCAAACCCTTGTGGATAACGGGTACCCGGGTGCGTTGGCTGCAAAGACCGACAAGGACGGCAATGCTGTCGGGGCGACGGCGGGCAAGGGAAACCTGGCCACCGGCGAGGCGCCTCCGCTCGACGGCGAGGTGCGGATCGGGTCGAATACGAAGACGTTCGTGGCGGTCCTTGTCATGAAGATGATCGAGGAGGGCAAGGTCAAGCTTGACGAGCCGATCGAGACCTACCTGCCAGGCTTGATCAAGGGCCAGGGCGTGGACGGCAAGAAGATCACGGTGCGCCAGCTGCTCCAGCACACCTCGGGGTTGCCGGAGATCATGCTCGCTTTGCCGGACTTTTTCGCCATTCGCAACGATTATGTCTCGCCCAGGGACGTCCTCGATACGGCTCTGACCAGACCGGCGCAGTTTGCTCCTGGGGCGAAGTTCCAGTACACGAACACGAATTACATCGTGTTGGGGCTGCTGGCCGAGCGCGTGGGCAAGCGGCCGATCGCCGAGCAGATCGAGGCGAAGATCGTCAAGCCGCTGGGGCTCAAGCACACCTACATGCCCAAGGACGGCGAAAAAGCACTTCGCGGCAAGCACCCCCGCGGGTACCACACGCGTGACAACAAGCCCGGCAAGCTTGTGGACATCACCGATTCCGATCCGTCATGGGCGTGGGCCGCCGGTTCGATGGTCTCCACGCCGAGCGAGCTCAACAAGTTCATGCAGTCGGTCTTCGACGGCTCGCTGCTCAATCAGGCGAGCATTGCTGAAATGAAGAAGTCCGTTCCCGCGGGCGAGGACGGCGACGTGTATGGCCTGGGCCTCATCGGGCACAAGCTCAGCTGCGGCGTGGCCTGGGGCCATGGCGGAACCATTCCCGGCTACCAGACTGACAACGCGGTGGGACCCGACGGAACCGCGGCCGTCATCGCCACGACCGCAACTCCGCATACGAACGTCAAAGACACGGCTGCCGAGAAGGCCGGAGGGAAACGGCTGGGCGTCCAGGCGCTGGACAAGGCCCTCTGCGGGAAGTGACGCGGCGGCTGCTTTCTGCGTGAGGCGGTGAGCCCGCCGGGATCGCAAACTCTCGATGCCTGGGGCGTCGGCGTTTTGCGGGAGACGGTCTCGCTTGGTTCATTCTCCGCGGCTTCTCGCGGTGCGCGCGAAAAGGCAGCAGAGAGTTTCATTAAACCAGACAGGACGTGCGGGGCTCCGATCGCAAAAGCGATCGGAG